>Ga0105054_10000643_pt1 | contig 55518 bp, 29 predicted proteins | sample BON02_FD_78091 | JGI IMG/M metagenome (GOLD analysis project Ga0105054, IMG submission 78091) | Freshwater microbial communities from Lake Bonney liftoff mats and glacier meltwater in Antarctica - BON-02 (megahit assembly) | ecosystem: Environmental > Aquatic > Freshwater > Ice > Glacier...
GCCGAGGTCGACGCCGACGAGCGCGCGGCGGGGATCCTCGAGGAGCGCGCGCGTGGGGTCGGTGTAGGCGGGGGACGTCCACGCGGCAGGGCGGGCCGTCGTGTCGCCGTAGGGGTGCGGGAATGGCTTGCCGGCCGACGTGAACTCGAGGGCCAGCGCGCACGACGCGCCGTCCGTGCGGAGCGAGCGGATGGTGACGCCCTCGGGCAGGCTGCCGCGTCCGCGCCGGCGCCCGCCGCACTTGAGGAGCTGGCGCGTGCGCTGCCCGCTCTTGCGGCCGCCCTTGTACTTGTTGCGCAGCTTGCGGCGGTTGGCCTAGCGCGTGACCTTGTAGGCGGCGGGGTCGAAGCCGCACACCTGCGCCAGGGAGGGGTCCGACGTGCCAAACTTGGCGACGGCCGCCTTGAAGTGCTCGTGCGCCAGGGACTTGACGATGGTCTTGTCCAAGAAGGCGTGGACGCGGGAGAAGGGGGTGGCCATCGGGAACAGGTTGTGATCCCGGCCCCAAAAGATGCCCTCCTCCTCCTGCTCTTTCAGCACGGCCGCGAGGTGCGAGACGGCGGCCTTGTAGGCGGCCCCGGCGGCCGCGGGGGGCACGGCCGCGGCCGAGGCGGCGGCGGCGGCCGCGGCCGAGGCGGCGCCGGCGCCGGCCACGGGGGGCACGGCCTCGGCCGCGGACGCCCCGCCCCCGCCCCCCGCGCCCACCCACCCGGGCGCCTCCCCGCCCTCTTTCCGCACGCCCAGGGCTCAGAGTCCGTCCAAGACGCCCTCTCGCGCCTTCTGCTGAAACACCCAAAGACGGGTAATTTTACAAATCAGATATCATCGCCCGCCCGCCGCCTGGATCAGCCTCGCGTAGGCGCCGCCCGCCCCCCGGGCCAGCAGCTCCTCGTGCGTCCCCCGCTCGAGAACGCGCCCGCGATGCACGACGGCAATGCTGTCGGCCCCCCGGACCGTCGACAGGCGGTGCGCGACCGTGATGGTCGTCCGCCCCGCCGAGGCGGCGTCCAGCGCCGCCTGCACCTTGCGCTCGCTCGCGTTGTCCAGCGCGGCGGTCGCCTCGTCCAGCAGCAGCAGCCGCGGCCGCTTGAGCAGGGCGCGCGCGATGGCGAGGCGCTGGCGCTGCCCGCCGGACAGCTGCACCCCGCCCTCTCCCAGACCCGTGTCGTAGCCCGAAGGCAAGGCCAGCACAAACTCCTCCGCGTGCGCCGCCCGGCACGCGGCCGCCACCTCGTCCATCGACGCGTCGGGCCGCGCCAGGCGCACGTTGCCCAGGACCGTGTCGTGGAACAGCACGGGCTCCTGGCTGACGAGCGCCATCTGCGCGCGCAGCGAGCGGACGGGCCACGCGCGCAGGTCGCGCCCGTCGAGCAAAACGGCGCCGCCCTCCGGGTCGTAGAATCGCAGCAGCAGCTGGACCACGGTCGACTTGCCGCTGCCGCTCTCGCCGACGAGGGCCTGCGTGGTGCCGGCGGGGACGTCGAGGGAGAAGCCGTCGAACACCAGGGCCTGGGGGCGCGAGGGGTAGCGGAAGACGACCGAGCGCAGCTCGACCGAGGCCGGGGTCGCGGGAGCGGCGGCGGCGGCGGCGGCGGCGGCGGCGGCGACGTCTGCGTCTACCGCGACCGAAGAGGCGGGAGCGGCGGCGGCGGCGGCGGCAGAGGCAGAGGCAGAGGCGGCGGCCGCGCCCTTGCGCGCGCCGCCCGCGCGCTTGCCCCACCGCAGCAGGCGCACCGTCTCGCGCTCGAGCGACTGGCGCGACGGCTTGGCGCCGCCGCCTCCACCAGCGCCCCCGCCACCGCCACCGGCGGCCGCATCGTCGTCGGCAAAGGGGTCGATCGCCGAGCGCCGGTCGATCACCGCGAACACGCGCGCGGCCGCGGGCAGCGCCGCGCCCACGTTGCCGAACCCGTTCATCGCCTCGCTCAGGCCGATGGCCACGAAGAACACGCACATGAAGGCCTTTAGCATGGCGTCGTAGGTCGCGCGGCCGCTGAGCACCTCGTCGCCGCCGAAGGCGATGATGGCGGCGAACGTCGACCACTGGATCGCCTGCGCCAGGCCCCACGTGGCGCCCATGGCGACGGCGGCGCGGCGCGCGGATCCCGCAGCAGGGGCGTAGGCGTCGGCGTACTGGCGGCACACGAAGCGCTCGAGGCCGTAGGCGTGCACGACGCGCACGGCGCCGAAGGCGTCGGCGGCGATGCCGTTGGAGCGGCCGATCGCCTTGGCCGCCTTTGACGCGCGCGACTTGCCCTTTGGCGGCGCGCTGGCCCCGCCGCCGCCCTTGCCCCCGCCGCCCTTGCCTCCGCCGCCCCCGCTCGCGCCGCCCGCGCCGCCGGCCTCGAGCCGGAACTGCGTCTGGATCGCAAAGGCGGCCGTCATCACGGGCAGGGCCGCCGTCACCAGGAGAGCCATGCGCCAGTCGTAGTACAAAGCCGCGACGTACCCAAAGATCACCGTTCCACTCTGCTGCAGGGCGACGCCGACCACGTCGGCCGCGGCGCCGCGGATGACGGCCGCGTCCGATCCCAGGCGCGCCGACAGCTCGCCCGTCGAGGACGACGGCAGCTCAAAGAAGGCGGCCTCCTGGCGCAGGACGGACGCCAGCAGCAGCACGCGCACGCGCGCCGACAGGCGCTGGCCCATGACGCCAAAGCACGCCTGCTGGAGCAGCAGGGCCGTGAAGCCGCCGACGCCGATCGCCACGAAGATCAGGGCGTAGGTCGAGGCGTCGCGCAGCATCTGGCGCGTGTCGCTCAAATAGTAGGATCCGATCAAAGCCGAGAAGGACAGCGCGAACGCGGGCTGGATGGCGCCCGCGCAAAGCGATCCCAGGGCGCCGACGACGCCGTAGGCGGCCTCGGGCGCGTTGAGGCGGCCCAGGCGCCGGAGGGCCTCGAGGCGGCCGGGCGTGGGCGGGTTGGCGGCGGCCTCCTCTTCGCAGCGGCGCTGCTCGAGCAGGAGCTGCGTGTGCGGGTCGTCGGCGGCGACGAAGGTCGGGGCGCTAAAGCTCGGGGCCGAGGAGGCGGCCGCCGAGGCCGGGAGAGGGATCTGCTTGCCCTTGTTCTTTGTCTTTTTGCCGCCGCCGCCGCCCAGCTGCTGCAGCTCCTGCGCCGCCGCCGAAAGCTGCTGGCGCAGGGCCGCGGCCTCGACGGCCGTCGAGGTGTGCTCTCGAGCCGCCGCCGCCGCGGCCGCCTTGTGCTCCGCCGCCGCCAAGGACCGCGGTTGCTGCGCCGCCAGCTGCTCCTCGGCCGCCGCGTCCGACGCCGCGTGCAGGCTCAGGAGCGCCGCGTACGCCCCGCCCGCGCGCGCGGCCAGCTCGCCGTGCGCCCCCCGCTCCACCACGCGCCCCTCGCGCACCACAGCAATCACGTCGGCGCCGCGGATCGTCGACAGCCTGTGGGCGACCGTGATGGTCGTGCGCCCCGCCGAGGCGGCGTCCAGGGCCGCCTGCACTTTGCGCTCGCTCGCGTTGTCCAGCGCGGCGGTCGCCTCGTCCAGCAGGAGAATGCGCGGCTGCCGCAGCACGGCGCGCGCGATGGCGATGCGCTGCCGCTGCCCGCCGGACATCGAGAGGCCCTTCTCGCCTACCTGTGTGAGGTAACCGTGCGGTAGGCGCATAATGAAGGCGTGCGCGTTGGCGGCCTTGGCGGCCGCGATCACGAGCGCCTGCTCGTCATCGTCGGCGTCGAGCGAACCGGCGGCGCCCGCAAGCGCCGACGCCTGCCGCCGCCGCTCGAGCAGGGCCGCCCGCCCGACCGCGATGTTCTCGTAGATGGTGGTCGCGAAGAGCGTCGGCTCCTGCGACACGAGGCTCGTGAGCGAGCGCAGCCAGCGCAGGTCGAGCGACCGCAGGTCGCGGCCGTCCAGCGAGACGGTGCCGGCGGAGACGTCGTAGAAGCGCTCGACCAAAGAGACGACGGTCGACTTGCCGCTGCCCGACTGGCCGACGAGCGCGACGGTCTTGCCCGCGGGCACGGCCAGCGAGAAGCCGTCGAGGGCGCGGCGGTCGGGCGTGTTCGGGTAAGAGAAGCTTACGTTGGCAAAGACGATCTCCCCGCGCACGACCTCGGCGGCTTCGGCGTCCGCCGACGGCGGTGGGGGAAACCAACCGCCGCCGGGCTGGGTCCCGTCCGCGCCGCCGCCCCTCGCCGCCGTCTTCTCCGCCTCCACGGCCTCGATCTCGGGCCGCCGCTCGATCACGCGCAGCAAGCTCGCCGCCGCCACGCGCCCGCGCATCGGGTACTGCAGGTTGGGCCCGAGACTTCCGAGCGCGAACGCGCCGATCAGGCAGGCAAACATAACGCCGACCGCATCGCCGCCCGTCAGCCTGCCCGCGGCCACCTGCGTGGCCGCGAAGTAGAGGGCCGACGCGTACGCGCCCGCGTGGATGGCCAGCTGGAACCACCCGAACGCCACCCCGCTGACGACGCCCTGGCGCTCGCCCACGCGCCTCGGCTCCTCGAGCGCCTCGGCGTAGGCGGCGACGGCGCGGCGCTCGGCGCCGGCCGCCGCGAGCGTGCGCACGTTGGCGATGGCCTGAGCCGCGACCGAGGACGCCGACGCGTAGGCGGAGGACGTGCGCGCGGTGGAGGACGCGACCGCGCGCGCGAGCATGGCGGCGGCGGCGGCGATCAGCGGCACCGAGCACAGCAGCACCAAGGTCATCGACCACGAGATCGTAAAGGCGATCAGAAAGCCCGTGACAAACATGGTGACGTCGCTGATCGCCAGGCCGATCTTTTCTGAAATTCCCGCCTGCAGCATCGCCACCTCCTCGGCCAGGCCCTGCGCCAGGCCGGCCGCGCCGCCGGCCGCCGCGCGGTCGAAGAAGGCGATGTCTTGCCGGAGCGCCGCCGCCAGGTAGTTGGCGCGCCACTTTTCCGCCTGCCGCTGGCCCGCGAGGGCCCACGCGCCCGTTTGCAGGCTGAACGCGACCAGGCCCGCCGCCGCGTAGCCCACATACTGGAGCGAGGAGTCCAGCAGGGCGCGGCGCGGGTCGGGCGCCGCAAAGGCGCCAATGAAGCCCGCAAAGGCCTGGGTGGTTAAGGGGACGAGGACGCCGGCGCCCAGGGCGCCGACCGTGCCGAGGAACATGAGGAGCATGTCGAGGCCGTCGGCGGTGCTGTTGTTTTGTGTGGGGGGTTCGTTTGTGTGAACGAGAGCGGCGAGTTTCTCTTGAACGGCGGCGCTATGATCAAACCCCCTTTTGCGCCCCCGAACCAATTGCTCCACCGCTCACCAAAACATGCGCCTGAAGGGCACCGGCGCGAGCTGGGGCGTCGCCGGGGCAGCGTCGCCCTTGGTTGGGGAGGGCGGGAGGGCCGGGACGCCGACCACCACATGCGGGTCGTCGTCATCCTTTTGCTTTCGCTTCTTTTCCGCCATGATTGGGTTGCCTCTGTGTCAGTTGTCTGTGAAACTTTGGTGCTGGCGTGGTCGGGTCGAATTCACCGCGGGTCGTTATTGGGGTAGGGGGTAAAAGGGGGCTGTGACCAGAAGGAGTGGGCGACGACGGCGGCTTTGTGTCGTCGCCCGCGTCGGGCGTCTAAACCTTTTGGCGGCGCGTCGGACGATCGTGCGCGCTAATTCTTTTTGCTTGGTGTTTGCCCACTCGAGACCAAAGGCCGCCTCAAACTCCCATACCATCAAACAGGCCGCACGACCATCACGCGAGTCAACCCTCCCCCAGCTCCAGCAGGCGCACACGACACGGCACCCAGTCACGAGACGCGCGCGCCCGCACAATCGATCATGCGATGATCGGCCCCGCGCGCGCCTTCTCGTCCGGCCCCTTACCGCTTCTGCGGCGGTGGCGCGCGTGGCAGCTCGAGCCGGCGGCGGCGGTGCAGCAGCAGCGAGCGCGCCCGGCCACCACAATCCCCAGCGACCAGCAGCACAGCGCGCCGCCGCCGCCGACGGGCGACGCTGGGGCGTCGAGGCCCGCGAGGCGCGTCTCTCACTCGGACGTCGTCGCGAGCGTCGCCGCTGCCCTCGAGCGCCTGGGCGTGAGGCCGGGCTTGGGCTGCGAGGTGTGCGACGGCCTGGTGACAGTGGACATCGCCCTGCACCTGGGCGCGCCCCCCCCGGGCGAGCGGCGCGTGGCCGTGGACGTGACGCCCCGCCCGCCCGACGTGCTCGGAGGAGGCGGCGGCGGCGGCGGAGACAACCCCGGAGGGCCGGCCCCGACGCCGCAGCGCGCGTGGGCGCTGGCGCAGGCGCGGCGGCAGGCCCTCAAGGCGCACGGCTGGCAGTACGTGCAGCTGCCGGCCGTCGAGTTTCTGGCCGCGAGGGGCGACGCAGACGAGGAGGAGGAGCTGCTGAGGCGGACGGTGCTCGCCGCGCCCGAGCCGGCGGCGGGGGGCGGCGGCGCCCACGTGTGCAGCAGCGGGTGCGCGCACTAGTGACGGCGTTGTAACTCTAGCTGTATCTTCTTATCCTCGTTACCATTGATCCACAAGTTGACAAAAGTCGCGTCCGGATCGCGCGCATCACAACGGGTTCAGAGCCATCCCTCTCGTTCGTCGCGCGGCCCGCAGTGATTCTTTGCCCCTCGAAATCCCGTCCATGATCGCCACTAGAACCATCGTCACGGCCACCCCATCGAAGCAGCACCACCAAACGCAAGCCGTGGCGACGCCGGGCGCGCGCGCCGTGCGATCGGGCGCCGCCGCCGCCGCCGCACTCGCCGCCGCCACCTGCGGGCGCCGCCGCGGCGTCCTCCGGGCCATGGCGTCCTCCTCGTCCGTCTTCCGGTTCCAGCAGCCCTCGGGCGGCGGCGAGCAGGAGGACGCCAGGCAGTACGCGGCGGCGGCCTCGCGCAACGAGGCGCCCATCCTCGAGGCCTTGACGGCGCGGCTCGAGGCGGCGGCGGCGCCCGGAGGAGGAGGGGCAGCGGTCGAAAAAGGGGACGGCGGCGGCGCCGCCGGCGCCCTGCTCGAGGTCGCCTGCGGCACGGGACAGCACTCGGCGGCCTTCTCGCGCGCGCTGGTCGGGCCCGGCCGCCCGCTCTCGGCCTACCTCCCGACCGACCTGAACGACGGGCTCTTCTCGAGCGTTTTCGCGCACGGCGCCGCGTCGGGCGTGCCCGGCCTGCTCCCGCCGCGCGTCCTCGACGTGAGCCTTTCTCCGGAGCACTGGTTTACCGGCGGCGGCGGCAACGACGGCCCGTCGTCCGAAACGCCGCCGCCCCTGCCCCACCCCCTGCGCGCCGTGCTCGCCGTCAACCTGACGCACATCTCCCCCTGGCCCGCCACCCTCGGCCTGCTGCGCGGCGCCGCCGAGCACCTCGACCCCTCCAGCGGGCAGCTCTTCCTCTACGGCCCGTTCACCCGGCGCGGCGGGCGGCACGTCGGTGACGGCGACGGCAACGCGCGGTTCGACGCGTCGCTGCGCGCGCAGGACCCGGCGTGGGGCTACCGCGACGTCGACGCCGAGCTGGCGCCGGCGGCCGAGGCGGCGGGCCTGGCGCTCGACGAGGCCGCCGAGATGCCGAGCAACAACCTGCTGCTGGTGTTCAGCAGGCGCCAAAAGGGGAGCGTGTAAAACAAGGGAGGGGGCATCAACCTCATCCAAAGATTATATTATCCGGGGACGGCGATCACAGCCGCCGCACCATCAGCACCTGCGGCCCAGACGGCGACGGCGACGCCGCCAGGCCCGCCAGCGCCGCCGCCACCGCCCCGCCCCCCGCCGCCGCCGACGCTCGCCGAAACCCGGCGCCCTCATAGAGCGCCACCGCCGGCGCGTTGCCCGCCGCCACGTGGAGCCAGAGCGACTCCTCGCCCCACCGCCGCGCCAAGGCGCACCCGCGCTCGAGCAGCAGGCGCGCGCAGCCCGAGCGCCGGGCGCGGGGCGAGACGGCCATGTCGGAGAGGTAGGCGCGCAGCGGCGCCGACGAGGGGAAGGGCGGCGGCAGGCGCGCCTCGGGGCGGCGCATCGAGAGGGTGGCGATGCCCACGACGCGGGCGCTTGTTGTTCGTCGGCCTGAGCCTGCTGCTGCTGGAGCTGTTGCGGCCGCGACGTCGCTCGATGCCGCTGCTGCTGCCGCCGCCACGGCCCCGCCGCCCCGCCCAATCTCTTCTTCTTCTTCTTCTCCTTCTTCTCCGCCGACGGCGATCAGCGTCGCGAACGCGCGGTCTCGCCGCCGCCGTTCGCGCTCGCGCGCCTCGGCCCGCGTCTCGGCCGAGGGCCGCGCCCTGGCCTCCTCCTCCGCCTGCAAGCCCAGCCGCGCCGCCTCGAGTGCCGCGCGCAGCGACCGCGCCCGCGCCTCGAGCGTGACGGCGCGCTGCGCGCGCTGCGCGGCGCGCTTCTGCCCGAGCGCCGCGCCCAGCCGCTCGCGCACGTCCTTCTCGATGAGCGCGGCGCGCCGGCGCTCGAGCGCCAGGAGGAGCTTGGGGGCACTGTCGCCCGCTGCTGATGCTGCTGCTGCTGCTGCCGATCCGGGCGCCGGACGGAAGTCAAAGCCGCCAAAGACCTCGGCGGCGAGGGCCGCGACGGCGTCGGCGTCGGCCTCGGTCGCGCGGCGGACGCGGATCGCGGCCGGGGCGAGCGTTTGGCGTTTGGCGTTTGGCGTTTGCATCGGCAATGGAGCGTCGGCTGATGCGGTCGACGCTGCCGCTGATGCTGCCGCTGTCGCCGGACGCTGGTGACGCCCCAGGCCACGGAGCCACATTGTCGATGTTGGTGTCTTCTTGGGCACGTACGCGCGCGAGGGAAGGGGGGGCGAGATAGGGAAGGAGAGGCGCTCTTCTCGTCGGCTCGATGCGGTCGCCTGCTTGCTGTACGGCGATCGATGGTTAGGAAGCTAGTTGGATTGGTTGATCGAGATTGTCGCGGGCTCACTGCCGCGGAATCGGTGATGGTGGAGGAGGCCGAGCTTTTCGACCGAGCGGCGCTGGGAAGGCGCCGCGACGTCAAACCAAAGACCAGCGCGGCGGGCGGCTGACGTTGACACCACACAGAGGCGCGGCCCCCCCTCTTCTTCATGCGCCTCCCCCAGCCCATCATACTGCATCGCAACCGCACACTACACCATCCTGTGCAAAGTCATCATCAGCGAGAGAGCGCCTCGCTCACACCAAGCCGCGCGGGTGAACAACGGGGAGAAGAAGCGAGGGGCTCGACCGGTACAAGAGAACGCAACCCCACGGCATCTCTCCGATGCTCCTCCACGCGCAGAGGGCAGCGGCGGTGGCCGAGCGGCCGCCAAAGGCGTCGGCGCGAGGGGCCGCCTGCGCGGGAGCGTCGTCGTCACTGCCGTCAAGGGCGTCGGCGCGAGCGGCCGCGCGCCTCGTCCGTCATCCCTTGGCCGCCGCCACGACGACGACGGCGGCGCCCGCCCGCCAAGGAGCAAGCCCCTCGTCCCCGCCCCCGCTGTCGCCCGAGGCCCTGGCCGCCCTCCCCCCCCCGCCCAAGGGCCTCCCGCCCGGCTATCCCGACTCCAAGCCCCCTAGCCTGCTGGAGCGCGCGCTCGCGCCCCTCGGCCTCGGCGACATGGCCGCCTTTATGCAGCGGCCCGCCGCCTTTTGCGCCGACCGCCGCGCCGCGCACGGCGCCGTGTTCACAGCCGACAACATCCTCGGCAAGCCGACGGTGTTCTTGTTCGACGAGGCCGACGTGCGGCGGGCCTTGGCCGCCGAGCACCGCCTGGTCGAGCAGCGGTGGCCGGCGGCCTTCGCGGCGATGCTGGGCCCCTCGTTCCAGGGCGGCAAGACGCGGCACGCCTTCCACCGCCGGGCCGTGGGCGCCGCCTTCACGGCTGAGGCCATCGCGGCCTACCAGCCCCTCATGGCGTCGCTCATATCGCGTCGCCTGGAAAAGGCGAGGCTGGCGGCCGAGGAGGCGGAGCGGCGCGGCGAGGGCGACGGCACTTTTCCGGCCTGGAACACAAACATGATCGTGGCTTTTGATGTCGCTACGAGCCTGCTGCTGGGCTTTGAGGACCTCGGCGACGCCGCCACGGACGAGCTGCACGGCCTGTTCCGCACATTCGTCGGCGGGTTCGTGCTGTCGCCGCCGATCGACCTGCCGTTCACGCGGCACGGCAAGGCGCTGGGCGCGCGCCGGCGCATTGTCGGGCTGCTGACGCGGCACCTGGAGCCCGTGATGGCGCGCGTGGCGGCCGAGGAAGCGGCGGAGGAGGCGGCGGCGGCGGGCGCGAGCGGCAAGGACGACGACCCCAACGGCGGCGGCGGCGGCGACCGCGGCGGCAAGGCAGCCACGACGGCGCTTCGCGCTTTTCTCACCGCGCGCGACGACGACGGCCGGCGCGTCTCGCTCGACGACGCCAAGGAGATGGTGCTGTTCACGGCGTTCGCGGGCCACGAGACCACGGGCACGTCCATCTCCCAGGCCGTGCGCCTGCTCGACAGCCACCGCGCCTGCTGGCGCGAGCTGGTCGAGGAGCAGCGGCGCGCTGTGGCGCGGCACGGCCCGGCGCTCACGGCCGCCGCCGCCGCCGAGATGCCCTACGCCGACGCCGTGGCGCGCGAGGCGCTGCGCCTGTGCCCCGTCGTGCGGCTCGTGTGGCGCGAGGCGCTCGAGAATTTTGACGTCGCGGGCGGGACCCTGCGCGTGCCGCGCGGGAGCCAGGTCGTGTGCAGCCTGGCGCAGCCGACCGACGACATCGAGGCCTTCGTCGCCGACCGGCGCGAGTTCCGGCCCGAGCGCTGGCTGGTGCGGGCGGCGGCGGCGGACGAGGGCGGCGGCGGCGTCGCAGGCGCGGGCGCACCAGGCGCGGGTGCGGGCGCGGGCGGCCCGTCGTCCCCCGCCTCTGGCGCGCCCGGCCCGTCGCCCTCCTCCTCCTCCTCCTCCTCCTCCCCCTGGCGCATCAACCCCGCGCCGGCCGGCTACCTCCCCTTCGGCGCCGGCGGCCGCGTCTGCCTGGGCATGCCGCTGGCCGTCGCAGAGATGCGCGCCTTTTTGGCGGTGCTCGCGCGGAACTACGAGTTCGAGCTGCGGTGGCCGGGCGGGCCGGCGGAGGCGTGGGACGGGCGGGCGTCCGCGGTGGGCTATCTGCCGCCCGGGGGCATGCCGATCAAGCTGACGCCGCGCGCGCTGGAGGTTTGAGGCGCGGGGGGCGCGGCGGAAGGGGGGGCGCGGGGTCCACGCGGCCTCTTCCGACGGAGCGTCCTCCGCGCGACGGCCGCCGCCGTTCCGCGACAGGACAAAACTAGATAGAATCGAACGCCCCCTTACTATAGACATCACTGTACAACACACGCACGAGCACCAATGGCCAACACGGCAGACACAGAGACCATCGGGGCCCCTCGCGGTCTGCGCACTCTCGAAATGGGACGATGATGCGGTAAAGCACCCCTCCTATCACCGTCCCCCCCCCTCCCGTGATTGATCGGGCCGCCCCGATAACAAGCGGCGGACTCGCGCATTGGCAGGACTGAAAAATGGGCGCGTGCCTCTCCACGCCCAGAACCGGCGGCGGCGGCGGCGGCGGCGGCGGCGGCGGCGGCCGTGGCGGCGGCGGCAGCGGCGGCAGGCCCGAGCAGCCGGCCGCGGTCGACTCGGCGCTGCGGCTCGTGCTGCCGCGCCTGTGCGCGGCGGACGCCTGCGCCGCCCGCCTGTCGTGCCGCCGGTGGCGCCTGGCGCTCAGCGCCGACGTCCAGGCCCTGACGATCCCGCTGGCCGAGGCGGCGGCGGCGGCGGCGTCCATGGCGGTGGCGCTCGACGACGGCGGCGGCGGCGGCGGCGGCGACACCCTTTGCCGCGCGGCCGCCGCGTTTGGCGGGGTCCGGCACGTGCGCCTCGTGCGGGCGGGCGGGTGGTGCGATCCGCTGCGCGCACGCCTGGAGCTGCGGCCCCTGGTCCAGGCGCGCGCGCAGGCCGTGGACCTGAGCGCGCTGGCGGCGGCGTTCGGGGGCGGCGGCGAGGCCAGAGGCGGCTCCGGGGCGGCGGCGGGCGGCAGCGGCTCGGCCAGCTCCCGCCTCCGCCGGGAAGCCTCCTCGTCGTCCTCGAGGCACCGCGCCTCCTCCTCGTCGTCGTCGTCGTCGGCCTCCTCGGCGTCCGAGGGCCGCCGCCCGCGCCGCCCGCCGCCCGCGCTGCCGCTGTCGCCGCCCCCGCCGCCCCGCCCGCCCCTGCGGCGCCTGTCGATCGTGGACGCCAGCTTCTCGCGGCGCCCTTGGCCGCTGTCCGAGGTCGCCTCGCGCTTCCCCTCGCTGGCGGCGCTGGACGTGTCCTGGCCGGCGGCCCTGTGGGCGCCCGGCCAGCTCCTGCACGAGTGGGAGGCGCTTCGCGGCCTGTTTCTCGCGCCCGAGGGCGAGCGGCAGCCCTCGGGCGCGGGCGGCGGCGCCGAGGGCCAGCAGCAGCAGCAGCACCAGCATCAGCGCCAAACGCCGCTGCCGCCGCCGCCGCCGCTGCAGCCGCCGCCGCGCCTGGCGCACCTGCGCTCCCTGGCCCTGCGCAAGGCGGCCGCCGCGCACCTGGGCCACCCGGCCCTGAGCGATGGCGCCGTGGCCGTCATCGCCACCGCCCCGGGCCCCCTGCCGGGCCGCCTCTCTTCGCTGACGCTCGAGAGCGTGTGCCTGGGGGACGCCGGCGTGCGCTGCCTGGCGCTGCTGCCCGGGCTGAGGCACCTCGCGCTGCGCGGGCGGCTCGGCGCGTCGCTGCTCGCGGTGCGCGACGGCCTCGTCGGCCTGAGCCGCCTGACGTCGCTGGACCTGGGGCACCTGGCGCCGCCTGAGGAGGAGATGCGCGAGCTGGCGGCGGCGGCGGCGGCGGCGGCGGCGGCGGCGGCGGCAGCAGCGGCGTCGGCGTCGGCGTCAGCGGCTGCAGCGGCCGCCGCCGCTTCGTTGCCGCTGTCCTCCTCCTCCTCGCTGTCGCCGTGGGCAGGCCCGGGCCTTGCGTCGCGGCCCATGCTGCCTCTGACGCTGCCGCCCCTGCTGCCGCGCCACACGCGGTCGCCGCCGCTGCTGCAGCAGGGGACCAGCACCCCGCGCAGCGGCAGCAGCGCGAGCCGCGGCCTCGACGGCTCGTCCTCGTCCAAGGAGGCCGCCGGCGACGGCGGCGACCGCAACGGCGGCGGCGGCTTGGCGGCGGCGGCAGCGATGGCGGCGGCGGCAGCGGCGGCACCGGCGGCGCCGCAAGCGCAGCAGCAGCAGCAGCAGCAGGCTTACCAAGGCGGCGCCGGCGTCCTCCGCTTCCACTCTGCGTTTGGGCGACCGCCTGGCGCCGCCCCCGCCCGCAGCGCCGCCCTCTTGGCCCCGGCGACGGCGGCGGCGGCGGCGGCGGCGGCGGCCGCGGGCGGCGACGCGCATCCGCATCGACGGCAAGAGCAGCAGCCGTCGGCCGTCCACCCGCAACAACACCAGCAACACCAGCAGCAACACCAGCAGCAGCAGCAGCAGCAGCAGCAGCAGCAGCAGGCGCCGGCCTCCTCGGCGGCCGCCGTCCTCGGCGCAGATTGGTCCGTTCTCTTTGCGCCGCTGGTGCTGCTAAGGCGCCTCGAGCTGCACTCGGACCTCGCGCTGCTGGGCGACCTGGCGGCGCTGAGGTCGCTCCCCGAGCTCGCGGACGCGCGCTTGCACGCCGGGAGCCGCTTCTCGCGCGGGGAGCAGCGGGCCGAGGCGCGGCAGCGGCAGCACCAGCAGCAGCAGCAACAGCAGCAGCAGCGGCCGCGTTGGCGGCGGCGGCGGCGGAGTCTGGACGCGGGAGCAGAGGGCGGCGCCCGCTACGCCCGCTACGCCCTCTCTGCGCCGGCCGAGGCGCTCCCGCCTTGCTGGTTTGACGAGGGCGACGAGGCTGCGGCGGCGTCGGCGGGCGGGGCGGGAGGCGCTGCAGCGGCAGCAGCAGGAGCGGCAGCAGCAGGAGCGACAGCGGCGTCGGGCCTCCTCTTGTCGGCGGCGCCCGCGGCCGCTAGCCCCTGCTGGCCCCGCCCGTCCCCGGCCCTACCGCCGTGCTGGCGGGCCCTGACCTCGCTGCAGATCGACGGCCTGGACCACGCCGACGGGTTTGTCTGGGGCGCGACCTGCCAGCTGGGCCTGCGCACCCTGATCGTCTCGGGCGCGATGCGGACGCCCCTCGCGGCGTCGTCGGCGGCGTCGTCGGCGGCGTCCGCGTCGCTGGCGGGGCGGGGCGTCAACGGGGCTGGCGGTCGGCTGGGGCTCCCGGACCTGCCCCCGCCGGCGTCGTCGTCCACGTCGCAGGCCGACCAGGGCGAGGGCGCGTCGCTCGCCCGCCTCGCTGCCCTGACCCAGCTCCGGCGGCTCGAGCTCAGGCCGTCGCGCCGCTGCGCCTGCGGGCTCCGGCCGTCCGAGGCGGCGCTCTCGCAGCTGGCGTCCGAGCTGAAGCAGCTCACCTGCCTGCACCTGAGCCTGTTTTACCCCGATGAGGGAGGGACGGGAGGCGAAGGCGGCAACCGTTCGGAGGCCGAGGCCGCCGCCGCCGCCGCCGCCGCCGCCTGGGAGGAGGAGCACGTCGTCGCCTGGGCCAATGGCGACGGAGGAGGAGCAGGCGCCGCGCCGTTTCCTCCGGCGCCGCCGACTGCTGGCGCCTCCCACGGCGGCGGCGGCGGCCTGATCACGGCCTTTGCGCGCATGCAGTCGCTGCGCCACCTGTCGCTCGAGCTGGTCGCGGACGACGATTGCGACGACGACGACGCCCCGGTCGAAGGGGGAAACGGCGGCGGCGGCGGCGGCGGCGGGCGCGGCTCGGACGAGGACGAGGACGAGGAGGACGATCGGCAGGAGGAGGGCGCGGCGGCGGCCGCCGAGCCCCACCCCCGAGGCCCGGGCAGCCGCCGTCGCCGCCGCCGCGCCGCCGGCGGCCTCGTCGACTGGGGCCGCCTGCCCCCGGGCCTGAGGTCGCTGTCGCTCGCGCGCTTTCCCGACGTCGTCCCCGACGACTGGACGAGGGCGGCCGCCGCCTGCCCGGGCCTCGCGCACCTGCGCCTCGTCGGCTGCGGCGGGGGCAGCGGGCAGGGGCGGCGGAGGAGGAGGAGCCGAGCGCCCAACAACGACGACGACGACGACGACAACGACGACGGCGACGGGGACGATCCGGCCGCCGTGCCGCTGGACGCGCACGCCTGGCGCGTGGCGCAGGCGTGGCCGGGGCTGCGCACACTTGTCATCAAGGCACTCGGCGGCGCGGGCGCGGGCGGCGGCGGCGGCGGCGGCAATGGCTACAGGCGGCACGAGCGGCAGGACCGACAGCGCGGCCTCGGCAGCGCGGGCGTCGCGGCGTGCGCCCGCCTCACGCGCCTGCGCGCGCTGGCCATCACGCTCGAGGACGGGTCCGCGGGCCCGACCTGGCGGGCCTCGGCCGCCGTGGGCGAGCCGACGCCGGCCGACGTCCGGCCGCTGGCCGCGCTGGCCCCGACGCTCGAGTTCCTGCAGCTGCACCCCCCGCGCCCCTTTGGGCAGGGCGGCCCGCCCCCCGGCGCCCGGGCGGCGCTGCGCGCGCTCTCGCGCCTGCGCTGCCTGGCCATGCCCCTGCTGTCCTTGCACGGCGACAGGAGCGGCGGCGGCGGCGGCGGCGGCGGCGGCGGCCACGACGGCGGCGGCCACGGCGGCGGCGGCCTCGGCCACGGCAAGGGCGGCCACGGCCACGGCGGCGGCATCGGCGACCCGACGCTCGCGGCCGGGGCCGCCGCCGTGGCCGCCGCCGCGGCCCTCGCGTCCCCCGGCTTCCGCGGCGGCGGGCTCGGCGGCGGCGGCGGCGGGCTCGGCGGCGGCGGCGGAACCGCGCTCGCGGCCGTCGAGGCGGCGCTGCCGGCGTGCCACATGGTCGACCTTGCGGCGGCGCCTTGGGTCGGCGCGCACGCGGGCGACGCGCGGCGGTGGCTGGCGGCGACGCGACCCGCGGAGCGGGACTGGTGGCGGGTGCCGGCGGCCGGGGAGGCGCCGTGGGAGTGGCGGCCGACGTTCTGCGTGCTGGCGGGGTGAGGGGGAGGGAGGGAGGGGGCGAGCGGCCGAGGGTGAGATTGGGGGGCCGGGCGGTCGGCGTCGCGGGCGGCGTCGCTCGAGCGCGGCGCGAGCGCGGGCGGGGTGAGAGGGAAGGGTGAGAGGGAAGGGAGGGAGAGAGCGGCCGAGGGTGAGATGGGGGGCGGTCGGCGTCGCGGTCGGCGCGGTCGACGCGGTCGACGCGGCACGCCGCCGCCGCCGCGCGAGCGCGGCGCCGCACGCTCTCAAGGCAGGGCGACTAGGCGACTTGGCACTCTGCCCAAATTTCTGATGACCATTTTGTGCTTATGTGATACCCGTTCTTTCCTCTCCATAGCATATCGAACCTTGAACGTTCGCGAGAGCTCGCGCCACGCCAGAAAAAAAAAGGCTCTCTGCCATCGCGAGGCCCCTGCAGCGCCCCTCGGCCTCGACCGAGGCCGCGGACCCCCTGTCCTCGAGGCGCGCGAGCCATTGCTGTGCGCCAGCATCCATCGGGTGGCACGCGCCCCTCGAGCGGGACGCGTATCAGTGGTGGCGCGGGGAGGGAGCCGCTGAACCACCCCTCCTGCTTCTGTCCTCCGCGCGCCCCGACCCTTGCTTCCCCCAATCGCGCGGTCGCGGGCGCCGGGACCTAGCGTGATGGACGCCGCGACCGCCATCGGGCGGGCCGCGCGGAGGCCGCTCGGCCACGACGGCCTCCGCGGCAGCAGCGGCAGGCCGTCGGCGGCGACGGCAGCAACGGCGGCGGCGGCGGCAGAGTCGGGGCAGCAGCGGCAACGCGGGCGGCGGCGGCAAGAGCAGCAGCAGCATCAGCCACGGCCACTCGCGGCAGCGTGCCGCCCGCCCGCCCTGATCGCGGCCAGCCGCGCCTTGGACGCCGCGCCGTCGCGCCCGGCGTCGCGCCCTCTTGCGCTCGCCCGCAGCGCCACCCCGCGCCCGGGCAGCGCGGGCGGCGGCGTGTCCCCGGCGGCCGTGGCGGCGGCGACGGCGACGGCGACGGCGGCGACGGCCGCGCCCGTATCGGCGCCCGCTTCCTCGTCATCGGGAGCAGCAGCAGTCAACGGCCACGCGCAGTCGCAGCCGCAGCCGCAGCCGCAGCCGCAGCAGCATCAACCACCACCACCAAGCAGCAGCAGCAGCACCAGCAGCGACGGCGCCGCCCCCTCCCCCTCGTCCAACGCCTCTCCCTCTTTGAGAGCCGACGGCGCGGGCTCGACGGCGGCGGTCGAGGCGCTGGCGGCGGCGGCCGAGGCCGTGTCGCGCGCGCGCACGGGCGCCTCGTCCAAGCAGCACCAGCAGCAGCAGCGCGTGCGGCAGCTGGCGGCCATGGTCGCCGCCGGCAGCAGCAGCGCCAGCGGCAGCAGCAGCGGTAGCGGGAGCAGCGGCAGCGGCAGCGGCGACCAAGCGGCGGCCGCCGCGCCGTCGTCCTCATCGCCGTCGTCTTCCGCGGCCGCGGCCGTCGTCGCGGCGGGCGCCGCCGCATCTGCGCGCCCGCGCCGCCCGCGGCGAGCGGGCGGGCCGGGCCAATCGTCCTCTGCCTCGGGGGCGCCGCGGCAGAGCGAGGAGGACGGCCGGGACGCCGCGCCGGCGGCCCTTGCGGCGGCGCTGGCGGCCGCGACGTCCGAGGCCGTGGCGGCGCAGGAGGAGCAGCAGCTGGAGCAGCAGCAGGAGCAGCAGCCGGAGCCGCGGCATCAGCAGGAGCAGCAGCCGGAGCAGCTGCAGCAGCAGCAACAGGCGCGGCGGCGATTCGCGCCCCAGCAGCCGCCGCCGCAGCACCACCCCCACCACCACCAGCCCGCCGCCGCCGCCGCCCCGCGCGCGCGCGACCCCGCGCGCCTGCTCACGTGGCGCCTCACCCGCGCGTCCGACCTCGCCGAGGTCCGCGAGCTGCTCGCGCGCTACCCGGCGCCCACGAACGCCATCCACGTGGTCGCCGCGCTCACGCGGGTGGCCGCGCTGATAGCCGGAGGCGGGCCCGGCGCCGCGCAGCGGCAGGCGCTTCAGCAGCAGCTCGAGGCGCTGTCCGCCGGCGGCGCCGCGTGCGGCCACTCGCGCGCGCGCGACGCCCGCCTCTTGCCCGCCCTGCTGCCGCCGCTGCTCGAGCGCGCGCGCCAGCACCTGCCCGAGATGGACGAGCGAGGCGTCAGCAACCTGGCAAACGCGCTTGCGCGGCTCGACCTGCGCGGCGAGCGCGAGCTGGTGGCGGCGGCCGTGCGCGCGGCCGAGGGCCTCGGCCTGGAAGCCTTCTCGCCGCAGGGGCTGGCCAACCTGGGCTGGGCGCTCGCCGCGCTGCGCGCGGGCCCGCTGCCGGCGCGCTGGGCGGCGGCGTACGCGGCCGCCACGGCGCGGAGGGCGGCGGCCGGGGCGTTCCTGCCGCAGGAGCTCGCGGCCGTGGGCTGGGCGGTCGCGCGGCTGCGGCCGCGGCTGCCCGAGGGCTGGGTCGACGGCTGGGCGCGCGCGGCGGCCCGGGGGGCGCCCGCCATGACCCCCTACACCATGTCGGTCGTCGCGTGGACAGCCGTGCGCCTCGGGTCGTCGGCCGGGGACGCCGCCGCGGCCGCGGCCAGTGCTTCCGGGGCCGGCGGCGGCGGCGGCGGCTGGAGCGACTCGCCGGCCGCGGCCACCGCCGCTGCCGACGGCGGGGAAGGCAGCGCCACGCGCGAGCTGTGCGCGGCGCTCGAGGCGTCCATGTTTCAGGCGCTGCAGCAGCACGAGCGCGAGCACGCCTCTGGCGCCGGGCGCCCCGCGACGGCGACGGCGGCGGCGACGGCGCTGCTGCGGCCGACGGCCACGCTGCTCTGGGCGTTTGGCCGCCTCGGGCACCGGCCCGGGCAGGCGCTCGTGTCGCGCGCGGTCGCGGCCATGGGCCGCGGCCTCGGGTGGAGCGAGGAGGGCGACGGCGTCGAGGACGACGGAGGAGAGGAGGCGCTGCAGCGGCAGCAGCAGCAATACCCGCGGCCCGAGGAGGGCGGCGGCGGCCGCGTCGTCGTGGTCGGCGCCTCGCGGGCGGACGACGCCCGCGTGGCCGCCGCCGCCGCCGCCGCCGTCGCGGCGGCCACGACCGCCTCGCCCTCCGCTTTCTACGACGACGGCGGCGGCGGCGGCGGCAATTTCGACCACCAAGACGGCGCCGGCGCGATGCTGCGCTGGGGCCGCGAAAAGGACCGCTTCGCCGTGGTTGCCGGCAACGGCGGCGGCGGCGGCGCCGAGGAGGACGAGCAGGACGACAGCGGCGCAGAGACGGACGACGGCCGCGTCGGCGAGTGGCTGGCCGCCGCCGCCGCCGAGCAGCAGCAGCAGCAGCAGCAGCAGCAGCAGCAGCAGCAGCAGCAGCAGCAGCAGCAGCAGCAGCAGCAGCAGCAGCAGCAGCAGCAGCCGCAGGCGTCCTCCTCCTCGCCCCCGCCGCAGCCCGCCCGCAGCAGCCGCCGCCGGTCGCGCTCGCCCTCGGCGCCCCCCGCGGGCCCCTCCACGCGCCTGCCCCGCCCCGTCCTGCGCCCCTCGCTCGGCGCCGACGCCTCGAGCGCCCTCTGCGCGCTCGCCGTCCTCGGCGCCAAGCCGCCCGCGCCCTGGGCCGACGCCGCGCTGCGCGCGCTGCGCGCCGCCATGCCCTCGATCTCGCCGCGCCAGCTGTCGGGCGCGCTGTGGGCGGCAGCGCGCCTGCGGCTGCGCCCGGGCGACGCGTGGCTGCGCGCCGCGTGGGGCGCCGTCGCAGGCGAGGCATTCCTGGCGCGCTCGACGGCGACGGACGTCGCGCAGGCGCTGTGGGGCCTGGCGCGGCTGCGCGCGGCGCCGCCGCCCGGCCCGGCCGGCGGCACCGCCTTTGCCGCCGCCAACGCCGCCGCCTTTGCCGGCGCCAACGCTCCGCCGGGCTCCGCCTCTCCGTTGCCGCCGCCGCCGGGCCAGGCAACCCCCTCCTCGCCGCTCGCCCTGCTGGCGGCCGAGGCGTCCGGGCGCCTCGCGGGCACTTTCAAGCCCGTCGAGGTCGTGCTCGCGGCGCGCGCTCTGGCCGAGATGCCGGCGCCCGGCGGCGCGGGCGGCGGCGGTGGCGGCGGCGGCGGCGGCGGCGGCGGCGGCGGCGGCGGCGGCGGCGGCGGCGGCGGCGGCCCGTCGGCGTCGTCGGCGGCGGCAGAGTGGCGCGACGCGCAGGCGCGGCTGCTCGCCTCGCTGCTGGCCGAGCACCGCTTCTCGGCCTACGAGCCGGGGCACCTGGCCGCGCTCGTCTCCGCGCTGGCCGCCATCCAGCAGCGCCAGGCGCCGGCGCCGCCCGCGGGCCAGACGACGCTTGCCCCGGCCCACCTCGCGCCGCCGCCGCTGCCGCTGCCGCCGCCGCCGCTGCTGCAGCGCGCCGAGCGCGACGCGCTGCTGCAGGCCACCTTCCACCGGATGGGCGCGCTGCCGCCGGCCCGCCTGGCGCAGCTGCTGCTGGGGGTGGCCGACCTGGGCCTGCGCCCGCCGCCCGCGTGGCTGTACGCGCTTGCGGCGACCGCGCGCGCGGCGCTGCCGGCCATGGGGGCGGTCGAGCTGGGCACGCTGGCGCTCGCGATCCAGCGGCTCGGCAAGCCGCAGCAGCAGCAAGACGGGCAAGAGGCGGGCGCGAGCGCGGGCGCGGGCGGCGGCGGCGGCGGCGACGGGCAGGCGATCGGCGAGCCCGCGGCGGCGCCCCCGCTCCCGCCGCGCGTCGAGGCGCTGCTCGCGGACGCCCTCGAGGCCCTGGCCGCGCGCGAGGCCTCCGCGCGCGAGTACACGGACGCGCAGGTCGACTTTTTTCTGAGGGCGGCCGCGCCGTCGGGCGGGGGGGGAGGAGCGGGGGGGCGCGCCGCGGGCGCCACCAGCGGCCGAGGGCGCGCGCGGAGAGCGGCGGCGGCGGTCGCCCGGCAAGGTCCGCAAGGCAGCATGCTGGAGGCGCAGATCTTGCTGGCCGGGCCGCAGCAGCTGCAGGAGGAGGACGTCCCGGCGCTGCCCGTGTGATTGGCGGTTGGGTTGGGGGTGCTTTAGAGACGTTTCTTGTCTTTGCAACGTTTCTTGTCTTTGCCACGAGCACACACACGACCGAACGCCCTGGTCCGTCTCTTGTCGCCGGCGGACAGGTTTATCACGGTTGCGCCCCAACCGTCCCACGCGCTAAGACTTACACCGCGGTTCGATCCAAGAGCGAAATCAAGGGTGAAGGAACCGCCTCGTCCTCACTCGATGCAGATCTCGTCCACGCCCGGCACAAATATGATGCGCGGTAAGTTGCGCAGCCGTCGCGCGCTGGCCGCTGCTTCGGTGGTTACACGCCCGCCAACGCCGACGCGACCGCCACCGCCACCCTCGCGCCCCGCGCCGCTCCGGCTTCGCCGCCCTCTCTCGTCTTATTTTTTCCGGACTTCCCCGCGCGCGTCGCCCTGACCTTACGCGGTCGGTCGCGTCCCACCAAGCGATCGCGCAACGATGGTGCGCCAAGTCCTGTAGGCGTGCGTCCGCGCATCGAGTCTTTCCGCCATCGACGGGGACGGGGTTGATGAGTGAGAATTTTTTTGAGGAAAGAGGGGGGAGGGAACGGAGGTAGAAATTTTCGCGACAACTCTGCACATACCCCCCCGCGCCAATCCATCGCGCCCCGGGTACTTTGGCGAGTCACAATAAAACCTCTCGCTTTGCCCCACGCGCGAGCGCCCCCCTTTCGCCCCCTCACCTCCTCCCGCCCCATCGCAAAGAAATCGGAAAGCAAGGGCCCTAAACTCCCCGCGCCCGCCAGCGCCCGACGACCTCTCTCGCCGCTCGCGGGGGCCACCAGCGGGCTTATACGCGCTCTTTTGCCCCGCCCGCCCCCTCTCCCGGCCTCGCGAGCCCCTCTGTCCGCCACTCTTGCGAGGAGGAGACCAAGAAGAAAAAGACGCGTCTCGGCACTCCGCGGGGCCCCGCGTGTTTCGCCCCAAGACGCGGCGCGCGCGCCCCTCCGAGAGCCCAGGATGACGACCCCGGCGTCGCCCACGTCGCCCACGGCGCCGGCGCCGAGTACCGCCGCCTCGCCGGCGCTCGTCGGAGCGAAGAAGCGCAAGGCAAGACACGCAATTCCGCCTGTCGGCGCGGCGACGGGCTCTGCGGCCGGCGGCGGCGCGACGGCGACGGCGACGGCGGCGCCGGCCGGCCAACCCCCGCCGGCCAATTCCCAAGCAGCAGCGGCAGCGGCAGCAGCGGCAGCAGGGCCGAGCGCCATCACCACCCGCCGCGCCAGCGGGCGCACCGCCCCCCCGCCCCGCCGCTTCGACGACTACGGCAACGTCGACGCCGCCATCGCCAAGGCGGTGGCCGCCGAGCGCGCGCCGCCACCCGCGCAGCACGCGTCGGCGGCGGCGCGCGAGCAGCAGCAGCAGCAGCAGCAGCAGCACCACCACCACCACCACCACCACCAGCGGCTGCACGCGGCGGCGGCGGCGGCGGCGGCGGCGGCGGCGGCAGGAGCGGCGGTGGCGGCCGCGGCCGCCGGCCCCCCGCCCGCCCTGCCTCCCGGGCCCGGCATGGCGGCGGCCTTGGCGGCGGCGATGGCAGCCATGGGCGGCGGCGGCGGCGGCGGCGGCGGCGGCGGCGGCGGCGGCGGCGGCGGCATGGACCCGGCGTCCCTGGCGGCCGCCGCCGCCGCGTTTGCGTCCAACCCGGGCGCGGCCGCCGCCGCCGCCGCCGTCGCGCTCTTCCACCAGCAGCAGCAGCAGCAGCAGCAGCAGCACCAGGCGCAGGTGGCGGCGGCGGCGGCGGCGGCCTCGGGCGCGTGGGGCCCGGGGGCCGCAGCCGCGGCGGCCCAGCAGGCGTTTGCGGCGGCAATGGCGGGCGCCGCGCCGCCGCCGCCGCCGCCCTTCATGCCGCCGCCGCCGCCGCCGCCCGCGTTTGCGATGCCGCCGCTGCTGCCGCCGCCGCCGCCGTCCGCGGCCGCCGCTCGCGACGACGGCGGGGCGCCGCCGGCCAAGCGGCGGCACGCCGAGGGCGGCTGGCCGGGCGGCGGCGGCGGCGGCGGCGGCGCCGCCGCCGCCGCCGCGGGTGGCGGCCCGGACGACCCAGCGTGGATGGCCGCCGCGGCCATGGCCGCCGGGCGCCCGCCGACGTTTACAGGCGCGGGTCCCGGGCCGCCGCTGCCGCCGACGGAACCAGCCGCCGCTGCCGCCCCGCCGCCGACGCCGGCCGGCGGCGCCGCCGCGCTCCTGCCGCCGCTGGCCGCGCCGCCGCCCCGGGCAGCGTCGGCCGCCCCGCCGACCGTGACGCCCGAGGTCCTGCAGCAGCTCGCCGCCTCGGGCCACCTGAACAACCCGGAGGTCATGCGCGCGGTCGCCGAGCTTCTGCTGAGACAGAGCCAGCAGCAGCAGCAGCAGCAGCAGCAGCAGCAGCAGCAGCAGCAGCAGCAGCAGCAGCAGCAGCAGCAGCAGCAGCAGCAGCAGCAGCAGCAGCAGCAGCAGCAGCAGGACGCGAGCGAGACCGCGGCGCTCGCGATGTACCAGCAGCAGCAGATGATGATGCTCATGCACCAGCACCAGCAGCAGCACCAGCACCAGCAGCAGCACCAGCAGTACCAGCAGGCGCAAGCGGCGGCTGCGGCCGCCGCCGCCGCCCACCTCGCCGCAGAGGCGGCGGCAGCGGTGACGGCCCTGCCGCCGGTCCCGCCCGGCCCGGGACGGGGCCGCGGCCGGGGCCGCGGCCGTGGCCGGGGCCGGGGGGCCCGCGGCCGCGGCCGCGCGATCGCCGCCGGCAGGGGCGCGGCTGGCAGGGGCGGCTACCACGGGGCGCTGGTGGCGGCGGCCGTGGGCGGCGGCGGCGGCGGCGGCGGCCCGGAGGACGACGAGGGCGACGAGGAGGAGGGCGACGACGACGGTGCCGGCGCCGCCGCCTCGGCGGCGCTGGCTGCCGCCGAGGCCTCGGCCGCGCAAGCGCGCCAGGAGCGCGCCGAGCACGCGCTCGCGGCGCTCGGCGCGGCGCTCGAGGTCCTGCACGACCCGGTCGGCGTCGAGCGCAGCCTGTGCGCGGGCCCCTCCTCCTCTGCCAGCAGCGGTGCCGAGGAGGACGAGGACGAGGACGAGGACGACGCCTCGGGCGGCGGCGGCGGCGGCGGCGGGCAGGAGCAGCAAGCCGACGACGACGAGGACGACGGAGGAGACAAGGGCAAGGGCAAGCAGCCCGCGGCGTCGCCCGGCGGCAAGGGCAAGCACCCCATGCGGCAAAAAGCCCCCGCCGGCACTGACGCCGGCGCCGCCGCCGCCGCCGACGCCGCCGGGCGCCGCCGCCGCCGCAGCCGCCGAGCGCCGACGCCGCCGCCGCCGCCGCCGCCGCCCGACAAACGGACCACCATTGCCGGCGTGCACATCCCCGGCCTGCTGCCCGAGCCCGCCGGCGACGCGGTCGAGGCGACGCTCGAGGCTCTGGCCGCCGTGGGCCCGGCCATCGTGGCGGTGCACGGCCCGATGGAGGCGACCATCACCGCGGCGGCCCCGCCCTCGCCGGACGACGGCGACGAGGAGGAGGAGGCGCAGGAGCGGCGGCAGCAGGAGCAGCAGGCCGCCGCCGCCGCCGACCCCGACCCCGACGCCGCCGGCCCGAGCAACCCGCCGCTGCCGCCGCCGCCCCGCCTGCCCGCGACGCCGCCGCTCAAGCGCCGCCGCGGCCCCTTCGTGGAGCTGCTCCCGGCCCCGCCTGTCGCGCGCCTGGCCATCTCGGTGCCGCACGGCACGCCCGACGACGCCATCGCGCGCCTGACGGCGGTCTGGGGCGCGGCGCTGTCGGGGGGTGCGGCGGCGGCGGCGGCATTGCCGGCGGCGGCGCGGCGCCCGCGCACGCTGCGCGCGCAGCTGCTGGCGGCGGCGGCGGCGCTGATCTCGGGCGAGGGGCCGGCGCACCCGGACCCGACCGTCGCGGCGCTCGTGAAGCGGCTGAACGAGGCGGCCTTGCCGGTGCCCACAGGCGAAGAGGAGGAGGAGGACGACGGCGACGACGAGCGGGAGCCGGCCGACGACGGCGGCGGCGGCGGCGGCGGCGACCGCGGCCGCGACAAGAAGAAGGGCGCCCGCGTCGCCAAGCGGGTCAAGGCCGCGGCCCGCGCGACCGCGGAGGCCGTCGCGGCCATGGCCGCCGAGGCCCAGCGCCTCGCCGCCGCGCGCGCCGTGCGGCGCCTCGAGCGGCGGCGCGCGAGGGCAGAGGCGGCGGCAGCGGCCGGCGGCGGGGGCGGCGGCGAGTCCGGGTCTCAGCCGTCGTCCGGATCGTCGAGCCCGAGCGAGTCGTCCGACGACGGCGGCACGGGCGGCGACACGGGCGACGACGACGTCGGCGGCAGGGGGCTCGGCGCAGACCAGGACGCGGACCCGGAGGGGGGCGCTGGCGGCGGCGGCGGCGAGGCCGCGTTTGCCGCGTTTGTCGCCGCCGCCGCCACGGCCGCCGCCGCCTCCGCCGCGGCCGGCGAGGGCGGCGGCGGCGGCGGCGGCGCGGCGGCGGCGGCCGGCGCCGGCGCTGCTGCCCCCCAGGCGCAGGCGCAGCAGCCGCCCGCCATGTGGCGCGCGCGCGTAGTGGCGCGCCACCCGGCGCCCGTGGAGGCCAGGGAGGCGGAGGAGGAGGAGGAGGGCTCTGTCGCCGCCGAGGCCGCCCGCGACAGCAGCCCAGGCGGCCTCGCCGCCCGCCCGCCGCCCGCTCGCGCGGCGGCCCCGGTTCCCTCCCCCCATCTCGTCGACGAGGACCTCTTCTCCGTCGAGGGGCCCCTGCCGGCCGACCTGGCCGCCCGCCTGGGCACCGTGCTCCTGTGCGACGGCCTCGCCGACCGCGCGCGCCTGCGCTTCGACCTCGCGCGCATGGCTCCGCAGGTGCTGCGCGCGGCGGGGCCGGCGACGGCGGCGGCGGCGGCGGCGGCGGCGGGCGGGGCGCCGGCCGCGTCGGGCGGGGCCGGCGCGGGCGGGCCGCCGACTTGGCGCCTGCGCGCCGAGGCGCTCGCGCGCGCGGAGCAGGCGCTGCTCGTGCCGCTCGACGGCGGGCGGGCGCAGCTGGCGCTCTGCCCCGAGCTGGCGCCGGGCGGCGAGGGCGGAGGCGAGGACGTGCTCGTCGTCGCGCTGCTGACCGAGGTGTGAATGTCGCCTTGACCGACCGACCGACCGACCGACCGACCGCAATTTGTACTTGCGATCGTTTTTTTTGGATTGATCCCCCCCCCCCTCTTCCCCCCACCCTCTCCCCTTTTCCCATCATGACATGCTTGCACCGCTACTTGCTCCGCCCGCACTTGGCACTTGCGCACCCCTCACCACGACCGGCTATTTCATTCCGGGATTTGATTTTCTCCTCGCACGACCCCTGGCTCGCTTTTTCCGGCAGCGGCGGGCGGCGGGCACCCGGCGCGCCGCGCTCTCTCCTTTTCACCCCGCTCCCAACACTCTTCCTGCCGCAACGCCCCCATGCCCATTTGAGATTCGCGCACTCGCTCCCCTGCATGCATACGCACCTGTACACGACGCACTATTCTTTCGAACTACGGACCCTCACAGTGTGAGGTTCACACTCCACTCACCCTGAGTTTGGTCACTTGCGCGCCTGCGTCTCTCTCTCTCTCTCTGTGGTGCGCGCGCGCGCGCCGAATCAGCACGTCAGGGTACCAGACGCGCCTCGTCGTTTCCCTTGGCCCATGCTTCGATCGGCGGGCCGCCTCGGGGGGCGGCGCGCGTCGCGCGCCTCCGCTGCTGCCTTTGCTTCCGTCAGAGCGCCCCATCGCGCTCCCGTGCTGGCGCGCGCGGGACGGGGCGGTGGGGCCGGTGGTGGTGCAGGCGGCGGTCTCTGGGTCCCGCCCGGTAGCCTGGACCCGCGCGACGCCGACGGCAAGCGCATCAAGCCGACGCCCAAGCCGGCGCCGCCGCGGCCGCCGGCGTCGATCCGCTTGCCGGGCGCGGGCGACGGCGAGGAGGACGAGCGTGGGCAGAGCAAGGAGGAGGAGCAGGCGGTGCGGCAGCGGGCAGCGCCCGCCCCCGGCAGCAGCAGCAGCAGCAACCAAGGCGACGCCCCCAGCAGTCAAGGCGACCAAGGCGACGGAGATGACGGCGACGGCGACCTCAACTCCATGGCCACGGCCGCCGTGCGCCTGCGCGAGTTTGCCGAGGCCTTCAGCGACCTGCCGCGCGACGCCGTCGCCGCCCTGGCCGCCACGCTGCCGGCGCTCGGCGCCGAGGGCGCCGCTCGGCGCGCGCGATTGCGCTTGGAGGCCATCGCGGCGGCCGCGTCCGCCAGCCCCGCCGCGGGCGCCCTGTCCCTGGCGTCCGCCGCGCGCATGATCGCGCGCTGCCCGGCCCTCTGGCCGCGCGACCCGGCCGCCGTCGGCGCGCGCGTCGCCTCGGTCGCCGCCGAGCTGTCTGCCGCGGGCTCGGGCGCCGTCACGGCCGAGGAGGCGGCCGCTTTCCTCAAGGCGCTGCCCCAGTTTGCGGCCGACGTGACGACGCCCGGGGCCGCGGCCGAGCGCGCGCAGCGCGTCGCGGACGCGCTGGGCCTAAAGGTTGCGGACGCGGCGCGGCTGGTCGCGCGCCAGCCGCTGCTGGCGGCCGTGCCCCGCGGGCACGTGCGCTGCCCGCCGCCGCTGATCGCCGAGCGGCTCGGCTTTGCCGGCGCCGCCGAGGGCGCCGCCTTTGCGGCGCGCAGCCCCGTGGTGCTGGCGCTGCGGCCCGAGTGGCTGCGCCTCAGCCTCCCCGCCGCCGCGGCCGCCACGGGCCTGTCCGAGCGCGACATCGAGCGCCTGGTCGCGCGTGCGCTGCCCATGGCCGCCGCCGACCCCGTCGACCTGGCCGAGGGCATCGAGCGCGCCGCGCGCGAGTTTTTCGGCGGCGTGAGCGCCGAGGCGGTGCTGGACGCGCTGCTGCGGCAGCCGGCGCTGCTGGCGGCGCAGGCGCCCGTGATCGAGCGGGCGCTGGACACGCTGGCGGGCGCGGTGGAGGACATGTTCGTCGAGGAGGCGGCGGCGAGCGGGATGGACGGGGCGGAGGCGGCGGCGGCGCGGGCGGTGGCACGGGCGGCGGCGGCGGCGGCGGAAGCGGCGGCAGCCGGCCGGCCCGGGGGCGCCCCGGAGCCCATCTTGCGGCCCAGCGCGCCCGGCCTGCCGCCGCGCGAGCGCGCCCTGCGCATGCTCGTGGAGCAGCCGTCGCTGCTGTACGAGGCCGCCGCCTCGAACGAGGCCCTCCTCACGCGCCTCGACGAGCTCGCCGCCGCCCTCGGCCTCTCTGGCAAGAAGGCCGCCGCCGCCGCTGCAACCGCTGGAACTCCCGCGGCCGCCGCGTCGTCGCCGCGCGTCGCCGCCTTTCGCGCGTCGGTCGCGCAGCCCGCCCTCCTCGCCATCTCCCCGGGCACCCTGCGCGCCGCCCTGAGCGCCCTCCGCGCGTCCGCGTCTGCGTCCCCCTCTGGCGGCGGAGCGGGCGGCGGCGGCAGCGGCCAGGACGACAAGGACGACAAGGACGACGGCGGCGGCGCCGACAACGGCGCCGACGACGCCGCCCTGCTGGCAATGCTCCGCGCCGACCCGGGCGGCGCCGTGCGGCTGGCCTACGCCTCTGGCGGCGCGGCGGCCGCGGCCACGCTCGACTCGTGGGCGGAGCAGCTGGGCCTGCCGCGCGCGGCGGTGGCCGCCATGGCCGCGGCGCAGCCCGCGCTGCTCGACATGGCGCCCACCACGCTCAAGGCGCGCATCGAGTCCCTGGCGGCGCTTTTCGGCGTGCGCGCGCCGGCGGCGGCGCAGGTGCTGCTGCGGCACCCGGCGCTCGCGAGCGTGCCGCCAAACGCGACCATCACGCGCGCCAAGGCGCTGAGCACGGCGACGCGGCGCGGCATGGCGGTGGCCGGGGACCTGATCGCGCGGTGCCCCGCGGCGCTGGTGCTGCCGCCCGCGGCGCTGGCGGCCACGGTCGAGTTTGCAACCGCAGCGGCGGCCAAGGCGGCGGCCGAGGCCGAGGCAGAGGCGGCGCAGGCGGCGGCGGCGAGGCCCGGCGGCGGCGGCAGCGGCGGCGCCAGACGGGGCCTGGGCGCGGCCGCCGCGGCCGCTGCCGCCGCCGCCGCCGCCGCCGGCCCCACCTCCTCCATCAGCGTGATCGACGCGATGCTCGACATCTCGGCGTCGCAAGAGTACTACATGGCGGAGTGGCTCATGTCGGCCGCGCGCGACCGGCAGCCCATGCGCGAGACGAGTTTCTCGCAGATGGGGAGGTCGGCGGGCGGCGGCGGAGGCGGCTCGAGGGACCCGCGCTCGTCGGCAGCGACGGCGGCGGGCCCGGCGGCGACCGCGCGGAGACAACAGTGAGACTCTCGGTTTTTGTGTTACATCCTCCCGTCCTTTTCTTGTGTTGTCGTCGTGCGCGCGGAAAGACCGAGACCGGCAGAGAGACAAAAAGGCAAAAGATCTTGGAGGGGGGGAGGGGAGGGCGTTTGTGGTGTGTTTTCAATTCGAAAAAGGGTGTCTCGTCTTCGGGCGTCGAGGCGGGGGGTGTTGTACTGAAGGGGGGGGGGGGCATTTGTGGTGTGTGGTTGTGTTGTGTTGGTGCGGATGATAAGGAAAAAGAGTACATCGGGATCCGGAGATCTCTGCGCCAGATGACAGGCCGCGAGGGAGAAAGGGCACACGCCCGCCAGGAGGAGGAGCAGTGCTCGCCTTCGGCATTTTTTTTTTCGAGAGGGAAGAGAGGGGCGCTGCCAACAGTAGTGGTACAGAAAAAAAAGGGGTCCGTCCCTCTGTTTTGTTGTTGTGTGAGCGCGTGGGCTTGGGGGCCAAAAACAAAAAAAAGGGCCCGGTCAGGTGGGGTGGGGCCGGCGGACGGCCGGCACAGGAATGGGGGGGGGGGCGGGGGGCGAGGAATCGAAAAACAAAAAAGAACGGATGGGAGGGGAAGGGGGCGCGTACGCAACACGAGGGGGCGAGGGGGCAAAGGGCGCCTGATTTTTTTTTTCCGCTCAGGAGGGGGGTTGGTGTCTTTGTTTTTCCAGCGCCTGGAAGAGGGGCGCGATGCTCGTGGGGTGTTGTGTGGCGTTGTGGTGTGTGGGTGTGCGAGAGGGGTACGGGAAGCAGCAAGGGCCACCAGCATTGGGAAAAACAAAGGAAGCGCGAGGGAGGGCGCGTACCGGCGGGCGCATTTTGGGGGACGCGAAGAAACAAGACAAAAACCAACTTTTCTCGCGAAGAAACAAAACAAAAACTGCGACGGCCGGGGGGGCCGTCGTTTTCTTTGCCTTGTTGGGTTCCGGGGTGGGAGGGAAGAGGGACGTGGGGTGGTGGGGTCTCGAAAAGAAAGCCGGGGGGATGCGGGGGATGATCATGATCCTACGGTGCGAGCGCAACGGACGGGAGGCATCCAGGGGGGCGGGCGTTGTTGTTGTTGTTTTGGTTGTTTGCCCGGGGGGGCGGGAGAGAGGAGAGAAGCGCGGGCCGCCGACCGGGCGCCGACGACGACCCCCCCAACGCGCGCGCAGAGAGGCGCGAGCGCGCGTCGAGACGCCCGCCCACCCGGCCGGAGCACAGACGACGCAAAAGCCGCCCGCTCACAAGTCCGGGCGCGCATCGCGGCCGCCCTTGTCGCCGCCGGTGCCGCCGCCGCCGCCCGAGGCGCCCGCCGCCGAAATTGCCGGCCGCGACGCTCCCAACCCCTGCTTGGTCGCGTACCCGAGGTCGACCCACTCCTGGCGCAGCTTGCGGAACGCCACCTGCGGCGCGTCCGGCCCCAGGGAGTACTCGCGCCGCACCCGGTCCGGCCGCACCCTCTCGACCATCACCTTGTCCTCCTCGAGGATCTTGTGCATCGCGCGGCGCGCCTGGCCGTCGAAAACCTTGGAGAGCGCGAAGTTGCGCACAAGACAAAAGCGGTTGACGGCGCGGCGCTCGTCGATGGGGACCGTGTTGACGAAGGTGATCATGGACACGCCGCGCGCGAGGGCGATCTGCACGCTGCTGGTCGAGGGGAGCATGGCGCGCGCGACCACGGGCACCGAGTTGTCCGGCGGGCTCGTCCATTCCCACAGCTTGCTTACCGGCTTGTTGTGGATGACAAATTCGGACGCCACCGAGAAGCACGACTCGCGCTTGGCGGCCATGCCCTCGATGCGGGGCGCGTCCGGGTTGCCGAAGCTGCCCGAGTGCAGGAAGTGGATGTGCGCCATGTCGATGGCGTTCTCGAACACGGACCAGTGCGGGCAGTCGAACTCGATCTCGCCGTAGACGGCGCGCCACTGGTCGGGAGGGGCGTCGAGCTCGGGCGCGTGCGGGATGGGCGGGCGCTCGTCGGCGGGAAGGCGCGCGTCGCCGAAGAAGAGCCACACGAAGCCGCCGCGCTCCTCGACCGGGTAGCTCTCGAGGATGGGGCGCTTGGGCCAGCGGCCCGGCTCGGCGCTGGGGACGTCGCGCAGGCGGCCGTCGCCGTCGAACGCCCAGCCGTGGTCTTTTTTTTTTTTTTTTGCGTTGATTGCGTTTTGTTTTGTTGTGTTTTCGTTTGTATGTTGTTGTTGGTGAGGAGGAAAGGGTGTGTGTGAGTGCGTGCTGATGATGGCGCACCAATACTGGTGGGCGGGACATGGGCGTAGAAAAGGGGAGCGCCGAGTTTGCGCCCGAACCCGCCCCGCGGCCAACGGGCCCTTGCCAACAACGAGACAAAAGGGGAGAGCGCCGCCAAACGGAGAGCGCCGCCAAACGGAGAGCGCCGCCAAACGGAGAGCGCCGCCAAACGGAGACCAAAACGGAGATATATATATATACTCACAAGGGCAGACCACGGCCGTCGAGTCCTCCGGCCCGGCCCGCGACAGCGGCGCCGTACCCGCTCCGTGCCCGCACTTGGCCGCGGTCAGCCACCCGCCCGAGAGCGGGGCGCCGCGGTGCGGGCAGGCGTCGTCCAAAGCGCGCACGCGCCCTGTGGCCGCGTCGCGGAACAGCACCACCCGCCCTCCCAGCATGTCGACGCCGTGCACCTTGCCCGGCTTGACGTTCTGCGAGAGGGCGGCCGCGTACCAGAAGTTGCGCAGGTAGGCGGAGCGCTGCTCAAGCTCGCCAAGGCGCTGCGGGTCGAGCGGGCCGCTGCCGCCGCGCTCGTCGTCTGCGCCGGCGGCGCCGCGGCGCCGGAGCGGCGGCTCGACGACGACGCCGGCGGCGGCGGCGGACGCCGGGTCCCATGCGCCCGGCTTGAGGCCCGCGGCGGCGCGGCGGCCGGACAGGAGGGACGCAAAGTCGTCGTAGGCGCGCTGGCGGGCGGCCGAGTCGTCGCCGGCGCTCTTGTCGTCGCCGGCGCCGGCGTCGGCGTCGTCGTCGCTGTCCTCGTCGCCGCCGCCGGGCGCGGGGCTGTGGCCCGGGCCGCGGCGCGGCGGCGCGCGCGGCAGGGGCGCGGCGACGGACGCCTCGACGTCGGCGGCCGTCTCGCGCTCGAGCACCGAGGCGCCCGCGTCGCCGCGGAACGACAGCATGGTGGTGGAGGAGGAGGAAAGCGCCTGGTCGTCGGCGGCAAAGGCGGAAGCGGAGGAGGAGGGCGCCGCCGACGCCGCCGAGGGCGCGGGCGGGCGCGGGGACAGCAGCGCGCGGTAGACGGCGCGCTTGACGGACGACAGCGGCACGGGCAGCATGCGCTTGGGGAGGGTGGCCATGGAGCGGATGGCGCGGGCCTGTTTTGTTGTTTTGTGTTTGTTTGTTTCGTTGTTGGTAGGAGGGGGGAGAGAGCGCGAGTGAGCGGACGAGCGAGAGAGAGGAAGAACAAAAAAGGGCGTGCGCGCTCGGCCATCGCACACAAGAAAATAGCCTCACCGCGGACGCAGGGTCGTCGGTCGACTGCAGCACGGACAGGACGGCGATAGCCTCGATCAGGTACAGGAGGAACCACGAGCCGCTGTTTTGTTTTGTTTTTGTGTCTCGTCGTCAAAGAGGGCGTTTGGCGTTTGGCGTGAGAAGAGGGCGGGGCAAGAGGAGCGCGACGGAGCGCCGGAGCGCTGGAGCGACGACGAGCGGCGGAAGCGAAAAACAAAGAGCAGAGAGAGACTCACAGCGCGGCGACGTGGTCCCAGAGGAACAGGGGCGAGAACTGGTCGGCGTGGCCCGGGAGCGCGGCCAGGATGTCCTCGAGGCCGACCTGCGACGCGAGGCCGAGGAACTGTTTTTTTTGTGGTTTTGGGTCATGGCGTCGTTTTTTTTTGGTCGGCGAGCGGCGGGCGGGCGTTTTGTGAGCGGGGCGATCGAGGAGAAAAAGAACGCGCGCGTGTCCGGGACAAAGGCAGGCGCAACGCAGCCCCCCCTAGATCGACGACGCAGGAGCGGACCGGCCCAGGCACGCGTGCGGGGCAAAAAGAGAGAGAGAGGGGCCGCGGTGCCTCCTTGGCGTCGGCGTCCCATGACCGCAAAAAAGAAAAGGGAAAAATCGCGGCCGGCGCCCGCGCGCATTTTCTTTTCTCACCTTGAAGGCGACGTGCCCGGCCTCGCAGATGGCGCCGGCGCCCAGGCCCAGCACGAAGGAGCGCACGAGCGGCTCGAAGAAGGGCGAGGGCTCGGGGCCGTCGGCGGGGACGGGGTCCTGTGGTTGATTGGTTTTTGCGGCGATCGATCGAAGGGAGGAGGAGGAGGGCGTTGTGAGGAGGAGTTTTCTTGATGACATCATTTTTCCCCCTCCCGGAGAAGCGTTTCGTCGTTCGCGCGCGCAGAGGCAATCCGACGGGACGCGCGCGCCCACGTCGAGAGCCCCACGACGATGCCCGCGACGCTCCCTAAGCGCTATTGGCCGGGTCGAGCCCGCACGTACCGCGACCGCGGCCTCCCGGCGCTCGGCGACGCGGGGAGGGGGGAGGAGGGAGGCGGGGCTCCTTCCCTGGCTCTTGCGCGCCAGCAGGGGGACGGGCAGCGCGCGCCGGCGGCCCAGGACCGGGGCGCCGCGGAGGCCCGCGAGCCTGCCGACGACCTGCATGATTGGTTGCGGGGGCTAGGACGCGCGCGGAGGGAGAGGGGGGAGGAGAGAGGGGCGCGATGTGTGACGCAGACGTTTTTCGGCTCGTTTTGAATTGCCGTAACGCTTCTCTCTCTCTCGCTTCGTTGATGGGTGGAGGAAAGTGAGCGCGCGTGTGTGTGTGGGGGAAAGTAGGGACAAAGTGGGAGAGGCGCGCGGATGCGTGTGTGACGAGGAGCGGATGCAAGAAGAGCGCGGGAGACATGAGTCTTTCGGGAAATTCGCGACGGCGTCGTCGTCGTCCTCGTCCTCGTCGGCGTCGTTCGGCCGAGCTCCCCCCGGGTATTTTTTTGTGGCGGCAGCGCGCGTGGCAAAGCGCGACGAACACTGCAAAAAAGCGCGGGTTTCGATTACTTTTGACGCAGCACAATCCCTCAATCATCCCGCTCCTCCCGCCGAGGAGGTGTCGAAGCCCACGCCCAGTGGCATGCCGCGGGGCCGCTGAGGCGGCGCCGCCGCCCCCCCCGTCCCGCCGCCGCCGCCATAGCCGCCGCCGCCGCCAAACCCGCCGCCTCCTCCTCCGCCGCCGCCTCCTGCTGCTCCTCCATAACCGCCGCCACCACCACCGCCATAACCCCCGTCGGAACCACCACCACCACCACCACCACCAGACGGCAGCGCCAGGGGCGGGCCGCCGCCGCCCCGGCCGCCGCCGCCGCCGCCGACCCCCCCGCCAAACCGCCCCCTGCCCCCGCCGCCGCCCCTTCCCCGCCCGTCCGTCAGCATCATGCGCCCCCGCTTGAACGCCGGGTTGAACGTGGGCACCACGCCCGGGTTGGCCTCGTTCATCACCGCGTTGAGGTCGCGGAACTCCTTGGGCTTGGCGCCCTCGATGGCCTCGATCGCAGGCGGCGGCCCGCTCAAACGCGTGTGCCTGTACCTGCACTGCGGCCCGTAGACGCAGAAGCCGAGCTTGAACATGTTGCACTCCTTGATCTGCTCGAGGTCGTGCTTGAAGGGGCAGTCGAGCTCGACGCACTTGCCCGTCTTGAGCAGGCTGCGGCACACGGGCATGCGCGCGCCGTCAAACTGGTGCAGGAAGCCGCACGCCTCGCCCTTCATGCACATGCCGCGAAGCCAGTAGGTGCACACGGTCTGGCGGTAGTTCTTCTTGAAGTTGCCCGGCTGCTGGCCGATCTCCTCGGCGGGGAGGTCGGGCGGCGCTTGGGCTTGCTGTTTTTTGTTTTTTTGTTTTTTTTTGTTTGTTTGGGGGTTTCGTCGAGCCGTGTGAGCGCGTTTTTCGTCGTCCCGTTCCGCGTCGGGCGTCGTCGAGCGTCGTCGGGCGGCCGGCAGCGCCATCTCTCTCTCTCTAACTGTCTCACCTCCTCGCGCTGCTTGGCGTCCACCTGCTGCAGGTCCGTCTCAAAGTCAAACTCAAAGTCCTCCGACATCCTGCTCGCGTTGGGGGAGGAGGAAGGGGGGTTACTGGCGGGTGTCGTCGCGTCTCCCGGTCGTCGAACCGCTTCTCCTTTGCGCAAAAGGGCGCGCGCGCGCGCGCGCCGGACGACGGAGCTGCTGGTGCTGCTCGTTCGCCGCCGCCGGTTGGTGACGAGAGAAGAAAGAGAGGAAAGGGGGGGATGCGTCTCGATGAGAAGAGGAGAGAGGGCGGGGAGCTGTCTTCCGCGATGTGATGGCGGCGTCTGCCTGCTCGGTTAATGTCGTGTGTCTGGATGATGGACAGATGGTCGATTGGAAGTTGCGTGTGATTGGTGCGCGAGAGATAGAGCAAGAGTTCCAGGCGCGGTGCCCCGTCTTTGGTGCGCCGCCGCCGAGCCCGCCTCGTCGCCCGCCTCGTCGCCCCGGGGCCCCGTCTCGCAAAGGAAGTTCTATCTTTTGCAAAACGAGGAGTCGTGGTTTCTATAATACATCGATGTGGGCGCGACGCAGGAGACGAGCGAAAAAGCAAGAAAGGAAAACATGCCGCCGCCTCATCCCCCCCCCTCGCGCGCTCGTCCTCAGTCGAACCCGCGGTGGATCTCCGCCCGCGTCACCTCCTGCAACGCCTTGATGAACGCCGCCGTGCGCAGCGGCACCCCCTTCTCCTCGTGGATGCGCCAGATGGCGCCGAATGCGTCGGTCATCTTGCGGTCCAGCCGGCGGTTGACGTCGTCCTCCTCCCAGCGGAAGTTCTGCAGGTTTTGGACCCTGTTTTTGTGGTTTGTTGTTTGTCGTTTGTTGTCGTTTTTGGAGTTGTTGTTTGTTGTTTGTGATTGTTTTTTGTTTTTTGTTTTTGTTCGTCGTTGGGTTGTTGTCGCTGTGGTTGTGGCTCGATCCTTCGCAGAGAGGAAACATGGGGGCGGGCCAGGGGGGGGAAAACAAGAAAAGGACGGGGCGTGCGTGCGCGGGGAGGACACACCGCCCGCCGCCCCGCCGCGTGGCGCTCAGAAATTATTGGTCATTTCGGTCAGGCAACGCGGCCCCCTAGTGAAAGGGGGCGGCGCCTGGTTGCAATATCTCGATCATCGCTTTGTGGTGCGGGGGAGGGGGGAGGGGCGGGTCGCTCGGAAGAACAAGTACAAAACAAAAAAGACGCGCCCGCGCGCCGCCGACGCTCGAGGAAAAAGAAAAAAGCCGCTAACACCCCAAAAACAAAACAAAACACAAAGCAAAGACTCACCACTCGAAGAACGACACCGTGACCCCGCCCCCGTTGGTGTAGATGTCCGGCAGGACCACCACCCCCCGGTCGCGCAGGATCGCGTCCCCCTCGGGCGTCGTCGGCCCGTTGGCCGCCTCTGCCACAAACCGGCAGTCGAGCGACGCCGCGTTTTCCGCAGTGATAACGCCCCCGATCGCGGCCGGGATCAAGACGTCGCACTTGACTTTGAGCAAGTCGCCCACGGGAAAAGGCTCGCCGCCCGGAAACTCCCCTAAAGGGCGGCCGGTGGCCGCGTGCGCGCGCAGGGCGGGGACGTCGAGGCCCTTGGCGTTTCCGACCGCGGAGGAGACGTCGCTGACGGCCACCACTTTCCCTCCGTGCTCCTGCAGGATCTCTGCCGCCCACGCGCCCACGTTGCCGAACCCCTGGATGGCGTAGGTGTGGTCGGCGATCTTCCCGCTTCCCGTGGCGCGCAGCATCTCGCGCACCGCGAATACGGTGCCCCGACCTGTGGCCGCCTCGCGCCCGAGCGACCCGTGCAGGTGGACCGGCTTGCCAGTGACTACGCCCGGCGAAAAGCCCTTGTACTTGCTGTACTCGTCGAAGAACCAGGCCATCTCGCGGGCGCCTGTGATTAGTGTTTGGTTGTTGATGTTGGTGGTGGTGTTCATTTGGTCGGGAAAAAGAGAAGGAAAAAAAGAGGGAGGAAGGAGGGGGACGGGTGAGCGTCAGGCGTCTTTTGTTATCTTCGGGTTCTTGCAGCTCCTCCCCCACCAACCAACCCCCGCCAACAAACCAACGTCGACCAAAAGAAAAACTCGCCCGTGTTCATGTCGGGCGCGGGGATGTCCTCCGAGGGCCCGATGATCTCCTTGATCGCGCCCACCAGCTTGCGCGTCACCTTTTCGAGCTCGCGCGCGCTCAGCCTCCTCGGGTCGACGGTCACGCCGCCCTTGGCGCCGCCAAAGGGGAGGTCCATGACGGCCGTCTTCCACGTCATGAGGGACGCGAGCGACCGGACGTCGTCGAGGTCGACCTGCGGGTGGTAGCGCAGGCCGCCCTTGAAGGGGCCGCGGCTGTTGTTGTGCTTCAGAGGGTTTTTTTTTTTGGTTTTGGTGTTTTGGTTGGCGGGGGAGAGAGCAAAAGTTTTGTTTTTGTGTGTGTTTCGGGGTTGGGGTTGGCGGGCGCGTGAGCGGTGGGAGAGAGCAGCACAAGGCAATCAAGCACACGAGGTGGGGAGGAGGAAAGGGGGAGGAGGAGGACGTCGTACAGAGAGGGTGGGGGAGTGAGTCATAATATGCTGACTACTCATCCGTTCCCAAATCGTCTCTCTCCCTCGTCTCACCTGCACGCGGTAGGCCTGCAGCACCTCGATCTCGCCGTTGTCCATCTGGACGACCAGCTCGACGCCCAGCTCGCGGTTGGGCGTGAGCAGGAGCTTCTGGAGCTTCTCCGGGTACTCGAGCTCGTGGAGGGCCTTTAGGTGGGGATTTGTTTTCAAAGGGGGACGACAAGGGTTGGATCGGCCTTTTTTGTGAGAAGGGGGCAAAAAAGACGCTGCGTTGGGTTGCCGAGGCGGGGCCTTGGTTTGTGGGACGCTGGTCCCGTCCTCAACACCATCGTCCAAGCAACGTCGGGCAGGAACGGGTCTCTCTCCTCTTCCCAATCCCTCACCTCGCGCAGGAACGTGTTGGTGTTCTCGGCGTGCGAGCTGGCCGCTCGCCGGGCGCCCGCGATCGACGACGGCGGCGCCCAACCGGCGGCCGACGCTGACGCGGACGCGGACGCCGACGCCGACGCCTGCGTGGCCAGGGCCGCGGCAGCCTGGCGCGCGAGGCCGCCCGCGATCCAGGCCGCTTGGCGCAGCGCCATGGCGGGTTTTTGTGCGCTCTTTATCTCTCTTGCTGGTGAGGAGAGCGCGGGAGGGGGGTTGTTTTCCTAAGGACTGGTTGTTGACGCAAGCGCCGAAAGGCTGCAAGCGAATCAAAGGGGTCAAAGAAGGAGGGCGATCGACGGTTGTACGTGCGAGAAGGACGTGCGTGCAATGGGATCGAGAGGAGGATGCATTGTGCTTGAGGACGTCTCGAGAGAAGAGGACGTGAAAGAAGGAGTGAGTGAGCAAGGGAGGGCTCACGGGAACGCGACCAACTCGGGTATCCCTGGCAGCGACTCCCCACGCCGCGCGACGCGTTCAGCGCCGATGTCTCCGAGCGACGCGTTCAATGTGCGCACGACGGCCGCGGGAGAAGGCGGCCGCCCGTCCGCCTCGCGCGCCGCGAGGTCGACGACGGTCGCGCTGCCCCGCCGGAAGCGCAGGCCGCCGCCCAGGCACGCGCGGGCCTGCGGCCCCAGCGCGCCGTCCTCCTCGTCAGCATCGGGCTCCGACGACAAGGCGTGCCCGACGACGGCGGCGAGGGTGCCCGCCGAGGACGAGACCACCACGACGAGGGCAGGAGGACGCGCGTCGCAGCTGCCGACGGCCGCCGCCGCCGCCTCGGCCTCGGCCGCCGCGACCGCGCGCCGCCACGCCCGGCCGCAGCGCCGCCAAAAGGCCGCGCGCGCCTCGCCGGCTCGGGGCGGCGCCAGGTCGTCGTCTTGCTGCATGAGGGCAGACCCGCCAGCAGCGACCAACGACCGCGCAATTTCGGCGGCGGCCGCGCTGTCCTCCGGGCAATGCAGCACGGCCGCGACGCGCGCCCCGGCCGCCAGCGCGGGCGCCAGGGTGGCCGCCAGTGCCGCGGCGGGGGTGACGGCGGTGGCGGCGGCCCCGTCCGAATGCTCAGGCCTTACCAGCACCACCCTGGCCAGCGTCTTGGCGTCGGCCTTGGCCAGCGACGCGGTCAGAGCCCCGGGCGCCGTCTCGTTAAGGCGGTCGAGCGACGCGCGCGCGGGCGCCCCCCCGTCGGTGCCCGGCCAGAAATCGACGACGGTGGCGCCCCCGTTTGACTGCAGCAGGCGCCGGAAGTGCTCGGGGCCGAGGCCCAGGGCGCTGCCGACGAGGGCCTGGTTGACCGCGTTGTGCGCCACGACCAGCACGGCGCCGTCGCTGGGGCCTTGCGCTCGTGCGGCGTTGCTATTGTTGCCGCCGCCGCCGCCGCCGCCGTCGCCGCCGTCGCCGACGTCGCCCGGACCAGCCGAACCAGCCGCGTGCCCCAAGATCTCCCGCCACGCGAGGCCCGCGCGGTGCCACAGCTCCCGCACGGGCGCGTGGCGACGAGTCGCGCTGCTGCTGCTGCTGCTGCTGCTGCTGCTGCTGCTGCTGCTGCTGCTGCTGCTGCTGCTGCTGCTGCTGCTGCTGCTGCTGCTGCTGCTGCTGCTGCTGCTGTCGTTACCTTCCCCCTGATCCCCGTCGCGCGCGAGCTCAAACAGCTCGGGCGACCGCTGCCACAGGGCGTAGGCGGCGCCGTGCCGCGCCTTGCCGCGCGCCTTCAGGAGGCCCTGGAACGCGTACAGGTCGATCTCGCGCAGGGTGGGGAGCACGATGGCGGCGTCGGTCAGGGTGCGGGGTAGGGACGTCGCGGCCGTCGGTGCTGCGCTTGCTGCTGCTGCTGCTGCTGCTGCTGCTGCTGCTGGGTCGGCCGTGGCGGCTGCCGCCGATGCCGACGACGACGGCGGCGGCGGGTGCCTTGCGGCGATGGCCTCGGCCGTCTGGCGCGCGCGTCGCAGGGGCGAGACAAACAGGCGCGAGAAGTGCTCGTGGGCAAGCTTTGGTTTTTTTGTGTTTTGTGGTGGTGGTGTTGGCGGTGTCGGCGTGAGGACTGAAGGTGAGAGCCGAGCAGTAGGAGAAACGGGCAGCCGCGCGCTCCGCCGCCCTCCTCTCCCGCGCTCCGCCCCCGCCCCCCCCCCCCCACCATCACCCCCCCTCTACGCCAAAAACCCCAATCTCACCATCTCGCCGGCGGCGCGCGCCTGCGCCTTGCCCTTCGCCGTGAGCTCGGACCCGTCGCTGCTGCCCTGCACGCGCCCCTCGGCGTTCCAAGTCGACTGGCCGTGGCGCACCAGCACGACGCGCACTCGGCCGCGCACGGGCGGCAGCGGCAGCGGCGGCGCGTCGGCGCGGTCGCCCAGCGGCGAGAAGGCGTCGGCGCCCCTCCAGCCGTACTGGAGCTCGAGGGCGTCGGGCTCGCCGCTGTCGGCTGTTGCGCCAGGGGGATGCTGCTGTTGCTGTTCTGCGGTGGCCCCGGCGGCGGTGCGATGGCTGCGGCGGCGGCAACGGCCGCAAAAAGACGGACGAGGCGCCAGCGCCGGCGAGAGGAGGGGCCGCGGGCGCGCGGCAACAAGGCTGCGCCGCCTCTGCGTCGCCGACAGACGGCTGGATTGCGTGGTCGCGCGCGTGCGTACCACTGGCGCCGCCATCGGTGCGGTGTTGTTTTTATTTGGTCGGATCGCAGGGGGGTCGCGATTTGAGGAGCTGTTTTAGGAGAGGGAGAGAGAGGAGAGAGGGAGGAGAGAGAAGAGAGCCTTCCATCAAAAGTCACTTGACATCACGCGCGCTGTGCCTCCTCACACGGGCACACCTCCGGCACATCGACTTCGCTCATCCGTGAACGACTAATGACGACCCACACCTGACGACGACGACAAATCACAACAAGACCCATCACTTCGCACCAACCCTATTCTGGGGAAGTCTTCTGCCGTTTCGTCGCGCGTGCGCGTCTTGTAACGCGCCGCGCGCGGGCGCGCCGAACAATCAACCCAATGGCCGACCTCGCCGAGTTTGCCCAGGAGGGGTTTGACCCCGTCGCGTGGGTCAACGCGGCCGTCGAGGACCGGCAGAGCCGCGCGGGCGCCGACGCCGACGCCGACAACGCCAACGCCGCCGGCGCCGGCGCCGCAAACGGCGAATCGCAGCATCAGCAGCAATCCCTGGAGCGCTTCGTCAGCGAGCTCGAGATGCGCCTGGCCCTGGGCGCCGAGGAGGTCGAGGACGCCCTGGCCGCCGCTTCCACCGCCGCCCTGCGCCGCGTCCCCCACGCCCAGCAGGAGGCCGCGCGCCTGCGCGGCGAGGCCACCGCGCTGCGCTCGGCCGCGCACCGGCTGCTCGCCGACGCCGCGCGCGACGGCAGCGCCGCGCAGCAGGCCGCCGCCCCGCTGGCCGCCCTGGACGCGGCCAAGCGCAACGTCGACGCCGCGTGCGCCACCCTGCGCGAGGCGGCCGAGCTCTCGGGCGCCTTCCGCCGCGTCGAGGACGCCTTCGCCGCGGGCGACTTTGCGCGCGTCGCCGCCATCCTCGCCGCCATGGCGCGTGGCCTGGCGGTCGTCGGCGACGTGCCCGAGTTCCGCGAGGGCAAGGCGCGGCTGGCCGCGCTGCAGGACCGTCTGGTGCGCGCGGTCGAGGGCCGCCTGGCCGAGGCGCTCGCCGGGGACGACGCTGCCGCGGTCGCGGCGCTGGGCGGCGTGCTGGCGGCCGCGGGCCGGGGCAGCGCGCTGCAGCGGCTCTACTGCGCGTCGCGCGGCCAGAGGGTGGCCGAGCTGTGGTCCGAGGCGCTGGCGGCCGCGGGCGCCGCGTCCCCGTCCGAGGCCGGGGCCGCGTTGCTGCGCGGGGGCGGGTACCTGGCCTTCTGCAACGCGCTGTTGCGGCTGCTGGCGCGCGAGGCGGAGTGGCTCTCGGCCGCCGTGCCCGCCGCCCCGCCGTCGGCCGCCCCGCCGTCGGCCGCGCCGCCGCCGCCGCCGCCGCCGCCGCCGTCGCTGTCGACCTCTGGCGGCGCCGCCCCCCGCCCGTCCGCGTCGGGCCCTTATGGAGGGGCGGCGGCGGCGGCGGGGGGGTTGGGCGCGGGGCTGTCCGCGGGCGCCGACGGCGCGGCGCCCGCGGCGCGCGAGGCCATGCTGCGCGCGCTCGTGGCCGAGGCGCTGCGGCGGGTGGACCGCCCGCTCCGCGAGGGGCTGGTGGCGGCGGTCGACGCCGCTGTCGCGTCGTCGGCGTCGGCGGCGCTGGCGACGGCGTCGGCCGGCGGCGGCGGGGGGTCCGCGGCCGCGGTGGCCGCGGCCGCGCAGCAGCAGCAGACCGGGGTGGCGGCCCTGGTGGCGGCATTGCAGTCGCTGCAGCGCGACTCGGCCGTGCTGCTGAGGGGGCTCGCCGACCTCCTGGCGGCTGCGGGCGGCGGCGGCGCGGCGGCTGCGGCCGGGGCGGCGGCTGGGGCGGCAGGGACGGCCGCGGGGGCGGCGGGGGCAGCGGCGGGGGCGGCGGCGACCTCCGCCTCGGCGTCTGCGTCGACGGCGGCGGCGACAGTGGCGGCAGCGGCGGCGGCTGCGGCAGCAGCAGGTGGCAACGACGCCAGCGCCGGCGCGACGGACGGAGGGAGCCAAGCCGCTGCCGCCGCCCCTGCCGCCGCCGCCATCGCCGCCAACGCCGGCTCGAGCAGCGCGGCCGCCGTCCTCGCCGCTCTCGGAGCGCCAGGAGGGGCCGGGGGCGGCGGCCTGCTGTCCGCGGCGCTCTCCCCCGTCGAGGAGGCCCTCTTTGGCGAGGGGCGCCTCGCCGCGCTCGAGGAGGGGCCCGAGGGCGGCCCGCCCGACGGCGCGGGCCGCCTCGGCCCCATGGCGCTCGCCGTGGCCGCGGGCCTGGCCGCGGCCGACGGCCTGCGCCCCTCCCGGCAGGCGGACGGCCTCCCTGGCCAGCAGCACCAGCAGCAGCGGCAGGACCCGCAGGACCTCGAGGCGCTCGCTCGACAGCTGGCCGCCGGCTGCGCGGGCGCCTTCGGCTCGCTGCGGGCGTCGGTCGACCGGTGCTCGGCGCTCAGCGGCGGCACCGAGCTCCCCGCGCTGGCGCCCCTGCTGGACCGGCACGCGGCGCTGCTGCTGGCGCGCCTGCGCACGGCCGTCGCCCTCATCCGCGACCGCGCGCGCGCCGGCGGCGCGGGAGGGGCCGCAGGCGGGGCGGGGGGGCCGGCTCCGCAGGCCGCCGCCGACCCCGGCCCGCTGCTCCAGGTTGCCTTGGCGGCCGACGGCGCCGCGCGCTGCCTCGCGTCGCTCGAGGCGCACTACGCCTCGGCCGCGTCCGGCCTCGCGCCGCGCCTGGTGGCCATCGCGGCCGACCCGGCCGCGCACCCGGCCGACGCGCTCGCCCTGCGCGTCGTCGCGTTCCCGGTCAAGGCGCAGGCCGCGGCGCGGGCGGCGCAGGCGCTCGCGGCGGCGCAGGCGCAGGCGCGGGCGCAAGGCGGCCCGCCCGTGGTCGTGCTGCGCTCGGCTGCCGCCGCCGCCGAGGCTCTGGCCGCCACGGTCGACGCTGCCGTGCAGGACGCGCTGCTCGCGCCCGTGATGGCGGCGCTGGCGCCGCTTCCGTCGATGGCCGGGGTGTGGGCGGCGGCGGCGAGCGGCGGCGGCGGCGCGGGCGGCGGCGGCGCGGGCGGCGGCGCGGGCGGCCAGCAGGCGCTCGCAGCCGTCCCCGGCTTCAGCGCCGTGCCCCTCGCCGCCGTGACCGCGGCGGGCGAGCACCTCATGGCCCTGCCGCAGCACCTCGAGGCGCTCATCCCGGACGAGGACGACCCGTCCAACGCTGCCGCCGCCGGCCCGGGCTCCGACGGCGACGGCGGCGCCGCCGCCGCCCTGGCCGCCGCCGCCGCCGCCGCCGCCGCCGGCGACGAGCTCGCGGCCCGCTGGCTCGACCGCCTCGTGCTCGCCGCCGCCGGCGCCTACGCCGACGCCGTCGCCCGCATCCGCCCGCCCCTGGGCGACGGCGGCGCGGCGCAGCTCGCCGCCGACGCAGAGTACCTCGCGAACGTGAGCCGCGCTCTGCTCGGTGCCGACGCGCCGGCGCCCGCCGCGCTGGCGACGCTGGCGGCGCTGGCGGCGAGCCCGCGCGGGGCGCTGGGGGCGCGGGCGGCGGCGCACCGGGCGGCGGGCGGGCGGGTGGACGAGGGGACGCTTGAGGTCTTGGCGGCGCTCAGGGGGGAGAGGCTGGCCGGGGGGAGCGGCGGCGGCGGTGGTGGGGGTGGAGCGGCAGGCGCGGGCCTAGCTGCTGGCGCCGCGCCGTCTTTGGCGGCGGCGCCCGCGGCCGGCGGCGCGGCGGCGGCGTCGCTGACTTAATTAGAATCCGGCTGTCACCCTGTTGAGACCCTCCTGTCGTGAGAGGCGCACACGCGCACAGGACCGTAACATTGACCCCTCGCGCTCATATCCATCGTATCGCTGCTTGCTCACGGAACAGACCTCTCTCTTGGCGTTTGGTTCTCGCGCCTCTCACGCACCGTAGACGACGCACCGTGTTACAGCAATCAGACGACGCATCCAAAGACCAGCAACACCCTCGCGCCATGTCCGGCGCGCTCGCTGCGCGGCCCACGGACAAGGAGCAGGAGAAGGGCCGCGTCGAGACGTCGCGCGTCCGCCGATACTGGCCGGGCAAGGCGCCCGAGTGGGCCGCTGCTGGGGTGCCGGGTGCTGCCGATGAGCCCGCCCCTGTCGTCGTGGCGCCTCGTCCTCACGCTGCCGCCGTCCCAGCGGGCGGCGAGCAAGCCGCGCCGCCGCGCTCGCCGCCGCCGCGCCGGCGAGCGGTCGCGGCGGCGGTCGTCGTGCACCCGGCCGGCGCCGTGCCGGCCGCGAGCGGAGCGCGGGCAGAGGGCGACGAGGAGGAGGAGCCAGGCTGGCACCAGCAGCACCAGCAGCACCACCACCAGCAGCAGCTTCCGGTCCGTGCGCCCGTGCCGGCCCGACCCGAGGAGGACCCGCGCATGGGCCGCCTGCGGGCAGCGCGCGAGGCCCGGGAGGCCGACGGAGGCGCCGCCGCCGCCGCGGCCTGCGCGCTGTCGGCCGCCGCCGAGCCCGGGACGGTCTACCGGCGCGGGCGCCTCGTGCGCGCGGCCGAGATCGTCGTGCCCGCGGGGGACGGCCCGGAGGCGGCGGCGGCAGCGGCGTGGCCGTCAGCAGAGAAAGCCGCTGGCGACGGCCACGGCCACGGCCACGGCGACGAGGACGACGACGCGGCCGAGCGGGAGGCCGTGCGGCGCCGCGAGGCGCTGCGCGAGCGCCTGCGCGCCGAGGCCCGCGCGCGCGAGGATCTGACCGGCGCCGCCGTCGCTCCGTCAGCGGCAGGGGGCGGCGGAATAGGAGGAGGGGGGGCGGAAGGCGAAGCGGAAGACGAGGACGACGACGAGGACGAAGACGAGACCGGCGGCAGCAGCGAGGAGGAGGAGGACGACGAGGACGGCGGACTCGTGGCGGGCGGCCCGCGGCTGGTGCGGCCCGTCTTTGTGCCGCGCGCGGCGCGCGAGGCCACGGGAACAGCGGCAGCAGCAGCAGCAGCAGCAGCAGCAGCAGCAGCAGGGGCGCCGACGACGGTGGCGGCCGCCGCCGCCGCCAAGGCGCGGCAGGAGGCCGACGAGGAGGCCGCCTTTGCGGCGGCCGAGGCGGCGCGCCAGGCCGCTCGCCGCGCCGACACGCGCCGCCTCGTCGCCGAGGCGGTCGCCGCCGAGGAGGCCGCCGCCCTGGCCGCGCGCACGGACGGCGCCCGCGCCCATGGGCCCGACGACGTCGACACTGCGTCCGACGGAGAGGCGGACGGCGCCGAGCGGGCGGTCGCCGGAGCAGCGCCGGCGCCGGCGGAGGTTTGCGCGAAAAGCGCCCCCGCGCGCAGCCGGATTGACGACGAGTACTTCCTCTGGCGCGCGCGCGAGATCGCGCGGGTGCGCCGCGACCGCGACGAGCGCCGGCGCGACCGCGAGGGCGAGGAGGAGCGCGAGCGCCTGAGGGGGATGACCGACAGCGAGCGCAGGGCCTACCTATCCGCCAAGCGCCGCGAGGAGGACGCGGCGGCGGCGGCAGCGGCGGCGGCGGCGGGCGGCACGGGCGCCGGCGGCAGCGCCGGCGCCGGCCCGTCCTCGTCCTCCGCGCCCCCTGCCTCCGAGGAAGCCGGCGGCCGCCGCTTCCTCCAGCGCTACTTCCACAAGGGCGCCTTTTTCCAGGACGGCGCCGACGACGCGCGGCGCGCGGCCGGGGGGGACGAGATCTACCGCAGCCGCGACTTTGGCGCGCCGACGGGCGGCGACCGGGACGAGACGCGCGACCGCTCGGCGCTGCCGCGGCCGCTGCAGGTCAAGGCCGGGATGCTCGGGCGCAAGGGGCAGACCAAGTGGACGCACCTGGCGGCAGAGGACACGACGGCGGCGGCGCGGGGGGACGACTGGTACCGGATGGGGGCGGGCGCCGCGGGGGGGTGGGGGGGGGGCAGGGGCGCCGGCCGCCGCCGGGGTTTCGAGGAGGATGAGGAATTCGGCGCGAACAAGCGCCGCAAGGGCTGAAGGATAGTCGTTGGAAATTCTCCGCCGCCGCCGGCGCAGTGTTGTTTCGTCGCAGCAAGATATTCAAATTCGAAAGTGTATGGGTCACAAGCAATGTTGTGGTTTGCTCATCACAGGGCATCATGATTGGTTTGGTGGTCGAGAAAGTGAAACACCAGCTCAGACGCGCTGCTGGCGGTCGACGGCTCACGAAGGCGGGCGCGTGCCCGCGCCAGCCCCCCCGCCTCCCAGCGCGCTCGACGGCGGCGGCGGCGCCTCTGCGCGCTGCGGCGCCCGCTCCGAGCGCGCCTCGTGCGCAAAGCGCAGCGCGTCCACGTGCAGGCCCGCCGCGCGCTCGGCGGGCGTGTACTCGGACAGGTAGTACAGCTCCTCCCCGCCCCCGCCTCCCCCTCCCCCTCCCCCTCCCCCTCCCGCCGCAGCCGCGCCATCCCCCCCGCCGCCGCCGCCGTGCTGCTTGGGGCCCGCCAGCATGCCCCCCCAGGGCGGGAACCGCACGAGCGCCGCGACGAGCGAGCCGGCCAGGATCGCCGCGCCCAGCCAGTAGAACCCGGCGTAGAAGCCCTGGTCGCTGAGCTGCGGAGAAAAGGCGCCCCCGAACAGCGCCGCCTGCATCACGGCGCCGCCGGCCGTCCCGCCGGCGGCGACGATGCCTGTGACGGCGCCGTTGCTGCGGCGCGAGACGAAGGGCACGACGCCAAACACGGCGCCGCACGCGAATTGGGCGGCGCCGGCGAACGCGACGAGCGCCACGACCGACAGGGGCAGCGAGTCGTGCGCCAGGCCCAGCAGGAGGGAACAGGTGCCGGTGGCCGCCAGCGACGCCCACACCAGCCAGAGGCGCCCTCGCATGCCAAACGCGCGCGCGGCCGCGTCGCTCATCCACCCGCCCGCCGCGCGCGTGACTACGTTGCCGAGGCCCGACGCCGCGCCGAGCAGGCCGGCGCTGGCCAGCGACAGGCCAAAGTGGTCGAAGCCGTAGGCCGGCACGACGTTGTAGCAAGTGACCTCGGCGCCAAAGGCCAGGCCGTAGGCGGCGGCCAGCAGCCAGGTGCGCGGGTTGCGCGCGGCGACCGCCAATCCGCGTGCCATCATGGCGGTGCGGCGCCGGGCGGCGCTGCCGCGCTGCTGCTGCTGCATCTGCTGCTGCTGCATTTGCTGCAGCTGCGCGGCGTTGGCGGTGACGGGATGTACCCAGGGGTGATGAGTCATGGTCGCCGAGCCGAAGCCGTGGGCGCCGTGGGCGGCGTCGGCCGGAAGGAGCGTAGGCGCAGGCGGATGCTGCGGCGGCAGGAGCTGCAGCGGCGTGGCGGGCAGGGCGACGGGGCCCGGCAGCAGAGCCGAAAGGGCGGCTTCCGCGGCGGCCGAGGCGGCGGCGACGGCGGCGGGCAGGTCGTCGTGGCCCTGGTACGACTGATAGCGGTGGGGCCCGAGCGAGGCCTCTGGCGACGGCGGCGGCGGCGACGGGCTCGCCGCCGCCAGCGCGGCCAGGGCGGCCGCGGCCTCGGCCGAAGCGGGCGAAAGCGCGCGGGGCCCCGCAGGGGCGGCGTCGCCGACGCGGGGCCGCGCCGACGCGCCCCTCGACCGGCCGCCGCCGCCGCCGCCGCCGTCGTGGCTCCCGGCGGCGTGGGCCGCGGCCTCTGCGTCCCGCGCCGCCGCCGCTGCCATCACCCACCACCCGCCGTCCTGGCCGCCGCCGCCGCCGCCGCTGCGACCGCGCTCGACGTCGGCGGCGGCTTCGGCGGCGGCGACGGCGGCGGCAGCCTTGTCGTTGTGCTTCTGCTTGCCACCGCTGTCACCGACGGCCCCTCCGCCGCCGTCCTCTCCCCCCGCTGCCGCTTTGCCGCCGCCCCGCCCCGCCTGCCGCTTCTGCCGCCGCCGCCGCGCCTTGTCCGCCTTGGCCTCCTCGCGCGCGCGCCGCTTGGCCGCCGCCGCCGCCAGCGGCGCCAGCGACGCCTGCGGCGAGTCGTCCGTCAAAAAGAGGGCCGCGCACCCGGCGACCGTCTGCAGCGCGCCAGGCACGAGCAGCGCCCACCGCCACGCCACGGGGTCGGGCCCCGCGCCCCCGGCCGCCCCCTCGGGCGCGTACCAGAGCGACGGGTCGAACGGAGCCGCCGACGACGACGGCGCCGACGAGGACGACGACGGCAGCGACGCCGCGATCCCGGCCACCAGCAGCGGCATCAGCAGCGGCGCGACGCCGCCGCCCGCGTTGCCCCACCCAGCCGACACCGCCGTGGCCGTGCCGACGACGCGCGTCGAGAACATGGCGCTCACCCACGCCTGGTCGACGACGAAGGCCGAGAGCGACATTCCCGCGACCATGCGCGCGGCGACGAAGCCGCCCGCGTCGGTCACCAGGGCCGTGCAGAAGACGGCGGGCGCCGTCAGCAGCAGCGCGACGCCCGCGGCGCGGCGCGGCCCCGCCGCGTCGACCAGCACGCCCATGGCGGCGCGGGCGGCCACCGCGCCGATGACCGAGGCGGCGGCGGCGTTGCCCAGGTCGCGGCGCGTGAGGTCGAGCGCGTCGCGAAGCAGGGGCAGCAGGGCGGCGGGCGCAAAGGTCGACAGGAAGGCGGCGAACAGCGCGGCGAAGCTGCAGTAAAAGGCGCGCATGTGCGGGCGCGCCAGCGACAGCAGCTGCAGGCGCGCCGCCTTGAGCTCGGCGTCGACGGGCGCCGAGAAGAGGCCGGGCGGCGCAGAGGGCGCGCCGACGGCTTCGGTGGTCAGCGGGCCCGGCCGAAAGGCGCGGCCGAGGGCTTGGCGGAACCAGTTGCTTTGGTGGTTGTGGCGGCCGTCGCTGCTGCTGCTGCATTTGGCGTGCTGGTGCTGTTGGCCGCCGTGCGCTGCTGGTCGTGCCGGCGGCGGCGCCTCGTGTCCTCTGCCTTTGCCCTCGCCGGGCGTCGCCGCCGTCGTCGGCGTTGCCGGCGTTGCCGGCGGCCGCGCCTGCTGCTGCTGCTGTTGCTGTTGCTGTTGCTGATGGCGGACCGCCTGTCCGAGCAACGTGCCCGCGGCCCACGGGCCGGTCTGGAGGGCAGTCGCGGCCGCCGCGCGCGCCCGAGCCACCGCAGAGGCCTGGGCGGCAGCGGCGGCCGCCGCTGCTGTTGCTGCCGTTGGCGCGGCGGCGGCGGCGGGGGCGGTCGCCGCTCGGCCGCCGGCCTCGTCGCTCGGGCATCCCTGTCGATCGGCGGCTGCCGCTCCTGTCGCTCTTCCTGCTCCGGGTGCTGCTGCTGCCGGCACCGGGCGACCGGGGGACTCCGGTCGCCGCATCCTCAGTGGCCCCTTTGCGAAAGGTTGGGCGATTCACTGTGTGGTATCGCTCTTCTTCCAAGAGGTGCCTAACTAAACGGGCACGGACATTGGCATCGATTGGGAACAAGCTTTGTGGTCGAGGCGAGGCACGCATCAATCGAGGGCCGAGCGACCGGGAAAAACGAGCGCGCGTGGCGGCCTGTATCGCCGAGACGGGCGTCGCACCACGCCGCGTTCCTCTCTTTTACGACGTTCCCGGCGGGCCTCCCCCCCGGAACAAGCGCCGCGCGCTCGTCCCGGGTCGGCCGACCGATGGTCACCCGAGTCGTGCATCTGGGGTGGTTGCCGCGCCTTCTGTCAGACGCGCGCTCGAGACCAAGCCGGGGCGACCTGACAGCTCCCGCCGGACGCCTCCTCGGCCTCGGGCGTGCCGCCGCCACGGGGGGGCGCCATTTTCAGCGCGCGTCATCCAGGTCCCCCCCCCGCGAGCCAGAAGAGCCCGCGGTGGGCGCAGGCGTCGGCCTCGGCCGCCTCCGCCACGAGCCGCCCGCACGGCACGAAGAGCGCGTCGCCCGCCGACAGCGACGCGCGCCGCCCGCCCTCGAGAAACGCGCCGAGGAACGCCGTCGTCCCGCGGCCGCCGCGGTGCCACGCGGCCAGGTTGGCCGGCGAGGGCGGCGCGCAGGCGACGGCGATGCGGCCGCACAGCACGTGCAGGAAGGACGCGGCGCCCGCGGCGGGCGGGGCAAAGTCCCGGAAGCTGCCGCGCGGCGCCATCGACAGGTGCGCCAGCGATCGGGGGGCGAGCGGCGGGCAGGGGGAGGTAGGCGGCGGCGGCGGCGGGAGGGCGGTCGGCGGCGGGGGGGCGGTCGGCGGCGGCGGCGGCGACGGCGCGCGCAACACACGGCGAAAAAGCCCCTGGCGGCGCCTGCGCCTCCTCCCGGAGCCTCTCCGGCGCCGACGCCGCCGCCGCCAACGCGCCACACGCGCCGCGCCAGGTCCGCCTCGACCACGGCGGGCGGCGGCCGCAGGACCTCCTCGAGCGCCGTGCCCGCCACGCCCACCCACGTGGCCTCGAGCAGGCGCTTCTGCTGCCCAGGCCGCGATGCCCTGCCGGACGCCCGCCGCGCCGACGGCCGCCGCCGCTGCTGCCGCCGCCGCCGCCGCCGCCGCCGCCGCCATCGCCGCCCCGCCGTCCGCGCCCGCGCCGGCGGCGAGCGGGGGCGGCGCCGACAGCGGCTGCGGCTGCCGCTGTTACCCCAGCGGGGCCGAGAAGCAGGCCCGCGGCCGCCGTCGTCACAAACGCGCTGCTGACCTCGTCGTCGCCCTCCTCGCCGCCGTCGTCGCCGTCGGCGCCGTCGCCGTCGCCAGGGCCGCCGGCCCCGCTGCCGCCGCCGCCGCCGCCGCCGCCGCCGCCGCCGCCGCCGCCGCCGCCCGGCGCGCCCCTAGCCCCTGGCCCCGCTTGCTGCATGAGCAGGCCGGCGGCGGCGAGGGCGTAGGGCGCGGGCTGCTGCGGCGGGCGCTGCCGCTTGGCGGGCGGCAGGGGGGCCGCGCCAGGCGTTGCTGCCCCCGCCCCGACCCCCTCGCCGGGCCGCGGCCGAGGCTGCTGCTTCTGCTGCTTCTGCTGCTCCGCCTGTTGCCTCTGCTGCTGCGGCGGCGCCGGACCGCCCACAGCCGCCGCCGCCGCGCTGTCGCTCGGACGCCCGGAGGCCTTTTCGACAGGGGCGGCGGCGGCGGCGGCGGCCACAACGGAGGCGGCGGCGGCGGCGGCGGCACGAGCGACAGCGGCGAGACCGGCCTGTTGGCCGTTTGTCCGTACGGGACGGGCCAGGGGCGGGCAGGCGTGTGAGCGTGAGGCCCGCGCGCGCGTCAGATCTTGACCGATCATCGGCCCGTGGCATGTGTGTGCGTGTGTGTGTCAAGGCAAGATGGGCGGGCGTTTGAGCTGCTTTTCGCCTCTCCCCCTCCCGGCCCCTTTGCAATCCCGCTTGTCTCCCGCCTCTGTCTCTCGCCCGCCCTCCCTAACCTTTTTTTCTTCGCTGCCGCAACCGCCACCACCGCTCTCTCATCTATCGAGGGCTTTCCTTCGCCGGCTCGAAGCAGCCTACGTCCTCTCCTTGCTGTCATCAACTCCCCCATTCACCGCCTGCCCTCTGTCAAAGCGGGCCCCCCTTCCCCACCTCCTCCCGCCCGGCTCATTCTCCCTCTCCGGCGCTGTCAGCGCTCCTCCTGCCGCCCCCGCGCGCGTGCGGGGCGAGCCAAAGCGTGCGGGCCAAAGTGCTCCTTTCGAGAGGGGTGCTCCCTTCAAGAGGCCGCTGAGGGTGTTGACAACAACTAAGAGCATCGGATCCACGCCCCGGACGAGCGCGCCACCGTCGGACGTATGACGGTCGCTGCGGCCTCTGCGCCCGGGCGCACCTCGGGCCCTGTCCCGGGATCGGCGGCGGCGTTGGCGCCGGCGCCGCCAGCTGCCGCCCGCGCTGACGATGCCCGTTTTTGGGCGGCGCCTCACCAGCAGCCGCAGCAGCCGCAGCCGCAGCAGCCGCATGCTCGCGCGGCCAAGCCTGGAAGAGCGTGGGCGCCCGCGGCGGCCATCCGGCGGTCGCTGCCGTGGCCGTTTGCGCGCAGAGCCGGAGCGGCGGGCACGGGCGCCGCCGCCGCCGCGCCCGCCGCCGCCGCCCAGCACCACCACGCCGCCCACCACGCCGCCGCCGCCGCCGCCGCCGAAGTCTCGCACCGCAGCGACAGCAGCGCCGCCAGCGCCGACGACGCGGCCACGGTGACGACGGCGGCGCCGACCGTCACGGCTACCGCCGACGACGACGGCACGACTACCCGCTCGCTCACGCTGTTCCCGATCGACGAGAACATCAGCGCGCACGGCACAAAGCGGCAGCAGCAGCAGCAGCAGCAGGCGCGGCGGCGGCAGCAGCAGCAGCAGGGGCAGCAGCAGCAGCAGCACGCGGGCCAGCGGCCCAAGCGGCCCGCGGACGGCGGCTGGGACGGGGGCGGCAGCGCCGGCGTCAGCGACGCCGACATCGCGGCGGCGCGCGCCGCCGGCCGCACCGAGGACGAGGGCGGCGACGCGACAGAGTCGGCGCAGGCGGCGGCAGCGGCGGCCGCCCGGCAGCAGCAGCAGCAGCAGCGGCAGCGGCAGCAGCAGCAGCAGCAGGCGGGCGCTCTCGCGGCCGCGCGCAGCCGGCCGTCGTCGCTCAAGCAACGGCTGCTCGGCACATTTGGCGGCGGCGACGGCGCCGGCCCGGCCGACGCGCCCCCGCCGCCCCCGATGGCGGCACTTTTGGAAGGAGGGTCGTCCGACGCGGCCCGCGCCGGCCGCGCGGGCGACGACGGTGGCGGCGGCAACGACGGCGACGCGTCGACGGCCACGCACGTGTCGGCCCTGCTGACGCTCACGTCCTTCTTCGAGCACAAGCTCCAGTCAGACGCCCTGCGCGCCCTGCGCGTCTTCGCGTCCGTGGACGCCGCCGTCGCCGGCGCGCAGAGGCAGCAGCGCGAGGGCGCCGCCGGCAAGGGCGCCCCCGGCCCCGCCGCCGCCGCAGCAGCGCCCGCGCCCTGCGCCGCGCCGGCCGGCCCGGGCGACCCCCCGCCCGACATCCTCGCCGCCTCGCGCATCGCCCTCGCCCTCAGCCAGTGGGGCTACACCGTCGTCCTGCGCCGCGTCGTCGACACGCGCGCCTACTGGACGCGCGGCATGGCCAACACGTTTGTCGTCGCGCTCGACGACGGCCGCTTCGGCCCCGGCGCCGGCACCGCCGCCGTGGCCGCGGGCGGGTATGGCGTGGAGTATATCGTCGACCCGGGCTTCCGCGACCTGTTTGCAATCGGCGGGATCGCCGAGGCGGGAGGAGGATCCCCACAGCAGCAAGGGGGGCAGCAGCAAGGGGGGCAGCAGCAGCAGCTCCAAGGGGGGCAGCAGCAAGGGGGGCAGCAGCAGGGGCGCGCCAACGGCGGCGGCGCGCCGCGGCCAAACGCGCCGCCGCCGCCGCCCGAGCAGCGCGCCTACCGCCGCGCCGTGGCGTGCCTGCCCGCCGTGTTTGTCGGCATGCCATGCCAGCTGCAGCCCGTGGTCCAGCTCATGTGCGAGGGCCTGCACGCCGCGCTGGCCGCCGCGGGCCGGCCCTGCCCGCCCTGGCGCGGGTGGGCCGCCACCATGGGCCGCTGGATGAGCGACTCGTTCGTCGACCTTCCGGTGCCCGGGCCCGGCGCCGGCCTGGACGAGGTGCGCGCCTTTTTCGCGCGCGCCGCCGACGCTGGCGCACGCGGCGGCGGCGCGGGGGCCGGCGCCGGCTCGGGCGCCTGGGGCTCGAGCGCCGCCGGCGGCGGGGGCAGCCAGGCGGACAGCGGCAGCACCGCGCCGAGCGCGGGCACGCCCGGCGCGGCCGCGGGCGGCGGCGGCGGCGGGCGCGCCGGCAGCCGCGCGGGCAGCGGCGGCGGCAGCGTCGTCACTGTCGGGTTTGACGCGCCCGCGCCGGCGGCGGCGGCGGCCGCGGCGGCGGCGGGTGCGGCCTCGGCGTCGGCCTCGTCCTCGGGCCCCTCGCCGCCCGCCGGCGTCGGCGCGGGCGCGGCGGGCGCCGCCGCGCTCGGCGGCGCGCCGGCGGGCGCCGCGGGCGGCGGCGCGGGCGGGTGGCACTGGGACGCCCCCCCGCACCCCCAGGCCGCCGCCGCCGACGGAGGAGTGGGAGGAGGCGCGCCGGCGGCGGTCGCGGCGGCGACTAGGACCGCCGGCGGCTTCCTCGTGCCCCGCCAATCCGCCGACGGCGCCGACACGCCCTCGGACTACAGCGCTGAGCTCGGCGTGGTCTACACCGACGCGGCCGCCGGCGCCGGGGCCGGCCGCGAGTCGGCGGCCGCGTCAGCGTCGGCGTCGGCATCGCTGCTGCCGCCGCTGTGCGCGGCCGCAGGGCGCCCAGGCGACGAGGCGCGCCGCGCGGCGGCCGCGTCGGCGCTAGACGGGATCGGGCGCGTCCCGCCGGCGCTGCCGGCCACCGCGCCCATCGACGTGGCGCAGCAGGCGGCCGGGGGCGCGCTGCTTCCCCGGGGAGGCGCGGCGGAGCGCGCCCCCTCGGCTTGCGGCAGCGGCGGCCTCGCGCGCCCACCCCCGGCCGCCGGCACGCCCGTCAACGGCGCCGGCTCGGCGCGGCGGCCGCGGTCGCTGCTCACCGAGCGCCTCAGCCACTGCGGCAGCAGCAGCGCCGGCGTGCCCTGACCCCTTCTCTTTGCCCCGACGGTGACTCTGACGCCTATCAACACACCGACATCGCAACGACAGCAACTACGCCCGCCACGACCCCCCGCCGGGCGGCGACGAGACGGCCGGCGGGCGAGAGCTGACGCGCCGAGAGCCTCCCCGCGCCCGCCCCGCCGTGCTTTTTTGCTTCCTTTCCCTCTCTCCCGCCCAACATACTGACGGCACCTACACACACACGCAGACACAAAAACACGAACGCGCCGAATGCGACGTCTTTACCGCCCAAACATCCACCTGCTTTTCGCCCCCTCCTCCTCTCCCACCCCCCCCTTCTTCCTCAACCCACTCACACACCCCAACAACACCACCCTCTCCCCCCCCCACCCCC
>Ga0105054_10000645_pt1 | contig 55392 bp, 45 predicted proteins | sample BON02_FD_78091 | JGI IMG/M metagenome (GOLD analysis project Ga0105054, IMG submission 78091) | Freshwater microbial communities from Lake Bonney liftoff mats and glacier meltwater in Antarctica - BON-02 (megahit assembly) | ecosystem: Environmental > Aquatic > Freshwater > Ice > Glacier...
ACCATGCTAAATGGGATGCTCCGTTTTTACAATATTCTATACGGATTTGTAATGAGATCGCAACATGTCAAGGAACTAGCGAAATGAGTATATACGATAGCTTTTCGAAAGTTGACAAAGTTGCACGTTGCTTTAATGGAAAATACCTTGGATTCATGTATTTTTCTACAAACTTGCATCTATCTCCCGTACGTTTGTGTAAAGTTGATTGTCTTTAACGCATGACCCATTTTACTTTTAAATTTGCATCGATAGAACATATTCCAGCCGTGCATTCCGTTCGAATGTCTGTAAAGGAAAATGCCCTCTCCAATCGTTTGATGGTGACCGAGCAAGACTATGTGGATATGTTATCAACCAAGGGAAATGGCTGGAACCCCACAGGGCGCACAAAATCCGGCGAAGTCCGTTTTGAAATGGAAAAGAACCAGTGGAAGCGCCCAAACGGCAGCGATGGACATATCTCATAACTCATCACTTTTAAAAAATGGCTACCCAACTACACATCCCCGTTCCATGCCACGAAAAGTGGTCAGAAATGACCCCAGTTCGCCCCGATTGCCGCCACTGTGCCACCTGCGACCGACAAATTGTCGATTTTAGGATGAAATCTGATGCGGAAGTGTTGGCGCATTTACAGCGCCATGATGGTAAAATCTGCGGGAGATTTTCAATCGGTCAGCTAGATCGGCCCTTGGTTGCAAAAAATAAAATCAAAAGAGGAGGCCTCACCACTGTAGCTGCTAGTTTTGCGGCAGTTTTGGCAGCGCAACAGCCAAATACTCCGGCAAATGCCGAACCAGCTCCAGTAGTTCAAGTTCCCATTGGCGATGCTGATGTGGTTGGGATTCTGGTTTTCAATGAACCGGATATACCACAGGATTCTTTGCGTACAATTTCAGGACGTGTACTTGACGAATCTGGAGCCTCTTTGCCTTTTGCAATGATCCATTTTGCCAACACAATATACAATACAACCTCAGATTCTAATGGAGATTATTACCTTAAAGTGCCCATAGATACTTTAAAATCTCATCCTCTGGAAATTGTCATTAAGTCTTCGGGCTACATGATGCAAATCGTTACAAACCTTCCAAAGAAATTCTTAGAGGAAGATCTGGCGTTAATACCGATACAATTATCGTTAGAAATCCCCATCATTGATTTTGGTACAGTAGGCGCCTTGGTTATTGACAGACGTCCAAAAGTCAGGAAGTTTTTCGACAAAATATTTCGCTAAAAATAAACAACCCAGACCACCCACGAAGCCCTATTATCAAATTATCTCATTATCGAATTATCACATTGAAAATTATCAAATTAAAAAAATGTCCATTCGCCCACTACCCATTCTCTTTTTCATCCTGATCCTAGCTGCTTGTAAATCCCTCGGCAAAAAGGATCAGCCCATGCAGCCAAATAATGCTGTCAAAATAAAACCAAGCACGGAAATGCCCATCCCATCCCTGCCCATGACGGGCGATTACGCCGACGATTGGAAAATCGTGGACAGCCTCGAACGTGTGGGGCTTTTCAAAAGCGCCCTTGAAAAAGTGGAAGCCATCGGGGCCCGCGCCAAAAACGATAAAAACAGCCAGCAAACCGTGAAAGCCCTGCTTTTCCGGGGGAAATACACTACCCAATTGGAAGAAGATGGCCTCACAAAGGCCATCAACCTGATGGAAGCGGAGGCGAAAACAGCCCGCCAGCCTGAGAAATCGGTGCTGCAAAGCTTGCTGGGCCAATTGTACAGCACCTACCTCCAAAGTCAGGGCTGGAACTTGCAACAGCGCACCCCCATCCCCGATGGTGAAGGCGGCGATATTCTAACCTGGTCGGCAGCCCAGGTGGAGCGGCACGCCCTTGAATTGTATGTGGCTTCGGTATCGCAAGATGCCCTGCTGCAATCCATTCCGATGGAGCAATTCCGGGATATCACCACGCCCAGTGCAAACGATACGGTGGACAACAAAGCGCTGCGTTCCACTTTGTTTGACCTGATTGCACATCGTGCCCTGGAGCATTTCAGCAACGACCGCAACTACCTCACGGAGCCAGCTTATGCGTTCAAACTCGACCAGGAAGTCGCATTTGGCGATGTGGCGGAATTTGTAGCGGCAAAGTTCGAGACCCGCGACAGCACGAGCGGCAAGTGGTTGGCCATCAAAACATTGCAACGGATAGTTGCGCTTCAAATGCCCGCCCAGCGCGGCCCCGGTGGCGCGGCCCTGGTGGATGCTGAATTGGCAAGGCTCCAATTTGCGCTGAACAATTCCACCCTTGAAAACAAAAATAGCCTGTACCAAAAAGCACTGGAAAAGCTTCAGCGTACATATTCTAATACGGCAAACAATGCTGAAATTGTCCATGCACTCGCTTCTCACTTGTATTTTCTTGACACGGAAAAAAAAGGTGATAATGCAAAGGCCGCCGTGGCCTTGTTAGAAGACGCTATTGGCAAAAGCTCAGACACATATGGCGTGAAACTTTGTGCGCGCTTGCTACGCCAAATTCAACAACCCATCATTACCACCAACCTAGAGCAGGTGAACTTGCCCGACAATAGCATCCTCGTTCAAGTCGGATTCCGCAACGTAAAAAAGATTTGGGTGAAATTGGTGAAAGACGATTTTGATCCGACAAAATGGGGTCGCCGCGATGGAGAAGACCAATTTCAAATACTCAACAGTCGAAAACCATTGAGCAGCAAGACCTGGGAAATTCAAGACCCTGGCGATTACCAGGATCATAAAACTGAAATAGCGCTGGATGGCCTGCCCTTTGGGCATTATTGGCTGTTTGTTTCTAATGATGCTGCATTTGATGCAAAAAACGGTCCGGTAACCTATTCTGACTTCGCTGTTTCCAACATTGCAGCGGTATCCTACAATGAAGCAGGACAAACAGAGTTTGTGCTGGCCGATCGCAATTCGGGTGCGCCAACGTCGGGTGTGAAACTCGATTTTTTCCAAAACGACTACAATTCGGGCCGCCAAAGGCTTACGAATGCTGGATCAGCTACTTCAAACCGCGACGGTTTTGCAAAGGGCAATATCCCGCAAAATATTTCTGTACAGGTACGGGCAAGTTTTGGCAATGACACGCTTTGGATTGGCAATGCCTACACGTACCGGCAAGGACGCGCTGACACCCGCAATGCCCAGGTTCAGTTTTTCACCGACCGAGCCATCTACCGTCCAGGGCAGACGGTCTATTTTAAAGGTCTTGTTTTTCGGCAAACCCAAAATACAAACGGCACCCGCCTCATGCCGGAAATTGTACCCAATCAATCTGTTACGGTCAAATTCTATGATGCCAATGGACAGGCAAAAGGCGAGCTTAAGCTGAAAAGCAATGAATACGGCACCTTCAACGGCACGTTTATGGCACCTGCCACCGGCCTAACGGGTCAGATGAGTATTCAGGCGGAAAATGGTGCCTCGGGTCAAGCTTATTTCAGCGTGGAAGAATACAAACGTCCCCGATTTGAAGTGACCATGAAGCCCGTAGAAGGTGCTTTTCGGGTCAATGATAAAATAACGGTGAAGGGTGAAGCTAAAAACTACGCCGGCAATGTCGTGGACGGTGCAGCAGTGCGCTACCGCGTGGTACGCCAGGCGCGCTTTCCGTTTTGGGATTATTATCGTTCCTGGAAACTTCCTTCCTATTTCAACCAAAGTCAAATGGAAATTGCCAATGGCACCACGACCAGCGGCGTTGATGGCGGTTTTGCTATCGAATTTACGGCCATTCCCGATGTCAATATCCCCAAAAAGGACCAACCGATCTTTGATTACCAGGTATTTGTAGATGTAACAGACATTACAGGAGAAACCCGCAGCACTTCCAGCACCGTCAGGGCAGGCTATATTGCCTTGCAAGTTGCCTGGGATTTGCCCAGCGAAATCAACATCGACAGCTTGCGCACGGTAGAATTGAAAACCACCAATATGGCCGACCAGAAGCAAGCCGCCGAAGGTCAGATCACCTTGCAGCGACTCGTGGAGCCCAAACAGTTTTTCAAAGAGCGGATTTGGGAACGCCCTGAAATTTCCACTATTGCTAAAAATGATTTCAACCGCATGTTCCCTGACATGGCCTGGAAAGATGAAGATGACCCAACAAAATGGAGCCGGGAAGATTTTACCAGAACCATAGGTTTTAATACCGCCAACGATGAAAGTTATGATCTGCATGAAGGTAAAACCAAGCCAGGCTGGTATGTAGCGCGGCTCACAACAAAGGACGCCTTCGGTGAAAAGATTGAAATTGAACGCATTGTGCGGGTATGGGACAAGGCTAATCAGTTTGAAGAACCCTCTGCTGCGGCAGAAAAGCCTACCTGCGAGCCGGGCGAAACGGCACGCATTGCTTTTGGTGGCAAACCCGAGGGCTTATTCTTTTTCTTTGCAGTGGAAAAAGCGGGAACGCTGCAAACGCCGGAATGGATCAGCAGCCGATTGCAGGGACTTTCTACCGTGGAGTTGAAGGTGGCCGAAACGGACAGAGGCGGTATCACAACGCACTGGTTTACCATCAAAAACAACCGTTTTTACGGTGTTGGGCAGGTGTACATCAATGTGCCCTGGAGCAATAAGGATCTGCAAATCAGCTATGAAACCTTTCGCGACAAACTGATGCCTGGCCAACAAGAAGAATGGCGCATCAAGATAAGTGGGCCGAAAAAAGACAAAGTTGCTGCTGAAATGGTCGCTGCCATGTACGATGCTTCGCTCGATCAGTTCAGGCCACATGATTGGTCCCCTATTGCATTTCCCATCAATTATGCCCGCATCAACTTTAACTATGGGCAGAATTTTGGTAGCAGTGGTGGTTCTATACGCTTCGACGATGGCAACGAAACGGAGGTGCCTTCACGCATTTACCCCAGTTTGAACTGGTTTGATTTCCCTTTCTGGGGAAGGCCCAGGTTCATGGCCATGATGCGCAGTTCGGGGGAGCCAGGAGAATATTCAGCAAAAGAATCCAGCAATGCTCCCCCAGCGCCGATGGCGGATGCGGAGGAGGTACAGGGCGGCCGAGGCAAAGCCGAACCCAATGCAGCACTTGACTTTAATACCTTTGATCCTGAAAACGGTTTTGAGAAAAAACCATTGCCAACACCAGCCCCGCCCACATCCATTCGCCGCAACCTCAACGAGACAGTCTTCTTCTTCCCGGAACTCCGCACGGATGCCGATGGCAATGTGATCTTGAAATTTACCATGAACGAAGCACTGACCCGCTGGAAATTGCTCACGTTTGCGCATACCAAAGATTTGCAACAAGCGGTTTCGGTGAAAGAAGTGGTCACCCAAAAGGAACTCATGGTAATCGCTAACCCGCCGCGATTCCTGCGCGAAGGCGATGAAATTGAGTTTTCTGCCAAGGTGAGCAACTTGTCGAAGGAGCAACTGACCGGGACCGCTACCCTGAATTTGTTGGATGCTGCCACCTTGGCACCCGTAGAAAAAGCATTTGGACTTGCACCCAACAACCGCATTTCCCGATTCAGCGTATTGCCTGGCCAATCTGCTGCCATCTCCTGGAGCGTCAAAGTGCCCGACAATTACAGCGGTGCTGTCACCTGGCAGATTTTTGCCGATGCCAAAGCCTACCGCGATGGCGAGGAAAGCACCATTCCGGTGGTCAGCAACCGGATGTTGGTCACGGAGACGCTGCCCATTTCCCTGCGCGGCAACCAGACCAAGCAGTTTGTTTTTGACAACTTCAAGAACAAAGGGGCGAGCAAATCGCTGCAAACACACAGTTACACCCTTGAATTTACCAGCAACCCGGTTTGGTACGCTGTGCAGGCACTTCCGTATATCATGGAATACCCGCACGATTGTTCGGAGCAGATTTTCAGCCGTTTTTATGCCAATACGCTGGCTTCCAGCGTGGTGCAAAAAATGCCACAGATAAAGCGTGTTTTTGAAAGATGGAAAGGCGCCACCCCCCAGCCCCCTCAAAGTGGAGCTCTTCTGAGCAACCTCAGCAAAAACGAAGAACTGAAATACGCCCTGCTCGAAGAAACGCCTTGGGTGATGGATGCCCAAAATGAGGCCCAGCAAAAGCAGAACATCGCCCTTTTGTTCGACCTCAACCGCATGGCCAACGAGCAGGAACGGGCCATCAACACCTTGGCAGAGCAGCAATTGGGCAGCGGAGGCTGGCCTTGGTTCCCCGGCGGGCCTGATAGCTGGTACATCACGCAGCATATCGTGAGCGGCATGATGCATTTGCAAAAACTGGGTGCTTACAACCCGGAAAAGGATCAGAAAGCGGCGAACATGGTCGACAGAGCGCTTGGTTATTGCGATGCCAAAATTGCCGAGCAATACCGCAAACTGGCCGATCAAGTACAATTGGGCAAAGCGAAATTTGAAGACGACCACCTCGACGGTATGGCGATCCAATACTTGTACATGCGCTCTTTCGCGCCCGTGGATCGCCCGACCAAGGAAGTAGGCTACTACCTAGATCAGGCTACGAAATACTGGTTAGGTAAAGGCTTGTATCAGGAAGGTATGCTTGCGCTCGCGTTGCACCGTTTTGGCAACAAAGCCGAAGCCATGAAAATTGTAAAAAGCCTGCGCGAGCGTGCCACCATGAAAGAAGAACTCGGCATGTACTGGCCAGTGGATTGGGGCTTTTACTGGTATCAATTGCCCGTAGAAACCCAGGCGCTGATGGTAGAGGTATTCGGAGAAGTGGCCAACGACATGAAATCGGTGGAAGAACTGCGGATATGGCTGCTGAAAAACAAACAGACCAACCGCTGGGAAAGTACCAAAGCGACTTCGGAAGCGGTGTACGCCCTGCTGCTTTTTGGCGACAACTGGCTGGAAAACACCAAACCCGTTCAAGTAAGCATGGGTGGAAAATCCTTACAAGTCAATGAATACGAAGCCGGCACGGGTTATTTCAAGCAAAAATGGAACGGCTCGGAAGTGAAAGATTCCTGGGCAGAAATCAAAGTAGAAAACCCGAACAGCAACATCGTTTGGGGTGCCGCTTACTGGCAATACTTTGAAGACCTGGACAAAATCAAAGACTTTCAAAAAACGCCACTTACAATTGTGAAACAACTGTTCACCGAGGAAAACAGCGCCACTGGCCCCGTGCTAAAACCCATCGTAGACGGCCAAAAACTCAAACGCGGCGATAAGATCAAAGTCCGCATCGAGATCCGGGTGGATCGTGCCATGGAATACGTACACCTCAAGGACATGCGTGCGGCTGGTTTTGAGCCAATAAATGTGCTCAGCGGCTACCGCTGGCAAGGCAGCCTCGGCTATTACGAAAGCACCAAAGACCTAGCGACGCACTTTTTCATCGACTACCTGCCGCGCGGCACTTTTGTGTTCGAGTACCCGCTGGTGGTATCGCTGCGCGGTGATATGAGCAACGGCATTACGACCATGCAGTGTATGTACGCGCCGGAGTTTACGAGCCATTCGAAGGGGGGGCGGGTGAAAGTGGAATAACGGAATGCGGAATGTGGGAATGCGGAGTTCGGAGTGCGGAATGCGGAGTTCGGAATGTGGAGTGCGGAGTGCGGAATGCGGAGTTCGGAATGTGGAGTGCGGAATGCGGAGTGCGGAATGCGGAATGTGGAGTGCGGAATGTGGAGTGCGGAATGTGGAGTGCGGAATGCGGAGTGCGGAGTGCGGAGTGCGGAATGTGGAGTGCGGAATGTGGAGTGCGGAATGCGGAGTGCGGAATGTGGAGTATGGAATGGAAATGATTGGGATGGCGTTGGATGATTAAACGTGTATTCCGAAATCCGAAATCCGCATTCCAAAAGTCTTTTTGACCTGCTGTAATACGTACAGCACGATGTCAGACAATATTTTATCAATTAATCAGTCCTGGTACTTGTTTCAGAAAAAATGAAAGCAACTACCATGGTAATAACAACCACTAAAATTGACCAATACATCACAGCCCAAGCCCCGGAGCGACAAAGCATTCTGTCGGCGATTCACGCCATTGTCATCGAAGAAGACAGCATCGTCGTGCCAGTCGTGGAGCCAATGATGGGAAAGGGAATAATCGTTTACAAATGCCAAGTTGAATATTAAAGCATTCCAAAATATTCCGCTAGGGTATAATACAAACGATGATTGATCGAGCTGCCAATAAGGTTGTGGTATCTATACAAACTGCGCCTAAAAAGCCAAAGTTCAAAATACTTGTTGAACATGATCAGGTTTGGAACTGGTAAAAAATATGCTTCCTATGATAAAAGGCCTTTTCGAAACACACCTATACGTCGAAGATTTAGAGCGGTCCATTGACTTTTATGCCAACGTGCTTGGCTTGGAACAATGCCATTTCGAACCGGAAAGACGCGCAGCATTTTTCTGGATTGGAAAGCCCAAAGAAGCCATGCTCGGGCTTTGGGAAAAACCGAAAGCGGAAATTGATAAGCGGCATTTTGCCTTCCGCTGCGACGTGGAAGATGTATTAAACAAGTCTGAAGCCTACTTGAAGGCCAGAAACCTACAGCCCTACAATTTTTTAAAAGACGGAACGGAACGGCCCATGGTCTTTGGCTGGATGCCCGCCATCGCCATTTATTTTGACGACCCGGATGGGCATATTCTTGAATTCATTGCGATTTTAGAGGGTAAGGGGATGCCGGAATTAGGGGTGATTTCGTATGACGAATGGTTGCGATTTAACAATCATCCATAAATTTGCACAACAGAAAATTTATATTATAAAAAAGTACCGATGCCCAACTACGATCGCGAAGCCCTAATCCGTGATTTTTACAAAGCAGGAGAAGGCAAAGTTGTATTTTGGAAAAAACTCAGTTAGCGAAGAAGCGGGTAGCGGTGCCTGGAAAACGCTTCGGGAATTTTATCTGGAATAATAGCAGCGACATTTTTTGCGTTTGCGACTTACTATGAAGAAGATAATAGTAAGCATCATACTGATTGTTTCCGCACTTTGTCCTGCACCTGCGCAAACAAGTTTTTACCAAAAGCTTGCAGATGGTGCTCTCGACCTAACCCATCAAAAAGTGCAATACGACCCAGCCTATTTTCGCATCCCTTACCCAAACGGCGATGTGCCCACGGACAAAGGTGTTTGCACCGATGTGATCATCCGAGCCTATCGAAAACAGGGCATTGATTTACAAAAAGAGGTACATGAAGATATGAAAAGCCATTTTTCGGCATACCCGAAGATTTGGGGGCTTACACGAACAGATAAAAATATTGACCACAGAAGAGTGCCCAATTTGATGACTTTTTTCAAAAGGCAGGGTAGGGGAATGCCTATAACCACCAACCCTAAAGATTACCTTCCCGGCGACATTGTATGCTGGAAGCTCAGCGGTGGTGCCACGCATATCGGTATCGTCGTAAAAAACACCACAGCGGACGGCCAAAGAAATTTAATCGTGCACAATATTGGGCGTGGACAGGTGCTAGAGGATTGCCTGTTCAACTATAAAATAATCGGTCATTACCGTTATGAAAAGTGAAAACCTTGATGTTTACCACGGAGCGTCTTTTTATTAAACCATTGGAAATCAGCCACCACCATTTTATCCAGGCACTGGTCAACGCTGATGGCTGGCTTAAATTTAAGATGGCCTTCACACTAGAATTCTTGAGACCACCATTCCAGAAAATGTAAGTTCAATTCGATTGCTCAGAAAGCTTGGATTGGACTTTGAAGCTGAAATTTTAGTTTAGCAAGATAAATTGCATGTATATGGAGTGTCTGTGTAACTCAAAATATTTCTTTCGCGCCGTGGCGTTTTTCTTATTTCTCTGTTTTTTACAACCAGGATTTGCGCAGGTGATAATGCAAAAAAAATGGGAGCGTATAATTGCGGTAGACCCGTTTCCTTCAAGAATAAACGAGACTGTCATCGCCTTGGATGCACATAAAAACACGTATCTTTTAATCAGGGGGACAATAGATAGCCTTTCGATGGAATGTCAGCTTTTCAAATTTGACAGTTCAGGCGCTATTTTGTGGGAAAGAAATATTGAATATCTGTACGGGATACAAAACGCCCACTATCGAAGCTTCTTAGTTGATAGCATCGGTAATGCGTATGTAGGAACGCACAACTGGATAAATTATTCACCTGATTTTGATGCGATCCTTACCAAATTTTCGCCTGAAGGCACAAAGCTTTGGGAAGTCAATTATTCTTTTGGGATTATTGGAAGCAAATATTTTAATAATCTAGCCTTTGATACTACGGGCAGAATAATAGCGGTAGGCGAAATCATGGGAAGACCAATTGAATCGGGTGACAACGTTGGCGAAGTTGGCCCTGATGACCCTTCTTGGTTTGCCGTGGCAATAGACACCTCAGATGGGAAAGTTCTGTGGAAGACCATCTGTACAACACCGGGTGAATACTCACCCATGAATTTGCGGTTACATGCAGATCGGATAGAGGTGTTAAGTTTGCGTTATGTCAGTTCCAAAGATGTATATTTAATCATCACCCAAATTGATTTTCAAGGCCATGTTTTGGAAGAGCATGAAAAATTGCTGGCTGACAACTATTTTATTAACAGTTATATCTGCAAAAATGGCGACATTTTGCTGGCTCATTGGCATGGCGGCTATGCTAGTAACGAAACTAAATCAACGTGGAGACAGCTTGTGGCAGTTCAGGCCCGATGCCAGTTTTTGCCCATATACTGAACGTGTAATGGCTTTGATTGAAGACGACGCTGCCAATGTTTATACAACTGGCAGTATTTGCATTGATAGCACAATGAGACAGCTGACGGCTAAATTGGGGCAGGATGCCGCCTTAATTTGGCAAAACATCTCGGCGGACACTGTAGGTTTAGAGTATGCGCAAGGTAATGGCATCTGCCTGGATAATGGCAAGGTTATCGTGGCAGGCGGTACCCGTATTGACGACTGTTCAACAGGAACTTTGACAGTTTTTAAGGCTCATGGACGTGATGGGGGCAGCCCTGAATTACTAATCGGATCGGATTCAGAAATCAGTTCGTTTTTTTGGCAAACTGTGATGTCTGGGAACAACCTATATTTATTAGGAGAAAATATCGATCATCCACAGGGCAACTACTTTTCAATAAGCTGCTTTCAGCTTAATAATTAAGAACCCAATACCTCCTCAATCCCCATCAACTCCTCCTTCCCAAACGCCAAATTATCCAAACTCCCCAAGCAATCCTCTATCTGTACCGTCCGGCTCGCGCCAATCAGTACCGATGTCACCCGCTCATCTTTCAACAACCAGGCAACGGCCATTTGTGCCAGCGTCTGGCCGCGTTTTTTTGCGATGTCATTGAGCGCAGATATTTTCGCGAGTGTTTCCTTCGTGATCGCCGATTCTTGCAAAAAACCATGCGCCGCAGCGGCCCGTGAATCGGCCGGAATGCCTTTCAGGTATTTATCAGTCAACAAGCCCTGCGCCAGCGGCGAGAACGGAATGCATCCAACGCCTTCCTTTCCCAACACATCCATCAACCCGCCTTCTACCCAGCGGTCAAACATGGAATATTTTGGCTGGTGAATCAAACAGGGCGTACCAAGCCGCTTTAAAATTTCCAAAGCTTGGGCCGTCTCCGGGGCGGAATAGCTGGAAATGCCCACGTACAAAGCCTTGCCTTGCCTGTAAATCAAATCCAAAGCGCCCATGGTTTCCTCCAGCGGCGTGTTCGGATCTGGCCTGTGACTGTAAAATATGTCCACATAATCGAGCCCCATACGCTTGAGGCTTTGATCAAGGCTGGCAACCAAGTATTTTTTGGAGCCCCATTCTCCGTAAGGTCCGGGCCACATCAGGTAACCTGCTTTGGTGGAAATAATCAATTCATCGCGGTAGGGCGCAAAATCCTGCTGCATCCAGCGACCAAAGTTTTCTTCTGCTGAACCAGGGGGCGGGCCGTAGTTGTTAGCCAAATCGAAGTGGTTGATGCCTCGGTCGAAAGCATACCGCAGCATGGCGCGACCATTTTCAAAGGTGTCAACGCCGCCGAAATTGTGCCAGAGACCCAGTGAAATGGCTGGAAGCTGGATGCCACTGCGGCCACAGCGGCGGTAGGTCATTTGGTCGTAACGGGTAGGATTTGCGGTGTAGTTCATTGATCTATGTTTAATTGTTTTTCACCACAGAGGACACTGGGTTGCACAGCGGTTTTCACAGAGGTTTTTTTAACGAACCGAATGCATACTCATTTTTTTCCTCTGTGAAAACCGCTGTGCAACCCTGTGTCCTCTGTGGTGATTTGTCCGCGAATGTCCACCATTTTTCTCAAGTATTCAATTTTTCACAGCGTCTTCCGTTACTTTGTATCCTGTTTTCCAACCAATTTCCATACCATGAAATTCAAGCTACCCTTTATACTCCTACTACTGACGAGTCTCTTTCTGTCCAATATGGCACAGGCCCAGAACAGCGAATTTACCCTCGATGACACCCTGCGCGGTAGCATCACCCCAGAACGCGCTTGGTGGGATCTTACATTTTACAAATTAGAACTTAGCGTCGATCCCAAAGCGCAATCAATCACCGGCAGCAATGAAATTCATTACAAAGTTTTGGAATCCAATAACTTGCTTCAAGTTGACCTGCAGCCGCCCCTACAGATTGAACGGGTGGAGCAAGCAGGAGAAACACTCGGATTTACGAAAAAAGGAAAAAACGCCTATTTCATTCAATTGAAAGCACCACAAACAATAGGTTCCCGCCAGTTTATCACCGTTTGGTATTCCGGCAAACCCCAAGTGGCCAAAAACGCTCCCTGGGATGGCGGTTTTAGCTGGTCGACACATGGCTCCAATAAAGAACCATTTGTAGCGACCTCTTGTCAGGGACTAGGTGCCAGCGTGTGGTGGCCCTGCAAAGATCACATGTACGATGAGCCTGATTCTCAATCCATTACAGTAACCGTACCACCAGGCATGATGGATGTTTCCAATGGCCGATTGCGCAAGGTATCAGTGCATGACGATGGTTCCCGCAGCTTTGAATGGTTTGTCCAAAACCCGATAAACAACTACGGCATCAACGTTAATATTGCTAACTATGCCTCCTGGAGTGATACCCTAAACGGTGAAAAAGGCGTGCTGACGCTCGATTACTTTGTGCTTCCCGAAAACCTGGAAAAAGCCAAGGCGCAATTTCAACAAGTAAAAGGTATGTTGCGGGCCTTTGAACACTGGTTCGGCCCCTATCCGTTTTATGAAGACGGCTACAAGTTGGTGGAAGTCCCTTACCTCGGCATGGAACACCAAAGCTCGGTCACTTACGGCAACAAATACAAAAACGGCTATCTGGGCATGGATATGTCCTTCACCGGCTGGGGCAAAAAATGGGATTTCATCATCGTGCATGAATCCGGCCATGAATGGTTTGCCAACAACATCACCTACCGCGACATTGCCGATATGTGGGTGCACGAGAGTTTTACCAATTACAGCGAAAGCTTGTACACCGAATACCATTTTGGTAAAGCCGCAGGCGCTGAATATGTCCGGGGAATACGGAGGGGAATTAAAAACAGCGCGCCGATTGTTGGAACCTATGGGGTAAACAAGGAAGGTTCCGGAGACATGTACAACAAAGGCGGTAACATGCTGCACACCATCCGGCAAGTCGTAGACAATGATGATTTATGGCGCGACATCCTCCGTGGCCTGAACCGCGACTTTTACCATCAAACCGTCGATGGCTCCCAGATTGAAGCCTATATCAGTGAAAAATCGGGCAAAAACCTGCAAAAAGTATTCGATCAATACCTGCGGGACATCCGCATTCCTGTGCTGGAATACCGCTTTGAAAAGAAAGGTAAAGTGGCCTATCGTTGGACGAATTGCGTGGAAGGCTTTGACATGCCCATAAAAGTATCGCTCAATCCCGGTAAAATGGAATGGGTTCAGCCCACGGAAACGTGGAAGAGCAGCCCCTTCAAAGGGGATAAAGTGGATGGTTTTAATGTGGATGAAGATTTTTATGTGAAAACGGGGCGGTTGTAAAGCAACGCCAAACCTCGTACTCTGGGCTTCCTGTAAAAAACCATCGGTTTTTTACAGGAAGCCCAGAGGTTTTAGACCTACGAGGTTTTAGTATCCTACTGCTTCAACACCCTCGCCACCTTCCCACCCATTCGCAACCAATAATACCCAGGATCCAAGCCTTTCAATGAAACAGTCGCCTTTCCTGAATCTAGCATCCAGTTCCGAAGCTTTCGACCCGAAACATCAAACAATTCCAACGCTCCAGACGCTTCAATACTTAGGTTCAATACATCAGTTGTAGGATTCGGATAAACCGCTAATTCCTGCTCCTGAAACGCCTCCTGCGCGCCTGATGCCGCCAAACTCCCCACTTTTACCCCATTTCCAAAACTACACACCCAAATTTCGCTGGGTTTAAATGGATTGAAAAATACCCGCTCCGGCTGTCGATACTTATAGCTCGTCACAGCCTGAAAAACCGGATTTGCCACCGTAATATCATGCGTAATCCAAAGCCCCTGCTGCTCTGTAGTCAAGTACACTTGCTTGGTATTCAGTGGATTGAAGGTGATGGAAGTGACTCGATCAAACTGAGTTCCCGTTAGTTTTGTCCATACCTGTCCACGGTTGGTGCTTCGGTACAAGCCCCCCAGTCCATTTGGCGCGCCGCCCCAACCACTCCACACACAAGCATACCAAGTGTTTTGCGCCGCATCATCAGGCGACAGCACAATGTCTTTTGTCCAATACAACATACCGGGTGCTGAAACATCCTGCCAGCTGTTAGTTGTAGGGTTGAAAATAAACACGCCCGAACTATTGGTAAAAGTGCCTGATGCATTGCGCCGACCAGAAAAGCTCGCCACCAGTTTCCCGTCATTCAGCACGGTCAATGATGCCGGGTGCTTTTGGGTGCGCGGCGGGTCGGGCAGCAAGGTCCAGGTAGAAGCCCCTAACGAAAGCAAGTTATCGCAGCGATACACCCCACCAATACCAGTTCCATTGCCATAATGAATCACACTGGCATAAGCGCGGTTCGGGTTGTTAGGGTCTAGTGCCACCCAGAAAACCGGATGTCCAAAAGATTTTATCAGTTGCCAGTTAGCGCCATTGTCGCTGGAATAGAGCAGTTTGCCTTCAGCATCATTATTGTCGAGCGGGTTGTCGGCCAGCCGTGTACTTTGGTACATGTCGTGGATGTTGCTGGTAGCGGCGAACAGCGTCCCATTGGGATGTTGGGCGATTCGGTAGGTGGAATTGGCATTCAAGCCTGAATAATTAAATGACCAGGTTTGCCCGGCATCCGTGCTTCGGATTCCTTTTATGTCAGAAAAGCCCGTGAATAGGGTAGTGGCGTTGGCCCAAAGAACTTGCCAACTCGTCGTGTTTTCAAGTCCAACACTGTGATAGGCCTGCTTGGCGGGAGTCGTCTGGTTCATAGGGTGCTGATCGCTGACATTGACATAAGCTTGCTGCCAGTTTTGTCCGCCATTGGAAGTTTTATGTACAAAACCAAAGTCGCTGAAAATAAGACGGTTGGCATCGTTCGCCACTACATCGAAGCCAAAAGGGCATTCGCCATAGCTCCAGCCCCGGTCGCCGCCCTGTCCACTCCAACCAGTGTTGATATTCTGGTTGTTGGAAGTCAAAAAAGTGTTGGCCCACTGACTGCCAGCATTGCTGCTTTTTAGGACAATTGGCACGCTGCTGGTATTGCTGCCCGCGAGGTACACTGTATTGATTTCGTTTTCTGCCATACCTACAAACATGGGAAAATCCGTGCCGAGGGTAATGCCATTCATGCGTGGTGTCCAATTAGTAACGCCGTAATCGCAGGTATACACACCTTTTAAAAATTCCCAATAATCAGATCCCGGAAGCCCAACATATACATCGCCGACGCCCCCGGTGAGGCAGAAAAAGCGCGTGACATTGCCAACTTTGGCAGCGGCAAAAGAAGCGATCCTTTCGTCACTCGGAATTCCCGTGATATTGGCGGTCGCCCAACTGTTGCCACCGTTGGCAGATACCAGCACCCCGTCATTCGTACCGAGGTAAATATTGTCGCCTTCGAACAGCGCTCCACCAATCAGGCAGCCTGAGCCATTAGAAATTGCCGTATGCACTAGGGAAAACGAGTTGCCGCCGTTGTTACTGATATAAATCAGACCGTAATAGGCCATTACTACACGACTCGGATGGCTGTAATCTGCCCAAATGCTGAAGACCTCCTCGTTATTGTCGGGATTGCCAGCCAAAGCGCTCCAGGTAACACCGTTGTCAATACTTTTTACAGGAATTACTTGGTCGTTGGCATAGCGAACGCAATACAACAGGCCAGCCGTGGCGTTATAACATACCTTGGAATTATGACCAGCCTGCAATTGGCTGAAATGCACCAGATCATATTGTTTTCCGTAATCTGTCGTATGGAAAAGGGCTGATAAATCACAGGCAACGTAGTACTCTTCTGTATTTGACGGATTTAAAGCTGGCGAAAACAGCGCCCCGCCGCCGCCAACACCCCTGGACGACCAGCTTTGGGGCTGACTGGTCACAGAAAAAGTCAGTAAAATACAACAGCATAAAAAGAAAACTTGACGCATAATATTAGGATTTTATGGTGAATTATTAGATGATGAGCAAAGATTGCTTTTAACGAAAAAACGCTGCTTGTATTTGTAACATCTCGGGCGGCTTGATAGTTACATCGTTGGAACCTCCTCCAAAAAACAACAACAAATCCATAATACCCGGATAATCGGCTGTGTTAACCAGTTTTTTTCAAAATAATTGCCAAGTGTTCGATGTAGCCAAACAAGGTATTGTATTGCAGTATGTCCAAATCAAATAATTTTGGCCTGTGCTTGCTCGATGTTCTTTAACAATTCACTGAATCTATAGGGGCAGTTTAACAATATGGACAATTTTTCTCCTTTTCAAAACTATAATCACCTAAGAAAGCGCTCGTATTTTGTTACTTTTGCACCTGCTAAAGCATATTTTAAACCAACATACTTAAAAATACCATGGCTAAAAAACGCATCGCCATCAACGGCTTCGGCCGCATAGGTCGCCTGACTTTCCGCAACCTCGTCAAAAACCCCAACGTTGAAGTAGTTGCCATCAACGACCTTACCGACAACGAAACATTGGCCCATCTCCTGAAATACGACACCATGCATGGCCGATTCGAAGGCACGGTAGCTGCTGACGGTGATTCCATTACAGTTAATGGTTCCAAAATCGCGGCTTTGGCCGTTAAAAATCCGGCTGAACTTCCTTGGGCTGCCATGAATGTGGATGTAGTGCTTGAATGCACCGGTATTTTCCTCGACAAAGAAAAAGCAGGGCTGCACATTCAGGCTGGCGCAAAACGCGTAATCCTTTCTGCGCCAGCTAAGACGGATGATATTCCTACCGTTGTTATCGGCGCCAACGAAAAAGACCTGAAAAGCAGTGACCTTATCGTCTCTAATGCCAGCTGTACCACCAACTGCCTCGTGCCGATGATCATGACGCTTGACAAAGCTTTCGGTGTAGAGCAGCTCTTCATGAACACCATCCATGCCTACACGGCCGACCAGAACCTGCAAGACGGCCCGCACCGCGACTTGCGTCGTGCCCGCGCCGCTGCACAGAACATTGTGCCAACGACTACAGGCGCAGCCAAAGCAGTTGTATTGGTAGCCCCACACTTGAAAGGCAAAATTGAAGCACATTCCCTGCGCGTTCCAGTTGCTACAGGTTCAATCACCGATTGTGTTTGTACCATCAAAAAAGCAGCCACGGTGGAGGAAATAAACGCCGTTTTCGAAGCAGCAGCCAAAGGCCACTTGAAAGGTATTTTGGAATACAATACAGACCCAATCGTTTCCAGCGACATCGTGCGCAACACACACTCTTGCATTTTCGATGCGCCACTGACCCAAGCGAACGGCAACACCTGCCGTATTGTTGGCTGGTACGACAACGAAGCGGGGTACTCGGCACGTTTGGCGGAGCTGTGCGCCATGCTTTAAACAAAAACACATAGCACCTATAGTTCACGTAGTTTTTTTGTTAAATCGGCTATGTGAACGATGTGTGCTGTGCGGTAAATTCCTCTATACTTCTATCTGGTAAAACCTCCCGCATGACGCTCAATTTCAAAGACAAAAAAGCCCTCATCCGCGTCGACTTCAATGTCCCGCTGGACAAGGCCTACAACATCACCGACGATACCCGCATACGCGAAGCGCTGCCCACCATCAAGCATATCTTGGAGCAAGGCGGTTCTGTCATTTTGATGTCGCACCTCGGGCGGCCGTTGGAAAAGCTAAATGCAGACGGGAGCATCAATAAGGAAAAATTCACCTTGAATCATTTGGTGAAATACCTCAAGCGGAAACTGAAAGTAAAGGTGCATTTCGCCGATGATTGCGTGGGTAAAATGGCGACAAAAAAAGCCGCAGCCCTTAAGCCAGGCGAAGTATTGCTTTTGGAAAACACCCGTTTTCACCCGGAAGAAGAAAAAGGCGATGAAGCATTTGCCCAAAAGCTTGCTGCCCTCGGCGACATCTATGTCAACGATGCTTTTGGTACGGCACACCGTGCACACGCCAGCACCACCATTGTGGCCAAGTTTTTCGATAAAAACCACAAGACATTCGGCTTCCTCATGGAGCGCGAGATCGAAAATGCGACCCGAGCCATGCGCGACCCTGAAAAGCCAGTCACCTGCGTTACTGGCGGCTCTAAAGTCAGCGACAAGATTATGTTGCTGGAAAAATTCCTCGACTATGCCGACAATATCCTGATCGGCGGCGCCATGGCCTATACTTTCTTTTTGGCAAAAAAAGGCGCTGTCGGCAACTCACTGGTCGAAGTAGACAAACTAAAAACGGCCAAAGAATTCTTGAAAAAAGCCAAAGATGCGGGCGTAAAAGTGTTACTGCCCAAGGATTCAGTTTGCGGCGACAAATTCGCTGCCGATGCAACGGTAGCCATTTATCCCAGCAATCAAATTCCTGATGGCTGGATGGGACTGGATATTGGCCCATCTGCAGCTCGATCTTTCGCATCGGTCATCCGCAAAAGCAAAACGGTCATTTGGAATGGCCCCATGGGTGTTTTCGAAATGCCCGCCTTCGCCAACGGCACCAAAGTAGTCGCAAAAGCCTGCGCCGCAGCCACCAAAAATGGCGCCTTTACCATGGTCGGCGGCGGCGACTCCGTGGCAGCCGTAAACCAGCTTAAATTGGCCAAAAAGGTCAGCTTCGTCAGTACAGGCGGTGGTGCCATGCTGGAGTTTTTGGAAGGGAAAGAACTTCCCGGAATCCACGCAATTAAGTGATGAGAGATGAGAGATGAGTTATGAGTTATGAGTTTGCACGACATAGGTCTTTAGCTTAGGAGTGTTTTTCAGCCCCTAAATCATGAAATCGGTAAGGGTGCTGAAAAATCAATGCCAAACCAAAACCCAAATGCCGTGCAAACTCATAACTCATAACTCATAACTCATAACTCATCACTCATAACTCATAACTCATCGCTCTACTGCTACTGTGTACATTTCCGTCCGCTCCGCATTGCTGATCTGAATGCTGTACGTTCCTGCGGGTAAATGCTCCAACCCGCCGATTTTTACAGTAGAAATGGCATTTTGATAAATGCTGGAAACTGTACTTGACACAGTTCTTCCGAGGGTATCATGCAAGGAAACAGCATCCCCGTTTTTGAAAAAATCATGCGCAAATAGTAGGGTTAATTCTCCCGCATCTCGATTAAATGCAAAGGTGGACTGCCCATTGGTGTAGCCGCCCAATTTAAGCCAGGCATTTGTCATGTCCGGCAATCCCCAGCCCCGTTCGTTGTCGGGATGCTCGTATTGATCGGCTGATTGAAACACAGCATCCAGTATTTCAGCAGCATTTTTTTCTGGGTAAGCACTCCATAGAGCTGCAATTGCGCCCACCAACATGGGTGATGCAAGGGAGGTGCCACTGGAAACCCCCAATTCTGTGCCCACATTGCCCGCCACCACCACATCATCGCCAGGTGCCACCAAGTCAGGTTTGATGCGCCCATCCGGCGTTGGGCCAAAGGAGCTAAAGTTTGCCCGGGCACCATCGCTGTCGACAGCGCCCACGGCAATAAGCCCCGGCGCATCAGCTGGCACGCCAATGTAATGCCAACCGTCATTACCTTCATTACCCGCGCTGTTGCAAATAATCATGCCTTTTGTAGCGGCGATTGCAGCGCCACGGGAACCGATTGCTGTACGACCGTTGAGGGTGGCATACGTGTGGCTTAAGGTGGTGTCATTGAAGCTGGTATAGCCCAGAGAAGCATTAATAATATCCACGCCGATGCTGTCAGCCCATTCTGCCCCGGAAATCCAGTTGGCTTCTTCTACCGGGTATTCTCCGCCAGTATCCTCTGTTTTTAGCAAAAAATACGTTGCATCGGGCGCTCCGCCCACAAAGTATCCCGGCAAATTGGCGGCCATGACCGACAATACCGAAGTACCATGTGCCGCCGCTTCAAAAAGCCCTGCATCGCGCTCTACAAAATCCCAGCCGGGATACAAGCGGCCTTGTATACCTACACTATCAAAAAAAGGCATGGTGTCGGCATTGGTAAAGCCGCCATCCATCACCGCGACCCAAATGCCTTTGCCTCGATATCCGGCAGCATAGAGCGGTTGGATGTTAAGCAAGCTGTTTTGCAGGGTGGTGTAGCCCATCGGATTTTGTGTGCCGCCGGGCTTGGGATAATCAGGTTCAGGCTTGCGCTTTTTTACTGGGCGGTTAGAAGGGTTTCGGAATTTCAGGTGCGGGCCGATGTATTCAATGCTTTTGACAAAAGGCAGGGCATGTGCCTTTTTGATTTCCGAAGAATCAGCAATTAGGGTCACTGCATTGAGCCAACGGGATACACCGTGTATTTGCAAGCCATTGTTTTTCAGTTCTGTAAGGTAAGTGGGCGAAACAGGCAGGTCGTTTTCCACGACCGGAATATTCGCCCTTTCCCGGCGTTCCAGCGCCCGTTGTGAAAGGAACTCGCCGGGTCGGCAAGTACAGTAAGGGCTATGGTCTTTATCCGTCAATTCAACCCAGTATTTATTGAGTTTTTGGGAGATACAGAGGGTAGGTAATATCAAAAAAGCAAAAAAGAGACGTGTTTGCATGGGTGTGATTTTGTGGCAAAGAAAGGGGTTTTAGAAGCTTTATATAGCTTACCTTTACAGCATAAATTATTTATTACAATGGCGGATTATCTTTTGCGACTAGACCGAAACGTTGTCACTGTTGGGAAACTAACAGAACAAGACCCACTTGAAGAAACGCGTTATTGGTTAACCAAAACACCTTCTGAACGACTTGCTGCATTAGAATTACTCCGCATGCGCCTTGCTGATTATGATAACGCTACCGCCCGACTTCAAAGATTTTATACAGTTACTGAACGAGCATCACGTTGAATATCTTGTTCCATATTTTAACCCAAAAGCAGGAAATGCTCCCCCTGTCTCCGCTCCTCCAACAACTCAACCCTATTTCAACGCCAGAATACCTCGATGCCGTGCTCGACGACATGATCGCCCACGGATACCGCATGGTGACCATCACCGAGGGGGAAGAATGCCTGGGGATTTCCGGCATTTGGGTGACCACCAAGTTTTACAGCGGCAAATACCTGGAAATGGACAACGTAGTGGTGGCCCTGGAGCACCGCTCTCGCGGTATCGGTAAATTATTGACCGATTACGTCACCGAATTGGCGCGCCAAGAAGGATGCGTCACCATTATGCTCGACGCGTATCTCGAAAATGAAAAGGCGCATATTTTCTACGAAAGAGAAGGTTTTGTGAAAAAAGGCTACCATTTTTTGAAGAAAATTTGATAAAACAGTGCTTCCATGCATGGGTTTAAGCCTAAAAACCTTTGGTTGCGTTTTTTTGTTGAAAAAAGTGCTTTTTCAAGCCAGAAACTTTCTCATTTCATTGGCTCCGATCATGGGGTTTTGTATCTTCGCGCACTATTTTTAAGGCGGTGATATTTCTCACAAAACAATGTTCACCACTACCGCCAACGCATTAAGACGTATATGCCAGATTCGAGGATTATTTCCATTAATGTTGAAGATGAATTGAAAGTCGCGTACATCGATTACTCCATGTCAGTAATTGTAAGCCGTGCTTTGCCTGATGTCCGTGATGGCCTCAAGCCCGTCCACCGTCGCGTCCTTTATGGGATGCTTGATTTGGGACTCTCCTACAACAAACCCTACAAAAAATCGGCCCGTATCGTGGGTGAGGTACTCGGTAAGTACCACCCGCACGGCGACAGTTCTGTGTACGACACCATGGTGCGTATGGCCCAGGAATGGAGCCTGCGCTACCCCTTGGTAGACGGCCAGGGGAACTTTGGCTCCATGGATGGCGACAGCCCGGCTGCCATGCGTTATACGGAGGCCCGTCTGCGGCGCATCTCCGATGAAATCGTGGGAGACCTGGAAAAAGACACCGTTGATTTCCAATTAAATTTTGACGATTCGCTGGAAGAGCCCAGCGTAATGCCCTCAAAATTGCCCAACCTCTTGGTGAACGGCGCCTCCGGTATTGCTGTGGGTATGGCGACCAATATGATGCCCCACAACCTCAGCGAGGTTTGTGATGCCATCATGGCTGCTGTCGATAACCCAGAAATGACGGTAGACGAGATGATCGAGTTTGTAAAAGCCCCCGATTTCCCGACGGGCGGCATTATTTTCGGACTCAGCGGTGTACATGAGGGCCTACGCACTGGCCGTGGCCGTTGTATCGTGCGCTCCAAAACAGAAATTGAAACCGATAACAATGGCCGTGAAGCCATCATTGTTACGGAAATACCATACCAGGTGAACAAGGCCATGCTGATCTCGAAAATCGCCGATCTGGTGAATGAGAAGCGTGTTTTGGGCATCAGCGACGTACGCGACGAATCGAACCGCGAAGGTGTGCGTATTGTGATCGAAATAAAACGCGACGCAGCGGCGAATGTGATTTTGAGTCAACTCTTCAAGCTCACGCCCCTGCAAACCAGCTACGGCATCAACAATATCGCCTTGGTGAACGGTCGCCCAAGAACCTTGAACCTCAAGGACTTGATCGATGAATTCATTAAGTTCCGCCTGGAAGTCATCGTGCGCCGCACCAAGTACGAATTGCGCAAAGCAGAAGAGCGTGCGCATATCCTGGAAGGTTTGCTCATCGCGCTAGATCACCTGGATGAAGTTATCAAACTGATTCGAGCATCTAAAGATGCAGAAGAAGCACGGACAGGACTTATGTCCAAATTCGGGCTTTCTGAATTACAGGCAAAGGCGATTCTCGCCATGCGGCTGCAACAACTCACTGGCCTCGAGCGCGACAAAGTGCGCGCCGAGTATGATGAGTTGATGAAAAGAATTACGGAATATAAAGCTATTCTGGCTGACGAAAGTTTGCAACGCGGAATCGTTAAAGCTGAAACAACCGAAATAAAAGATCGTTTTGGCGATGAGCGCCGTACGGCTATTGACCTGAGCGACGCTGACATCAGCATTGAAGACCTGATCGAAGATGAAGAAGTAGTGATTACCATCAGCCATGCAGGGTATATAAAGCGCACTTCGATCACCGAGTACCGGGCACAAGGCCGAGGCGGTCGCGGCGCCCAAGGCGTGCGCACCCGTGGCGAGGATTTTGTAGAGCACATGTTCACGGCAACGAACCACGAAAATATTTTGCTCTTCACAGAGAGCGGCCGTTGTTTCTGGCTGAAAGTATATGAGGTGCCTGAAGGCGCTAAAACTACTGCAGGTAGGGTGATCCAGAACCTGCTCAACATTCCAAAAGATGATAGGGTTCGGGCCTATATTATTGTTCGCAAACTCAACGATGAGGAGTTTGTCAACAACAATTACATCATTTTCTGTACCAAACGCGGTCAGATCAAGAAAACCTTGTTGGCCGATTACTCTCGCCCGCGCCAAGGCGGCATCAACGCCATTGGTATCAACGAAGGCGATGCCCTCATCGAAGCTAAACTAACCAACGGCAAAAACGAGATCATCCTTGCGGTGCAAAGTGGCAAAGCCATCCGTTTCAACGAACAGGATGTGCGCGCCATGGGCCGTACCGCCGCCGGCGTACGCGGTATTCGTGTTGACGAGAAGAAAGGTGATACCGTGATCGGAATGGTTTGTGTAGACGCTGATGACACAGAAACCAGCATCTTGGTTGTTTCTGAAAAAGGCATGGGCAAACGCTCTGCTTTAGAAGATTACCGCGTACAGAGCCGTGGTGGCAAGGGGGTTAAAACCTTGAATGTTACTGCTAAAACGGGCCACCTGGTTGCCATTAAATCCGTGACGGACAATAACGACCTGATGATTACCACTGTCAATGGTATCACGATCCGTTCAGCTGCCGACGACCTACGGGTAATGGGGCGTGCGACACAAGGTGTGAAACTGATTCGTCTTGAAAAATCGGATAGTATCGCAGACGTTACCGTAGTTGCGAAGGCTGAAGAAGAAGAATTTGTGGCAGAAATTGACGAAACAACAGGTGAGCCAATGGTAGGTTCTCCTGAGGAACCAACAGTCGAGTCAACAGAGGAATAAAGTTTTTGGGTCTTAAATGATTGGTTATCAAATTTTTAGGTTGATCGCTAATGATTTTTTCCAAATATTAACATGCCATTATTAATCGTTTTGGGCAATTTTGCGTCCTAATAGTAAACAAGGAGAAAACAATGTGATAATTCGATAATGAGATAATTTGATAATGACACACCTGCTTGGCACCTCTGTCACATCAGCCCAAACATAGGTGCTATTATCACATTATCGAATTATCACATCATCACATTTTTTTCCTTTATTATCAAATTAAACAAAATTTTGAATTCAATGAAAAAAGTCCTTTTATCTCTGTTTGCGCTTCTTTTGGCAGCTGGCATTACCACTGCTCAGGAAGACGGTGAAAAACTTGCAAAACAAGCTGGCAAAGCACTAACAAGTTATAATATCGACCCATCTGGCAATGCAGCAAAACTGACTGAAGCCAAAGTGAAAATCGAAGAAGCGCTTAAACTCCCCGAAGCACAGGCGCTTTCTTCTGCTTGGATTACCAAAGCTGAGATTTACAACACCATGTTGCAAAAAGACATGGCCCGCAGAATGATTGATCCGAAAGCACCATTTACGGGCGATAACGATGCCCTTGTTGCTTTTGATGCCTACAAAAAGGTGAATGAAATTTCAACTAAGAAATACGAAAAATCGGATGCCATTAAAGGTATTGGTGAGGTACAAGCGCACTTGATCAATATTGGTGTGGCAAAATACGAAGAAAAAGAGTACGAAAAAGCATTCCTCTCCTTCCGTGCATCACTAGAAGCCCATGAAATTTTGGCTGAAAACAAGCAAAAAAGCTTCTTGGACGATCCTAAGCAGTTGGAGGATCAAACCTATTTCACGGGATTGATCGCATCGCTGTATGGTAATTGCAAAGACGCAGTGATCTATTACGAGCGGCTGTTTAAAACAGGCAATGCCACCGCTGCGGTATATGAGGGGCTGTATAATTGCCAAATACAGTTGGGAGATGAAGCCTCTTCCAGTAAAGTGCTGTCAGAAGGCCGTAAAAAATACCCAAATGACCCTGCGCTCCTTTTTGCTGAAATCAATGCTTACCTCAAGGCGGGCAAGCTGAACGAACTGACTGGTCGCCTACAACAAGCCATTGACCAGGAGCCTGAAAATATTGGCCTCTACGTTACTTTGGGTAATATTTATGACAACTTGTATCAATCAGCTTCGAAAGATAAGGATGATGCCAAGGCGAAAGAGTATTTTGACTTGGCTAAAAAAACCTATTCCGATGCACTCGCTAAAAACCCGAACCAATTGGATGCCAATTATTCTTTGGGTGCACTGTACTACAATAAAGCTGCTGCACGTACCCAGGATATGAATGCGCTGCCAGAAGATTTTTCTTCCGATGGCCTGGCAAAAATGAAAGTTATCCGCGATGAAGTCATGGGGCTTTTCGAAAAAGCATTGCCATTTTTTCAAAAAGCGGAAAGTATAGACCCGAATGACCTAAATACACTGATCGCCCTGAATGAAATCTATGCGCGCGAAGACGACGAAAAAATGTCGCCCGTCATAAAAAAGCGCCTTGATGTGGTAAAAGAAGGTGGTAAAAATCCCGATTCATATTTTAAGAAGCAATAAGGTCGCTTTTTCTCTAAAAAAAATGAGCCATTCCGCTTTCGGGATGGCTCATTTTTTTTAGAGATGGGGGCATGGCAAATTGGGTACTATCCTGCTAACCTTATTCCTTCTCTTGCTCTCCACACAAAATCCAATTCCCTTTGGTATCAATGTACCACCCTTCCTGAAATACTTTTTTGAACTTTTGCACAAAATACCTTTCCGTAACGGAACGGATCGCAACATCCTCACCATGAAGTCGATTGAAGAGTAGCAGCCCACCTGGTCGCAAGAGCATTTTACAGTGGTATAAAAATTCTTCCGTGCAAAACTGGGGTGGGGTGATATCGTCTTCGAAAATATCGACGATGAGCATATCGAATTGCTCTTCACAAATTTCCACAAAATATTCCGCATCGGCGGTCACCATTTCTATGGGGCTTTCCATGCGCGAAAAAGTGTATTTGAAGGCTAAATCTGCTACCGTTTCATCCCATTCGATTGCGGTATAGTGGTAGTTGCGCTGGAAGACTTTTTCAAGCATAAAAGGCACGGAACCAAGCCCCATACCCAGCAGTAAAACATCTTGAATAGGGCGCTTGTCAATTTCTAGCCTATCGAAAGCGATGAGAAAGTTTTTGTACAGGTCGTCCCAGGAATATATAGCATCTCCGCTCAGGAGCTGAATCCTGCCACGGCTGAGCGCAACAGTCAATTCAGGGTTCTGATCGGAAGCTGCAACCTCCAAGGTAATGGGTCGAATATGAGAAAGCCATTTTTTCCAAAGGGGAATTTTCATCAATTATCCTTTTTCTTTTTCTTGAAAGGATCCCATTTGTCCAATTTTTCCTTTACCTCATCTACTTTTTTCTTGCCCTCTTCCCCCAGTACCTCCCCGGTTTTTTCGCCAGCTGCCTTGCCTAGTTTGTCTTTTGCCTCTTGCGTAGCTTTGTCTGTTGCTTCTTGCAGTTTTTTGTCGGCAATGGCTTTCAAGCTGTCCACGGCTTTTTCGGTGGCAGCTTGAGCTTTGTCTTTTACTTTTTCGATTTCACGGTTGGCCATATTGGTTATGGAGTCCTTTGCTTTTTCAACCACTGCCTTCGCGGCACCAGCAGCCTCTTCTTTGAGCGTGCTCTCGCCGTCGGAGGCAAGGATTTTCATGGCAATTTTGGGGCTTGCCATGGTGCCTGTCAGGTCGAAACGGACATTGATGAACTCGCCGTTTGCCAAGTTGACGCCTACTTTAGACGCTTCTTTGGAAAGCATGCTAAGCCCGCTGTTTGCGGCAGATCCTATACCTGATTTTTCCAGCGCGCTGCGCGGAATTTTACTGAGAATCTGGTATTCCATGTCACTGGTTAAGCCATGAGAACCGCCGATTTGCATGGCTACATCTTTCACTTTTACGTTGAAAGGTTTTACCGTTATTTTGCCATCCTTTATTTCAAACCAGTTTTTGGTGTTGGCCATTTCTAACTTTTTCAGGTAATCGACACCGAGTTTTTCGCCCAGAAGGTTGGCAGGCTTAAAATTATTGAACACCGCCGCAATGGTTTCCAGGAATCCGGCAGCAGACAGCGTGCCAAAGTCAGGCATCATATCCTTGCCCAAAAGTCCGGTCATAGAAAGGGATGTATTGAATTTGCCGTCCATGTATTGCATGATTGGTGCCATGGCTTTCACCGAGGCGAAGGTTTGGAAAGCCTCCTTGAATCCCATATTCTGAAGGGCCATATTCATGTCGAAGGAAGGCTTGGCGAGGTTTTGGGTATTGTAATCGCCTGTAAGTGCAACTTGTCCACCTACTACGTCTGCGGTGCAGTCCTGAAGTTTGGCAATTTTGTCTTTTACAATTATTTGCCCAGAAAGGTTGTTGAGATTATAAGTAGTGTATTTCACTTTGCCGAAATTGGCGTTGATGGTCATATCCATGTTCTCTGGCACCGGGATAACCCCTTCTTTCACGGGTGGCGGTGGCGTTGACCCGGCGGTGGTTTTAGCGACCGTAGCGGGATCCTCCATGAACTGATTCAAGTCAAAATTGGAGGAGTTTAAATTGATAACGCCTTTAATTGTTTGGTTGTCAAACAGATAATTCCAGGCATTTAATATTTGGCCATTCCCGCTGAGGTCGCTGTCTGCACCCATTTTTAGCCCAAAACTGGAGATGTCCATTTTATTTGGAGTAAAATGCCCGGCGGCAGTAAGGTTGGAAATATCGTAGGTGTCGTATTTCAGCTTCCCGATTTTGCCGTCCACGGTGAAATCCCAGCGATCAAACACTTTTTCTGTGGCAGCTGGTGGCACGTCGTTGGGCACAACGCCAGCATCGGCGGGAGTAGGCTCCATCCATTCATTGGCATCAAAGTAGCGCGAAGAGAAATTGAGATTCCCTTTCATGGTTTTGGTGGTGCTGAAATACGCTAAAACATTGTCAATACTACCATCGGCTTTAAGGTCGCTGTTGCCCAATTTAGCATCGAATGTATTAATATCAAGCCTTTGTGGTGTAATGCTGGTTTCCAGAGCGTTGATTTTCACGGTAGGTGTGCCAGTTGAACGGTAAGTAATGCCGCTCATGGCAAAATCTCCAGCCATATTTACCTGGTCATAAGCCTGAGCATCAATTTGGCTCATGGCCGCTTTCATGGTAATGTTGGCTTTGATGATACCCGCTAATTCTTGGACGCCCTCCATGGGGAATGCTTTAGAAAGCTCCCCGAGGTTGAGCGTGCCATTTATTTTGGTGTCTATGGTAGGGTCAGATTCTGGTGTTTTCAAGTTGAAATAGCCTTCCAGTGGGTTGGAGCCAATTTTTAGGCTGAACTTCGGGATGTTCACCGTCATGTCGTTCAGGCGGGAGGAAGGGCTGTTGATGGCTGCATCAACATTGATGCCGCTCATGCCAAGCGGTAAGCTGGGGTATTTAAAATCGGCGTTGTCAACCTTGAATTGGAGTTTGAACGCCGGGTACGTAGTTTCGTTATAGGTGCCTTTGGCAAAACCGGAGAATGATACATTTCCGTTGGCTTGAACACCCTCAAAATCATTGGTATAGGCACCCGGTATGATGCTGAGTAGACTTTTGAAAGTGTTGGCGGGTGTGCCGAAGGTCAAATCCATGCGAATGTCCTCGGTGTTTTCGGGCAATTGCACCCAGCCATCGAGCATGAGTGCCAGGTCATTTACGCTCAAGTCATTTTTCTTAAAGGTGAATTTCCAGTTTTTCATGTCCGCGCCCATGGTTGCGTTCCAATCGGCCTGCGCTTTGGAGAGGTATTGTACGCCGCCGTAATTCACCGACAGTTGTTTCACCTTGGTTTCCATCACCAAATCATAAAGGTCACTGGTGAATTCGCCGGACCCAGTGTGGTTCATCCCGTTTAATTCGGCGCGCATGTCTAGCCCGCGGTCGTCGTACAGAATTGTGCCGTCGCTGATGCCGTATTTTTCCAGTTTTATCGGGCTTGATTCTGTGGTGGCGGTGGTAGAGCCTGCTGGTTCAGGTTTGGTGATATCGTAATTGGCCTGCCCATTGCTGAGGGCGTATACTTTGATATTGGGTTTTTTGAAAAACAAGCCTTTTATCACAACATTGCTGCCGAAAATGGCCGACCATAGGTCAATGGTGACATCGAGTCGCTCGCATTGTACGAGTTTCACCCCTTCAAATGGGCCGGGGCCGTTGGTAATATCGAGTCCTTCGAGTCCGATGGAGAGTTGCGGAAAGTTGCGGAATACTGAAATATCAACGTCCTTAAACTCAAGCTTAGCCGTCAGGCTTTCATTCGCCGCGACTTTCACCTGGGCAATGATATCGTCTTTAAAAAAGTAGGGTATAGTTATAAGTGCGCCGAGCAGCAGCACGATAAATATGGCAATGCCGATGAGTAGTTTTTTCATGTACGCTATATTATGCAATAGATGGATGCAAGGTACAACGAAAAAAGGGGAGGGAGTGCTTAAAAAGGGGTTGGAATAAGCGGATGGTTAACAAAATTGCTTGCTTTGTAAGATAAAAATGGCCGCCACAGGGTGATTGTGGCGGCCAAAAAGATCGCTGCTTTATTTGAATTGTCGGGTATTAACAAGGAGTGATTACACAACAGCCTTGTGCGTTCGGTGCAACTGTAAATCTCAGGATGCCATTATTTGCGGGTACTGTAACCCAAATCGGTAATTGCAAGCCACAGTTAAAGTATAGCCCAACCATAACTGGAAAACCATTAGGGTTAGTCAAGGTAAACGCAGATGAACCAGTAAATCCGTAAGATTCAGCATCGGTGGCAATGACTTCACTGAAGCGTTGCTGTCCGATACAGGTTGTGCATTGCATTACACCTGTATCGGTACCGCAAATGGTCAAACCTTGAGCGCGTACGATGTTGATGGTGGAACAAACTCCATCACGATCCAGGCTTTCACTATTTTGCAGCTCGACTGGTTGCTGCGTAGCTGGGACAGGCGCTTTTTCTTTTTGACAGGAATAAATGAAGGCTGCGCAGACAAGGAGTACGGAAACGGCGGCAAAAGAAAAGATCTTTTTCATGTTTAGAAAATTTAGTGAATGATTCAATGTTAAAAGGTACAGCGTAACCAAAAATCCTTAATAAGTAACTGTTACATTACCACTCGACAAGGTAAAATCGCAGTCAGTGACATTGATGAAATAGGTGTTGCCAACCACTAAGTTGGGGAAAGTGTGCGTGTTGCCGAATGGGACAACAGCTGCTCCTGAAAGCACCAAGCCTGCTGTTACGTCAAAGAGGCGAACAGTATATGGCCCTGGGCAATCGCTGGACCAACGTACGGTGATTTGCCCGGGACCGGATTGAGCGGCAACTACCCACGCAAGGATATCCTTTCCGTCATTTTGTTGGGTGGCTACAGGTTTGGAGATTGGCAGCGTTGAAGCGTGCAAATAGCTGGTGGCTGAGGTGATGAGCACAAAAAGTAAGGAGATTTTGATTGCTTTGTACATGATGAAGGAAGTTTAATTGTGAAAAAATGAAAAGATTGGATGATGTTTACAGGATAAAAATGTTGAATACCAAGGCATTCTCGCTATCATTCACCGTGACCTGGTACAAAGTGTTTGCATTCAGCCCTGTAATGGTGTCAAAATTGTCGAAGGTGTCGTTTTTGTACACCACCTGGTTGGTTTCCAAATCCACCACATCAATGTGGTAAGGGCCATCAATACTGGAGAACCAATCTGCATTAGCCGTGCCAGTACCGGTTTGCGTCACTTTAAGCATGGTCATAAAGCAAGGAGAATCCATGGACGTGCCAGGGGCATTCGAGGCAAACATGGAAGCAGGGAACGCGAATAATACGATTAGGACAATACTTTTGATCAGGTAGTTCATAAATTAAAATTTGAAAAAGAAGCTGAGAGGCGTGTTTTGTTTCGACTGATAGGACAAATGTCAGGGGCTACACCTGTTGAAAAAAGAACATGTTTTTTGGATTTTACCATGAAAAAACACGTCCCTTTTGCTTCCAGAAGCAAAGGGGACGTGTTTTTGAGCCTTGAGCGGCAGATATTTAGTGGAAAAAGTGTAACGTGAAATTCAGTTTTTTCCAGGAAAAGGGTGTGCGGCTATTTTTTCCCTTCGCCGAGCTCGCGGGCTTTTTCGAGGAGCCAGGCGCGGTCGGCGACTAATTTTTTTTCGTTGATGCGTTCGATCATTTTGGCTGAACGATTTTTGTCGCGACCTTTTGGGGAAAGGCTGAGCTGGCGGAGAAAGTTGATGAAATTGACGTGAAGTTCATGTAAACTTTTAGATAGGATTTTGTTGCCAGCCCGGCTGATAAACATTTTGAAGGCGTCTATTTTGTACGGTAAAAGCTCTGAGTCAAGTTCGTAGTATATTTTAAGTTCTAATCGTCGGGCAATAAGATGATAGAAGGAATAAGTAGAGCCAAAAGGTATGATTTCTAGTGTTTTATTGTATTTTTTCTCAGCAAACATACAAATCGCCTTATTCAGCCGATAAAAATCACGGGCTGCATTTTCCCCTATTATTCGCTCCTTATGAGCTTCGACGAACTCATTCGCCCATTCTAAGGCATTCACGTTTAAAGCGGTTTGGGTAATATTTAAAAACGCATTTGAAGGGATTTTGTCGTCGTAATAGAAATATCCAAGACTTAAGTTGTCTAGATGAATTTGATGTTGCACAATCCTCAATTCATAATAACCACGTTCAATTAAAATGGTGCAAATATTCCTTAGGTGCGTGTAAAACCCTGCTAAATGTTCGCGGCTAATTTTTTTTTCATTGATCTGTAACTGGCTAAGTAGTTGTTGAAACTGCTCAACAGGGGGAAAATCAAGACTTAATAAGGCATGAATTTTCTTTGAAAGTTGAAACAAAAGGTGGTCCTCAACATAACGAACGGAAACCTCTGATGGGTTAAAACCTCGATCGATAGTAGTAATGGGTAAGTTGATCGCTTTTTGTTGAACCAGTAAGACATTGGCCAACCAAATCCTTTTGTTGAAATAGTATCGATCTAATTTTTGGATAACATTAGGGATATTCAGATCCCCTTTCACTTTATTAAATTGCTGCTCCCATTCGTATTCCTCCAGTGCTAACTTGAGCTGGAGCTCATGTTTTTCCAATGCTTCCACGGAATCTTGAGCATCAAGTGTTTTCATTTTTCCAAGAGCTTGGAAATACCGCTGCTCGAGTCCGCGCTGACGAAGCTCAGCAAGCAAAGCTAAATCTCTTTCTTGTTGGTTGTTTTCAGATTGAAAGTATTGAATTGACAGAAATGATTGGACAAGTTTTTTTAGCTCAGAGCCTAATTTGTCCAATTTGCCATCTACAATTGGGCTATTTGGAAAAACGCGCTGAAAAACTGCATCTTTTTCAAAAAAATCCAGGTTTGAATCCTTTAATGCATCGACAATTACTTCAAAAAGCACTTTTAGGCTTTCAGAATTATTTCCATAGTTAAAGAATGGGCTATCAAGGAACAACTTAAATGACTCTAGTTCCTTGTTTTCAAAGGTTTTTATGACCTCAAGCGAATAATTATTTAGCATGATTTTGGCTCCACAGAAAAAATCAAAAAAAGTGTTACACTTTTCAAAGGTTGATCGTCCTAAATTTGCTCTCAGAATCCGTTCAAAAAGATCAAAACAATGGATTCTTTGGAAAAGTATTTGTCACAAATAAACGCATTTATCATCATGGTCAATAAAATAAAACTTTATTTCCTTTGCTCAATAGTGTGCCTGGGCAGTTTACTAAATGCAAACACGATTCCATACGAAAAGGTACAGGTTTCGCCTGCTTTCATGGACGATGACGTTTGTAACCTCGCGGCACCTGCATTTATCACTATACTTGATGTTGGTACGACCTGGGCTCAAGTGGCTTGGGCACCTGTTTCTGGCGCTGCCCAGTTCCATATTACAACCAGAGCATTCCCATCCGGGACGATTTTGAACGATATGTATGTTTCTGTTGCTGTAACCAGTGCCACGATATCTCCACTACCTCCCGGAACTTCTTGTCGAACAGAGATAAGGTCCGTATGCCAGGGTGGTGAGGAAAGCTCAGGAGTTACTTATTCTGTGGTTTTTGGAACCCCGATTCTTGACTTGGTTGAATGTGGGTTGTGGGACACGAAGGGACTTGCTCCATCCGGTTGTTTATTGGGGACTGGCCCAATTAATGGATGCGGAATCAGTAATACAAATGGCGTTGCAACGGTATTTAGAATTTCCGACATAAATGATAATAGCGCACAAAATTTCCGATATTTCAGAGCTTTTAAAACAGCTGATGGCATGGTGCATATTGATCCTCATCCAAATACAAATGGTAATATTAGCTTTGAGTTTGAAAATAACCAGGGAGGATCAATTTTTGTAAAAGTGGGCTCCGCTAAAATTGCGCACTTTTCTACAAATGGCCCCAACGCAGCTGGACAAAGAAAGTTATTTAGATTAGGTGATTCCAATGACGATCAGACAAATTATAAAATCAGGAAAATGAATGGCCCTGAGTACAATGGATGTATTGGAGGCGCAGAATTTGGGGGAGGATCAGGAGGAAATGATCGTTTTCAATTACCCTCAAAGTATGATGGGATTTCGGCCACTCCTAACCCTTTCACCAACTTCCTAGACATCAAAATCCCATTCACAACCGAGGAAAACGATGTAAAAATGAGCCTGTATAACCTGCAAGGCCGCCTTGTGTTGTCTGTAAAAACACCAGGAGGCGCTCAAATGCAAAGTATTTCGACAACAGACCTACAGCCCGGACTCTACCTCCTCCGCGTAGACACCGGCGAAAAATCCGAAACAATTAAAGTACTGAAAACACAATAACTACTTGAAATTGTACTTCCGTTAGCGTGGAGGCCAGGAATATTCCTGGTCTCCGCTTTTTTTTGGCAAAAAAAAGTCGCCCCGGCGATGCTGAGGCGACTGGTAAGTATTGTAGGGTGGGTGCTAGTTTTGAATAGCCTCTTTTTTTAAGCTAATGGCTACTTTTGGCGCAGTCTTGAAAGCAATCCAGGCAGCCGGGTCGCTGGAGTTCAGCCTGCATACGTTGAAAACCCGAACAGCGTAATGTCTATCTGGCTTGAGATTGGACAGCAGCATTGTATTGCTTTCCGTGTAGGCAACTGATAGCATAGCGGTGTCGATCACCGGGTTGTTGTTGCCGATGAGCCATTCCACCTGGTAGCCGATACTCTCTGGCATTGCATCCCATGTTATCGTTGCTGAGTTGCTGCCAGTTTCTGTGATGGAAACGGTATAGGGTGGAAGGCACATACAGCGGTCACTGGCATTTGCATTGAGGGCGGACAAGACGGCATTGTCGGCTGCTGGGGTGAAGGTTTCTTTTTGGCAAGCATAAAAGAACAAGCTGCAAAACAGGGCTGCGGCGAATAGCGGAGAAAAAAATGCTTTTTTCATGGTGTGTTGTGTTGGTGCGTGAAAACTAGAGTTTACCAGTGCTTCTTGCTACTGACTGGACAAAAGTCAGCTCCACAATCATCATAAATTATAACATTTTTGAAGTGGAATTCCACCCGAAAGCAAGCATCCAAAGGGCTGAACAGCCTCAGATTCTTGCTTTTGGGCCTCGTGGGCTCGTATTTCGTATTGAAAAATATAACAGGTAAATAGGGGGATTCCAGACAAATGGCAATCTAATTCCTACGAAACAAAGTAATTTAATGCCCAATGCCAATGTCCAACAATGAATATTCAATCTCCAAGTACTAAACGTGTACTTCCATTACTCGGCACTAGTGCCGTGTCCCGTAAACGGTTTTAGATCCAATTCGTCATTTCCCGCGCATTCAAGCACTCCCCAGCCGTCAACCCGCCCTTTCTTGCCACCGCAAGCCCATACCGCACCACCTCCAAGCCCGCCATGCTATGGGCATCCGGGTTAATGCTAATCGGAATTCCGTGCGCTAAAGCCTTGGGAATCAAGGTGTAATCAATATCCAGGCGGTAAGGGTGTGCATTGAGCTCAATGGCGACTTTGTGCTTCTGACAGGCTTCAAAAACAGCATCCCAGTCGAGCGGGTAGCCTTCTCGGCTGAGCAGCAGGCGGCCCGTGGGATGGCCGAGTATGGTGGTGCGCGGGTGCTGGATTGCCCTTACCACGCGCTCTGTAGCTTTATCGATGCTCATGCGCAGGTTGGAATGCACCGAAGCGATGATAAAATCAAACTTCTCTAAGATCGTATCTTCGTAGTCCAGGGAACCGTCGTTCAGGATATCGCTTTCAATGCCTTTGAGGATGCGAAAAGGGCCCATTTCAGCATTTAGGGCATCTATTTCATCCCATTGTTGCTGCAATCGGTCGGGTTTGAGGCCGTTGGCGTAAAAAGCAGCCTGACTGTGGTCGGTAATGCCAATATAACTGTAGCCGAGATCGCGGACCCGTTCGCACATCTGGCGTAAAGAATGCATGCCATCGCTATAGGTGGTGTGTACGTGCAATACCCCGATTAAGTCTTGTTGCTCAACGAGATGTGTTCCAGGTTTATGTAGGGTAGGGGAATCGGACTCTCGGAGCTCAGGTACCACAAAAGCCGTCTTGGCTTTTTCAAAAACCTCTTCTTCGCTGCGCAAGCCCCGAAATTCTACCCCGGCATTGGCTTCGGCAAAACCCTTTACAAATTCCTCCGAGCCCGTCAACCGGAAGAGCTTTGAGCCAAATTCTTCCGCCAGACACTGATGAATAATCACCGTGGAACCGCCCTCCAGTTTTACTTGAGATCGTTTGCCCACTTCTTGTTCCAACACCATTTTTTCCGGATCGAAAATGGCCGTGATTTCTCCATTGTAACCGACCAATACTTCCACGTGGTTGATGACAGGGCAACGCCTGCGCACCTCACCCACTGGCGCAACGTATGCACCTGGCAACTTTTGTGCTATCTGTGTACACACAAATTCCGCTAGTTCATCGGCCAAATCAATATGCAGTTTGCCCCGACTTTTTTGGAAATAATCGAGCTTTTGCAACAAGTCTTGCTGGGTTTTGAGGCCAAAGCCTTTGTACTCCACTAAGCGGTTTTCATTGCAGGCGTACCACAACTCTCCGACGGATTCGATGCCCATTTCCTGCCATACCTGCCGAACTTTCTTCGGCCCAAAACCGTTGATTTCCAGCATTTCCTGTACACCAGCGGGCGTTTTTTCGCGGTATTTGTCCAGGTTCGCCATCCGCCCGCCATCTACCAATTCGCGAATTTTTCCTGAAATGGCATTACCCACCCCTTTGATGGCTTTGATTTCCTCATCGGGCATTTCTGCCAATGGCGCATCAAGCTTGCGCAGGGCGAGGTAGGCGTTGCGGTAAGAACGGATGCGAAATTCGTCGTCCCCATGGAGCTCCATCAGGTTGGCGAGCTCATCAAAAGCGTAGGCTATTTCTTTATTGCTCATTCTTTTACAGTGTTTCCGCCAGCTGAATAAAATAGTCCATGGCCTCCGGGTTGCGCATAGAATCAGGATTGTACGCTTTGTCGAGCGCTTTTCGTTGCAGGACTTTTTTCACCGGGGTTTCCATTTTTTTGCCGGAAATGGTATAGGGAATGTCTGCTATTTCCAAAATGGCATCGGGTACGTGGCGCGGGCTGTAGGTATTGCGCAGCGTTTTTTTGATCGTGGAAATGAGCGGATCGCCCAAAACGACACCATCATTCAACACCACAAACAGGGGCATCCAGTCGGTACCGTCTTCATACTCCAAATTGACAATCAACGCATCCTTTATTTCAGGAATCTGATCGATGGCGCGGTAGATTTCCGCGGTGCCGATGCGCACGCCCTGTCGGTTCAGCGTGGAATCGGAGCGCCCCAAAATCATCAATGTGTTGCGTTCTGTAATGCGCAGCCAATCGCCGTGCCGCCATACTCCTGGAAAATCTTCAAAATAGGAACTCCGGTATTTGGCGTTATCTGCATCTCCCCAGAAATATATAGGCATTGAAGGCATTGGTTTGGTAACCACCATTTCCCCAACTTCATTGGCTGGTACGGGCTTCCCATTTTCGCCCCAGCTTTCCATGCAACAACCCAAACTGCGGCATTGTATTTCTCCCTGATACACAGGCAACAGCGGGTTTCCGCCCACCCAAGCCGTGCAGACATCGGTACCGCCAGCCATGCTCGATAGCCAAAGGTTGGAATTGATGTTATGATACACCCAATTGTAAGCTTCAGGGGGTAAGGGCGAACCCGTGGAGCCGATACTGCGCAGCGCGCTGAGGTCGAAAGTGTCTTTGGGCACGATACCGGCCTTCATACAGCCGACCAAAAACGGAGCGCTGGTACCAAAATGGGTGATTTTTGCTTTTTCCGCCAAATCCCAGAGCCCGTTCATATCGGGGTAGCCGGGGCTGCCATCGTACAGCACGATGGTAGCGCCAGTTAGCAGTGCAGCCAATGTGAAGTTCCACATCATCCAGCCGGTAGTGGAATACCAGAAAAAGCGCTCGCCGGAATGGACATCGTTGTGGAAATGGAGGTATTTCAGGTGCTCCAGCAGGTTGCCGCCATGTCCGTGCGTGATGGCTTTCGGAATACCCGTCGTGCCGGAGGAATACAACACCCAAATCGGGTGAGAAAAGGGTAGGGGTGTAAACGTCAATTCAGCCTTTTTATGGGCTTTTTGAATGCTGTCCCAACTTACAACCGCTTTATCCACTTTTTCCAAGCTTGCCTTTGCATTCAAATAAGGTATCAATACCACCTTTTCTACGGAGGGCAAAAGCTTACAAAGCTCTGCGACAGTATCCAGTTTATCGAAAGACTTTCCACCATAGCTGTAGCCATCTACGGCGATCAAAATACGCGGCTCGATTTGCGCAAAACGATCTGCGACGCTTGCCGCGCCAAAATCAGGGGAACAACTGGACCAAACAGCGCCAATGGATGCGGCAGCCAACACAGCAACAATGGCATGCGGCGTATTGGGCAGATAAGCCGCTATTCGATCGCCTTGTTTTATCCCAGATTCTACCAAAAAAGCGGCGAAAGCAGCTGTTTGCTGTTCCAATTCGGCCCAGCTTATTTCTGTAATTTCCGAGCTTTCATTTTTGAAAATAATGGCAGGCTGACTGTCGTTTTTTTGCCTGAAAATATGTTCGGCATAGTTCAAAGTGGCACCTTCAAACCATTGGTAATCAGGCATTTTGTCCCCACTCAATACGGAACTATGGGGCGTATGGCTGATTATTTTGAAATAATCCCATTGGCTTTGCCAAAAGGAACTCAGGTGGTTGCACGACCATTGCTGCAAGGCTGTATAGCTGTCGAAATCAATGCCTTTTTCTGTGCGCAACCAGGTAATGTAGCGGTGTAAGTGGCTTTTTTTCTGCGTTTCTGGCGTAGGTTGCCAAAGACGCTTTGGTGTGATGGTGCTGGTTTCGGTCATGGTGTTTAGTTTTGTGCAACAAAGTTCTCAAAAAAAGGGGAATATTGGTGCATTTGAACCGAACACATGTTGCTTTTAGTTTAGTTGGCAGCTAAAAATCTTCAAGTTGCCTACCTTCGTGACGAAAATACCGCTAATTCGAATAAAATTATCTAACAATTTCTTTCCATGAAAACAAGCCATTACTTCCTGACTTGCCTGCTGGCAACTTGCTTGCTTTTTTCCTGCGAACCAGCGAAAAAAGCGGTGGCCACCCCTGCCAACCCTACGAATCCCAGTCTCCCATCCGGCGATGATGGTATCATTGAAGTGTGCATTCTCCAAATGAATGATGTGTATGAAATTTCCCCAGCCCCTTCTGACGGCCGGGGAGGTTTGGCACGGGTTGCAACCATCCGTCAGGAATTATTGGCTAAAAACCCCAATACCATTACTGTTTTGGCTGGGGATTTTATCAGCCCTTCTGTTATTGGGACACTTAAATATGATGGCAAGCGCATCCGTGGCAAACAAATGATAGAAGTACTTAACACCCTTGGCCTTGATTGGGTGGTTTTTGGCAACCACGAGTTTGACTACGGCGACTTGCCGGACCTGCAAGCGCGTTTGGATGAGTCAAATTTTACCTGGCTTACGGGAAATGTACGTTTGAAACCGCCAGCTGCCAGCCCTGGAACGACGAGTTTTACCCAGCAGTTTTTTAAAAACAAACCCGGTGGCGGCGCTGATATTTGCCCTGACAATCAAGTTATTACCTTAAAAGACAAAGACGGCACTACGCTCAATCTTGGCATTTTCGGAGTATTGATCAATTCAGGGAGACAGCCCTGGGCAGTGTATAGCGATTGGATGGAATCGGCACGCAAGAGTTATGGCGTATTACAGCCCAAAACTGATGTCGTAGTAGCGCTTACGCACCTGGATGTGGCAGACGATAAAAAACTGGCGGCATTGCTTCCTCAAATCCCCCTCATTATGGGCGGCCACGATCACAAGAATCAAATACATAAGGTCGGAACCACCGTAGTGACCAAAGCAGATGCCAATGCTAAAACGGTATACGTGCATACCTTGCGATACGACAAAAAGAAAGGCACTTGCACTGTAAAATCTGAATTGCGAAAAGTGGATAACAGCATTGCTGATGAGCCCAAAACAGCAGCCGTTGTTGCCAGGTGGGAAAAAATCAAAAATGAAGCCCTCATCAAGGATGGCATCAATCCGGATAATGTGGTTGCGAAACTGCACAAACCGCTCGATTGCCGCGAAGGCTTTAGTCGTACCCAACAAGCACCCATCGGCGCAATGATTACCGAAGCGATGTTCGTTGCTTCGCGAAACAAACCGGACTGCGTTATCCTCAACAGCGGTTCCATTCGTGTAGACGATGTGTTGACCGGCAGTCTGACCGAATTGGATATTGTGCGTATCCTGCCCTTCGGCGGTGCCATGGCAGAAGTTGAAATGACTGGTGCGCTCTTGCTAAAAACGCTCGATGCCGGGTACACCAACAACGGCAATGGCGGTTATCTCCAATTGTATCGAGTTCGCCGCGGCAATGCCGGGAAATGGTTTATTACCGAGAAAGCCCTGGATGTCAACAAAACCTATCACGTCACACTGCCCGATTTTTTGCTGACAGGAAATGAGTCCAATATGGATTTCCTAGCTGCCAAATTGGACGACAACGGCAAGAGTACCAATCCAGGCATGTCCAAAATTATTAAGCCAGATCCAAAAGATAAAACGGATATTCGGAATGATATTCGCCTGGTATTCATTCAATATTTGAAATCGGAGTAGACCAATAACGAAGTTTTGCAACTTTCCCGTCTAAAAATCATCAATTTCAAAAACTACGAAAGTCAAACCCTCGACTTTTCGCCGCGGCTCAATTGCCTGACGGGTTTGAATGGTATGGGTAAAACCAATGTGCTGGATGCGGTATTTTTTGTATGCCTTTGCAAAAGCCATTCCGGGCTGAATGATCGGAACCTCGTGCGGCACGGGGAAGACTTTTTTCGCCTGGAAGCTCAATTCAAATCAGGAAAGGAAAAATCGAAGGTAGTGGCCAAGTATCAATTGGGTGGCCGAAAAGAATTTGAACGGAACGGCAATGCTGTGGAACGATTGTCCGATCATATAGGGCAATTTCCGGTGGTTATGATTGCGCCGGATGATGTATCGCTGGTGCAGGAAGGCAGTGAGGATAGAAGGCGCTTTTTGGACACGACCTTGTCCCAGATTTCTGCGGATTATTTGCGCAACTTGGTGCAATACAATGCGCTGCTCAAGCAACGAAATGCTTTGTTGAAGTTGTTTTTCGAACAACGGCGCTTTGATTCTGTGTTGCTGGAGAGCATCGACAGGCAAATGCCAGGCCCGGCAAAGGCTTTGTACGAACAACGCAGCAGTTTTGTGGAACAGTTCAAGCCTTATTTTGCTGATTTCTATGCGGCCATTTCCGGGAGTCGGGAGGCAGTAGATATGACGTATCAGTCCGATTTGAGCAAGGGCGTGTTGGATGAATTGTTTCAGCAGAGTTTGGAAAAAGACCGGGTATTGCAGCGCAGTACGGTGGGCCCACACCGGGATGACCTGCTGCTGTTTATGGATGGATTACCCGTGAAAAAATTCGCATCACAAGGCCAGCTTAAATCTTATTTGCTGGCGCTGCGTTTGGCGCAATATGAGGTACTGCGGCAGCAAATAGGGCAAACACCGATCCTTTTGCTCGACGATATTTTTGACAAACTGGATGAAACGAGGGTACGGCAGTTGGTGGGGCTGCTCATCGAACGCGATTTTGGGCAGGTGTTTGTCACGGATACCCAACGCAGCCGCATGGAATCAGTAGTGTCCTCCTTTGATGGGACCTACAAGATGTTTGAGGTTGACAATGCAGTGGTGCAGGAAGTGACTTCTATAATTGTACCCTCTGGGGAAGCGCTTAATCCACCGAGCCGCTGATCTGCAGCTTGTCGGGCTTTCGCTGTTTATTGAAAAATACGGTAATCTTTTTGTTGAAATCACCAATTTTGTAGGCATCATATTCAATGCTTACTTCGCCCGTAGCCCCGGCTTCAATGGGTGCTTCCGTCCAACGTGCAGCGGTACAACCACAAGATGTGCGCACGGTCTGTAACACAATTGGGCCTGTTGTAGTGTTTTTGAACTTGAACACGTGCTCCACAGGGCGTTCGCGTCTGATATTCCCAAAATCATGTTCCTTGGGTGTAAGCCATTCAACTACTTTTACAGGTGGGGTGGCATTTGCAACACCAGTTCGCGTTGAGATGGAGATGCTTAATAAAACGCAATTCAAAAAGGTCCAGAACATGGATAAATTGTTTGTTTTTTTTCCAAAAGCTCACTTGTGGAATTAAGACACCAAAAGTGTAACCTTTGTTGCCCAACCTGTGTCAAGTGCTTCATTCGTGCAAAAGTGCATCATTTCAAAACAAAAATCACCATTCAATGAAATATCTACTTGGTTTCATGTTGCTGGTCGCCATTTTCGTGGTGGGCAAGCGCTCTTGTCATTTAAATAGTTTTGGGTTTGGTATTAAGGGCTCAGGTCCCGCTCAAACAGAATCGCGCAGCGTGCGGGATTTTCATGCTGTCGACCTGGATATTGCAGGCGATGTAGAAGTTCGGGTTGGCGATTACAACGTGGAAGTACAGGCGCAGGGAAATATTTTGCCCTTGCTCAAAACTGTTGTGGAAAATGGCTGCTTAAAGATTTATTTTGATGAAAGTGTGTCATACACCGAGAACCTTAAAATAATAGTCACCGCACCTGCTTACGATGCATTTACAATTGGTGGCAGTGGCGAAATCCGCGTTTTGTCGTCTTTGGAATCGGATAAAATGGCCATTGACATCGGTGGCTCCGGTGATGTATTTTTGTCACAGGGGAATTTCAATACCTTAAGCTGCATTATTTCTGGAAGCGGGGAGGTAGAACTGGGTGGCAAAGCCAATTCCGCACAGGTGAATGTCAGCGGCAGTGGCGAAGTACGCGCCAAAAACATGGAATTTAACAGCCTGGATGCACAGATTTCCGGTTCTGGCTCCGTTTCAGCCAATGTACTACAGACCTTGAAAGCGGATGTTTCTGGCTCTGGCGATGTGTTTTATTTGGGTAGCCCGAGCTTGGAAACGAATGTTAGTGGTTCTGGGGAGGTGTCGAGGATGTAGCGCCCGTTTTTAAACACGTATATTTTTTTTCACACATAGACACATAGGGACATAGAAAACATAGCACGACAAACACGACTTAAAAAATATCTCGCACAACGCCACAACGACACAAAGTCGCGTTGCTATCGGTCAGAAACCGTTGAAAGCGCCAAGAGCGAAGCCTTTTTCGTTGTGGCGTTGTGCGAGATATTTTTTAAGTCGTGTTTGTCGTGCTATGTTTTCTATGTCCCTATGTGTCTATGTGTTAAAAATTACGCGTTTAAGTACACCGAGACCTCATCACCGCCAAGCTCAAACCGCTCCTTCAGCCCCACACCCGCAGACAGCCTCGGCGCCGCAATACCAGCGCCCAACCCCCGCGAACTTTCAACCACCCGAATCTCGTCCCAAAGCCCCAGATCAATAAACTGCTGCAACACTTGCGCTCCGCCCTCCACCATCAACGAAGCGCAATTTTCCTGTTGCAGCTTTGCAATAACATCCAGCAACGACACAGGCCCATTGCCTGGGACAAAGGTTTTATTTGGCGCTAATCCTAGGCGAAAAGCCCCAAAAACCAGCGTTGGTTCTCCATCGTTCAATAAATGCCGATCGAGCGGCACCGAGCCACTGCTATCCAGCAGCACCCGCAACGGATTTTTACCAAAATAATGCCGAACATTCAAGCGAGGGTCATCAATCGTTGCGGTAGATGCCCCAACCAGGATGGCATCTGATTCGGCACGCCAGCGGTGTACCAATCTTTGTACCAATTGGCCTGATATAGCAGTTCTTTCCCCCTTTTTGCCCAGAAACCCGTCGTTGCTCTGGGCCCATTTCAGGATGATATAAGGTCGTTTTTTTGTGATCCAGGTAAAAAAGATGCGGTTGAGCCACAGACCTTCTGCTTCCAATACGCCTTCGACCACTTCAACACCCGCTGCTCGAAGCTTGGTCAACCCTTTTCCGGCCACCAAGGGATTTGGATCCGCATTTGCCACCACAACGCGCGGCACCTTATTTGCCAAAACCAAATCAACGCAAGGGGGAGTTTTGCCAAAATGGGAACAAGGCTCCAGCGAACAATACAACGTCGATTTTGAAACAAGTGCTTGGTTTTCAGCAGATACAGCCGCAAAACAGTTGACCTCTGCATGTGGCTGACCATAAGACTGGTGCCAGCCTTCTCCTATTATTTTGTTATCACAAACCAGTACCGCACCCACCATCGGGTTGGGAGACACATGTCCCGCTCCCCGGAGGGCGAGCTCAAAGCAGCGGTGCATAAAATTCTCCATTATTAATGTGATAATTCGATAATGAGGTAATTTGATAGTGGGCTTCGAGGGAGCATTTGTGTGGAAATGGAGGCAGGGGATTTGTTTCACATTGCGCCACAACGCCAGCGACCGCACTCCTCACTCATCACTCATCTCTCACAACTCCCAAAGCTTTGCTCATTTCTTGTTGTAATAGCTCGGCCTCCATCTTTGCCTTTTCGGCAAAATCAGTCCCACTAGAGGCGTAAATAATACTCCTCGCGGAATTTACCAACAAACCGCAGTCTTTGGTCAAGCCATATTGGCAAATAGCTGCCAAGTCGCCCCCTTGTGCGCCAACGCCGGGCACTAGCAGGAAATGCTCGGGCGCAAGCTCCCGCACGCGCAAGAAAGCTTCCGGGTGTGTGGCACCAATCACAAACATCATATTATCTGGTGTTCCCCATTTTTGGGCTGTTTGGAGCACCGACTCCCACAAGGTTTGGCGGGAATCTTCGAGCCAGGAGCGCTGAAAATCTCCGCTGCCTTTATTGGAGGTTAGGGCCAGTACGATGGCCCATTTGTCGGGATGACTTAGAAATGGCGCTACACTGTCTTCACCCATATAAGGTGCCACTGTGACTGCGTCGCAGCCCAATTGGTTGAAAAAAGCCTCGGCGTACAGGTTGCTGGTGTTGCCGATGTCGCCACGCTTGGCATCGGCAATGATGAAATGTTGATCGCCTATGTATTTGACCGTTTCATGGAATGTTGTCCAGCCCTTGGGGCCGAGTGCTTCGTAAAAAGCCAGGTTGGGTTTGTAGGCGACACAGAGGTCGCGGGTGGCGTCAATGATTTGTTTGTTAAAGGACAGGATGGGATCACTTTCTTTGTGCAGGTGTTGGGGAATTTTCTGCAATTCGGGGTCGAGCCCGACACAGAGAAAGGATTTTTTCCGAAAGATTTCAGCGATAAGGGTGGCTCTGTTCATGGGACAAAGGTAGCGCCTGTGTTTAAGCCTTATTCCCAGGATTGCATTTTATTCGCAAAAAAATCGCAATTTTTCCGGGATCAGCTCGTTTCCCAAACCTGAAAAAGATACGCCATACCATGATTGTAAAATTCAAATTTCTTGCCCTTTTCTGCCTTTTCGCCTTGTATTTGCCAAGCGCGATTGCCCAACCCAAAACCAAACCATTAGAAAAACTCAGTGCTGAAAGCATCAAAAAGCTTAACGGCATTGAAGATACCCTGGGGGTTTTGGCTTATGCTGTGGTCAATGACTCCATTGAACAAGAGCGTTTTGCTGCCTGCAAGGTGCTTATTACCTCTTTGGTACGGGCGCTGAAAACGGAAAATTCCTTCAAATATCCTTTTAGTCGCCTAAAAAGCCTTTCCATCATGGCACCGCCTGACAGTAGTTTTCGGATTTTTACCTGGCAACTATTTGTCAATGACTCAACGTACCGCTATTACGGCACCATTCAGATGAATCAGAAGGAGCTCAAACTGTTTCCGTTGATCGATCGAAGTTTTGAGATGGAAGTTCCACCCACTTACGAACAACTCAGTAACGACAATTGGTACGGGGCCTTGTACTATAATATTCGGCAATTTGACAGCAAGGAGGGTAAGAAGTATTTACTGATGGGATACGATGCCTTTGAGTTTTTTGAGCGGCGTAAAGTTATTGACGTATTGAGCTTTGATGAAAAAGGCAGTCCTGTATTTGGAGCGCCTGTATTTGCGCGCGACAAGCCTAAACCAGGACTAAAAGAGCAACGTTTGATTTTTGAATATTCCGCTGCGGCCTCGATCCGGGTGAATTGGGACGAACAGTACAAAATGATCCTGTTTGACCACTTGATTGCATTTCCGAGCCCCTATGGACGCGGTATGACCGCCGTGCCTGACGGCAGCTACGATGGACTTAAATTCGAAAAAGGGCAATGGAAGTTTATTGATAAGGTGTTTAATGATACGCAAGAAGAGCCTCCTTTCCCGGAGCCTATACTCGATTCTCGCAAGGGGAAGGATATTACTGGTAAAGCAAAAAAAGATAAAAATTGAAAAAATATAAATTGTAAATATTTGATTATTAATTAATTGAAGTATGTTTCAAAGATAGTTAGCTTTATTTTGGACATCGTTAACAGCGCAACACTAGGGAATAATGGTCTTCGGCTACTACTTTTGTACCATCAAACTTAATTAACAACAACAACATTTCATAAAACGATTCTTTCGATGAAACAACTACTCTCTATTTTCGCTTTCGTTGTTCTTGGTGCCTTCGCTGCAAAAGCACAATCTGCAAACGGCCCAGTAATGACTTTCCCTACTACTACAGTTGATTACGGTAAAATTGAAAAAGGCAGCGACAAGGTTCGCAAATTCGCTTTTACCAACACTGGTAACGAGCCTTTGATCATCAAAACGGCTAAAGGATCTTGCGGTTGCACTGTTCCTACTTACCCACAGGAGCCAATTATGCCTGGTGAAACAAAAACCATTGACGTAAGCTACGACACCAACCGCCCAGGTGCTTTCACCAAAACGGTTACGCTTACTACCAACGAAAACCCTGATACACATACGCTCACGATCAAAGGTGAGGTGCTTGTACCACCAGTTCAAGAAAGTGTACCAGCAGGCAACGGTGGCATTAAGCAATAATAATTCGACTGATTGATTTTTGGTTTGACGATACGAACCCGACCGGTGTAAACTGGCCGGGTTTTTTAATGAAGCTGCAACCTTTTTCAAAGAATAGGTGTCTATTGATGCGTAAAAGATTTTGTTTGAAAAAATCATATTAGTGATAAAAATCCTTTACTTTCGTCCCATCATTGAAAATAAAAACACATGAAGCAAAAACGTACCTTGAAATCATTGTTGGTTATTGCATCCATTTTCAGCCTTTTTGCATTCCTTTTTGTCAACATCGATGCTAAATTTGGCAGTAAGGGCAAATCTTTGGTAAAATCGGAGTTTGCCCAGACGCAGCTAGAGGAAGATGCAGAGGAAGGAAAAATTGCCGTTCCTGATTTTACGATGCTCGGCAGGCTTTGGGACGTAGCCCAAAAATTGATTGTTAGAAAAAATTAAAGCATTTAGTCCAATTAAAAAATCAGGAGCCATTACCGAATATTCGGTAATGGCTCCTGATTTTTTAGGCTATTGCTTGCTATTCAGCTCTAATTCAAATTCCACCCTTCGATTCAACGTCCGCCCTGCTGCCGTTTTATTGTCTGCTATTGGTATTGTTTCACCGTGGCCTTTTACGATAAACCGTTCTTTGGCAATGCCTTTTCCGGTAAGGAAATCTGCACAAGCTTGCGCCCGTGCTTGCGATAAGGCTAAATTGGATTCATCCTTGCCCTGGCTATCCGTATGGCCGTCAATCTTCAAGTTGTAGTAGGGGTAGCGGCTGAGAATATCGGCAATATCACTGAGTATTTTGCTCGATTCCGCTTTCAGGGCGGCTTTCCCTGTTTCAAACTTTACAGCTTTGACAGCCAGGCTAAGTTTTTCCCTGTCCTTTTTTTCTATGACTGGGCAGCCTTTGTTTTCTGCCAGGCCCGCAATGGTTGGGCAAACATCAAGCCTGTCTTCCACGCCATCGCCGTCGGTATCAGGGCAGCCTTTATACTCAGGCTTGCCCGCCAGCAAGAGGCAAGCATCCAGCTTGTCTTCAATGCCGTCACCATCCGTATCGCGCACGGGACAGCCATAATAATATTCCGCTGGCCCGGCTTCGGTTGGGCAAGCATCTTTTGAATCTACTATTCCATCGCCGTCTGTATCTGGGCAACCATTGAATTGTGCAAGACCAGGGGTAGTTTTACAGGAGTCTTGGCTGTCTTCTATACCATCGCCATCTACATCGGGGCAACCCTGAAATTGAGCCAAGCCAGGGACTGTTGGGCATTTATCGTCCACATCCGCCACGCCATCATCGTCAACATCTTTTAGGGGACAGCCTGCTAAAGCGCGTATGCCGGCCAGGTGTGGGCAATCGTCTTCCCAATCAGGAATACCATCTTTATCAGCATCTGGGCAACCATTTGTACTGGCGGAACCTGGTAAGGATGGGCATTTGTCATTTTTGTCCAGCACGCCATCAGCATCCCGATCTTTCACACCGAAGCGAAAACCGATATTGAGCCCCCCATACCACCACCAATCTGGCTTTTTGGGGTTTCCGGAAAGACTTATGCCATCCAGGTAATCTGAATTGGCGAAATTGGTGCCGAGTTCCAGACCCAGCACCACCTTTTTACTCAGGTCAATATTGACACCGCCGCCAAGAGACCAGGTAAATTTGGTATGGAAGCTTTTGTTGTTGGCCATGTCCTGTGCGACTGCCGGCGCAAGGCCCGCCAGGCCAATGCTGTAATTATACGTCGTATTGGCTTTAAAACCTGCGATTCCAGCACCAGCAAACAGATAAGGGGCAGGGATTCGCCGTAATTTTTCGGTAATGGCGTATTCCGTGTACCGGTCAAGTGTGTACTGTACGGTGTCGCGGTGCCGAAATCGGGTTTTCCCAAAAATATCCCATTCTGCGCGAAGGCTCAGCGCGGCGAGGTTGGCATCGAAATTAAATTGCCGCTCGTCGCGCCATTCATCCGGGGTAGTGTAATGAAGGTCTGTATCCGTGAATTTGGAATAGAACAGGTTGGCCCTCCAAGCGAGTACAGGAATGATATAGCGTTTCAAATAAAGGGCTGCTCCGGGCGATAGGTGGTTGACAACAAAGGAGTTATCGTTGGATATGTCGCCATTGTAGCGCAGGGCACCGATTGAAATGCCCCATTCCGATTGTTTTTCCAAAACGTGAACGGTATCTGAAAACCAGGTGGTCTCTGTTCTTTCTGGAAAATTTTCTGAATTTTTATTTTGGGCAAAACAAATGTTTGCCACGAACACCAAAAGGTGTACCCCGAAATAGCGATGCATAGTATTAAAAGTAGGTGAAGAACGGCTATCGGATTAAAGCAAAAGAGAAAACGCAAATGTAAGAATGGAATTAGGAGCAATTAATGTTTCTTTGCCTAGAATTGGTTTCTGTCTTAAAAGCTACATTTGCAAATATGATATTAAAAAGCATACAAACGGGCTATTTTAAACTGGATGGCGGGGCAATGTTTGGGGTTGTCCCCCGGAGCATGTGGTCGAAACTGAACCCGCCAGACGACAACAATCTGTGCACCTGGGCTATGCGCACCCTGTTGGTACAAACCAATGGACGTAATATTTTGATCGATACGGGCATTGGAAACAAACAAGATGACAAGTTCAGATCCCACTTTGAACCCTTTGGAGAAGCCTCTCTTTTTGGCTCGCTGGAGCAGGCTGGTTTGGCTCGGGAAGACATTACAGATGTTTTTTTGACCCACCTGCATTTTGACCACTGCGGCGGCGCGCTTTGGAAAAATGAGGCGACAGGCATTGCGGAGTTGTCATTTCCCAATGCAACTTACTGGTCGAACGAGCGCCATTTCAACTGGGCCATGCAGCCCAATGACCGTGAAAAAGCTTCTTTTTTGAAGGAAAACTTTGTTCCACTGTTGGAAATGGGCCGCTTGAAATTTTTGGAAGTCGAGCAAAACCTGGAGTTCTGCCCCGGGTTTAAGGTACAGTTTGTTTACGGCCACACCGAGGCGATGATGGTGCCGGTATTGCAAACCGATCAAGGCACCGTAATTTTTTGTGCCGACTCCATGCCTTCCCAATGGCATATTGGTATGCCGTACATTATGGCTTATGATATCAGGCCATTGGAAACCCTGCGGGAAAAGGCCGAGATGTTGGAAGAGGCTGCCACCAAGGGGCATATTTTATTTTTTGAACACGACCCGGTGGCGGAATGTGGCAAGGTTCGACGCTCCGAATCGGGACGAATAGTACTCGATAAGGTAGGAATGCTATCGGAAATGTGATGTAGGGTCGTGTGAAAGATAACTTATTCATGCACAAGCCCAAAAAAGACCGTCCGCTTTTTGCCATCAGCTTCCATGCCTATTTTCAAGCTGTCTGAATCGAGAAAAAGAATTTTCAATGCCCGCTCTTTGGGTATCTGCTCCGTGGTATCCCTTAGAAAAAGATATTTTCCGGCTACCCTGTACTGACCCTGCTCTTCGTAAAAGCCAATACTTTTGAATTTATAATCGCCTGATGGTGTGAATGTTATGCTGACTGAATCCAATGGAGTGGCGACAGCTTGTCCCATTTCAAAATAAGCTACAGCCTGCCAGGTTCCGATCAGTTTTTGTTGGTCGATGGCACAGGAACAAAACACAAGAGAAAGCAAGAAGATACGTTTCATAATTGCAAAAGTATTATCCCAAAGTTACATTTGCTGCAACAAACACAAGAAGCATAATATGAAGAGAACATTTGCTGCCCTAATTGGGCTATCGATACTCGCTACCCAAGGCTGTGTAGGCGCTAAAGTTTACCGCAATGAAAAGAATACCCGCATTGCTGCGGAAGCTAGAGAAAAGATTCTGGTGCAAGAAGTACTGCAACGCAGGAACGAATCCAATGGATTTGTTAAAATGGTTGCTGAACTTAACCGGAGTCTGGGACAGCAAGATACTGAAATTAAAGGTTTGCAAGCAGAACTGACAGACCGTACCCAAAGTATGGGTGAATCCGCCAGCAAGCTTTCAACGGAAAAAAGTGTACTGGATAAGCGCTTGTCTGAAACCAGGGAGGAATTGGGAAAACGAAACGACGCGCTCAGTAAGGTGAAGGGCATACAATATAAACGAAAAAACACCCTCATTGAACTTGAATTAGACCTTTCTAAAACCTTTCAAGCGGAAAAAATATCAGGTGTAAGTATTGGAGTAGATGGAGAAATGGTGAAGATGAGCATTCCCGACAACATGCTTTTTGATGCTAATGGGGTGCTTATCAGTGCTTCTGGCCGCAATTTATTGGCGATGTTGGCTGGGTTCCTAAGCAACCGGCCCAGTATAAACCTTGATATTGTTGCCTACACCGACAATAAGCTGCCCCCCAAAGACAAAACATTGCAAGATACTTGGGACTGGAGCCTACAACGCGCTACCAACGTCGCGCGCATGATGGTCCGGGAGTACAACACCAACGCCAACCAACTCACCCCAATGGGGAAGGGCGAATTTTACCCGATCATGCCAAATGAGACGGCCGAAGGCCGCTTGAAAAACCGGCGCACTGAGATCATATTCAAGCCTTTGATGCCTGCGGTGCCATTGGCGGAATAGCCAATAACGCATATTCCACGTCGCTGTTACTGCGTACCTTTTTTTGGGTGTTCCTCCCGGTTTTCCGGGAGCAGTCACCCCTTTACCTGATATATTTCTAACGCAACATTTCCCTGTTTTCCGTATTGTGCGGAATATGGGCTTCCCTGCACCTTTGCCCCATCGCTTGCAAAATAGCACGAGCGTTTCAATCTTACTGTTAACTTAAATAAACAAAACGATGAAATCAATTTATTTCCTCACCGCATTATTTTGCAGCCTTTTTCCATTAACCATTCAAGCACAAGCCTGGCAATTTGCCAAGCGCTATTCTGCTCCTATTAGTTCTTCATTTTCAAACAATGCCATAGCCAATGCCCCGGATGGCAGCACCTACATAGTTGGGCGGATTAGTGGCAATGTCATGCTTGATTCTGTTACAGTAAGCGGCCCTTCCAATGTAAATCGAGGTTATCTGTTTAAACTGAACGCGGCCGGCCAAGCTGTTTGGGTGAAGCTTTTTGATGAAAAACCATATCACGTAACCTGCGATGCACAGGGCAATGTTTTTTTGGGCGGGTCAATATTGACAATCCCTGGTCAGGCAGATAGTTTGGCCATCGTACACAAATTTAGTGCAGCTGGCCAACTTCTGGCTACCTATAAAGCCGGCGGTACCGCCCGAAGTTGGGTGAAAGTACTGAAGACTGATGCGGCCGGGAACTGTTATGTAACAGGGTGGAAATCAGGAGAGGCAAATTTTGGGGGCTATTTATTGCCTAATTCCAACAGTCGCGATAATTTTTTGATAAAACTCTCCCCAGACCTGTCACAAGTAAGTTGGGCGGTTCAAACAGGCTCAAGTGGAAATCTTGACGAAGTAAATGGTCTCGATTTAGATGCAAATGGTGGGGTTTATACCAGTGGCAATTATTCTCAGACCTATAATTTTTTATGCGCTTGCTACAGCGGCAGTTTTTTTACCGAAAAACGCAGTGCCGCAACAGGCGGATTGCTTTGGCAAAAGATATTCAGTAGTGGCTCCGGCACTTCCACCAAACAATTCGTTACATTATCAGGAGATGGAGAATCACTCTACGCTACGGCCAGCTTTAAAAAAACGGTTCAAATTGCCCCGGGTATTTCCCTGACGGCACAAAGCGGTACGGATGACTACCACCTTTTCGTCGCCAACTTAAACGCCGCTACTGGTAACGTTAATTGGGCAAAAAAAATCACCCTTACAGGCGATAGCTACCATTTCGGCACTGTCTGGACAGAGGACCAGTTGCATTTACATGGCTATTTCCAAAGCACAACGCTGGTTGGTAACATTTTGCTGGAACCCCTAGGCAACAATGACGCCTATTATGTGAAATTGGAGCCTACTGCCGGATCGGTTGTACATGCTGAAAAATTCTCAGGCACAAAAGTCGATCAAGGGTTGGGTATTGCAGCAGATTATGGGAGTTTGTCGCTCGGCGGCAGAACGACGAGCAGTCCGCTGAATATCGGCACACTTAGTCTTAGCGGCACTTCGAATTCGATCTATGTAACCAAGCGCATCATTGATCTTCCCCTCAAAATCAATCTTGCCGAGGTTGGGAACCCTAGCTGCCCAGGAGCAGCAGATGGCAGCGCCACGGTAAATGTCCTGGGAGGCAAAGCGCCCTATACTTTCCTCTGGAGCAACGGACAAACGGATTCTATTGCCGTCTCACTGCTCGCTGGTACCTACACTGTGACTGTAATGGACAATGCTGGCATGCAAGCGAGCACTTCGGTGACCATTTCGGGGCCACCAGCTTTAACTGTAGGCTTCAGTTTTGTTACCAATAATCTGGATGCCTCCTTTTCAAACAATTCTACCAATGCGGCCTCCTACTTTTGGACTTTTGGCGATGGACAAAACAGTACAGCAGCGAACCCGACGCACAGTTACAGCAATAACGGAACGTACACCGTCACCTTGATTGCCCAGAACCAATGCGGCACTGATACCATTTCCAAGTCCGTGAGTGCTGGTGTTGCGCCGAACGCTGATTTTGTAGCAGACAAAGTAGAAATATGTTTGGGCGACACGGTGCAATTCAACAACCTGAGCACAGGTGCCCAATCTTATACCTGGGAGTTTCCGGGTGCCAATCCAAGCATTTCAATGGCCAATAACCCCATGGTGGTGTACACTGCTGCGGGTGTTTATCCGGTAACGCTTACTGCCAGTAATGCTTTTGGGACGGATATTCAGACAAAAGCAGCACTTATCACGGTTATTGGCTTCCCGACGGCTGATTTTACCATAGACTCCATGGGGCTAAGCATAACACTCACCAACAATTCGCAAAATGCCAATAGCTTTATGTGGAGCTTTGGCGATGGCAATACCAGCTTGCTCACAGCACCGACGCACACGTATTCCATGCCTGGGCATTACGTGATCCAACTGACGGCGCAAAATCAATGCGGTGCCAGCATTTTGGAACATTCTGTCTCGGTAGGTACCAGCACTACGAACAATCCAAACTGGTTAACTGATCTGCGGCTTTTCCCAAACCCTAACAAAGGCGTATTTACTTTGGAAATGACTGGGACGACAAGCGATAAGGTACAGCTTTCCTTGCTTGGCCCGGATGGGAGAGTGATTTCAAGCGAAACTGTAGCTTTTTCGGGCGGCAGATTGATAAAAGCGTTTGAATATGAAACTTTACCGAGCGGTATGTATTTGCTGCAAATTATGGCAGAAGGGTCGACAAAGTTTGTAAAAGTGCTGGTGCAACGCTAAAATTAGCGATTTTGGCCACGGTTTGGTCATATATCTCCAGCGTATTCACATATCTCAGCATTGACGGGCACCAACGTTAAATTGCACTGAATATCAAGCAGTTGTGTCATTTCGAGCGTAGCGAGGAACCTGATTATGCATCGTAACCCAGGTTTCTCGCTCGGAATGACACAACTGCTTGATATAATGATGAATATGTCAGTGCAAGGTTTTACCTCATGGTCTTACATCAAGTTTCCAATGGTACAACGTCTCGTTTTCTCCAGATTTGACAAAGTTGTTTTTCTGTAGCACCGCAAAGGAAGCTGGGTTGGTTTTATCTGTTGATGCTATCATGGTTTTGATACCGGGTTGGTTTTTCGCCCAGCCAATCATGCCCGCTACAGCCTCTGTCATGTAGCCCTGACCTCTAAAACTTTCATAGGTGCCATACCCGATTTCAATAGCCCCCTCCTCGTTTGGCTCTCCAACAAAGCACAGGTCGTCGACCATTTTGTTTTCAGCCTTAAAAATAACGGTCCAAAGTGTCGCATACAGGTAGTTTTTCCCCGGATCAGCCACATTGGGTAGAATGGTTTCCTCCAATGCTTCTTTTAATGCTGGTGATATGTCCCGCGCAGTGGGACTCAGGTTGAGCGTCGCTTCGAGGGAGCCATCGGCAAGGATATATTAGACTTGTTGTGGTGTTGTAAATCAATCAGTTATGCTCTAAATAAAAATTCCAGAGGCCAGCACAGACACCCAGAATGTCGTCGTAAAGGTCGAAATCATGTACACGGAGGCGTTCC
>Ga0105054_10000646_pt1 | contig 55388 bp, 28 predicted proteins | sample BON02_FD_78091 | JGI IMG/M metagenome (GOLD analysis project Ga0105054, IMG submission 78091) | Freshwater microbial communities from Lake Bonney liftoff mats and glacier meltwater in Antarctica - BON-02 (megahit assembly) | ecosystem: Environmental > Aquatic > Freshwater > Ice > Glacier...
GAGGACGCGCCGGTCGGCGGCGGGCGAACGGGCAGGGAGAGCGCGCCGGACGCGGCGACCGCGGCGGCACGGCCGTCTGGCGAGGCTGAGGTGAGCGTGCCGGCAGGCGGAGCGCCAGCGCGCGTGCAGCGCGGCGGCCGCCGCCGCCGCCGCGGCGATCGCGCGGCCTCGGCCTCGGCCTCGGCCTCGGCCTCGGCCGCGGCCCCCCTGCGCCCCCCCGCCCCCCTGCAATCCCCGGCCGCCGCCGCCGCTGCCACCTGGGCGCCTCCCCGCCCTCTTTCCGCACGCACAGGGCTCAAAGTCCGTCCAAGACGCCCTCTCGCGCCTTCTGCTGAAACACCCAAAGACCCGGTTTCGGACGGCTTCGGACGACTGTGAAAGGGGCCTTCGGATGGGTAATTTTACAATGCATCAAAACTCGGTGTCCCCGTCCGAGTCGTCGCAACCGTCCGCACCCGCGGCGGCGACAGCGCCGCCGCTGCCGCCAAACGCGGCGGCCGCCGCCGCCGCGCCCCGCCGCCCCGCGGGCCCTTGGCGCGTCGCCGCCGACAGCGGGTCTTCCTGCGGCGGTTGCCCGCGGTGCGCGTGCCCGCCCGCCCCGCCCGCGCCCGGGAGCAGCAGCAGGGAGGGGTACGCGGCCAGGCCCGATGGCGCGCCGAGCAGCCCGCCGCCGGCGCTGATGGCCGAGAGGCCGTCGAAGGCCGCCGCGGCAGAGGCGTCGGCGCCGCTGCTGTTGCCGCTGGCGCCGCCGCCCCCGCCCTTGCCCGGAAGAAAGAGCGCGGGGCCCTGGCCCGCGGCCAGGTCGGCGAGCGCCTCGTCGAGCGAGCAGCCCCCGGGGATGGCGGCCGCGGCGCTGGCGCCGGCGGCCTCGAGCGCATCGGCCGACGGCGCGGGCCGCGGCCGCTTGGCGCCAGGGCGGCGGCCGCCGCCGTCGCCGCCCCCGCCGCTCTGCTGCTGCTGCTGCTGCTGCTGCTGCTGCTGCTGCTGCTGCTGCTGCTGCTGCTGCTGCTGCTGCTGCTGCTGCTGCTGCCGCTTGTCCCCTCCTGCTGCTGCTCGCGCCCCCCCCTCGCGCGCCCACTCGGCCAGCGCGTTCAGCCGCGCCGCCGCGCGCGCGTGGTCCTTCTGCAGCAGCCGCTGCAGCGCCAGCAGCTCGCGCGCGTCCCCGACCGCGTGCTCGAGCGGCACCTGCGCGAGCGCGCCGGCGCCGCCCGTGGCCGCCGCCGCGCAAAGCGCGCCGTACGCCCGCGCCGCGCGCCGGGCGACGGCCGCGGGCGGTCCCGGGTCCGCGGGGACGGGCGGGGGGGGCAGGCGAGCGCCGGACAGAGGGCCCGGGGCCATGGCGCCGTCGCCGACGCCGCCGAGCAGCAGGTCGGGCCGGCCGCGGCCGCCGCCGCTGCCGCCGCCGCCGCCGAGGACGCCCGCCGCTTGCGCCAGGGGAGGGGGCGACGGCGGCGGCGGCAGGGGGGCGGACGTGTGGTGGTGCTGGTGGTGCTGGTGGTGGTGGTGCGGATAGTGGTGGTGGTGGTGCGAATTGGCGTGGGGGTCGTGCTGGTGGTGGACACCTCCAAGGCCGCAGCTGCCGCCGCCGCCGCCGCCGCCGCGCGCCAACCCCCCGCCCCCTGCTGTCCCTCCTCCGCCCAGCCCCCCTCCCGCTGGCCCCCCGGAGGACAGCCACCCGACCAGGTGCGCCCGCATCGCCTCCCACACGGCCGCCAGCTGCAGGTGCCCCGTCGCCCCGCCCCCCGGCCCCGCCCCCTCGGCGCACTGCTGCAGCGCCCGCTCCCACTGCCCGCCCGGGTAGAAAAGGCTCGCCGGCGAGGCGCGGTCGACGAGCAGCGCGCCGGCCAGCTCTTGCGCCGCGCCGGCGAGGTCGGCGACGCCGTCGGCGGCGCGCAGCCGGCGCTGCCATGCGCGGCGGGCGCCCTTCCAGCGCGCGGCGACGGCGGACCAGGGCACGTTCTCCTCGAGCTGCGTGAGCTCGCGGCGCACCTGCTTGAGGACGTCGCGGAGGCGCGGGGCGGGGCCGGGCGGGAGCGGGGGGAGGGCGCCGCCGCCCGCCGCGCCCGCGCCGCCGCCGCCGCCCCGCCGCGGGCCGAGCGGCGGCATGTAAGGCGGCGGCGGCGGCGCGCCTGCGCCGCCTGGGCCCGCGGCCGCCGAGACGGGGATCATCCCGCCGCTCGGCAGGCGCCCGACCGCGCCCCCGCCCGCCGGCCCGCCCACGCCCGAGAGGCCGATGGGCTGCGCCCCTGCGATCAGGTGGTCGAGGTTGCCTGGCACGGGCGGGAAGAGGCCCCCGCGCAGCGCCGCCGCCGCCGCCGCGCCCGTCGCAAAGCCGCCGCCGCCGTGGTCGCCGCCGCCGCCGTGGTCGCCGCCGCCGCCGCCGTTGTTCCCGCCGAGGCCGCCTCCGGCCGCGATCAGCGCGGCGGGGGGCATGCCGGGCGGGCCGATGTGCACGTGGTGGTGCGGGTGGCGCCCGAGCGAGTGGTGGTGGGAAAGGGGCTGGCCGCCGCCGCCGCCGCCGCCGCCGCCGCTCATGCCGCCAAACACCGCGGCAAAGGCGCGCCACCCCCCGCGCACGGCGACGACGGCCGCCGCGGCCGCCGCCCGCGGGTCCCGCGCCTGCACCGCGCCGTAAAAGGCCGGGTCGCGGGCCAGGAGCTCCACGAGCGGCTCGGGCGGGGGCGGGCCGGCGTGCGCGCCGGCGCCGGCGTCGCGGGGGGTGGGCGGCGCTGGCGGCCGCAGGGAGGGCGGGGCGCTCGCTGCGCCTGCGAGCGGGACGAGCGAGGCCCCTGCCGCTGCTGCTGATGCTGCTGCTGCTGTTGCTTCCGGGGCCGCCGTCACCGTGGCGGCGACGAACGGCCCGCCGGTGCCGGCCTCGAGGCCGACGACCATTTTGTGTGTTTCAAGGGGGGGCCGACGCAAAGACGCTGCGCCGGCGGCGCCGGCAATCGCGCGCGACGAGCGACGCGCGACGACGGGCAGGCGAGGGAGCGCCGCGCCCCCGCGGCCGTGCGCGTGGACGACGCCGGGCGACGGCAGGTATCCACGCGCGCGTGGCTGGTGGTCCTCCGCACGCGTGAGTTACAGGTCAAGAAGGAAGGTGCGCGTAGCCGTTTGTAGTTTGGGGACGATGGTTGTGTTTTGGGCGCTGTGATGTACGCGCGCGGTATCCGGGCGCGTGGTCACGGTCAAGCAGAGGAGGAGGTCGTTGCGTGTCAAGAGAGGAGGAGGAGGAGGCGGTCAAAAGTTTGGCTGTCGGGGGGAGGGGAGAGAGAGAGGGCCACAAGAGGGGGAGGAGGCGGAGGAGGAGCAGGCATCAGCATCCATCGTACGCAGACGCGGCCCCCCCCCCCCATCGAACCACATCCTCGTCCGGACACTCGGCCCCCGACACTGTCCAGGATTGTACCAATCACCAAACCGAACACCCCGAGCCTACCCCACAAAGGAGAGGAAGAGCAATTGGACAGAGTCGGCGCGCGCCAGCCATCCAATCGATCGCCCATCCATCGGCAGTCGAGACACAAACCGCTCAGCCACGTCATCATGGTGAAAAAGGCGGCTGCGCGCGCCCAGGCACGCGCAGCCGCAGGCGGCGGCAGCAGCAGCAAGAAGAAGCGCGTCGCCGCCGCCGCGCAAGCCCGCGCATCCGCCGCCGCCGCCGCCGCCTCGGTCTCGACTCCGCGCGCCGCCGCCGCCGCCGCCGCCGCCGCGCGGCTGCACGAGCGCGCCCAGATCGCGCTCGCGTGCGGCGACCCGGACGCGGCCCTCGAGGCCCTGCGCGAGGCCGTGCGCCTGCGGCCGCGCGACCCGGCCCTGGCCGACGCCTACGCCGCCCTGCTCGCCGAGACGGGCGACGGCGGGCCCGGCGCCGCGCTGGCAGCCTTGGCGCGGGCCATCGAGCTATCCCCCGACGCCGGGCACGAAAAGTATCTCTACCTGGCGCAGCTGCTGCCGGCCGGGTCGGACCGGGCGCTGGCGGCGGCGCGGAAGGGGGTGGCGATGCTGCAGGCGGCCGTGGACGCGCTGCCGGCGGCGGCGGGCGGCGGGGGGCCGGCGGCGGCGGCGGGGGCGGCCAGGCGGCGAAAGGGGCAGAATGACGAGGAGGGGGCGGGGGACGCAATGGCGGTCGAGCGGGAGGACCCGGCCGGCGAGCTGCCGGAGGGAGAGGAGGAGGAAGAGGCCGAGGAGATGCGCGCGTCGCTGGCGAGCGCCCTGTGCGCCCTGTCGGAGTTTGTGTGCGAGCGCGCAGACCTGGCGGCCGCGGCGGCGGCAGAGGCGGGAGCGGGGGCGGCGTCGTCGGCGCGCGAGAGGACGTCGGCGCCGCCCTCCTCCTCCCCCGCCAGCGCGGCCGCCGCCTCTGCTCCGCTGCCCCCCGAGGCCGAGGCCGAGGCCGAGGCCCTGCTGCTGCGCGCGCAGGCCCTCGCGCCCGCCAGCCCCGAGCCGCTCCAGGCGCTCGCCGCGCTGCGCTACCACCGCCAGGGGCGCGCGGACGAGGCGCTCGCGCTGCTGCGACGGTCGCTGGCGCTCTGGATGAAAGGGGGGGGCGAGGGGGGCGAGGAGGGCGGGAGGGAGGCGGCGGCGCGGGCGTCCGCTGGGCTGGCGGCGGCTGCTGCTGCTGTCGCCGCTGCTGATGAGGACGACGACGACGACGGCGACGGCGGCCTGGCGCGCCTGATGCGCGCGACGGCCGCGCGCCAAAAGCCGCGCACGCTAAGCGAGGCCGGCACCGACGGCGGCGGCGGCGGCGGCGGCGGCGGCAGCGCCGACATGGGCGGCGGCGAGGAGGACGACGACGAGGACGGCGACTGGGCCACCGAGGGCGGCACCGATGAAGACGACAGCGGCGACGGCGACCAGGACGCCCTCCCGCCGTACGAGCAGCGGTTCGAGTGCGCCAAGCTGCTGCTCGAGCTCGACGACACGACGGACGCCGCCGTGCGCGTGCTGTCCGGCCTGCTGTCCGAGCACGACTCGGAGCCGGACGTGTGGCACCTGTACGCCCTGGCCCTGTACAGCGGCGGGTGCGGCAGCGCGGGCACGCTGCGCGAGGCGGCGGAGGCCGCCGGGCGCGGGCGCGGGCTGCTCGAGGCGCGGCGCAAGGCGCTGCGGCGCGCGGCGCAGGGCGCCGACGCGGACGAGGAAGCGGCCGACCTGGACGCGGCGGCGCTCGCGTTCGAGGACCTGGTCGGGGCGATCGCCGAGGCGCAGCAGGCGCAGCAGCAGCAGCAGCAGCAGGAGCAGGAGTAGGACCGGCAGTGGCTTTTCTCCTCGTCTTCTTCGTCATTCATTGCAGCCTTTTTCTTTTCTTATTTCGCGGGCGGGGGGCTCCGCCGCCCAAAAAGAGAGCGACCCAAGTGAAAAAAAGACAAAGCACCACCCCGCGCACGCCTCGCGTCCGGTTCTCAGCGCACAAGCGTCCGCGTCGCCTCGTCCAACAGGTCCGGGTTGGTGTAGTCGCGCGACACGTCGTCCACGTGCTCGTCGAAATCCGCCAGAGACCGGTGAAGCCTCGCCGCCCGGCAATTCAGCCACCGGCGCTGCAAGCCCCGCCAGGAGGAGGGCGAGGAGGAGGAGGAGGGCGACGCCAGCGCGAGCCGCAGCGGGGGAAAGGAGGGGGACGGGTGGTCGGGACCTCCGCCCGCCGCGCCCGCCGCGGAGGGCACGCGCTGCCACCCGGGCCCCGCGTAGACGTCAAAGGGGCAGGGCGGGTCGCCGCCGACGATTACCGCCGCGCCGCCGCCGCCGCCGCCGTCGCCGCCGCCGCCGCCGCCGCCGCCCGCAAAGCCCGAGAAGCGCGCCAGGCGCGGGTTGTTGAGCGCCAGCACGACCGAGGGGCCCGAGCCCGGCGGCCGGCGCTCGGCGATGCGCTCGGCGATGCGCCTGGCGGGGGGCGGGAGCGCCCGCCGCGCGTCGTCGTCGTCGCCGCCGTCGTCGTCCTCGGCGTCGTCGCCGGCGTCGCCCCGCTGCTGCTGCTGCCGCGGCGCCGCCGCCGTCCCTTCCGCGCCCCCCGCCGCCGCCACCCGCGGGCCCACGGGGGCCGCGTAGTGCACGGGCGCGTGGTAGTATCCTACGAGCGCGAGGCCGCGTGACGCCGCCAGGGCGGCGGCCTGCGCGAGGCCGGCCTCCACGCACGCGGCCATGGCGGCGGTCGGGTGGTGGAAGAGAGGCACGGCGGCGACGACCGAGGCGACGGTTCCGCTCGGGCCGCCGCCACCGGCCGCCGGGCCGAGCAGCGCGCCGCCGACCGCGCACGACGGGAACTTGGCCGCGTGGAGGAGCGCCATCAGCAGTGCGTCCTCGGTGGCGGTCACGGCCACCGCCGCCGCCGCCGGGGCCATTGTGTTGGCCGTGCGCTGGCTCGCGCGCCCCCTCTCTGTCTCCCTCGTCGGTTTGCTTTTTGGGCGGGTGGGACCAGGATCGTTCCTGCTGATCAAAAAGACGCTTTGCTGCTGCCGCTTGCCGCTTGCTTCGGCGGCGACTGTTTGGCGTTTGTTGGCAGCGTGATCAGGCGAGAGTGACGGAACGATGGTGGCGGTCAGGAGTGTGCGGAGGGGTGGCCGGCCGGCCCGCGTGGAGGGAAAGGAGCGAGCTCGTCGCACCGTTGATCGCGTCGGCGTCGGAGGAGCGTCCCGGCTGGGCGCCTCGGAAAAATCAAGGCGGCCGCGTCGCGCCGTCCACTCCCTCTCTCTCTCTCTTCCTCCTCCTCCCTCCTTCGTGTCCACTCGCATACTCACATCGCTGATGCCAACCAGTCCATGAAGCGACGCCCGACGCCCGTGTCCCTGATTGAACGCATCACCCCCTCTTCAATCCAACGCCACAAAAAAAACCAAACCACAACTCTCCCATTGAAAATCGCGGCCGCGCCCCTGCTCCGCCCAATCCGGCCGAACCACGTGCTGAAGCATCCCAGTCATCACAGCGACTCACTTCAAGAGCTCGTCCCGCCAGAGACACAGGCACAGCGCAGCAAGAAAGCCGGAAGATGCGCGCGACGGCGTCGACGACGGCGCTCGGCCGCGCCCACGGCGGCGGCGCCCCGTGCGCCCGCTGCGGCAGCGGCAGCCTCGCCGCGCCCTCGTCAGCAGCAGCAGCATCAGCAGCAGGAGCAGCAGCAGGATCAGCATCAGCGGCGGGCCGGCGCCGCCTCTTGGCCCCCTGCCGCGTGGGCGTCGACCCCTCCAGCATCCAGGACCTCATCGTCGGCGGCGCCGTCAGCGCCGCCGTCGGCGCCGCGCTCGTCGGAGGCACGCTCAAGGACGCCGAGGCGTGCAGCCTGTGCCAGACCACGGGCGGGGCGCGCTGCTTCGCGTGCGAGGGCACGGGCAAGCGCGAGCCCGACGCGTCCTCCTCTTCCTCGTCGCGCGGGCCCAACAACGGCCCCGGTCTCGGCGGCCGCGAGGACTATGACCGCGAAGGCGGCGGCGCGCCGCGCCCTCCGCCGCAGACGCTCGAGGAGCTCGTGGCCGGGCGGCGCAGGCCGCGCAACCCGCGGGCGTGCCGGGTGTGCGGGGGGACGGGCATGGTGCTGTGCAGCCAGTGCAAGGGGAGCGGGTACAAGTAGCTCGCGGGGGCGGCGAGAGGGTTTTGGGCGCGCTGCTTTTAAAACACGCGCGCAGAGGCGCGGGCGGCGTTTGCGGGCGGGCGGTGGCGCCGGAGCCCTTCTGGGCGTCGGCGGGTAGCGATGATTTGATCCAAGCTCGGGACACAGCACCGAGCAACAGTTTTGCCCCCTCTGTTATTTGATTGACCCGTTACATCTTCCTGGAAGGGCTCGCTCGATTGGCCGCCCCCCCCTTAACTGACGAGAGAGATACCTGCAAGGCGCGCCGGCTGGCGCCCCGCGCTGTCCCTCCCCCGTCGTCGCTCCTCAAGTGCGGCGCCGCCCTCTCTCGCGAAGGCCGCGAACACAATCGCACCCGCAGCTTTATAGGATTCCGTAGCACCATTCTCTCACACACCTAGAAAGACTATTTAGCACAGATACAGGCCCGCACACGCCCACGCACCCACACGCGCGCGCGCGGCGCGCGCACGCACCAAGAGAATCGGGCGGGCCACCCCCGAAACCAACAGCGATGAGCGGCAAACGCCGGGGCCTGCCCGCGCGCCTGGAGTGCGAGCACGTCCTCCCGATCGCGGAGCGGGCGAACGTGGAGAATATCGCGCAGAGGCTGATCCTGCTGCTGGTGCGTGGCGGTCTGTGGCGCGCGCGGGACACAAGGAGCCGCTCCGCGATTCTTCGACACGCCTCTGTCCTCTCCCCGCGGCCGCAGGTGGTCAACACCTAGCTGATGCGCGCCTTCCAACACAAACAACTGAAACCAACAAACGACATGACAACACACAGAACGCGGCTGGCAAGGCGGGCCAGCCAGCGCCGCCAGACGGCGGCGGCGCGGCCGTCGCCGCGGCGGCGGCGGCCGCCGCCGCGGCGGCGGGGCGCCACCTAACGCATCCGCAGCAGCAGCAGCAGCAGCCACTGCCGCCCGTGGGCGCGTTCGAGTGCCTCGAGTGCGGCGCGCACGTGCCGCCGCCTTGGTGGCAGCATCCCCACGTGCACGCGCGCCAAGCGGCAGCAGCAGCAGCGGCAGCGGCAGCAGCAGCGGCAGCGGCAGCAGCAGCAGCAGCAGCGGCAGGAGCGCCGACAATAGCGGCGGCCGGCGCCGAAGCTCAGTCCCCCGGAGCGCCGCCGCCGCCGCCGCCGCCGTGCGAGCACGCCGTGCTAGTCGACCCGGAGCGCCTCGAGCTCTACTGCACGCGCTGCCGCGACCACGTGCATTCGGACCTGATGGACGACGCGGTCATGGCGGCCAACACGCGCTTCGTGCTCGAGGGGCGCGCGGCGCGCCAGCTGGCAGAGGCGGCGGCGGCGGCCGCGGGGGCGGCGGCGGCGGCGGCGGCCGCAGAGGCGGCGGCGGCGGCGGCCGAGGCGGCAGGCGGCGGCGACGTTGAGCAGGACGGCGGCGCAGACGGTGACGGCGCAGGCGAGGACGACGGCGACGACGACGACGACGAGGAGGACGACGACGGCGGCAGTGAAGACCCGCCGGCGCCCCCTCCCTCGCGGCCCTCCCGCCCGCTTCCTCCCGCCGCTGCCGCCGCGCCGCCCGCCCCGGTCAAGCGCGGGCGCGGGCGCCCGTCCAAGGCGTCGATCGCGGCGGCGGCGGCCGCGGCTGAGGCCGCGGCGGCGGCCGAGGCCGCGGCGGCGGCCGAGGCGGCCGAGGCGGCGGCCGAGGCGGCCGAGGCGGCGGAGCGGCGGCGGCAGCGGAGGGAGGCGCGCAGGCGAAGCCGCGGCGCGCAGCAGCGGCGGCAGCAGCAGCTCGAGCTTCGGCAGCGGCAGCGCGAGCGCGCGGCGGCGGCGGCCGCCGCCGCCGCCGAGGCCGCCGAGGCCGCCGCCGTCGCCGCCGCGCGCGCGGGCCGTCCGCGCCCGACCGACCCGGGCGCGTCTGCGGCCGCCGCGCTCGCCGCCGCGGCCGCGCCCACCAACGACCCCGCGCTGGGCGTCGCGTCCAAGCGGCGGCGGCTGGCGCAGCAGCACGCCGGAGGGGGAGGGGGGCTCGTGGTTGAAGCTGCTGCCGCCCTCTTGCCGCTCGGCGGCAGCGGCTCGCAGCAGCAGCAGCAGCAGCAGCAGATCCAGCAGCAGATCCAGCAGCAGCAGCACCAGCACCACCAGCACCAGCAGCAGCAGCAGCAGCAGCAGCAGCAACACGGCCTGCGGCGCGCGGCGGCGGCCGGCGCCGCCGCCGCCGCCGCTGCCGCCGCCGCCCACCAGTACGCCGTTGACCACCCCAACAGCAGCAGCGAGGGCGGCAGCCAGCCGCCGCCCGCCGTCTATCTGCACCAGCAGCAGCAGCAGCAGCTGGCGCTCGCGCCGCCGCCGCCGCACTCGTCCCTCAACAACGGTGGCTCTGGCGGCGCCATGTTTGGCCCGGCCGGCGGCTTTGGCCCCGCCCTCTCGAGCGTCGACGGCCTCCCCCTGGGCCTGCGCGGCCTCAACAACCTCGGCAACACCTGCTTCATGAACAGCGTGCTCCAGTGCATGCTGCACGCCCCTTTACTGCGCAACTACTACCTGGGCGAGGGACACCCGCCGCAGCGCTGCGCGGCGGCGCGCGGCGGCCGCGCCTGCCTGTCGTGCCAGCTCGACGGCCTCTTTGGCCACGCCTACAGCGGCGAGCGCCGGCCGCTGTCGCCCGCGCCCTTCCTGTACCACTTCTGGTGCGCGGCGCGCTGGCTCGCGGGGCACCGGCAGCAAGACGCGCACGAGTTTTTCCTCGCGCTGCTCGACCTGATGGGCGGGTCGCGCATCCTGGACGCCGCGCAAGAGGCGCGCGAGGCGGCGGCCGAGGCGGCGGCGGAGGCCGCCGGGGCGCTCGAGGCCGCGGCGGCGGCAGAGGCAGAGGCGCGCGAGGCCGAGGCGCGCGAGCGCCAGGGGCGGGAGGCCGGGGCGACTGCAGGGGCCGCGGAAGCCGAGGCCTTCTTTTCGCAGGGCAGCCTGGGCGGGGTGCCGCAGCTGTCGCTCGGCGGCGAGTGCGGCGTCGTCGGGTCGCCGGGCGGCTCGGGGGCAGCAGCAGCGGCGGCGGCGGCAACCGCGGCGGCGGCCATGGCCGCCGCCGCCGGCCGCATGCGCAGCGACTCGCCGGCGCCCATGATGGCGGACAGCCTCGGCCCGGCGGGCGGGGTTCTCGGCCGGGGCAGCCCCATGCCCATGGCCCCTGCCTCGGCCGCTGCCGCTGCGGCGGCGGCCGCGGCCATCTGCACGCCCGAGCCGACGCCGCCCGCCGCCGACGGCGACGGCGCGGGCGGCGCCGCGGCGGCGACGGGCGGCGCGACGACGGGCGATGAGCGCGGCGCGTCGCTCGTGGACGGCGTGTTCGCCGGAGTGCTGCGCTCGGACGTGACGTGCTGCGCGTGCGGCCACACCAGCAGCGCGTTCGACCCCTTCCGGGACCTGTCGCTCGAGCTCCACCTGCCGCGCGTGGCCACGAGGCGCGCCGCCAGGCCGGCAGCGGCGGCCGCAGCGGCAACGGTGGCGGCGGCGGGGACGCCCGCGCGGCCCTCGCCCGAGGCGGCAGCGGCAACGGCAGCGACCGACCCGCTGTCGTCCTTGACGCCCCAGCCCGCGGATGAGCTCGCCGAGGGCGGCGATCCTGACGCCTCGGCGGCAGCAGCGGCCGCCCTGGCCGGAGCCCCGCCCCTCTCGGCCTCGCCCGCGCCCCCCCCCGCCCTGTTGCTCAGCCAGGGGGGCGGCGGCGGCGGCGGCGGCGGTGGCGGCGGCGGCAGCAAGGGCGCGCGAGCGGCCAACGCCGCCAAAAACCTGTCCGATTTTGCGCGCAAGTACGTGCGCGAGGGGCGCCTGCCCGTGCGCCTGTCCAACGGGCGCTTCGTGCCGCGCGACCAGCTCGAGTCGCAAGCCTTGGTGCTGGCCGAGGCGGAGGGCCTGGCGCCCGCGGGCTCGGCGGCGGCGGCAGCGGCGGCGGCGGCGGCGGCGGCCGCGGCAGACGGGGGCGAGGCGGCGGCCGTCGCGTCTGCCGCCGCTGCGGCGGCCGCGGCCACCGCGGCCGTCGCAGCGAGTCGGCACTCTGTCGGCGCTGGGGGAGGCTCTGACCCTAGCGCGGCTGCGGCCGCGGGCGCGACTGCGACTGCGACTGCGGCCGCCGCGTCCGCCGCTGCCGCCGCCGCCGCTGCCGCTGCTGCTGCTGCGGTCGCCGCCGTGGCGGCCGGGGGTGCCGGCTCTGGCAGCGCGGCCGCCGCCAACGGCGCCGCCGCCAATGGCGCTGCCGCCGCGGCCCACCCCGCGCCCCACGGCGCCGGCCGCCCCCCCCCGCCCCCGCCGCGCGAGGCCACCCTCGCCGGCTGCCTGCGCCGGTTCGTGCGCCCCGAGCGCCTCGGCCCCTCGGCGCACTGGCGCTGCGCGGCCTGCCGCTCGCGCGGCCCCGCGCTCAAGCAGCTTTCCCTGCGGCGGCTGCCGCCGGTCCTGTGCGTGCACGTCAAGCGCTTCGAGCAGTCGCGCGCGGCGGGCGCGGGCGCGGGCGGCGCGGGCGGCGGGCGCGGACCGGGCTGGTACGGGGGAGCGCCCGGCGGCGGCGGCGGCGTCAACGGCGGCGGCGGCGGCGGCGGCGGCGGCCACGTCGGCGGCGGCGGCGGCGGCGCCAACGGGGCCCACGGCCCCGCGGCGGCGGGCGCCGCCGCGGGCGTCATGCGCAAGATCGACGCGCCGCTGCGCTTCCCGCTCGGCGCGCTCGACCTTTCGCCCTACCTGTCGACGTCGGTCCTCCGGGGCGCGCGCGGCGAGGGCGGCGGCGGCGGCGCGGGCGGCGGCGGCGGCGGCGAGGGCGGCGGCGGCGGCGGCGGCGGCGACCCGGCGGCAGAGACGGTCGGCCCCGAGGACCCCGCGCACGACGCCGCGCTGAGGCAGCGCTGTCAGTACGAGCTCTTCGCCGTCGTCTCGCACAAGGGCGACCTGCAGGGCGGGCACTACGTCTCGTACGTACGCTGCGGCGGCGACGAGGGGGGAGGCGCGGGCGGTGGAGAGGGGGGAGGCGCGGGCGGTGGAGAGGGGGGAGGCGCGGGCGGCGGCGGCGGCGGCGTTAACGGCGACGGCGGCGGCCAGGGCGGCGCCCCCTCCCCCTCCCCCTCCTCCTCCCCGGGCCGCGGCCGCTGGTACGTGATGGACGACGCGTGGGTGGTGTCGGTCCCGCCCGAGGACGTCGAGCGGTGCCAGGCCTACATGCTCTTCTACGCGCAGCGGGGGTACTTTGAGGGGGGCGGGGGCACGGTGACGGTGGCGGAGGAGTAGCGGCGGCGGGGGCGGTGGCGGCGGCGACGGCGGTAGTAGCAGCAGCACCCGTGTTTTCGCAACGCCCATAGCCCCAAGCTTGGCCCCTCGCGTGTGTTTCGACCCGGCCCGGACAGCGAAATTTATTTTCGCAACGCAACGGTTTGGGGGGCGAAGAAGCCTGTGGCGGGGGGGCGCCGACCGCCGGCGGGCTCGACGGCGGCCGACGCGACCGACGAGCAACGACCGAACAAGAGCCGTCGATGCGCCTCTTCACACCTTTGTCACAGAAACGCGCCCATTCTTCTCCAATCGACCATCACACGCAACTCACACCATTGACCCCAAGCAGCAAGACCAGCGCGGGAAGCAAAAATCGCCACCGAACCAAACACTCCGTCTCCTTCACGCAAACACACACGCACACACGACACACGCACCCACACATCACACCCGTCTGACGGGCATGGGCCTCGACGCGCCCCCCCATCAGATGGGGCTGCCCGTGTCGGGGATGGCTGCCGCCGCCGCCGCCGCCGCCGCTGCCGCTTTCGGCGCCCAGCCACAGCACCAGCAGCAGCAGTACCACCAAGCCCCGCCGGCCGGCCGCCCTCCCTCGGCCGCCCCCACGCCCGCCGCCGCCGCGGCCGCCGCCCGCAAAGGGCGCGAGCTGTACGTCGGCAACCTGCTGTCCGGCGGCGGCGGCGGCGCGGGCGCGGGCGCGGGCGGCGCGCCGGCGCCCGGCGCCGCCGCGGGGGTCACGCCCGAGCTGCTGCGCGAGCTGTTCGAGTCGGCCCTCGCCGGCGCGCCCACGGACGCGGCGGGCGCCGCCGGCGCCGCCCCGGCCGTGGTCGAGGCGCGCGTCGAGCCGCAGGGGCGCTTCGCGTTCGTCGAGCTGCGCACGGACGAGCTCGCGGCGCGCGGAATGGCTCTGAACCGCGCCGACGTGGGGGGAACGGTCATCAGCGTGGCGCGCCCCAAGGCCTACCACGAGCAGGTGTCCCGCGGACTGATCACCCCGACGGCCGCGCTGCTGGGCGGGCCGGGAGGGGAGATGGGCGGCGGCGGCGGCCGCGGCGGCGGCGGCGCGGCGGCGGCGGCGGTGGCGCCCGAGCGGCTGGCAGCGGCGGCGGCGCTGGCGGCGAGGCTGGCGGGCGGCGTGACGCCTTGCGTGTGCGTGCGGGGGATGGCGCCGGCGGGGCGGGTGCGCGACGACCCGGACGAGCGGCGCGAGGTGACCGAGATGGTGTACGAGGAGGCGCTGCGCGCGGGCGCGGCGGAGGCGGCGGCGGCGGCCTCGGCGGCGGCGGCCTCGGGGGCGGCGGCGGCGGCAGGCGGCGGCGGCGCGGGCGGCCCCGACGCGCCGGCCCCTCCCCACTCTGTGTTGGCCGTGGCGTGCCCCGTCCCCGGCCCGGGCGACCTGCCGGACGACGAGCCGTGCCGCGTGTACGTGCGGTTCGGCGGGCGGGGCGCGGCCGCGCGCTTCCGGCGGGCCATGGACGGGCGGGCGCTCCTCGAGATCAAGGCAGAGGGCGGGGGCGAGGGTGGTGAGGGCGGCGGCGGCGGCGGCGAGGGCGGCGGCGGCGGCGAGGGCGGCGGTGGGGAGGGCGGCGCCGGCGGCGGCGGCAGCGGCGAGGCGGCGGCGGCAGGGGGCGCGCGCGTGGTGACGGCCGAGCACGTGACGACGGTCGAGTTTGACCGCGCGCGGCAGGGGGTGTGGCCGGGCAAGGCGCCCACGCTGCCGCCGCCGCCGCCGCCCCCGCCGCCGCCGCCCGCGCCCGCGCCCGACGGGAACGGGGCGCCTCGGACGGGCGGAGGAGACGGCGGCGGCGCGATCGCGCTGCCTCCCCCGCCCATGCCGCCGCCGCCGCCGCCGCCGCTCGAATAGACAAGTTGACATGTCTCACAATGGCGCCGCATCCGATGTCGGCGATCAACGCTCTATCAAGCTTAGGTCAGCTGCTCGCGCATACTCTGGTCGCGCCGCCTCGCGCCGTCTTCTCTTTCTCCCTGCGCCGCCGCCGCCGCCGCCGCCGCCGCCGCCGCCGCCGCCGCCGCCGCCGCCTGGCCCCGCGGATTCGTTTTTTTCGCGGCGGAAATTCCGCCTGCGTGGTGTCTTCTGTTCTTTCACAAACGCAAGCCGCGCGCCCTCTCCATTTCGCTTTGCCAAAAGCTTCCTCTCATTCGACGAGCCTCTACAATTCGCGCTTCCCGCCTCGCACTCAATCCGAGCAGCAGCGCATCGCAATTACCAAACCAAAAAAAAACATGGACAAAACGAGCAAGCGGCCGGCGGCAGCGCCTCCTCACTCGCAGCAGCAGCAGCAGCAAGCAGCCGCCGCCGCGACCACCTCCGTGACGCCGCCAGCCCCCTTCGTGCTGCTGCTTAAGCTGATGATGCTAACGGGCGTGCTGGACGCGTTTGACTTGACGGTGATCGCGCGCTGCTCCCGCGAGGCGCGCGACGCCGTTGCGCGGTTTTGGGAGGGCCTCGGCGCGAGCAACCCGGCGACGCGCCTCTGCTCGGTCGAGCGCCTGGTCGAGGACTCGGCGCTGAACAAGACGGGCTTCGGGGAGTACGTGCCGGTGAGCCAGGCCGCCGCCTGCGTCGTGTGCGGCACGCGGACGCGCCACCGCCAACCCGTCGGAGGGTCGATGCTGTGCGCGCCGTGCGGAACGGAGGTGACCGGGGCCGGTCCCGAGAAAAATTCTGTAAAAATGCCTCCCGAAAATGTAAAAATGCTGTAAAAAGCCGGTCCCGAGATCCTGCTGGGGGGTGGCTCGCCGTTCTTCCGCTTTTGCATGTGCGACGAGCCCCGAGCGATAGACATCCTCGGCATCTCGCGCGAGGCCGACCTCGGCAAGCACCTGCGCTTCGCCGAAAGACGCGCGTGAGGTGATTCTCGCTCCTACACCGAGTACGCGCCCGAGTTTGCGGCCACCGACAAGATCGGCAGCAAGGGGCGCGATCGCGAGCGCGATCTCGAGCGCGCGCTTGCCGCCGTCCGCCCCCAGGGGCGCGTGTTCCTGGCACGCGAGATCCTCTGCCTCGTGCTGGAGAAGTACGGCGGGCCGCACCTGTTGAACGAGCGGATGCGCAACCACGCCCTCCCCGCGTTGGACCCCGCCAAGCCGGACGCGTGAGAGGGGGTAAGTCCGAGAATCGCGTGGCGACGGGCGCTCGGCGCGAGAACGACGGCGGAACGACGGAACGACGGAACGACGACGGAACGAGAACCGGGGGGGGCGGCAATCTTTCGACTCTTTTTGCATGACTGGGTTGACGCACCTACATTCAAGGTGCTTGTGATACTGGAGCGCACGAACCATCACGCGGACTTGGAAAAAACGAACGAGGGAGCGTAAACGCAAACCGCTTGCTGCCGCCCAATTTTCTTTCCGGTTGGCGCTCGCCTTTTTCGCCGACCCCCTGGAACGGCGGGAATTGCATTTCGGTCACTCTCATATCCTCGCCCTTCCGTTCAACCGCCGCGTCACACGGGCACAGGCAGCTCGGCCGCCACGCCGCCCGCGGGCCGCGCCTTGGGCACCCGCACGTAGTCCACCACGCGGAAGCCGCACGACGCGCCGCCCGCGCTCGCGCCGCCCGGGCCGCCGCCCGCCTGCGCCCCCACCTGTGCGCGCGCGGGCGGCCCGCCCGCGCGCTCGCGCGCGAGCAGCCGCGCGCGCGACGCCGGCGCCCAGCGGCTCGGGTAGCGCGCCTCGTGCGGCGGCGCCCGCGGCGCCGCGCCCTCGCCCTCGCCCCGCCCCGCCCCGCCCCCCAAGGGCCCCCGCCACCGCGGGTCCTCCTCCCAGGCGGTCGGCACGCGGTCGATCCCCAGCGTGTACAGCTCCAGGTCCCCGTCTTTCGTCACGTGCATCCTAGTCAGCGCCTTGAAGTCGGCCACCCGCAGCGCGCTGAAGGCCTCGTCGTAGTGGCAGTGGCCGAAGGTGACGGCGGCGTACAGGTACCCGCCGAACACCAGGGCCACGGCCGGGGTGGCGAGGAGCCAGTAGTACGCGAGGGTGGCGCCGTAGTAGGCGAGCGTGTGCAGGCGCGACAGGCGGGCGAAGCCGAGGGCGGCGGCGGCGCCGGCGCCCAAGCCTCCATCGCCCAATCCCCCCCCCGCTGAGCAGACCGTCGCGCGCGACACGGCGATGGCCTGGGGCAGGTCGAACACGGCCATGGCCCAGCGCAGCAGGCCCGGGTACAGGCCGGCGGTCCAGCGGGAAAGGGACTCGCGCAGGCCCATGGGGTCGGGGAAGGTGGCGGCCTCCCAGGCGCGGAACCAGCGGTAGAGGGCGTCGTAGTGCCAAGGGCCGCCGCCGCCGCCGCCGTCGCCGCCGCCGCGCTCAGAGGAAAGCGCTGCCGACGTCGCCACCGCCGCCGCCCTGGCCGCCGACGCGACGGCGCCTCCGCCGCCGCCTCCAACGCCGACGCCCCCCCCGCCGCCCCCCTCGTACTGCACGAGCACCTCGACGCCGAGCTCCAGGAGCAGCAGGAGGGTCATGGCGACGGACAGGTGCGCGGCGGTGTGCAGGGCGGCGACGGCCAGCTGCGCGGGCACGCCCCCGTGCCGCAGGCGCACCAGCGGGCGCGGCCAAGAGGCCGAGGCAGGCGCCGGCCGCTGGCGCTGCCGCTGCTGCTGCGGCTGCTGCTGCTGCGGCACGCCCGCGCCCACGCCGCTCGCCGCCCGCGCCAGGTCGAACGCGGACCCGAGTCCGGCACTGGGCGCCAGGGACGCGGCTGGATCGAGCAGAGACGCTTGCGCGCCGCCCTTTGTGCCGCCGCCGTTGCCGCCGCCGCTGCCGCTGCCCCCGCCAACGCCGACGCCAGACGCCGAGGCGGCCGAGGGCGGCGGCGGCGCCGCGCCCACGCCCCCGCTCCGCGCAAACCCAAGCGTGATCAGGAACAGGCCCGCCCCCATGGCCAGCGACAGGCGCGAGTCGGACAGCACGTCCACCCAGCACGCCGTCAGCTCGCGCCAGAAGGCGAGCAAGCCCTCGAGCGCCGTCGGCGCGCCGAGCACGGCGGCGCCGACGCCGCAGCGCGGCATGACAGAGACGACGGCGAGGAAATAAACGGCGCCGCCGATCACATCGAAGCGCGAGTTCTTGTGGCGAAACAGGTGGAGGTTCTTGCGGGCGAGGCGCGCGGAGACGTCGGGCGGGGGGTAGGCGGCGGCGCAGCGGTACTCGACGACGCCGGGGAACAGCGAGGATCGGGCGGCGAGGGCCGGGGGCGCGGCCGCGGCGGCCGAGGCGGCCGAGGCCGAGGCAGCGGCGGCTTGGCCGGCGGCCGGGGCGCCAAGCGCGGTCGGCGGAGGGGGGCCAAAGTCGCCGGCGACCGAGGACGCGGGCGACGCCGGGTAGAGCCAGCCCGCGGGGCTGCTCGGGTCGCCGCCGGAGCCGCCGCCGCCCGCGCCACCGCGCCCGCCCGCGTCGGCATCGGCGGGCGAGAAGCCGGTACCACCCGCCACTGCAGCAGCCGCGGCCGCCGAAAAGCCGCCGCCGCCGCCGCCGCCGGGGCGCGCGGCCGAGTGGGGCCGATGCGGCGACGACAAGGCCGCCGGGGCGTAGTAGGAGGCGGCCGCCGACGCCTCGGCCACCCGCGCGTAGACCTGTGCGGTCGCGCACGAGGCGCCGTCGCGCAGCAGCGGGCGGAAGCGCGCGCGCGCGAACACGCTGGTCGGGTGCGCAAAGGCGCCGCCGGCGCCGTTGACGATCAGGTGCTCGGGGTCGTTCGAGTCCTCGCCCCACGGCAGAGGGATCTCGACGGGCGGAGCAAGGGGAGAAGCGACGTAGGCGGGCGCGGGCGCGCGAGCGACGGCGGCGGCGACGACCGACGGGGGCGCGGGCGGCGCGGCGGTGGCGGCGGCGGCCGCGGCGGCGGCGACGTCGGGCGCGCTGCTGCTCTTGCGGCGCGGCGGCAGGGCGGTCGCGGCGGCTTCTTGGACGGCGGGCTCCTGGACGCGCAGCAAAGAGGGGGGCAAGGACGCCGCCGCCGCTGCCTCCTCCTGCGCCGCCTTCGCCGCTGCCGCCGCCTGCGCCTCCTCCGCGGCCGCCGCCCCGCCGGCCCCCCCGCCCCCGCCCACACCCGGCCGCCGCCGCCGCGCCATCGCCGAGTGCCGCATGTAAAAGTGCAGGTCCCCGGCCAGGTGCACGCGCGCCCGCCCGCGCAGGTGCCCGCGCACCAGCTGCCGCAGGTTGGGCGCCGCCGACGCCGCGCTGCGCCAGAACCAGTGCGTCAGCCACGTCGGCTCGTGCGTGACCAGCACGACCTGGTCGGTATCGGCCAGCCGCCGCTCGGCCAGGTCGGCAAAGTAGCGGTACTGGCACACGTCGATGTCTCCCACGAGCGCGAGGTCGAGGCCAAACAGCCACCACCCGTGCGGCAGCGCGAGCGCAAAGTAGGACTTGTCCTGCGGGAGCATCCACCCTCCCAGCCACCCGCGGTGCTGCACCAGGCGGATGAAGGTCTCTAGGCCGTCGATCCAGTCGTGGTTGCCCGGGATGGCGAAGGCCGTGGGCCCGGCGTGGGCGCGCAGGGCGCGCGCGCGGGCGCCGCCGGCGGCGGCGCGGGCGGCGGCGGCCGCGCCCCCCCCGCCAGCTGCGCCGCCGTCGCCCGCCGCCCAGGCGGACGCCGCCGAGACGGCCTCGGCGACGGCGGCAGCCGTGGCGCCCGGCAGGTCGGGCTTGTGGACGACGAGGCGGCCCGGGTGGTAGTGCGCGGGCGGCGGGAGGGCGTCCTGGAAGGGCGCGAACAGGCGCCGCTCGAACGTCTCGGGCGACGGGTGCGGGTAGGCCAGGTCGCCGCCGAGCACGAGGCAGGCCGCGCGCGGCAGGTCGACGGCGACGACGACGCTTGCGGCGGCGGCGGCGGCGACGGAGGGCGGCGGCGGCGGCGGCGTCAGCGGGCGCTGCCGCCACTGCTGCTGCTGCTGCTGCTGCAGCGAGCCGCGGGAGGCGGCCGCCTCCAGCGCCGGCGGCGGCCGTCCGGCGGGCAGCGCAGCCGCCACGCGCCGCACGATGGCGCCCGCGGCGTCCGCGGGCACGCGCACCCCCGGCGCCACCGGCGCCACCAGTCGCGGCGCGGCCAGCGCGCGCGCGACGGCGTACGTGGGGTCGCCGCCGTCGCCCGTGTCGGCGATGAAGTCGAGCCACAGCTCGTCGCGTCCGTCGGCGAGGTGCTCGTACGTGAGGCCGTCGCCCTCGGCCGGGGCCGAGGCGGAGGCCGAGGCGGCCGAGGCGGCGGCGGCGGCCGCGGCGGCGGCCGTGGCGGCGGCCGAGGCGGCGGCGGTGGCGGCGGACGCGGCGGCGGCGGCGGCGCCGTGCTGCTGCTGCTGGCGCTGCTGGTGCTGGAGGCGGCGCCAGCGCGCGGGCTCGTCCTCCTGCTCGTGCTCGGCGAGCGGGTGGGCAGACGGCTCGGCGGCGGCGGCGGCGGCGGCGGCGGCCGCGCCGGACACGGCCGACACGGCCGACATGGCGGCGGCCGCGGCGGCGGCCGCTGCGGCGGCGGCGGCCGCTGCGGCGGCAGAGGCGGCGGAAGCGGCCTCCGCGCCTGGAGCGCCGCCGCCCGCGCCCGTCGCGGCCTGCAGCGTGCGCATGTCGAACCGGCCCAGGAAGAGTTTGATCGAGACGAGCAGGCCGAACACGGTCTTGTACAGGTCGGCGGACGTGCCGCTGTACCAGGGGACCATTTCGAGAAAATGGTCGGGCTGGACGTCCTCCGCGGCCGCGGCGTTGGCGGCGTCGGCCTCAGCGGCCAGCGCGGCGTCGGCGGCGGCGGCGGCGGCGGCGGCGGCGGCGCCCGACCAAGAGGGAGCGGCGGCGGCGGCCGCCGCCGGCGCAAACGCCGAGGGCTGCCGCGTCGCCGCCGCCAGCGCGACCCCGCTCCGGGCCCGGTGGCGGCCCTCGCCGCGCGCGTCGGGCGGCGGCGTGGACGCGGGGGGCGCCGTGGTCGGGCGCGCGGGCGCCGAGGACCTGGGCGTGGGCGAGGCGACGCTGGCGGCCGCGCCGCGCGAGGGCGGCTGCTCCCGCGGCTCGTGGCGCCGGCGCCCCAGCTCGGCCTTGGACGAGGACGCCGGCGCGCGGTCGTGCGGCGAGGGCGCCTGGAAGTAGCCGCGCAGGTCGAGCGCGCTGCTGCAGTGCGAGGCCGGGGCCTGGGGCGCGGCGGGCGGCAGGGCCGGGTCGTGCAGGGCGGCGGCGCCGACAGCCGAGGGGCCGGCGCCCGCGTCCATGTCCTCGTCGCTGCCTGCCGCCGCTGCCGCCGCCGCCACCGCCGGCTCTTCCGCCTTGGCTGCCGCTGCCGGCTGCTCCTGCTGCTCCTGCTGCTGCTGCTGCTGCTGCTGCTGCTGCTGCTGAGCCAGCAGTCGCGCGAACGACTTGTGCGAGTTGCCGATGGCGCCCAGGGGGAGGTGCGGCGCGGGCGGCGACGAGGGGATGCAAAACTCGCCCTCGTCGCCGCTCGCGGCGGCGCCGCCGCCGCCTCCGCTCGCCCCGGCGGCTGCAGCGCCGCCTGCGGCCGACGACGGCGCGGCGGCGGCGGCAGCCGCGGCGGCGGCGCCATCATGAGAGACGTCCGCCGCCGCCATCCTGCGGAAGAACGCCTTGAGGTGGTGATCGTGCGGCCCGGGGGACGTCGACGGGTTGCGGAACAGCGACGCGAGGGCCGCGACGCCGCCGCCGCCCCCGCCGCCGACAGCGCCGGGCTCGCCGGGCGCGCCCGCCGAAGCGGCGCCGCCGCCGCCCGCCGCCGCCGCGCCCGCCTCGCCGCCGCCGCCGCCGCCCACGCCCCCGCCAAACGCGGCCAGCCGCGCCAGCCCCAGCGAGCTCACCGGCCGCAGGAGCGCCGCGGACAGGCCCGCCGGACCGCCCTCTTGCGCGGCGTGCGCGGCCGTCTCCAGAAAGTCGCCAAACTGGTCGGCGCGCACGAGCAGCGCGTGCAGCGCGCGCCGCACGGCGACGACCGACCGACCGCGCAGCGCGCTGCCCGAGCCGCCGCCGACGCTGCCGCCGCCCACGCCGCCGCCCCACGCCGCTGCGGCGGCGGGGTCGCGCGGCGACGGCGTGGGCGAGCGCCCGCCGATGGCCCCGACTTCGTCGTCGGGGTGGTAGCGGTGCCGGTGGTGGTGCGCGCTCCGGCGGTGGCGCAGGCCCGCGCCAGAGCCGCGGCCGCCGCCCACGCCGCCGCCCGCGCCGCCGCAGCCGCTGCCGCCGTCGCCGCTGTGCCTGCGGCCCGAAGGACGCCCGCGCTCGCCCAGGTCGACCGACCTGCTGCGGCGCGCCGTGGCGGCCGGCGCGAGGTCCTCCCGCGCGTCGACGAAGCGGGCCGCCACAGCGGACGGGCGGCCGTCGTCGCCTGCCTCGTCGTCGTCGTCGCCGTCATGGTTGCCGCGCCCGGGGCGGGACGGGCCACCGCTGCCGCCGACGACGGCGGGCCGGCCGCCCAAGACCACCGCCACGCCGCCCGCGCCGGCGCCGGCGCCGGCGCCGGCGCCGCCGGGCGTCAGCAGGTAGGACCTGCGCCCGGGGGTCGACTGCGTCGACGTGGGCGGTAGGGCGCTGCGCGGCGGGGTCAGAGGCGTCGGGCGCGCCGACGGGCGCGGGCGCGGCGGGGTCGACGAGGGGCCAGTGGCGGCGGCGGCGGCGGCGGCACCGGCGGCGGCCGGCCGGTTGGGCGTGGGCGGCGGCGACCCGTTGGCGCACGACAACGGGGGCGTGCAAGGAGCCGCGGGCGCAGAGACGCGCGGGACGCTGCTGCTGCCGTCGGCAGCAGCTAGCGCGAGGACCGCATCTGCGAGTGCGACAGCGGCAGCAGCGGCGTCGGCGGCCGCCACCCCGGGCGCCGCAGGCAGGGGGGCCGGCGCGAGCAAGGGAGGCGGCGGCGGCAGCTCTGCCGCGGCTTCCAGGGCAGCCGGCGCGAGGGGATCGTCCTGCTGCAGCAGCAGGCGACGCTCCGCGTCCGCCACCACGTCCGCGTGCAGCGGAGACGGCAGGACGAGCAGCGGGGACGGCGCCCTCGCCGCCTCCGCCACTGCCGCTGCAGCCGCCGCCTCCGCCACTGCCGCTGCCGCCGCCGCCGCCTCCCGCTGTCGCCGCCGCTGCTGCCGCTGCTGCCGCTCCCGCCGCCGCCGCCGCCGCTCCAGCGCGCCGGCCGCGTCGCCCTCGCTGCTCGCGCCGCTGACGCAGCTGCTGGCACCGTCCTCCTCGTGCTCCGCGGCCGCCGCAGCGGCACTGACAGCAGGAACCTCTTCCGCCTCGCCGCTGCTGCTGCTGCTGCTGCTGCTCGCGAGGCTGCTGGTCCCGTCAAAGTCGTCGTCGCTGTCCTCTGAAAAGCCCGCGCTGCTGCCGCCGCCGCCGTCGTCGCTCGAGCCGCCGCCGCCGCCGCCGCCCCCCACAAAGCCGTGGCGGCCGCCAGCCCTCGCCCCGCGCCGCCCCGGGTGGCCCGACGGGACGTCGTCGCCCTCGGAGCGGTAGGCGGCGGCGGCCGTCTCCTCGCCGTCCGCGTAGGCGGCGGCCACCACCGCGGGCAAGGCGCCCAGGGCGATGCTGTGCTGCCTCAGCGGCGGCGGCGAGTGCTGGTGGTGGCGGTGGTGGCCGGGGCGGCGGGCGGCGCTGCGCTCGGGCGACGACCCCAACGCCGGCGAGCCGCCAGCGGCAACAGCAGCGCCGGCGCCAGAGGCCGAGGCAGCGGCAAAGGCGCCGCCGTCGCCGCCGCCGCTGGCCGAGGGGCGCCGCGCCTGGCGCCACCGCCGCAGGCGCTGCGCCCGGTGCTGCGCCCGCTGCGCGCGCTGCTCCTCCTGCTGCCGCTCGAGCCGGCCCCAGCCGCCCCCTGGCGCGGCCCCCTCGCCGCCGCCGCCTCCGCCGCCGCCGCCGCCGCCGCCAGCGCCCCCCGCGCCCGCCCCTTCCCTCCGGTCCGCCGTCTGCCGGATCGCGATCTGCGACAGCCGCCGCAGCAGCGCCAGATCCCCCTCGGACAGCTGGCGCCGCAGCTCCGAGATGTGACGCGCCCTTAGCTCGAGCGAGGCCAGCGCGTCGGCGGCGTAGTTGACGGCGCAGAGGGCGGCCAGCGTCACCCAGACGGCGAACACGGGGGAGAGCACGGCGCCGCGGGGGACGGACAGGGCGCCGTAGCCATCCCAGGGGCGGTCGATGGTGATCATCGTGCCGTTCTCGCTAGGAGAGGGGCGCGGGTGGAGCTCGGCCGACAGGGGCAGCGGCGGCGGCAGCAGCGACGACGAGGGGGGCGCGCCGACAGGGACAGCCTCGGCCGCCGCCGCCGACGGCGGCGCGCCCTCGCCGTAGAGCATGAACGCGCTGAAGCGCGGGTACTGCGCCGTCTGGATGGGCGCGAGCCACTTGGCGCACACGGCCGCCCGCAGCCGGGGGGTTCCCGGCCCCAGCTCCACGCCGCCGTTGCCGCACATGCCATAGTAGGCGGCGCAGGCGGCGGCGAGCGCGGCGGCGTTGAGCGCGGCGGCGGTCGCCATGCCCGCCAGCGTGGCCCCCCGCGGGAGGGCGCGGGGCGGCAGGACGCGAAAGCGCGACGCCAGGAGGGCGCACCCGTGCGCGGCGCCCAGGAACGCGAGCGACAGCAGGAAGACGGACAGCGCCAGCGAGAGGTCGGCGCGCACGCGGGCGCCGATGCTTCCCAGCCCCGCCTGCGCGGGCAGGTGGCAGGCGACGGCGGCGACGAGCCAGAGCGGGTAGAGCGTCGAGAAGTTGACGTGGCCGCTGTGTTCGTTTGTTTGTTGTGGTGTTTGGGTTGTTTGGTTCGGTTGGGTGGGGGGGCGGAAGGCGGGTAGAGGCGCGCGTCGTCAGTTTTTGTTTACGGTTTTGGGATGTGGCGCGTGCCTCGGGAGACAAACGCCACCTCCTTTTTTGTGAGCAAAACACCAAAGGCCCCCAAAACACCCAACCTTGGACCTACCGGTGCGCTGACCCGAGGCCCCGGATGAACGGCCGCGCGTAGACGTAAGCCGCCCCGGCCGTCAGCGCCAGCAGCCACAGCCAGATGCGCGCGACGCGGTGCGCGTCCAGCAGCGTCGGCAGCACGTCGCCCAGGACGTAGGTCAGGACGGCCGCGCCGGAGAGGTAGACGCCGAGCTGGGTGTGCTGGAAGGCGTTGACGTGGGGCGGGTGGTGGGCGGCGTGGTGGTGGTGCTGCGGCGGCTGCTGCTGCGGCGCGGCGACGGCGCCGGCCGCGGCGGCGGCGGCGGCGCCAGCCGCGCCCATTCTTGTTTGTTGCGGAGAGCAGCTGCGGGTTCGCGCGCCTGTGGAGCGGGCGAGGAGAAAGGTCGCGGAAAGACCGGCGATTCTGCCGCCTAGCTGTCCGGGAGGGACGTTGGTCTGTTTGCCTCTTGTCGAGCGGGCGACTGGGGCAGTCGCGACGCGATGCGCGCGCCGTCAGCGTCAGCAGCGGCCAACGCTCGCTCGCTCGCGAGTTTGTTGATTGGACCTAGGTGGGGCTAGCCCTCGAGCAGGCGCGCGCGACCCGTCGCATGCATGCGCCTGAAGGATGCCACCCTGATCGATGCGGGGGCGATGCGAAGGGCGGGCGAGGGTAGACGGACTGAATACCACGTTCCGGTAAAGGCGCAGGCCGGTCTCTTCACGTCCCTGAAAAATGAGGGGGGGAAGGAAAGACTCTTGGTGGGGGGGGGCGACAAAGAGGATGCGGGTGCGGAGCGAAAGAGAGGGCAGTGCGTTTGATGTGTGTGGCGGTGTTTCGTGGAGGGAGATGTGACAGAGAAGAGACAGCGGCGCCGCGCCGGTAATATGCTCCGGCCGTCTGCGGCCGATGCCCACCGGTCGGCGCTCGCTCTGTGGTTCGCGCGCTCGTCGGTCGGCGTCGTTCCGACGCGTCTCGCGCTTGTGCTTGCCCCCCCCGGCCCCTTTTACAAACAACCCCAGTGCCGCTTCTTACATTGAGTAAACGGAGGAAAGAACGCGCGATACTGACAGCGTCACCGCGCGGGCTCGACGTGTACGCTGCGGGTGCTCGCTGCGGCGCGACGTAGCGCGCGCCCCGCGCCGCGCCGCGCCGCTCGCTGCTGCCCGTTGCCGGCCGCAGCCGCCGCCGCCAGCCGGCCGCAGCCGCCGCCCAGGGGGCCATATGGGGGTGCTCAGGCATCTAGTCCGAGGCAAAGAACGCTTCTACCAACGCGCGCCCCGTCCGCAGCCTTCCTTACACACATAACTACCCCTCTTTCGTTCACAGCCGCTCGAGCAGGCCCGACACGAACGCCGCGGCCTCCTCGGCGCCCAGCACGTCGCCCAGCTCGGCGCGCAGCGAGGACACGGCGGGGTCGCTGCTCGCGCCGCCGCCGCCGCCGCCGCCCGTTCCGTTGGCACCCGCCCCTCCTGCTGCTGCTGCGTCGCCGCCGCCGACGCCGTTTGCAGCAGCACCAGCACCAGCACCAGCACCAGCACCAGCAGCGCCCCTCTGTTCAAGCTGCTCCATCACAAACGCCTCGAGCACGGCGTCCGCCTCGCCCAGCAGCGCGACCAGGCGCGCGCGCACCCACTCGCGCAGGGCCGCGCGCCCGGCCTCGGGCAGCCGGGCCCATCGCTCGGCCGCGCCCGGCTGCGGCTGCGGCTGCGCGGACGGCGGCGGCCTCGGCGCGGCCGACCCGAGCGCCGGGCGCCGGCGCCGGCGCGCGGCGGCGGCGGCCGCGGCCGCGTCGTCGTCCTCCCCGCCAAACAAGGCCGACAGGGGCGCCGACGAGTCCGGCACGGACCCGCCAAGCGACGCCTGGGAGAGCGAGTGCGGCTGCTGCCGCTGCTGCTGCTGCTGCTGCTGCTGCTGCTGCTGCTGCTGCGATTGCGGCGGAGGGTGCTGCTCCCGCCCTCCCCGCTGCTGCTGCTGCTGCTGCTGCTGCCCCTGCCCCCGCCCCTGCTCCTGGAGCAGCAGCGCCGCCTCGGCCCGGCGGTCCTCCTCCTCCTCGCGCTCGCGCCGCTTGCGCCGCTCCTCCGCGCGCCGGCTCCCGGCGTATCGCCCGCGCGCCCAGGCGGGCCGCTCGTCGTCCGAGTCCCCCGTCAGTAACTCGGCGCGCACGTGCCGCCGGCGCTCGGCGGCCAGGTCGCGCGCGCGCTCGCCCTCGCGCTCCTCGGCGTCGCGCCCCGCGCGCTCCTCGCGGTCGAGGTCGCGCGCGGCGCGGTCGTACAGGCGCGCGGCCGCGCGGCGGCGGGCGTCGAGGTCGCGGCGGGCGCGCTCGCGCAGGGCCTCGAGGGGCGGGGGGGTGGGGGCCGGGCGGGGCTCGCCAGCGGCGGCAGGGGCGCCCGGCGGCTGGCCCGGGGCGGCCGCCCCTCCTGCCGCGCCTGGCGAAGGGCGACGGCGGTCTCTGTCCCACGCAGAAGCCACGGAGGCCGCAGCCCCTGATGCCGCCGCGCCGCCGCCACCGCCGCGCAAGTCGTAGTCCCAGTCGCCGCCCCAGCGGCCGCGTTTGCCGCCGCCGCCGGCGCCGCCGCCGCCCGCCTCGGCCGAGGCGGCGGCCGCGCCCCCCGGCTCGCGCGAGCGGCTGCGGCTCCTGCCCGCCCCCGCGCCCCCGCCGACGGCCCGCTCCAGCAGCCGCCTCGCGTCGGCCTCGTCCTCCCTCGCGGGCGCGGGCTCGGGCGCGGGGGCGGGCGGCGGCGCAGAGGCCGCCAGGCGCGCCCTAAGGGGCTCGATCGCCGCCAGCGCGACGCCGTCGGCGGCGGCGTCGTCGGCGGCGGCGTCGGCGGCGGCCTCCTCCTCCGCGACGGCGGCGTCGGCCGCCGCCGCGAGGGCCGGCGCCGGGGAGGGGGTGGTGCCGGCCGCGGCGCCGCCGAGGCTGCTCGCGCCGCCGCCGCCGCTGGCGGCGCCGCCGAGGCTGCCGCCGCCGCCGCCCGCAGGCCCGCCGGCCCCCGCCGCCGCGCGCAGGGCCGCCTCTGCCGGCTGGTGGTAGCGGACCACCAGGGGGGGGGTGCCCCCGCCAAAGTCGCAAGCGTGCAGGAGGCGCGCGGCGCGCAGGAGCGACGAGGCGCACCCAAACTCGGCAAATCCAAATGCGGCGGCCGGGTGCGAGAGTGGGGGCGGCGCGCCGAGCGCGGCGCCGCCCAGGGGCGGCGGCGGCGGGGGAAAGGTGCCCGCGCGCCGCCATGCGCGCAGGTCACCGCACGCGCGCAGCATGCGCTCCAGGTGGGCGTCCGTCACGTGCCGCGGGATCTTGCCCACGTAGGCGGTGAGCTCGCGCGGGCTGAGCACGGGCACGGGCGGCGGGGGCGGCAGGGCGAGGGCGGATGCGGGCGTAGGGGCGCGCGCGGCGTCGGCGTCGGCGGGCGGCGGCGCGCCGGCGGCGGCGGGGACGGCGGCGGCGGCGGGGACGGCGGCACCGCCGTGCTCGTCGCCATGGTCTTCGGACGCGAGCGTCTTTAGGGCCGCGTCGCCCTCGTCTTCGGTGGTGTTGTTGTTGGCGGCCATAGGTGGTGGAGGAGGGTCGGCCGCGGGGTCTGCAGCGTGAAGCGCTCCTCCCCCATCGGCGCTCGCCTCTCCTGCTGCTGGCGCTGCTGCTGTTTCCGCCTCCGCATCCGCCATCGTGTCGACGATCACTGGTGTTTGAACGGGAGAAAGGGAGGGGGAAAGGGAACCGAGGCTCACTTTCGTTTTTCGTTTCACTGGATCCTGGATTCAGGAGGAGAGAGGAAGGGAGAGCGACGAAAACGATGGACCCGCCAGGCTCCTCCTTCCCTCTTTCCCATTCCAACGCTCCAATACACGTGAGTAACGCCCAGAACTCTCGCATACCTCGATTCTCGCGCGAGACCGGGGCCTCGATCTCGCACATTGTGGGGGCCGCGTTTCCCGATCGAGATTGATTGACGACACCGAGCATCCAAACGTCGACCCCTCTCCTTGCGCTCACCCTCGGTCTGGCCGCGCATCCGACACCAATCCCGCCACGCAATCGCCTCGACACACCAACAGGTCGCTCCCTTTGCAGGCTTTCCAACCCTGTTTGCGAAAGATTCAAAGATACAGACGGCCGTCGTCGCCCGTCGCCCGAGCTCGCCGCTGTCGTCGGGTTGGTTTCGGCGCCCATCCTCCTCCCCCCCGAGAGTCGGGCCGAGACGCCAAGGCACAACAGGCAGGACACGCCCGTGAACACAGAGAGAGCAGCTTCGCCCCCACTGAAAAAAAGAAACCAATCAAAGGCAACAATGCAGCTCGCCGCCCGCAGCGCCGCCGCGCGCGCCTCTTCGGCCGCCCTCGCCCGCCGCGCGGCGCGCGCCGCCCCCGCCCGGCCCCTGCCGTCCGCCCCCCGCCGCGCCGCGTCCGTGCGCGCCCGCGCCGGCGCGCTCGACACCAACATCTTCGTCAACCTTTTCGCCAGCGGCGCGTGCGGCGCGGCCGCCGCCGCCGTCATCCTGCTGACCGCCGAGGACACGGACGGCGAGCTCGCCCGCCTGCAGACGGCCGCCGGCGCCGTGCCGCTGGCCGCGGGCGTCGCCGCCGACGCCCTCGCCCACTCGATCCCAGGCCTCAACGTGCTGCTCGCCTTGCTCAGCGAGCCGGCGGGGGCGGCCGCGGGCGTCGCCTACATGTTCACGATCATCCTGTCGTCGCCGGCCGTCGACCCCACAAACCTGGCGCCCAAGGGGACGGTCGTCAACGCCGAAAAGGCCGCCGACTCGCGGGCCAACGTTCGCGTTCCGTTTAGCCAAATCATCCCGACGGCCCTCAAGGTGGTCGACCCGTCCAACAGCGGGTCCTCGGGGGCCGGGTGGACCACAGGGCCCGACGGCCTGCCGCGCCTGCCGATCACGAGCGTGGCCATCGTCGTCGGCGTCGGGTCGCTGATCCTCGAGGCGGCGGCGCACGCGCCGGTGCTGTCGCTGTTCATGCCGCGCGTGCTGCAGGTGGCGGGGTGGCTGGCGGTGGCCGGGTACGCCCTGGACAAGCGCGGCGAGGGGGGCGCGGCGTCGACGTGAGGCCGACGGGGGAGGCGGTCTCGCGTCCTTGCTTCTTTCTCGCGTCGGGTTCCCCCGACTTGATCCCCTGCTTTTGAGAAAGCGCACGGATAAAGTACAAAATCGAGCCTCGTAGGAAAAAAAAAATCTGATTCCAAAAATAGAATCCTCAGTGCGCTGGCCGTCGCGAGGCGTTTCCTCCCTCGTTTTTCCTCTTTTCGAGAGGCTTTGTCGTGTTCCCCCGTCAAGGCAGCGCCGCCAAGTAGGCCCCCACCTCGCCGTCCCCCGCCCCCGACCGCCGCATCAGCAGGAGCGTGCGCGCGACCAACGCGATGCGCGCGGGCGCGTAGGACAGCAGGCGCAGCGAGACGGCGGCGACGGCGCCGGCGCCCGCGCCCGCAGAGTCCATCGCCTCCATGATGCGCTCCATGGGGTCGCCGCCGCCGCCGCCGCCGTTGGGATCGCAGGCGCTGTCGCTGGGGGCGGGGGCGGCCTGGGAGGCGGTCGGGGCCGCAGGCAACACGGGCGCTGCTGCCGCGGTCGCCGCCGCCGCCGCGCGGCCGATGTTGTTGTTGTTGGCGGGCGAGGTGTGCACGGACGTGGCGGGCGTCACCTGCAGCGACGAGGCGACCGAGCCGCCGACGCCCCCGCCCCCTGGGCCTCCTCCCGACCGCTGCGCGAGCGCCTCCACCCGCTCGCGCAGCAGGTGCGCCGCCGCCGCCGCGCCTGCGCCTGCGCCGGCGCCGGCGCCGCCGGCGCCGGCCCCGCTCGCTCGGTGGAGCGGCGACGGCGGCGGCAGCATGAGAGACGCGCGCAGGCTGCTGCCCCGCGCGCCGCCCGCCCCGGCCATGCGCCGGCGCCGCGCGTACCGCGCGGCTCGCGTCGACGACGGCGGGCCGCCGCCTCCACCGGTGCGCGGCGAGGGCGGGGGCGGGCCCATCGCTGCCGCGGCCGGGGGCGGGGCCGGGGGGGTCGCGGCGGCAGCAGCGCTCGGGGTCGGCGCCTGCTGCCGCTGCTGCGCCGCCGAGGGAACGGTCGACAGGTGCGGGGTCGTCGCGCCGCTGCGCTCGAACGCGGCGCCGTTGGTGGCGTCAGAGAGCCGGCGGCGCTTGGGAGGCAGCGGCGGCGAGTCGGGAGAGGTGGGCGTCGCACCGTCGCCGCCGGCGTTGTTGTTGTTGCCCGCCGCAACCGCCGCTCCTCCGGCGGCGCACGAAGGCTCATCGCGCAGCGCGCGCTTGAGCGTGCTGCCGGGCGGGTGGAGCGCGGAAGCCGGCGCCTGCAGGGCGACCACCGGCCGGTTCTCGTCCATCGTCACACGTTTATAGAGAGAGAGAGTGAGCGTGAGGCGCGTGACGGGAAATGTTCCTTTTTTTGGAAGGGTGTCGACTGCTTTCTCAAGCCACTTGCGCGTGTTCACGATACAGGTCTATGCGCTGCTGCTTCACAGCAAAAGGACTGTCTGTTGGCTGCTTGAAACTCGAACAGCGCGTCCGTCTCGTTCGAAAGAGAGAGAGGGAGGGGCTGCCTCTCCTGCCTCTTTCCCAATCCTTTGCGCCACCAATCCCGATCAACTGCCCCAGCAATCACCACCCGAGCCTAGGCATGCTGCTCGCTCGCGAGCGAGTACCCGCGGCGGCGGCGGGGGCGGCGGCGCCGCGGCCCGCGCGACCATCAATGCGCCGAGCGCGCCGCCCCTTTGCCGCGGCGCCGCTGCCGACGCCGACGCGCGCCGCCGGCCGGCCGGCCCCCGCGCGCGCCTCCCCCGCCGACAGCAGCGGCAGCAGCAGCAGCAGCAGCAGCAGCGCCACGACCGCCGCCGCCGCCGCCGACGAGTTTGGCCGCAACGGATGGCAGCGCGACCCCCGCTTCGTGCGTGTCGATTTCAGTGCGCAGCTCGCGAGCCGCTTCCGCCGCCGCTTCGCCGCCCGCCTATCGGCTGAGGGCGAGGCGCGCGCCCGGCTCGCCGAGCTGCTGCTCCTCTGCTGCGCCGAGGACGACGCCGTGGCGGCGCCGACCACAGTGCCGTTCCCCGTGGGCGCGTGGCTCGGGCGGGTCGCGCGCCTGGCCGACGGCGCCGAGCTTGCGGCGGTGGCGGCGCGAGAGGAGTTTCAGAGGCAGAGCCGGAGCGGGGGGACGGAGAGGACGGCGGACGGCGGCGGCGGCGGCGGCGGCGGGCCGGGGAAGGAAGATGAGGAGGAGGAGGAGCGCGCCGTCTTTGCGGCCGTCGAGCGCTTCCTGTTCGCCGGCCAGGGCTTCTCGCCGGGCGACCCGCCCGCCGCCGCCGCCGGCGCCGCGCCCTGGTGGCCGCGCTCGGCCCTAGGGCCCCGGCGCCGCTACGACCACGCCGGCACCCTCGAGCAGGCGCGCCGCGCCTACCTGCACGAGGTGCTGTCTCGGCGGGTAGGCTCGCATCCGGCGGCGCTGGCGGCGCTGCTGGCCGACGTGCACGCGCGGCTGCTGAGGCGGGGCGCCACGCGCGCGCCGGCGGTGGTGGGCTCGGGGCGGCGGTGGACGCGCGCGCCGTCGGCCGCGCCGTCGCGGCGGCTGACGCGGCGGGCAGCGCTGCCGGCCATGCGGGCGGGGGCGGCGGCGGGTCGGGATCGCGACGACGGGGACGGCGACGAGGACGGCGACGAGGACGCGGACGAGGACGCGGGCGACGGCGGCGTCCCGGCCCGCCGCCGCCGCGCTTGGCCCCTGGCCGCCTTTCCCGCGTTCGACCCGCTGCTCGAGCTGCTGCGGCACCTCAAGCGCGCCTACTGGCCCTTCCCGTGGGACACAAACGCGGACGCCGACGCCGACGCCGACGCCGACGCCGACGCCGACGCGGACGCCGACGCCGAGAAGGACGAGGACGGGGCCAACAGCGGCGCCAACGACGGAGCAGCGCCGCCGCCGCTGCTGCCCCCCCTGCTAATCTCGCACGGCGGCTTTGTCGGCGCCGCCAAGGCCGCCCTGGGCGAGGACGACAACGCCGCGCTGCGCGTCGTGTCGGCGGCGGCCAAGCACCGGCTGGAGCGGGGCATCTTCACGAGCCCGGGCGCGGGAGACATCCGGCGGTGCCTCGCCGCCGCCGAGCGCGTCGTGCTCTTGCTGGACGCGCGGACGGCGACGGCGGCCGACGCGCGCGCGCACGCGGCAGACCTGGCGCTCGAGCGGCGGGACCTGGGCGCGCTGCTGCTGCACGCGGGGCGGGCGGACGAGGCCGCGGCGGAGCTCGGCGCGTACGCCGAGGCGCGCGCGAGGGGCGGGGCGCCGGCCTCGCCGTTGTCTGCGCGGGCGGGGGGCGCCGGCCTTGTCGGCGGCCTTGGCGGCGGAGCGGCCAAGGCGTCGCGCCTGGCGGGCGTGCGGCGGCCGTGGGAGGCGGGGGCCTCGTCCTCTCCCCCGCCCGCCTCTTCGCCCAGCAACGGCGACGGCGCGCGCTGGGACACGGCGTTCGAGGCGGCGCTCGCCGACAGGCTGCTCGAGCTCGCGCGGGCGGGGAGGCGGGACGGCTCGCCCCCGCCGCCGCCGCCCCTGACCGTGCAGCTCGCGCTGTCGCCGTCAGAGGGGGAGGGGCGCGGCGAGCCGCCGCCGCAGCGCCTCACGTGGTAGCAGTTGAACAAGCAAACGAACAAAGGCGCCAAGTCTGTTTTACACTGATGGATTATCTGAGTCTCAATATTTCAAGCGCCGAGCGCGCCGGCTACATAGGGACGCCGCCGCGGTTGGCCGCCTCGGCCTTTGCGGCCGCCGACGCCTTTGCCTCGGCCGCCGACTGAAGGTAGGCCGTCGGCGCCGCGGGCTGGTACTTGCGCGCGGCGTAGGGCCGCAGGCGCGCCTCGAGCTCGTCGAGCGGCACGCCCTCGCCGCGGCACAGGCGCACGCGCGGCATGGCGGGAAGCACGTGGTCGCCGTGCGCGGGCTGCACGCGCGTCGGGTCGAAGGCGGCGCCGGGCGAGAACAGGACCTCGACGCGGAAGCGGCCCGGGTCGCTCGCGGGCACGTCCTTGTGCTCGTACAGGCGCAGGACCACGTGCGTGAGGTAGTCGAGCTCGGCGGTGTGGCGCAGCAGGGCCTCGGCCTCGGGCGTCAGCAATGGGCGCGGCGGCGCCTGCGCGGCGTCGGCGTCGGCGGCGGCGGCGGCATTGGCGGAACCGTCGCCGTTGCCGTCGCCCTCGTCGTCGCCCCCCGCTCCGCCGCCCGGCCGCGACGGCGACGGCGACGCCTGCAGCAGCAGCGCGTCGCGCAGGTGGCAGTAGCGCAGCAGGTTGACCAGCGCGTGTACGTGCGACTCGCTGGTGAAGTAGACGCGCGTGCGCACGTGCCGCAGCGGCGAGTTGACGTCCGGCGCGTACGTCGGGCACAGGCGGTGGTGGCCAAAGTCCCCCGGGGACACGAACGAGCCGCGCGCGCGTGCGCCGGCGCGCGCGGCGCGGCGCGCCCGGCGCTCGTCGTCGTCCTTGCCGCCGCCGCCGTCCTCGTCGTCGTCGTCGTCGTCGTCCTCGTCGTCCTCGTCGTCAAAGAAGTCGTCGTCGTAGTCGTCGTCGGCCTCGGCGCCGTAAGGGAGCAGCGCGCCCTCCTCCTCCTCGGCGGACGCCTCGTCCCCGGCGGCGTGGTCGCCGTGGGGCTGCGGCAGGCGCACGCGCCGGCGGCCCGCGGCCGAGCCACCACCACCGCCGCCACCACCGCCGCCGCCGCCGCCCTCGCCGCCCTCTCCGCCGCCGGCGCCGCCGCCGGCGCCCAGCATCGCCCCGGCGGTCCAGTGCGCCGCCGCGCCCATAAAAGGCGGGCCGTCGTCGAGGGCCGCCCCGTCGCTCCCGCCCGCGAGGCTGGCCGCCCCCGTCGAGCCCCCGCCCGCCGCGCTGCCGCCGCCGCCGCCGCCGCCGGCCCACCCCCCGCCCTGCTGCCGCCGCCGCCCGGGCGACGCCGGCGGCGTCGCGCCGGCCAGGCCCGCCGCGCGCCCGCCCGCCCTCGCGCCGGCCACCTCGGCCGCCTCCTCGGCCGTCAGCGTCGCCAAGGACTCCTCGCGCATCGACTCGAGGTCCGCGATCAGCTTGCCCAGGAGCTCGTGCGCAATGCGCCCGCCCACGTCCAGCCGCTGCGCGGGCGTGGCGCCGTACTCGTTCGGCGCGACGGCGTCGGCGAGCACTTTCGCCTCTGCATACAGGGCGTCCAGAGGGGCGCCCAGGCACAGGTGGGCGTTGTGGATGGCGTCGTACTTGGCCGAGTCGTAGATGTCGGGGACCTTGGAGATGTCAAAGGTGACGGGGGGCGGCGTGAAAGGGGGGGCGGGGGCGGCGGCGCTGGCAGCGGCGGCGCTTGCGGCGCTTGCGGCGGCGCTGGCAGCGGCGGCGGCGGCGGCGGCCGCCGAGGAGGGCTTGTCGGACGATCGGAAGGAGCGGAGGAGCTTGGACCAGCGGTCGAACATGAGCAGCAGGCGCTCGCCGCCGCAGGGCTGGCCCTCGACGAGGCGCCAGTCGCGCGGGTCCATGGCCACCGAGGAGTAGCGGGCGCAGGCGGCGGCGGCGGCGGCCGCGGCGGGAGGAGGCGCGGGGGCGCCGCCGCCGCTCGGACCGCCGCTCGCGCCGCCGCCGCCGGCCGGCGCAGAGGACGCCGCCGTCGAGGCGCGGCGCGACTCCTGCACGCACAGCGCGCGCAGCTCGTCGACTACCTCGCGCATGAGGTCGGCCACCCGGTGCAGGTGCCGCACGGGGTCCCGCGGCAAGAACGGCACGTCCTCGGGCCGCAGCGCCGCCGCCGCTCCTCCCGCTGCCTGCTCCGCCGCCGCGGTCGCCGTCGCCGCCGCCGCTGGCTCGCCGCCACCTGCCCCCCCCCCCAAGACCGCCGCGTAGAGCGCCGCCTTGATCTCGCGCATCTCGTCCGACGCCCCTTTTCCGAACGCCTCGAGCATCGACGCATCCTTCTGCACCAGCGACACAAGGATGGGCGTCAGCGACGCGCCCTCGAGGTCTAGGAGGCCCTTTGTGAAGGCGGCCGCCGACGACTGCACGCGCCCCTCGTCCGACGAATAGAGCTTTAGGTCGTGCCGGTAGGTCGAGTGCAGGCGCAGCAGACCGCCTCCCGCGCCCTCGCCCCCCGGGTACATGGTCAGGCGGAACAGGCGGCCGAGGGACTCGGCCTGGGTGCGGCCCGCGTGCGTGAGGACGTCGCCGTATTTGAGCACGAGGAGCGCCTCCTCGAGTGGCGGCGGCGGCGGCGGCGCTTTGCCGGCGTCAGCGTCGCCGGCGTCGGCGTCGTCGCCGTCGGCAGCAGCGGCGGCAGCGGCAGGGGCGGCGGCGGCGGCCGGCGCAAAGCGCACGGGCTTGAGCTGCACCTTGCGGTTGACGCCGGAGAAGTGGCCGCCCTGCTCGAGCACCGTGCGAACGATGCGCAGCTTCTCGCGCAGCTCCTCCTCCTCGGAGTCGGCGGGGGGAGGCGCCTCGAGGGGCGATGACGGAAGCAAGGCCGCCGCCGCCGTTGCCGCCTGGGCGCCGGAGGCGCCGCCTCCGCCGCCCGCCCGCCGCCCGCCGCCCGCCTCCCGCGCCTGCGCCTGCGCCGCCGCCGCCCTCCGCGCCTGCTGCCGCGCGTCGAGCCCCTCGAGAAGCTCGCGCGTCGCGTCGAGCAGCTCCTGCAGCTGCCCGGGCGTCTTGAGCTTGGCCTGCCGCCGCCGCGCGTCACAGTGCCGCTCAAACAGCCGCAGCAGCGGCGCGCACGCGGGAGCCGCCAGCCGCATCTTGAGCTTCTGCTTGGGCGTGCGGTCGCCGTGGCGCACGACGGCCAGCACGCAGCGCAGCTCCTCGCGCTCGGAGCGCTCGTCGGTGCGGCGCGCCTCGGCGGCGTCGGCGGCGGAGAGCTCGGCCAGGCCGGTGGCGAGGTCGTCGCCCGAGAGGATGGGCGCGGCGGCGTCCGCGGCGGCGTCGTCGGCGTCCTCGGCGGCGTCGTCTCCGGCGGCGGCGGCGTCGTCGGCCTCGGCGGCGGACGCGGCGGCGGCGGCCGCGGACGCCAGCGCGGGCGGCGCCGGGCAGCAGCGGGCGCGCGGCACGACGGGCGGCGCCTGGTGCAGCAGCGCCAAGAACCCGGCGTCGCGCCCGCGCGGCCCGCGGCCCTCGGCCTCGGCGCTGTCCAGCAGCGCGCCCGCGCCGGCCTCGCCCGCCCCGAGCTCGCTGACGCCCTCGGCCGCCGCCCCGCCCCCCTGGCCCCGCCGTTCCTGCGCCTGCGCCTGCTGCTGCGGCGGCGGCGGCGGCAGCGACGGCAGGGCGGCCAGCCGGTGCGGCGCCAGCGCCTGCAGCACCACCGCGCGCAGGATGCCCGCGGCGTCGTCGTAGTAGCGCGGCGACCCTTTCACGAACGACCACCCGTTGACGTCGCACACGAGCGCGCGGCCGCCGCGCCCCTCGGAGCGCAGGAGGTCGAAGCCGCACACCTTTTGCTTGAAGGTCAGCGAGACGACGCGCGCGATCTCCTTCTCCTGCGGCGACAGCAGCACGGGGAACCGCATCTCTTTTCCGTCGGGCGCGCGCAGCACGCGCCCGTCGACCACGGGCGACTTGCGCGCCTCGGCGTGCGCGTACCGGGGGCCCACCGTGTAGACTTTGACGTCCGTGCCGCCCGTCGCCACAAACTCCTCGTAGATGTAGCTCCCGTCGCGGCGCACGCGCCCCGGGTCGCGCGGGTCGTACTCGCTCGACTTGTCGCCGCGCTTGCGGAACAGGCGCTTGACGCCGCCGCCCATCGAGTGCGGGTAGTAGACGCGCACGCGGTGGTCCTCTCCCGAGGCGGGCTTCTCAACGAAGGGCTTGTGCACGCGCACGCCGTCGAGCTCGACCCAGTCGTCCGCCTCCACGAAGCCCGGCGGGTCGGGCAGCGGCAGAGTTTGGGGGGGGGCGCTAGGGTCGGCGTCGGCGTCGGCGTCGGCGGCGTCCGCTCCCGCCGAGCTGGCGCAGCTGCCCACCCCGTTGCCGTTGGCCGCGCCCGGCTTGTCCTCGCCCTCGCCCGCGCCCTTGTCCGCGCCCTCCCGCGGGCCAGGCGGCGGAGGCGGGCCCCCCCCCGGCCACCCGTCGCGGCTGACGACGATGTGGTGCGGCACGGGCACGCCGGCAGCCACCAGCAGCCGGTAGACGGAGCGGCGGTCGCGGAGCGCCAGCTGCGCGCGCAGGTCGTTGACCAGGAAGGGGTGGCGCAGGTCCGCGTACGAGATGGCCTTGTCGATCGGGAAGCCGTCCGAGTGCCACGCGAGCAGGCACTCGACCACCGGCCAGAGATCGACGGGCGCGTTCAAGATGGCGTCGTCGCCAAACGTGACGATCTCAAACTCGCCGCCGCGCACGAGGCGCGCGACGATCTCGCGCATGGGCGCGGACCTGGCCTTCTTGTCCATGGCGCAGACGCCGATGCGGATCTTGCGGGCGAGGCCGGCGGGCGGGGCCGAGGGGGCTACGGTCGCTGCTGCTGCTGCTGCTGCTGCTGCTGCTGCTGTCGGGGCTGCGGCCGCGTTTGCCGCGGCCGCCGCGGCCACCGCCGCTGCAGAGGACGACGACGCCGCGCCGAATAGCCCCACTGGCGGAAAGACGCCTGCTGCTGCGGTGGCCGCGGCAGAGGGGACGAGCGGGGCGCGCGCGGCCGACGCGGCGGTCCCCTTGATGCCGACGTAGGGGACGGACCCGCCGCCGCCGCGCCGAGGGCCGCCGCCGGCCCGCAGGCCGCTGCCGCCGCCGCCGCTGCCGAGGCTCGAGGCGCCGCCGCCAGAGGCGGCGAGCGCTGCGGCGGCGCCCGAGGCGGCGGCCGCGCCGAGCGCCGGCGGCGGCGGCGACCTCGCCAGGCCTCCACCTAGCGCCGCGGGCGACCCGAAGCCCGCGTTCTGCGCGTGCAGCAGGGTGAGGAACAGCGACATCGGGGGGGCGCTGCCGCCGCCGCCGTGGCTGCCGTTGCTGTCGCTGGCGGCGGCGGACGGCGGCGGCGGCCGGGCGGCCGGGCCCGTCGTCGGGGCGCCCGAGGTCGCGCCCAGTGACGGCGGCACGGCGCGCTCCTGGCCCTCGCGCTCGCGGCGGGCGGCCATCGACGGCTCGGCCGCGTCCATTGGGCCTTGGGCGGGGCAAGGGGGCAAGATTCGGGGGGGGGGGGGGCGTTTCGCTCGTCGATGCCCTTGGATATTCGGGTACCTCAGTTTTCAGGATTCGGGCGAATGATAGGTCGTGTTGGTATTTGTCGGGTGACGGGTCGGTCGAGCGCGCGCGTGTCAGGGCGAGGGAGGGGGGCGGGGAGGAGCGCACGGATCGCGCACAAGCTGCGAGGAGCGGTGCGCCGCTTTTAGGTTTGCGACTTGACGGAGTGGCGGCGGCGGCAAGCAGGCGTCGGCATCGCTCGACTCGGCCGCTTTTCGCCCGCCGCCGCTTGCAGAAGCATCAATCACAACAAGTTCTCGACCGCCCCCCGCACCACCAACTCACCACCGACGCACTGCCCTCGCAGCAACTTGTACGACACAGCCGCAGCCAGCGCAAACAAACACCATGGCCCTCCGGCGGGGAGCTCGCCTCCTCCCCACCGTCTGGGCTCCGGCGTCCTGCGTCGCCGCGAGCAGCAGCGGCCGCAGCGCCGCCGCCGCGCCCAGCTACGCGGCCTTTAGCAGGAGTGAGTCCTGCTTGCGCTGTGTCTGTGTCGGCCCGTCGACCCCCCTCGACGCGAGAGAGGGCAGGAAAAACGACGCCTCTCGATCTCACACGTTTCCTCCGCCCGCCACCCCGCCCCCTCCCTCGACGAATCACAGGCTTTGCCAGCTCCGAGGTCGCCAACGTGGCGCCCACCGACCTGTCGCCGTGCGACCGCCTGTCCGTGAGCCCCACCAACCACATTTAGTGCGTCGTCTCTTTCGGGGCTCTTTTGCGCAAAACCCTCTCCTCCTCCTCTTCCTCTGTGGACAACGGGTCGCGCCAGGCCCCGCCCCGGCGACGACCATGGTCCCCTTGGACCATGCGCAAACCCGCGCCGGCGCGCGGGAGAGAGAGGGCGGGATGATGGCGCCCGCCCGCTCGGCCGGTTGCGCGCTGCCGATGCACGCGCCGCCGTTGCCCTGCCTCGTCGGCGCCAGGTTTTTCGCCCATCTCTCCCGCCCTCACGCTCAAGCCCCAAACACCCTAACACGCCAAAACCAATCCAACACAAACACGACACGAAAACAACCACAACACAACAGCTACGACGAGTCCCACGGCAAGCGCTACGCCCCCAACCCGGACGGCAACAAGTCCCCCGCCGTCGTGCTGCAGGCGGGCGGCCGCTTCTTCTACGCCACCGCCGCCCGCCTGCTGGCGCTAAAGTTCATCATGTCGATGAGCGCGGCCGCCGACGTCCTCGCGCTCGCGTCGCTCGAGGTGGACATGGGCGACATCGCCGAGGGGCAGACCGTGACCATCAAGTGGCGCGGCAAGCCGGTCTTCATCCGCCACCGCACCGACGCCGAGATCGCCGAGGCGGGAAACGTCGACCTGGCCGCGCTGCGCGACCCGCAGGCCGACTCGGACCGGGCGGCTGACCCCAAGTATTTGGTCGTCCTGGGCGTGTGCACGCACCTGGGCTGCGTGCCCATCGCGGGCGCGGGCGAGTACAACGGCTGGTTCTGCCCGTGCCACGGGTCGCACTACGACATCAGCGGGCGCATCCGCAAGGGGCCGGCGCCGCTCAACCTCGAGGTGCCCGAGTACCGCTTCCTCAACGAGGAGAAGAGCAAGATGCTGATCGGTTAGGCAAGACGGATGAATGCGGGGGGCCATGGCTGGCGGACGGGGCGGACGGACGGCGAGACTGGCCGGCCGCGTGTGGCGCCCGCTTCCAAAAACCACGAGAGGCACGACGACGGGCCGACGACTGGACGACGGCGGCGGCGGCGGCTAGACCGCGCAAACGACGACCGAGAGACAAGATTCGAGCCCGCGTGCGTGTAGTTTTATCTGACGCGCGGGCGCGTCATTGACGTGGATTCGCGCGCGCCACTGGTTCGGCGGGCCGCAAAAGAAACAGGGAGGACGCAGCGCCCCGCCACCCGCGCTGCCGGCGAGGGAGAGAGACAGCCGTCAAAAGCCAAAACAAACCCCCCTGAAAGCGCAAAAATAAGCGCCAGAAGCGTCCCTTCCCTTTTGCCCCCCCTCCAACGCCCCCCCGCCCCCCCCCCCACTTGTTACAGACACGCACCCGTCTGCACACACTCGCACACACCCGTTTGTCAGTCGTCCGACCGCGCGCCGCTCTCTACTCACACGACCCGTCGTCCCTTGTGTAACTCTCTCGCCACACGACCGCCCGTCGTCACCTCTTGCCCGCCGCTGTCGCCGTGACGGCCTGAAACGCGGCAAACGCGGCCGCGAGGGCCAGCCCGCCGGCCGCGGCCGCGGCCGCCGGGCCGCCGCCGTCGCCCGACACATAAGCGGCCGCCAGCGACGCCGCCGTCACGGCCGCGCCCTTGTTCAGCAGGACAAAGGTCGACGCGCCGAGCCGCCCGCGCTCGGCCGCGTCCGCCAGCACGAGCGCCGACGCCCCGCCGAGCGCCAGGCCCGGCGCGACCGCCAGCGCCGCCACGCGCGAGACCAGCGCCGCCGCCGCCGCCGCCGCCGGGGGCGCGCCGCCTCCCGCGGCCGCCACGGGCGGCGCCGTCGCGACCGCCGCCGCCGCCAGGGCGAGCATCCCGAGCGCGAGCAGCCAGTAGGCGCGCCCCTCGGCCGTCCGCGGCAGCTTGGGCGGGCGGCCCGCCTCGGCCGACCACGACGCGCGGGCCGTGGCGCCGCTGACGAGCGCCGAGCCGAGCCCCGCAGCCAAAAAGAGCGGCAGCAGCAGCGGCGGCACCCCCGCGGCCTCCGCGCCGGGCCCCGCCAGGACGGACGCGCCCACCGCCGCGTACGCGCACCCTTTTAAAACTAAAGCGGCCGACAGGCGCGCGTACGTGGCCGAGCGGTGCCGCCCGGCCAGCACCGCGCCGCGCATCGCCCACTCGGCGGCGGCGCTGCCGCCCAGGAGCGTGGCGCCGGCGGCGCGCACGCTGACGGCGGCGGCGGCAGACGTGGCGGCGGCGGCGCCGGTGACGCCCGCGGCGTCGAGCAGGAGCTCGGGCGCCGCGAGGGCGGCGGCGCCGAGGGCGACAGAGGTGGCGGCAAGCAGGGCGTAGGCGGTTGCGGTTGCGGGTGCGGGTGCGGGACCGGCGGGAGCAGCGGCGCGCGGCGGCGGCGCGGCGCGTCGCCGGCGCTGTTGTTGCCGAGGGCGCTGCTGCTGGTGGCCGAGGAGGGGTGTCGCTGCAGGGGGCTGCGGGAGCGCTGCGCAGCGGTGCGCGAGTGCGGACGAGCGCAGGAGCATCGTCGCCATCGCCGTCGCGCGATTGTGAGAAGGGCGACCGACGCACCAACTGCAAGTGTCTCGAATTCCGCTCTTTTTGTGTGGGCAGTCCCGTGGGCAGTCCCGCAGGGAAGACGTCTTCAAGATCAGAGAGAGAGGATCACAAACAAGACGGTCGGCCGGCCGGCTGATCAGCGGAGCGCGAGCGCCGGCGACGGACGACGATCCCGCTCGAGCACGGCCGCGGGGATCGCCGGCCCCCCATTCCGGCGGCGGCGCAATCGCCCGACGACCAAACACAGATCGATCGATCCAGTCAAGCCCGCGGTCTCAGTAAAACGCCCCCGCCAGCGTCAGCGGCACCGCCACGGCCTCGAGCGCCCACCGCGCCGCGAAGCAGTAGCAAGCGCCCAGCGCGATCGACACGGGCAGCGCAGGAAGCGCCCGCGCGCCGAGCGACAGCGCCAGCAGCGTGACGACTAATCCGGCAAGCACGGCGACAAAGGCGGCAAACACGGTGGCCAGGTCGTACGTGGCCGCGCGCCCCACGAGGGCCGAGTAGAAGATGAAGTCGCCCATGCCGAGGAGCATGCCGCCGGCGGGGCGCGAGGGGTCGTCGTCGCTGTCGGTGTCGGTGTCGGAGCCGGTGCCGGTCTCGCCGCCGCCGCCGCCGCCGCTGCTGCTGCCGCTGCCGCCGGCGCCTCGCTCTGCCGCCGCTGCTCCTCCTGCTGCTGCTGCTGCCGCTGCTGCTGCTCTTGCTGCCGGCAGCGTCACCCGCGCTGCCGGCGCGCGGGTGGTGCTGCTGCCCGCCCCGCCTCCCGACAGAGGCCGCCGCTGCTCCACGTCCTCGTCCCCCTCCACGCCCTCGCCCGCAGGCCCCGGCCCTGCCCCCGCTGCCTCGCGCCGCGGCCGCGACGACGACGATGGCGGCTCGGCCAGGCCCAGCTCCGCCGACGCCAGCAGCGCCACGCGCGACGGCGACCGCTCCCTGGCCGTCGCCGCCGCCACCCCGGTGCCTGGAGCCCACCACCGCCGCCGCCGACCCGCCGGCTCCAGAGCCGCGGCTGCTGCTGCTGTCGGCACCGCTGCTGCCGCCGCCGCCGCCGCCGACTCCGCCGCGCCTCCCTCGTCGCCCCCCCCCACAGCATCCCCACCGCCGCCGCCGCCGCCGCCCCTCCCCTTGCGCCGCATCCACGCCCCCCGCGCGTACGCCCTGCCCCCGGAAGGCCTCGACTCGTACACCAGCGCGGGCAGATCCACCCGCCGCTCCACCGCCAGGTCGACGATGATTTTCAGCGGGCCTCCGGGCAGCAAGACCGCCGCCAGGTCGTAGGCCGCCATGGCCGCGAGCAGGCACCACGTGGTCCACTCGGGCACGAGGCTGAACACAAAGGCCATGACGACGCCGACCCAGACGAGCAGGGCCTGGCGCAGGGCCAGGGGTGCGGGCAGGAAAAAGGTGGCCGCCGTGCCGACGGCCGCCAGGTTGGTCAGCAGGATCAGCAGGGTGACGGCGTCGAGGGCGACGCGCCAGGCGCGGGCGAGCGCGACGAGCACGGCGCCCGTCAGCAGGAAGAAGATGTTGAAGAGGGAGAAGCCCATGTAGGCGCCGATGACGCGGTAGCACTGTTGCGTTTGTCCGTTTTCGTTGTTGTTGTTTGTTGGGTCGTGAGACTTTGTTTGTTTGTTTTTTGTTTGTTGGCGATTGGCGGGAAGCCGCGCGCGAGAGAGAGAGAGAAGGAAAAGACGCGGCGGTGGGCGGCGGCGCCCCCCTCCCCCCACGCCATGGAAGGGCGAGGGCCATCAACAACAAAACACACACGCGACTCGCCCGAACCCCACCTTGAGCTTGAACAGCACGAAGAGGCCGAACGTCATCGCCGCCATGATGGCCACGAACGCCAGCGCGTTGAGCAGGCCGCCGCCGAGCTTAGCGGCCGCCGAGTCGCCCGCCCGCTCGTCGTACGCGAGCGTGGCCAGGCGCACGACGTCGGGGTTGGACGCGCCGTCCGGGTTAAGGGCGCGGCACAGGGCCACGGTGAGGGCCATGCAGACGGCCACGGGGGTGGCGACGCCGGTGAGGTCCTCGCCGAGGTCGTCGAGGATCGATGGCGGGGCGCTACCGGCGGCGGCGGTTGCGGCGTCGGGCGTCGGCGTCGGCGTCGGCGGCGCGGGCGCGGGCGTTGGCGGCATGATTGGCGGTGATGCTGGGGCCGGAGCTCGGGCGCCCGGCGCGACGACCGCGCGCGGCCCGACCCCTGGGCGCCAGGGGCCGGGCCCGGCGCTGTCGCCCGGCATGGGTTTCGGGTGTGAGGCGGCGGGTGGAGGAGCCGAGCGTGTCGGAAAACGAGTTGGCGGTTTTGAGGGGCGCCCGAGCAGTTCGTGATGAGGCCGGCTGCAGACGTGGGCTGGTGGTGAACCGTCGTAAAGATCACATCGCTCGTTGTCGTTTGTGGTTGCGACGTTCGTGAGCAAGATATTGTGCAGAGTAGACGACGACGCGTCAAAAACGTTGGCCAGGCGCCGCCGGATTGACGGCGACGCGTCACCGTTGCTGTCTGTTCGCCCCTCCTCCTCCCATCGCGAAAAAGCGCCATACCTGCACCACCATCAACCACCACTAGTCACTTGGGAGGAGGAAGGAGCAAGGGGGCTCGATGGATGTCGCAAAAGTGAAGCAGACGATGGCGCGTCGCTTCCCCCTCCTCCTCCGCGCACCACCATCGTCTCCGACTCAGCAGCAAGCCATCATCAAAACAATCGCGTCCATCGCCGACGCGTACGGCATCGAGCGCCCCGGTGCGGAACCCTTTCTCTCCTCGCCGGACCCACGGCGCGGGATCGGCCTCGCCGCCGTCGCCGCTGGGGTCCGAGTCTGCGCGCGCGTGCCGCTCTCGCTCGCCCTCTCCTGCGACGCGTCGCTCGTGTCGCTCGGCGCCTGCGGGCCCCCGCCCGCCGAGTTCCTGCCGAGCGAGGGCGTGCGGCGCCTGCTGCCCGAGGGCGGGTGCGGCCCGGAAGACGACGCGTCGGTCGGGTGGGAGCTGCGGCTCGGGGCGCTCCAGCTGTGGGCGGCGGCGAGTTTGCCGGCGCCCCCTCTGCCCGAGCAGCACGCGCGCTGCCGCGCGTTGTGGTCGCGGTGGCGCGAGTCCGGCGCCCTCCCCGTCGCGGCGCCCGCGCTGCTGTGCTGGTCGGCGCGCGAGCTCGACGCGCTGGGCGACGGCGCGCTGGCCGCCGCGGCCGCCGCCTGGCGCGCCGACGCGCGCGACTCGTTTGAGGCGCACGGCCTGGGGGCGCTGGCGGGCCTGGCGGGCGGCGGCGGCCGCCGTCGCGCGACGCTGGACGACTATTTGTGGGCCGTGAGCGCCGTGGCGAGCCGCGCGTTCGCCTTGGAACAAGAAGAGGATGAGGAAGACGAGGAGGAGGAGGGGGGGCAGCAGGGCGCGGGCGCGGGCGCGGGCGCGGGCGCGTGCGCGGGCGCGGGCGGCGCCGCGGTCGTCGGGCGCGCGGCGGTGCCCTGGATCGACCTGGCCAACCACGGCGCCGAGCCCAGCTGCCGCGTGCGCCTGAGGAGGGCGCGCGGCGGAGGCGGCGGAGCAGGCCCCGTCGGCGTCGAGCTCGTGCTCCTGTCCGCGGAAGGACAAAAGGGAGCGGCGGTGGCGGCGGCAACAGCGGCAACAGCAAGCACAGCAGCAGCAGCCGCAGCAGCGGGGGCAGGGGCGCCGGCGGCGACGGGGCCGACGCCAAAAGAGCTCATGATCTCATACGGCGCCGACAAGCCGTCGCGCGTGCTGATGGAGCGTTACGGCTTTTTTCCCGAGAGCGGCGCCGCGTCCGACCGGGTCGATTGGCGGGAGCTCGTGGCGCCGGCGCCCGGAGGAGCAGGAGGAGCAGGAGAAGCAAGAGAAGCACGAGACGCCGGCGGCCGCGCCGGTTTGGCGGTGGCGGGCCCCGCTCGCGGCGACCGCGCCGCCGCCGCCTCCTCCGCCGCCGCCGCCGTCCCTCCTCTGGGCCGCGACGCGCTTCGGCGGGCCGTGCTGCTGTCTGGCGGTCTCGACGGCAACGACGCCGGGCTGACGACGCCTCTCAGCCGGGCGGCGCTGGCCGCGGCCGAGGCGCGCGTGCAGGCGGCGATCGGGGCGCCGCGGGGGGAAGGGACGACGGCGGGGGGCCGAGGGGCGGAGGAGGGGTCGCCGTTTGGGCCCGCGCACGCGGCGCGCGCCTCGAGATCGGCCGCGCGCCTGCTCGGGTGGAGGGGCGCCGACGAGTACCGGCGCTCGAGGGCGCCGGGCGCGTCGGACGGGGCGCGCGCGGCGGGCGCGGCGCTGGCGGCGGCGGCGGCAGAGGCCACGCGCAGGGGAGAGAGCGGGCCGGGGGGGGCGGCGGCGGCGGCGGGGGGAGAGGAGCTCGGGCAGGCCGACCCGCGGCGCCTGGCCCTGGCCGCCGCCTACCGCGCCGAGAGAGGGCGGCTGTTGCTGGCGCTGCGGGCGCTGGGCGAGGCCCTGGCTAAGGGCAGGTGAGGCTGGGCGTCGTGCTGGCCGGGCCGGGCCGGGGCCCCGCCCTTCGCATCCCCTCCCCCCCATGCGGCGAACGGCGGTCGACGCCCGCCGCCCGCCGCCCGCTCGTCGTTCGTAAGTCGCCCTGCCCGCGCAGCGCCGCCGCCGGTTTATTCTCTATTTATACACACGCGCGGTCATGTCAAATGCGATGTTTGTGTGCTTTGAGTGTCCGTGCGTCGGATGTGCGTCGCACGTGCGTCGGATGTCGTTATCGTGGTGTGCTTGTGCCCTCCTCCTTGCGATGCAAAACCCAAAAGGGAAAAAAACGACCGCACCACAAACGAAGAAAAAAAAGAGACACGACGGCAAACCTAGCGGTCCCGCAAGATCTTGCACAGCATCTTGTGTTTGGGGTAGCAGCGCTTCTGGCAAGCGGCCGAGCAGTAGTAGATCACAAGGCAGCTGGCGCACCTGTACTTTCCCGGCTCGACGCAGTCCATGCCGGCGCACTGGCGCGGCTGCTTGCGCTCGCGCTTGGTCTTCCCCGCCGTGCCTTCGTCTCCGTAGAGCGCGAGGCAAGCCACGTCCTGCGGCGAGCCCAGCTGCTCCACGACGTGCCTGAGCCACGCCAGGTTGACCTTGCGGCGCCCCGGCCGGCGCTCGACCGCGGCCGCCGACGTCGCCGACCCGACCGACGCGACAAATTCGATCAGCGGGCGCGCGCGGAGCTCCAGGGGGGGGGGCGCCCTTGCCGCCGCGCTCGTCCTCGCGCCCGGCGTCGTCGCGAGCGGCCTGTTCGCGCTCGAGCGCGCGCTGGAGAAGCGCAGCCATCGGACGCGCTTGCCCGGCGGCCCGAAAGGCCAGCGTCTCGTCCAGCCGCGGTTACAGCGGCGCCATAAGCGCTCCCAAGCGATATGCCTTCAGGATGAGGTTGTAGTCCGCGCCCGGGGAGTGCAAGAGCAATTTCTTGTTGAAGGCGCAGGCCGCCACGGCGCGCGCGCCGCCCTCTCTGCGGCCGGGCCGCCGCCCGGGACGGACGCCAGCAGCGCCGCCTCCAGCCGCGAAACGCTGAGCGCGGACTCGGAGATAATGACGAGCTGCGCAATGTCCGATGGCTTGGCCACGACGATAACGCGGCCGCTGGTTGCCAAAGGGCCGTCCGACCTCTCGGTCTCGGACTCGGCCGGGGCGCCCCGCCACGCGGCGTCCAGGCGCCGGTCGAGGATCTCCAACACCGACGACGAGGCGCTCTCGAGCCGCGCGTGCGCGGACTGAGGCGTGGCTCCCGCCATCTCCCGCAGCAGCGCGCACTCGCGGGACGAGAGGCCTAGGGACGTTGGGGGCTGGTCGACGGCGTCCCACAGGCCGCGGGGTCGCAAGTCGCGCGCCACGGCCGTCGACAGCGGCAGGGCCTCGAGGCCGCGCGCCGCGCCGCCTGGCAGCTGCTGCTGCCGCTGCTGCTGCTGCTGCTGCTGCTGCTGCTGCTGCTGCTGCTGCTGATGTTGCTGCTGCTGCTGCTGCTGCTGCTGCAGCTGCTGCTGCTGCTGCTGCCCGGACGAGACGGGCTGCAGCGGCGGCGCCCGCTCGAGAAAGGCGGCGGCGTGGCGGGCGGCCTCCGAGCCGCACGCGTGCGCGAACAGCGAATCGGACACCTCGGCGACGTTGATCTTCTCGTCGCCTGAATCGCCATCTTGCCTGCGGCCGCAGGCGCGAGACGGGTTGGCAAAGCCCGGCCAGATGATCAGGGATCGCAGGGACGCCAGGCCTGCTTGGGCGGCTTGGGCGTCTGCGGCCGCGGTCGACTGCGGCCGCAGCAGCAGCGCGGCGAACAGCGCACGGCAGGCGGCGGCCTGGGCCACGCGCACGCCGACCGTCGACAAGGCCGCGCGCAGCGCCTCTTCCGGGTCGCGGTCGCGGTCGCTGTAGATCGCATGCTCGATGCGCATCGACTGGCACGTAACGCGCGCGGCGTTCAAAGTGCCCGGCTCGCAGCCCTCCAGGCAAGGCCCGCCTGCCGCGTCTGTCGTGGCGAGGTACGTGGCCAGCGCCAGCGCAACGTGCATTAGGTCGGCGGAGCTGTCGCCGCGCGCGTCGCCGCCGCCGCCGCCGCCGCCGCCGCTGCCGCCGCCCCCGTCGCCGCCGCCACCGCCGCCGCCGCCCAGGTCGCCTGCCTCGGCGAACGCCGACGCGTCCGCGGCACGAGTGACGCACAGGCGGTCCTCGCGCTGCATCTGCAGGACAAACGCGTCCTCTCAACAAAGTCGCCGTCGTCGGGCGGCGCCAGACGCGCGGCGGCCAGGGCGGCGCGCAGTGCGTCCTCGTCGGTTCCCGCCCGCCCTGTGACGATCGTGCGGACGGCCGCGTGGGCCAGGACCAGCGGCGGGGGCAAGGTCGCGCACCCTTGGTCCAAGCAAGATTTGGCCTGGCGCTTGAGGTCAAAGCCCGCGCCCAGCGCCATCAAGGACGCGTGGGACGCCACCGACTTGCGCACGGTGCGCCTGGCATTGGACACGGCCCCGCCGGACGGCTCGGCCAGCAAGACGAGCGTGCGGCGCGCCGCGGAGCAGCCCCGCGCGGTCGCGGCCAGCGTCGTCGAGCTGGCGGCGGCGGCGGCGGCGGCTATGGCCACGACTTTGCGGGCGAACGGTGGCGCGCGGCGGCGGCGGCGGAGCGTTCGATCCCGGCGTGCCCCGCGGCGCTGCGATATGCAGATGCGGAGGGCGGCGGAGGCGGCGTCGGCCAAGAACGCATCGATGGGGCCCGCGCCGGCGATCGCAGGAAATGGCGACCAGTGCGGCGGCCTCGACCGGTCATGGCCTCCAACCATTCGGAACCCGGCGTCCAGGCGGCGGTCGCGCGAAGCATGTCGGTCTCTGCCGGCGTGAGGGTGGCGCGCACGCAAGGGACGGCGAGGACGAGCTCGACGTTGGAAATCGGGGAAGGGGGCGCCTGCGAGCGCGCCGTCGGCGGCGGCGGCGGCGCGGGTGCGGGCATCGACGACTCTGGGGATGGTGCTAGGGCCTGGAGGGTGGCCGTCTCGAGCGCCGTCTCAAGCGAGCACGCCGCCTCCGAGAGCACGGCAGGGTTCTGCGGTGATTGCCGGAGGGCGCGCGGAGTCGGCCATGGTCACGGGGCAAGGGGGTCTCAATTTGCCGACGCGCGCTCGCCCCCTGGTGCTCGTGCGTCGTTCGGGCGGTGGCTGGTCAAGTCGGGTCGATGGAGGTCCGATTAGTACGGCAAGCGGAGTCGGAGTTTAGAGCGGTTGGGATGTGGTTGATCGATTCCGCCTTCTTGTCTCGACGACGACGACGACGCGCGGCTTGGCTCGCCGCCACAAAAGCGAGCGCGCGCAACAACCTCTCGCTGTGCGCTCCCCTCGTTTGGTCTCGCGTCTCTGCGACCCAGCTTCATCATCTCGACACAGCCGCTCGACGTCGAGAACCTGAACGACGAGTCGAACAAAGCAAAAACGAGACTGTTGCGCAAAAGGCCGGCGACCACAAACCAATTTTGTTTCTGACGCGCGGCGACTGTCCTGAAGGGAACGGCGCTCTAGTCGCCCCGCGAGGGCCCTCACGACAAGCGCTCCGAGAAAAAGGAGGCGCGCGCGCGCGCACAGCCGAAAGCCGTCGGCGCCAACACGCGAGGCACAATGCAGGCCACGGCGACGGCGACGGCGGCGCGCGCCGAGCGGCCCGACACCGACGCCGACGCTGCCGCCGCGCCCGCCGCCGGCGTCCTGCCCCCGCGCAGCCCCAACCTCGACGCCGCCGCGGCGCGACGCCTGTACTCCCCGCCCCAGACGGACGCCCTGCCCCTCCTGTCCGCCGCCCTGGCCCTCGGGTGCTGGGCGACGGCCATGCGCCACGGCCTCTTCAGCGTGCGCCTGCCAGACTCGCTCGGCGGCGCCGGTGTCGGCGGCCTCCTCGGCGCCAAGGGCAGCGGCGTCGGCACCAGCCCCTGGTGGAACGTCGCGCTCACCTTCTGCGCCGTCGAGTTCTGCAGCACCGCCCTCTTCATCACGGCGCACGACGCCATGCACGGCACCGTGTGCCGCCGCTCGAGGGCGCTGAACGACGCCGTCGGGCGGCTGTGCCTGGCGCTGTACGCTTGGTTCGACTACGGCCTGCTGCACGAGAAGCACTGGGAGGTGAGGCACTAAGATGGAGGAGGAGGAGGGCGTGTGCAGGGGGCACACAGCACATGGCACGCGGCTCGGTCGTCGCGGCGTGTTTGTGTGTGTGCGTGTTCTGGCGGCCGCTGTGGTTTGCCAGCGGGCAGGGGGGGGTCGGTCGCGCGTGCCTCTGCCTTTCAAGCCCCGCCCAGACCAAGCATACAAACCAACGACACGCCTGCCCCATACCCACCCCCACTCACCCCTCCCTCCCTCTCCCACCCCAAACCAACATCACACGCAAAAAAACAAAAAAACAAAAAAACGCCACGACGACGACGACCCGACGACAGCACCACAACCACACGGGCCTCGTCGGCGGCGACCCGGACTTCCACGGCGGCAATCCCTCGTTCCTCAGCTGGTTCGTGCGCTTCATGACCACCTACTCCCGGCCCGGCCAGTACGCGCGCATCGTGGCCTGGGTGTTCTTCCTGCAGGCGCTCGGCGCGCCCTACGGAAACGTCGTGCTCTTCGTGGCGGCGGCGCCGATCGCAGCGGCCTTCCGCCTGTTCTACTTCGGGACGTACCTGCCGCACCTGCCGCCCGCGCTGGCCGAGGGTAAAGAGGCCGGGTGGAGGGCCGGGGGGAAAGAGGGGAGCGCCAAGGAGGGGCAAGAGGAGGAGGCGGCGGCGGCGGCGCCCCTTGTCGGCGCCGCCCGCCCGTCCCTGTGGCGCCGCCTCGCCGGCCCCGCGCGCGACGGCTCGGCCCGCATGGCCTGGCAGCTGTCCCACTCGGCCGACGTGCCCCCGCTGGTCGCCTTCCTCTCGTGCCTGTGCTTCGGCTACCACTGGGAGCACCACCGCTTCCCCTACGCGCCCTGGTTCGACCTGCCCAAAGTCCGCGGCCTGGCGCGCGAGCACGGCCTCCGGCGGCGGTGCGTCGACGCCTACCTGCGCGAGGCGGCGGGCGGCGAGGTGGCGGAGCAGCAGCGGCGGGCGCTGCGGGGGGCGGGGGGCGAGGGGGTCAAGGCGGCGTGAAGAGGGAGGTCGTGTTGCGGTGGGTCGTGTTTTTTTTTCGAGCCACCAAAAAGCGGGGGGGGGGGAGGGGCGTGGGCAGAGTCGCGCCCGGCGGACGGCGGCGGCGGCGGCGCTCGCGCGCGCCCGGCGGACGGCGGCGGCGGCGGCGCTCGCGCGCGCGTCTATTTTCGCCCGCGGCGCGCCTCTGGTCTCCCCCGCGTCCCCGGTGCTTCCTACTAGCATTGATTCCACCCCCTTTTAAGCACGGGCGGTCCTCACACCGCTGTCATTCTCTCTAGACTCTGTAGTCGAGACCCCCTCTGCGCAGGCGCGCGCAGGTCCTTGTTTTCAGTGCGAGCGAACGAGTGGAGGGAGAAAAAGACCTGTGTGTGGCCTCTCTCTTTGCCGCGACCCCTTTGGTCGCCATGGCGGCGGGCCAGCGCGGGCGAGCGCCCGCAGAGCCTCGAGAAGGAGAAATCGCGCCCACGGACGCCCGCGCACGCATCCGGCGGTCAACCCCGGCGGTCGCCGCCAAAGCGGGGACCAAGGCCGAGGGCTGCGGACCCGAGGCCTCGGGCGACGAGAACGCGCCCGCGCCCGCAGCAGCAGCAGCAGCAGCAGCAGCGGCTGCGGCCGCGGCAGTGGAGGCCGCCGCACTGGACAAGTCGGGTCCCAAATACGTGTATCGGTGCGTTGGTAGAGGGGAGAGCACGCGGCTCACACCTTGAATCAAAAAAGACAGACGAGGCGAGGCGAGGCGAGGCGAGGCGGCGGCACCCCCCCGCCGCCGACGCCCGCGCGCCCGCCCGCTCGCCCCGTTCCTTTTTTCGTCCGCAAAAGCCGGGGGCGCTCCTTCCCAACAACGCTCACGACCCGGACCAGCCACACCAAACCACAATTCACAATCAACAAAAACAAGCAGCCTCCCTCCCGACAGCGACGCCAAGGGCGTCGCCATCGCGTGCGCCATCCTCGCGCTCTGGGCAACCGCCTTCTACTGGTGCCACTTTTGCGTGCGGCTGTCCGCCTCGGCCTCGGTCGCCGGCGGCGGGGTCGTCCGCGTCCTCCCCTCCTCTCCCGTTTGGGTCGTCTGCGCCTCCTTCGCGGCGCTCACCCACCTGTACATGGGCCTGTTCGTCACGGCGCACGACGCCATGCACGGCGCCGTGTGCGGCCGGCGGCGCCGCGCGCTGAACGACGCGCTCGGCCGCGCCTGCATCACGTGCTACGCCTTCTTCTCGTACGCGCGCCTGTACGAGGAGCACTGGCGGCACCACCACTGGACGGGGCGGACGCGGGGGGCGGCTGAGGTCGAGGCGCGGCGGGCGGCGGCAGCGGCAGGGGGACGACCGCGCCCTGCCTTGGGGACGGCCAGCGGCGGGGCAGACGGCGCGGAGGGCGCGGCGGACGCGGCATCCGCCGCCGCCAAGGACGCCGCCGACGAGCCCGTCGTGCGCTACGACCCGGACTACCACCGCGGCGACGCCCGCCTCCTCCCCTGGTTCTGCGCCTTCATGGCCCACTACTCGTCGCCCGGCCAGTACGCCAGGACGGGCGCCGCCGTGGCCGCGCTGCTGGCGCTCGGCGCGCCCTACGCCAACCTGTGCCTCTTCATGTGCGGCTCGGCCGTGCTCGCGGCCTTCCAGCTCTTCTACTGGGGGACGTACCGCCCGCACCGGCCCGACGCGGCCGCCCGGCGCGCGCACGCCGCGGGAGGGGACGCGGCCGCGGCCGAGATGCCGTGGCGCCGCTCCCGCTCGGCGCCCTACCCGCTGCCGGTGCTCTTCCTGCAGGCCTACTTCTTCAACCTGCACTGGCACCACCACCGGTGGCCCTACTGCCCCTGGTGGGACCTGCCCAGGCTGAGGCGGGAGGCGGGGGCGGCCGGGGCGGCGCCGGTGGCGGGGGCGGGGGCGGAGGAGGGGGCGGAGGCGTACTAGAGAGAGACTTTTGAGAGAGATAGATTGGGGCGCGTTCTTTTTTTTTGGTGGGATCGGGCGTCGATCGCAGTAAGCCAGCCGGGGGCCGGACGCGCTCGTTCTCGAGAGGCGGACGCGCAGAACGCAGCTAGTTGTTTTTACGATAGCGATTCGAGAAACAGACGAAGTGAACCCAAAGTGAAATCAAGGCGGGAGCAAGTAGGGCGTGAGCGGAATAGAGACAGAGATAGACGGCGGCCAGCAAGAAAGGAACAAGACGCCGACGCGCGCGCGCGCCGAGACACGCTCGATCAGAAGCAGACAAAAAAAACAGCGACGGCGGCCGGAAAACAAGTAGGGCGGCTGCGAGCGGATACGTTCCTGCTCCTTCGTTCGACTTTCATTACAACGTGATCATGAGTGCCCTCCAGATCGGCTAGCAATAAAACGTGTGTGGATGCGATTATGATGCGAAGAGTCGGAAAATGGCCACGCAGCGCACGAACTTCCCCCCTCTCATTGGTCCGGCTTGGCGGGGTCCAATCCGGGGAGGGCGAGGTTCCGAATGCGCTCGTTCACCAGCCGCGACCCGCCGTACTTCTCCAGCAAAAGGCAGACGATGTCGCGCCACAGGAACACACGCCGCAGGGGGAGGTCGGAGCGGAAGCGGGCCCGCGCGCGCGCGCGCTCCTCGACGCCAACCTTGGCGGGCGCAAACCCGGGCGCGTACTTGTTGTGGCAAACAGATTCGGTGTTTTGAGGGTCGTGAATCCACGCGCGTCTCTCGGCGATGCGCAGGTGCTTGCCGAGGTCGGCGCCGGGCGAGATGCCAAACTGCTTTCTTGCTCGGACATCGCTAAGCATGCGAAAGCGGAATAACGGCGAACTCCACAGGCCCCGCGAACCCAACCCGCAGGCCACGCGAACTCCCCCCTCGTTCCACGCGGCGCGCACAGCATCGACCCTTCGACAGGGTGGCGAAAGCGCGTCAGCACGCCGCACATGACGCACCCGGCGGCCTGGCTCAGCGGCACGTACTCGTCGAAGCCCGTCTTGTTCAGCGCCGGGTCGTCGACCGAGGCGCGTCGCCGGGTTCTTCGCGCGGACGCCCGCCCAAAAAGACGCGACGGCGTCGCGCGCCTCGCGGGAGCAGCGCGCGAGCACGGTCCAGTCGTGCGCGTCTAGCACGCCCGTGAGCATCATCAGCTCGAGCAGCAGCGTGAAAGGGGCTGGAGGCGTCGAGGAGGCGGTCGCGCAGACGGCTGCTCGCTGCTGCGATCGAAGAGGAGCCCCTGAATGAGGGGGAGGCCCCTCCTCCCAAGGGCCGCCGTCGACCCGTCCGCGCCGCTTCCTCGTGTTTGCCATATTTTGCCTAATCGGAAGAGCGTTTGGCGAAAGAGGGAGAGACTGTGCCGCGTGGCGCGCGCTTGCATATGAGCCAGCAAGACGACGCCGCAGCTGGGAAAACAAACCGCCGCCTTGGCAAGGACGAGGACGAGCGCGCACGCGCGTCGCTCAAAATTTCAAAAGAAATTTCATCGTCTCGTAAAGCTGCAGAGTGCCCTCTATGCTCGTCGCTAGTAGTTTAAACACAGCGGGCGCAACCGCGTGCCGTCGCCTGAACCCTTCGAAGCGCGCGCCCCCGGGCGATTCTTTCTCCTGTTCTCGCGTGCGCCCTCGTCGCCCGGCTGTCGGCGACAGGCGGACGCGCCCCGCCGCCGTCGGCGCCCGCCTTTTGACGCGCACGCCCCCCCCCCCCCCCACACCCCCCACCCCCCCCCCCCCCCACGCCAAAACAACCGACCAAGAGGGGTGCCCCAAAACTCC
>Ga0105054_10000652_pt1 | contig 55225 bp, 50 predicted proteins | sample BON02_FD_78091 | JGI IMG/M metagenome (GOLD analysis project Ga0105054, IMG submission 78091) | Freshwater microbial communities from Lake Bonney liftoff mats and glacier meltwater in Antarctica - BON-02 (megahit assembly) | ecosystem: Environmental > Aquatic > Freshwater > Ice > Glacier...
CAATGGTTTGTTTGTATTTTTGTTCCGTCTGAAGAGTCCCATAAATTATTTTTATTTTTCCAAAAACAAAAATAAGGGATTCTTAGACACTTTTTAACAAATCAAACTTTCGGATAGTAGTGAAGAAGTATATATGAAATAGATGAAGCTTATTGAACTAATTTATATAAGTGTTTAGTATTGAAACACTTTAAAACCGGATACTATTGAAAAAAGAAGCAAATCATTCTGTCAGAAAAGCATTACTACTTCCCGTATTAATTTTGTTTTCATCGTTTCTTTCTGCTCAAGTTATAGCTGTTGGAGGTAATGCCCTTTATAATTTTCAAACAGAAAGTATAGGAGGAGGTGTTAGAGCGAGTATTTATCCTAATAATAGAATAAGTATCGCACCACAATTTTCCTATTTCTTTTCATTCAATAAAGTACATGAATACTATTTAGGAATAGCTGGTGAATATAAGTTTATACAGAGAGACAGAATCAATGTATATGCGATAATCCACGGCGGATACAATTCTTGGTTGAATTATGATGCATCCAATTTAAAAACAGCTAGTCCCAATAATTTCGATTTTGAAGGAGGAGTCGGAATATCTGGAACTCGATGTTTGAGACCCTTCTTGGAATACCGCTACAATGTTCGCCACTTCGAAACCAATATACAATTCGGCATACTGTATGTTTTTGGATGTCGGAAAAATAAATCAGTTGGACATTGTGACGCTTATGGGTGAAATGGAAACCCTCATTCAATTTTTAATAACTAATAATTGGTATAACTTAAAACAACCAAAACTATGAAAAAGAATCATTTTACGCTTGGGAAAATAATCGTATTAGCTTTACCTATTTTTCTCTTCATTAATTGCTCAAAAAAAAGGATCGAGCCAAAAATTGAGCCAAAAGAAAAAACATTAAACACCTACGCATCAGTCAATACATACCTAGATTCTAAACAGGTACAAGAACAAGAATTCATAATTGACAGTTTGGGTACGGGACCAATTACAGGAAATCAAGGAACAAAAATCTGGAACGGAAAGCAGTGTTTAATGTTTCCTAATGGAGACAGTGTAACTTGGCCTTACACTGTGAAATTGGTTGAATTATACACACCGAAAGACATGATCTATTATCAAATACCTACTATGTCTTCAGGCGAAATAATGAAAACAAAAGGAGAGATTCGCTTACGTGCTTTTAAAAATGGAACAGAACTTCTTTTGAAACCACAACCTTGTATGGCTCAAATTGAAATGCCTTCCACTACTCCAGAAAACGACATGCATGTTTTCAATGGCAGCGACTGGTTAGAAGAAAGTCCTATCAATGCGTTTACAACTTTAACGAATGGTCACGCAGCTAATATCCACACCTTAGGATGGATTAACTGCGGTGTTAAAGCAGGAAGTTCTACTAACGCAAGTTTTAGCTTCACTTCTTCTACCGATGATTTAACCAATGTAGGGAAGTTCATTTACTTTCCTTTAACAAAAACGGTGATGCAACTAAACTCATTGACTTCTCAAAACATCCCAATTGGTTCATCTGTTAAAATCATTTTTATTGCAGTGAATAGTAGTGGGAGTTTATTTCATTTTTACCAAGACCTAACAGTTACAAGTACAACTTCAGTTGATGTGACAATGACAGCAATTTCAGATGCAGATTTAACAACAAAATTAGACAATCTATAAAAGAGACTTTTGTATTCTATTTAGAGGTATTATATTGCTCTACTTTTTATATTTTTATGTTATTAGGACCTTGAATATTCAAGGTCCTTTTTTTTTGTCACTTAGTACAACCGATTACAACTCAAAAAAAAAAGGCTGCTCAAATTTAATTTGAGCAGCCTTTTTTTTATTAAAAACAATACTATTTCTTACAAATCAATATTTGCATATTTTGCATTTTTCTCGATAAACTCACGTCTTGGCGGAACATCGTCACCCATTAACATTGAGAATATTTGATCACATTCTGCTGCATTTTCAATTGTTACTTGACGCAAAGTACGGAATTCTGGGTTCATTGTAGTATCCCATAATTGCTCCGCATTCATCTCTCCAAGACCTTTATATCTTTGGATATGCACTGAAGACTCTGTACCAGCACCTTTGAATTCTTGAATCAATTGGTCCCTTTGAAGATCATTCCAAGCGTAATTTTGTTTAGAACCTTTTTTAACAAGGTACAATGGCGGAGTAGCGATGTAGATATATCCATTTTCAATCATCTCTTTCATGAAACGGAAAAAGAAAGTCAAAATTAATGTTTCGATATGCGATCCATCTACATCGGCATCACACATGATAATAACTTTGTGGTAACGTAATTTTTCAAGGTTCAATGCTTTTGAATCTTCATCAGTTCCAATACGAACTCCTAAAGCAGTGTAAATATTTTTAATCTCTTCGTTTTCGAAGATTTTATGGTGCATTGCTTTTTCAACATTCAAAATCTTACCTCTTAAAGGCATGATTGCTTGAAACATACGGTCACGACCTTGTTTTGCCGTTCCACCCGCAGAATCCCCTTCGACGAAATAAATTTCACACAAAGCAGGATCTTTTTCAGAACAATCTGATAATTTCCCTGGCAATCCACTTCCAGTTAAAACGTTTTTACGTTGAACCATTTCACGAGCCTTTCGAGCAGCGTGACGAGCACGAGCAGCAAGAATTACTTTTTCAACAATTAAACGAGCTTCAGAAGGATGTTCTTCTAAATAAATAGTTAGCATTTCAGAAACCGCCTGACTAACAGGAGCTGTAACTTCTCTATTCCCTAATTTTGTTTTTGTTTGACCTTCAAATTGTGGTTCAGCAACTTTAATTGAAACTACAGCAGTCAATCCTTCACGGAAATCATCTCCATCAATTTCAATTTTCTCTCTTGCCAACATACCTGAGTCTGTAGCGTATTTTTTCAACGTACTTGTTAAACCACGTCTAAATCCTGAAAGGTGCGTTCCTCCTTCGTGGGTGTTAATGTTATTCACATAAGCATGAATATTTTCAGTATAAGAATTGTTATACGTTAACGCAACTTCAACTGGAATACCATCTCTCTCTCCTTCAAAATAAATTACATCAGAAATAATAGACTCTCTATTTCTATCTAAATATTGAGCAAATTCTCTCAAACCACCTTCAGAATGAAACATAGTTGTCATTGGCTTCCCAAGATCATCTACATTTCTTAAATCTGTCAACGAAATATGAATTCCTTTGTTCAAAAATGCCAATTCACGCATACGAGCAGCAAGAGTGTCGTAATTGTAGATTGTATCATCAAAAATAGTTGCATCTGGCTTAAAAGTAACATAGGTTCCTGTCAAATCAGAAACACCAATTTCTTTCACATCGTATAAAGGTTTACCAATACTATATTCTTGTTGGAAAATTTTCCCTTCACGATGAACAATCGCAGACAAGTGAATAGATAAAGCGTTTACACATGAAACTCCAACACCGTGTAAACCTCCAGATACTTTGTACGTATCTTTATCAAATTTACCTCCGGCATGAAGTACAGTCATAACTATCTCAAGTGATGACTTTTTCTCTTTTGAATGCATTCCTGTAGGAATACCCCTTCCGTTATCTTTTACTGTAATAGATTCATCTTCATTGATAAAAACATCAATTGTATCACAATGACCTCCCATTGCTTCATCGATGGAGTTATCCACAACTTCATACACCAAATGGTGTAATCCTTTGACTCCTACATCCCCAATATACATTGCTGGACGTTTACGAACTGCTTCTAATCCTTCTAGGATTTGGATATTATCCGCTGAATAATCTTGATTCTTTAATTCTTCACTCATAAATGTCTCCCTTTGGAAATAATACTTGATGAACCCACAAAAATAGTCAATGAAAGACAGAATTCATAGTGAATAAACTGAAAACAAAATGTGATTTATCAACAGTCTATCAACCATTTTTAACACACATAAAAATCAAACAGAATCAAACAGAAATAGATTCAAATGAAAGAAATCAATACTTCTATACTGAAAACTTTAGAAAAAAATAATTTTTGGGTTCCCTTTAAAAAGTAACTTTACTTCCTGAAAATAATTTTGAACATCACAATGAAAATGAAGCAACTATTTTTATTTACTCTAATATCAATCAGTACAGTAACATCAAATACAACTTTCGCTCAATTCTCTGAAGAAGAAAACGAGATGATGGAAGTGGTAAAGCTGAATGGTGCCTACATTCCAAGTTCAGCTTTTCTAGATACTTCTGTTATTAAAAAAATGAAATTAGCAAACAGTACAAGTTGGAGACATTTATGGGTGGAAAATGCTGATACAGCAAAAAAAATAAAACAATTTTACGATATTCGTTTGAAATTTGATTCTAAAAAAGAAGCTGAAAAATTTCATAAAAAATTCTTACTTCTAAACTCAGAACATGCTGAAAAAATTAAAATACATGGTATTAAATCTGAAGGAACAAGCTTATTCTCAGTTTACAAAGGTGGAAAAGAGTATGCTGAAATGATGGATCCTTATGGTTATCAAATAATTTGCTTTTTATATGTAATTGATGATTATTACATTAAACAATACATTACTTGTAAAAAGGAATTTACACCCAGTGATTTTCAAAACTTCATAGATTCTACTATTTCAAGAATCCATAAAGACAAAAAATAAAATTTCTCTTAGAAATTAATCATCCAATAAACAACAAATAAAAGAATCAACCCGTAGATAATAATTAAATTCCTGTTTTCATTTTTAGGTGACTCTACTTTTTCCTTCATCACTTCAACCACCTTTCGATTTTTTTCGTGAGCATCTGTAAAAGTTCTAGGTTCTTTTTTAGGAAGCACTTTGTTTTGAGCCGTTTCTTTTATTGAACTCGTTGAATCTTGTAAAATATTTTCCCATTGAAATTTATATCCGCTACCTAAAAACACCTCATCCTTAGGGTTTAACATTATAAAACCTGTTAACTTCCTACCGTTTACAAAAGTTCCATTTAATGAATTAAGATCTGTCATAAACACATTTCCTTCAATATCTTGAAACAATTCTAAATGATAATCTGAAATAAATGGAATATTTAAAATAACATTGTTATCCAATGCTTTTCCTATTTTCAATAATAACGGTTCATTCATTTTTCTACAATAAAATCCAAACTTACTACAATCCTACTAATTTAAGAATCGTTCAATTCAAAATTACTTGAATTGAACGCTTCTTTTTATAATTTCTATTTCTTTAAATACGTATCAAACCATTGATTTTGCTCCCACAAAACATGCAAAATACTTTCTTTTGCTGAATATCCGTGACTTTCTTTTGGTAAAATAACTAAACGAGCTGGATTACCCATTCCTTTTAACGCATTAAAATAACGCTCACTTTGTAAAGTAAATGTTCCTGGATTATTATCCGCTTCACCATGAATCAATAACAAAGGTGTTTTCATTTTATCTGCTGTCATAAATGCAGACATTGTGTTATACACTTCCGGAACATCCCAATAACTTCTTTCTTCACTTTGAAAACCAAAAGGAGTCAATGTTCTATTATAAGCGCCACTTCTAGCAACCCCACAAGCAAATAAATTTGAATGTGTCAATAAATTTGCCGTCATAAACGCACCATACGAATGTCCACCAACCGCTACTCTTGTTCTGTCTATATATCCTAAAGAATCTACCGCATCAATTGCCGCTTTAGCATTCGAAACTAATTGAGGAATAAAACTATCATTTGGCTCTGTTTTCCCTTCTCCTAAAATTGGAAATGCAGCATCGTCTAAAACAACATATCCACGTGTAACCCAATATACTGGAGAACCATAGTAAGGAAAAGTAAACTCATTTGAATTTTGAGTGTTTTGTCCAGCACTATTTTTATCTTTAAATTCTTGAGGATATGCCCACATAATCATTGGCATCTTCTGTTTAGAAGCCTTATCATACCCTAAAGGTAAATACAACGTCCCTGTTAACTCAACGCCATCTGCACGTTTGTATTTAATAACTTCTTTAGAAACACTTTCAATACTTTTAAATGGATTGACAAAATCTGTAATTTGAACCAAAGGAGACTTTTTACTCGTAATTGTACGAACAAAATAATTTGGATATTCAGTTGGTGATTCAATTCTTACTAAAACCTCCCCTTTTTTTATATTTGAATACTCAATAATACTTTCCTTTTTAGTAGTCAACGTTGAACTATACAATCGTTTTTTCTTTCCTGTAATTAAATTCATTTTATCAACGAATGGAAATTGGCCTTTATCCGTAAACCCTTCACCTAAAAGGTAAGCGTCTTGTAAACTCAACGTTAGAACGTATCTTCCATATTGATTTTTATTCATTTCAAAACTTCCTGGATCACTATATTTATCTTGAGAATTTCTATCAAAAATAACTCTTGAAGCAATTGTAGCATTAGAAGGATCAAAAACATATGTTTTAGTATTTCTTGTATTCCACCAACCATCTACTAATACTGCAATGTTATTATTTCCCCAATAAATATCTTCAAAACGTTGAATAGATTTTACAAGCGATGTTGGCGAAGCAGAAAAAGGAGCTTCCCATTGAAAAACTTCATCTCTAAAGTCTACTTTTCTCTCTGGATCACCACCGTCTAAAGCTTCTACAAAGTATAAAGTTGAAGGTTTATCACTTCTCCAAGCTAATTCACGTTTCCCTAATCGAACAGCCATTGTCCCTTTAGGTAATACTTCTGAAAGAGCTACATTATTTACTTCTTTCACTAAATCACCCGATATACCATAAACTGTTGAAACAAACGCAAAACGATCATATTGAACTAGATAAGAAAACGGGAGTTGCATTTTTGTAGCAAGCACATAACTTCTATCTGGCGACATTGAAATTGTTGACCACATATCTTTTTCTTTCCAAAGTTTTTTAGAACCATCAAATTTCACTTCAAATAATTCAGAACTAATCAATGTCTCAAAATTTTGCTCATCCATTTTATTTTTCAATAAATCTTGGTACGTTCTGTTTTGAGCTTTTGATCCGTTACTATTGGTAATAGTTGGACCTGTAGGCATTGCTTTTGAAGTATTTATTAACTCTACTTTTTGTGAAGGCAACATTTTAACAACAATCGATTGACTATTTACAAACCAAGAATATGGGTTACCTAAATTAGCATTCAAATTCGCTTCTGTTATTTTATGTGCAATTGCATTAACTACATCAACTACCCAAAGCTCTACTCCTGTAGTAGTTGTATTTGTAAAAGCGATAGTTTTCTCATCAGGTGACCAGGTAATGTAAGCAATCTTAGGATTTGCAGGCAAATGTTTCACTTGAAGCATTTCTGTACTTTTAAATTTCCTAATTTTAAGATTAACAACATACGTTATTGTACTAGAAATATTAGTAACTGGATTGATTCTCAATCCCCCTAATTTCATTTCATCTTGTGATAAATCTTCTAAATTTTTATATGTATTTCTATAAGAAAATAGAATATAATCACGCTTACTATCCATTAAAACAGAAGGCGCTCTTTCATAATCTACCAATTCCATGATCTCTTGTGGAGGTTGCTGATAGCTTAAATTTTCTTGAGAAATTAAAGCACTTCCAATTAATAGAGATGTAATGACAGTAAAAAAAGTTATTTTCATACGTTTTTTTATTTTTTGCAGTAAATATAATTAGAATTTTAGAAGTTTTCAACCTCAAAACTCAAACCATCGTAGGACAAGAAGACATTAGGAGGCAGCAATTTTTCAATGTCTACATATTTCCCAAAAATATGTGAAATATGTGTCAAGTATGCTTTCTCAGGATTAATTTCTTTTATAAATTCTAAAGCTTGTTCCAAATTGAAATGAGAAATATGTTCACCTAACTGCAATGCATTTACAATCAAAATCTTAGTTCCTTTTATTTTTTCAATTTCTTCTTTCGAAATTATTTTAGCGTCCGTTATATAAGTGAAATTACCAAATCTAAATCCTAGTACTGGCATCACATAATGCATAATCTGAATTGGTTGAACTTCTATTCCTCCTGGAAGTGTAAATTTTTCAGAATTAATTCTATTCAAATTCACTTTGGGTATTCCCGGATATTTAGTACCTGAAAAAATATAATGAAACTCTCTTTTCAAAGCCTCTTCTACTCTTTCAGTACAAAAAACTTCCATATCCCTTGATTCTTTAAAATTAAACCCTCGAACATCATCCAAACCCGCAATATGATCTTTATGTTCATGAGTAAACAAAACAGCTCGTAATGATTTCACTTGATACAAGAGCATTTGTTGACGAAAATCTGGACCAGTATCAATTACATAATTTTGACCATTTTCAGTTAATAAAATAGAACTCCTCAATCTTTTATCACGAGAATCAGTAGACTGACACACCTCGCAATCACATGCAATCATTGGAACACCTTGAGACGTTCCTGACCCTAAGACAGTTACCTTCATAATATTCAATTTAAATCTTACTCATTTTCAACACTTTAAACAAAAAAACAATCCAACCGCTAATAATTAACAAACCTCCGATTGGAGTAATTGGACCTAAAAATTTCAATGAAATCGTTAAGATTGGCTGAAGAGATAGAAAATAAATTGAACAAGAAAAAAAGAGTACGCCCAGTAACCATAAAGTAAAAATAGGTTTTAAAGAGAATTTTAATTTCTCTTCGTTTAGTCCAATAATTAAAAATGAAAATCCCATATATATTTGATAACGAATACCTGTTTCGAAAGAAGAAATCTTATCTGGATACTCTACTAAGACTAGTTTTAAGGCGTGAGCACCAAACGCGCCTAACACAACACCTAAAATTAGCAATATTGCACCAACAATTGTAAATTTTTTCGCCATCATTATTTGTTTTTATTTAAATTTAAAGTAAATTCCAATACGTCACTCCACCCCTTCCATTTACCATAATTACCGATAGTTTCATTGTGCCAAATGAATGAGAAATCTCCTCCAAAACGAGAAACTTCTCCATAAAGCTTCCAAATTATATTTTTACTTTCGTCAATACTCAACTTCAAGTATTCATTCAAAGTTCCATCCATGTAAACAAAAGGATGAATGATTAATTCGGAAATTTGATTCTTATTCAAATCAAACCAATAATAGGGGCGAGCAGTTCCATTTCTAAAACCAACTTGATCTGCAAACCCCATAGAGAAATCATCTTTAAATCCTAATGCAATTAAATTTGGATACGTCAATCCTACTTTTAATTTTAGAAAATGCTGTCTACTACATTCAATTTCAGTATCTAAAATATTTTTTAATCGCATTTTTTCCTCATTCAATTGAAATTCATAGGTATTTGACTTATAACTCGGATGCAATCCTACTATTGCCTTCTCCCCTATTCTACTGATTAATTGTTGGTGTCTACTATCAGAATAAGAAATATTCTTATCGTATTTAGCTAAATCACCCAACAACCAAAAAACATTCACTTCATATCCTCTATCAGCTATCGACTCTATGTATTCAAAAGTGTCATAAGGGTCTTTCATTTGAAGGCTCAATACCTTTCTGCGTTCTGTTAGTCGTTTTTTATTATTAGTCAACCTGTCCTTTGAAATAGAATACCATTTTCGAAAACCTTGTTTCCATTGATACGCAAACGTATTATCGATATCAAAAGTTGGTTTAATTTTAACCTTTTCAATCTTTAAATTATGTTTAAAATCAGTATGCTTTTCTAAAAAATAAATAAAGTCAATGGCCCATCTGTCGCACATAGCTTTATCCAACCATCCAAACTCATATTGTAAGCTATATTTTGCAGCGAATCTTCCATGATTATCTTCTCTGTAATTTGTATATTCTTCCATTCTTGAAAGAACATAAAAAACAGATGCAAGTGGATCTATAACTCTATTAAAAGATAAACACTCTTCCCTCTCAAATTTACTTTTCTCTATCCCGTAAACAAATACAGACTCATCAAACAAAACAACTGAAGGAATTAATTGTAAAATTCCTTTAAAAGTTTGTTCAGAATAATTTAATTTAGAATATGTAGAATTCACGAATGATAAAAAGTCATTATTTAATTTATAGTCCAATCCCCTTTCCTTAAAAACGAAATCTAAGGTGTAAATCAATCTTTCAGAAATTTGTTCTACATAAATCTCAATCATTACAAATGTTCTAGTATTTTTTCACAAATAAATTCAGCTGCTTTCCCATCACCATACAAAGAAGGGTAGGTGAAATGAGTTCTAGAACTTAAAATGGTATACGCATCAACAATTTTATCATAATTAGCATCTGTCAATAATGCATTTCCGTTATTTACAATTTCAACCCATTCTGTTTGAGGGCGAAGAATGATGCATGGTTTTTGAAAGAAATAAGCTTCTTTCTGAAGTCCACCACTATCTGTAACAATCAATTGAGCGTTTTTCTCTAATGCTATAATATCAATAAATCCAGCAGGATCAATAATCTTGAACGATTTATTCCCTTTTATTTCAGCGAACAAATCAACCGACAATTGACTTTTCATCTTACTTCTAGTTCGAGGATGAATTGGAAGTACGATTGCTAAATTGGTTGTTTTTTGAATATGAAGCAATGCTTTAAATATCCCTTCTAAGTTCTCAGCTATATCAGTATTTGAATCTCTGTGAATAGTTGACAATATATAGCGATTAGGTTCCACACCAATTTTCTTTAAAATGGTGGATTTTTCATCCGAAACAGATGAAAAATATAAACTATTGTCAAACATCACATCACCACAATGATATACTCTTGGAGAATTCACAGTTGCTTTATAAGTAGACTCTAAATCAAACCCTTCTCGTTTTAAATTAACAAAACCAGTAGTTGTTGGGGTAAATAACAAAGTTGACATGTGGTCGCACGCAATTCTATTCACCTCTTCAGGCATTGCTTTATTGAAACTTCTTAAACCTGCTTCAACATGAATAACAGGAATATGAATTTTAGCTGCCGCCAAAGATCCTGCAATTGTAGAATTTGTATCACCATAAACTAAAATAGCTGTTGGATTTTCTTTTATAAAAATTTCCTCCAAGCCTTCAATCATTTTTCCAGTTTGAGTACCATGAGAGCCACTACCTACATTTAAATTGTAATCAGGCAAAGGAATTCCCATTTCAGTAAAAAATATTTCAGACATATTTTCGTCGTAATGTTGTCCTGTGTGAACAATTACTTCTACTAATTCTTGAGAAAAATTTTCTTTAATCGCTCTGCTAATCGCTGATGATTTAATGATTTGAGGTCGAGCACCTACTATCGTAATTATTTTTTTCAATGTGCTATTTTAATTAATCATTATACAAAATACCTTCGTCGGCGAAGCTAAAGTAACCATTATCTGTGAAAATTAAATGATCCAATATAGGTAAATCAATCAATTTCCCAAAACTCAACAAATCTTTAGTAATTTTTTTATCATGTTCACTTGGGTAAAGAGCACCACTTGGATGATTATGACTAAGAACAATAGAACTTGCAGAATGATCTATTGCTAATTTGAAAATAATTTTACCGTCTACTATAGTTCCCGCAAGACCGCCTTTAGAAATTTGCTCATGACGAATAATTTCATTTGATCTATTCAAGAGAATTATATAACTTTCTTCGTGTTTCAAATCTTTATAAATTGGATCTAAATATTCATAAATCATTCTCGAACCTCTAATTTTAATTTTCTTAGGAGTGTCCGATTCTTTCCGCCTTCTTCCAAATTCTAATGCAGCAAGAATAGCTACTCCTTTCGCTTCTCCTACTCCTTTAAATTTCATTAAATCATTCAAAGTATTCTTTCCAAATAAAGACAAACTATTTGCTGTTTTAGAAAGCATTTCTTGCGCAAGTTCAACGGCAGATTTATTTCTCGAACCCGAACCGATAATAATTGCTAATAACTCAGCATCAGAAAGTGCATTTCTACCTTTTAAGATCATCTTTTCTCTCGGTTTATCATCTTCTGCCCACGATTTAATTGTTAAATTTTGATTCATACAGTTATACATTTCTCATTAAAGCTATAAATAAAATTGAGAATTAACATCATTTAACGAAATAAAATTCAATTTATTTTAAAACAAATAACATATTAATAATCAAGCACTTAAAAACAATATGTTAAATTAATTAAAATCAAAACTTTTTTAGTCAATGAAAACAATAACTATTTGTAACGGATATAACTATATTTGGAATATGCATCAATTACGTTTGTTTTTATTACCCATTTCATGGATTTATGGATTAATTACATTCATTCGTAATAAATTATTTGACGTTGGATTTTTTAAACAGTATTCAATTCCAAAAAAATCGATTTGTGTAGGGAATTTAGCAATTGGTGGCACAGGAAAATCCCCTCACGTTAACTACTTAGTAAACCTTTTAAAAGAATCAACCAAAATTACAATTCTAAGTCGTGGTTACGGAAGAAAAACCAGAGGTTTTATTTTAGCTGACAATCTATCTACTGGCAGTTCGATTGGTGACGAGCCCAAAATGTATTTCAACCGATTTAATCCATCCGTGCAAGTTGTAGTTTGCGAAAAAAGAGCGGAAGGAGTGAAAAAAATCAATAAAATACTACCTGATAATGAACTAATTATACTTGATGATGCATTTCAACACCGAGCGGTTAAAGCAGAAGTAAACTTACTTATAACTGACTACGCGTCATTATTTTCTTCCGATTATGTTTTACCAGCTGGAAATTTACGAGAATGGAAAATTGGTAAAAACAGAGCAGATTACATTATCGTATCAAAATGCCCGAGTAAAATCACAGAAGAGGCTAAAGAAATTATTTCAAAACAATTAAAATTCAATAGCGCTAAAATATTTTTCTCAACCATTAAATATGGTGCATTAATACCTTTCACTTCAACCCTTGAAACAAACATTGAGGCAATTTTATTGGTTACTGGAATTGCCAATCCAAAACCATTGATTCAGGAGCTTGAAAAAAAACACACACTTAAAACAGTAGAATTTCCAGACCATCACAATTATACTATTTCTGATATAGAAAGAATTCATCAAATTTTTGATACTTTTGCAGTAAAAAACAAAGCAATCGTAACAACAGAAAAGGATTTTATGCGTTTTTCTGAAATGATTGAAACAACAAAAATGAATAAGTATCCTTGGATATATCAATCCATTGAAATAGAAATAGATAGAAAAGATATTTTTAACAAAGAAATTAAAGAATATGTTAACACAATTTAAAGAATCCGTAGATTTTATTCAATCGAAAACTTCTGTACAACCTCAATTTGGAATTATTTTAGGTACAGGATTAGGAGGTTTAGTGAAAGAAATTAAAATCATTGACCAAATCGATTACAAAGACATTCCTAATTTCCCAGTTTCTACTGTAGAAAGTCACTCAGGGAAATTAATATTCGGAGAATTAGGTGGTAAAAAAGTTGTAGCAATGCAAGGAAGATTCCATTACTACGAAGGATACAATATGAAGGAAGTAACTTTCCCTGTGAGAGTTATGAAATTATTAGGTATTGAAAAATTATTTGTATCAAATGCTTCCGGAGGAGTTAATCCTAACTTTGAAGTTGGCGAAATAATGATTCAAAATGATCATATCAATTTATTTCCAGAACATCCGTTAGTAGGGAAAAATTTTGATGAATTAGGACCTCGTTTCCCAGATATGAGTGAGCCTTATGATCCTGAAATGATTCAATTGGCACAAACGATTGCAAAAGAAAATAATATTAAAGTTTCAGTTGGTACTTACCTTGGCTTAACTGGCCCAACCTTGGAAACACCAGCAGAATATGGTTATGTTAGAGCCATTGGAGCAGATGCAGTTGGAATGTCAACTGTGCCAGAAATTATCGTTGCACGCCACATGGACATTCCTTGTTTTGCAATTTCAATCATTACAGACTTAGGAGTTCCAGGTAAAATACACAAAGTGAGCTTAGCAGATGTAATAGCAGTTGCTACACGTCAAGAGCCTAAAATGACATTAATAATGAGTCAATTGATTTCACGTTTATAATACTATGAATCCAGAAATTAGAGAAAAATACGAGGTTGTTATTGGTTTAGAAGTGCATGCGCAAATGCTTACTAAAACCAAAGCTTATTCTAACGACATTAATGAATTTGGAGCAATCCCGAATACAAACATCAGTGTAATCTCTCTTGGTCACCCAGGAACTTTACCAATGATGAATAAAAAAACGGTTGAATACGCTATAAAACTTGGTTTAGCTTGTGGTTGCACAATCGCACGCGATCAGTACTTTGCGCGTAAAAACTATTTTTATCCCGATCTTCCAAAAGGATATCAAATCACGCAAGACAAAACACCAATATGCACAGGTGGTTCAGTGATTATTAAAACAGACAACGGAGAAGAAAAGTCAATCGGTTTGACTCGAATTCACATGGAAGAAGATGCTGGAAAAAGTATTCACGATGTAGATGTTTACGATACGTTAGTTGATTTAAATAGAGCTGGCGTACCATTAGTGGAAATCGTTTCTGAACCAGATATTCGAACTTCACAAGAAGCATATAACTATGTATCTGAAGTTAGAAAACTGGTTCGTTATTTAGATATTTGTGACGGAAACATGGAAGAAGGATCTCTACGTTGTGATGCAAATATTTCTGTAATGTTGAAAGGGGCTGCAGAATTCGGAACAAAAGTAGAGGTTAAGAATATGAACTCTATTCGTAACGTTCAACGTGCAATTGAATTTGAAATCATTCGACAAATTGAAGCAGTTGAAAAAGGCGAAATACTAACTATGGAAACTCGTTCTTTTGATGCTTTAAAAGGAATTACGATTTCTATGAGAACAAAAGAAGCAGCGAACGATTATAGATATTTCCCTGAGCCAGATTTACAACCTTTATTTGTAGATCAAAAACAGATTGACATCATTCACGCTGAGATGCCTGCATTACCCAGAGATTTATTTATTAAATACACAAAGGAATTAGGATTATCTGATTACGACGCGTTTATATTAACAGATACAAAATCGATTGCTTTATTTTTTGAAGAATTAATTCAGCAAACTAAAAATTATAAATCTGCTGCCAATTGGGTAATGGGAGATATTAAATCGTATTTAAATCAAAACGGTTTAGAGATTGAGCAATTCCCAATATCCACAAGTCAGATAGCAGCTCTTATCGCAATTATTGATGAAGGTAAAATTTCTTCAACTGTGGCTTCTCAAAAAATATTTCCAGAATTAATCAATAATCCTTCAAAAAATCCGTTAAAGATTGCTGAAGAATTAAATTTAATTCAAGAATCAGATGAGAGTTACATTTTGAGTTACATTCAACAAGTTATCGATCAAAATCCAGCTGAAATTGCTCGTTATAAGAATGGTGAAAAACAATTAACAGGATTCTTAATGGGACAATTAATGAAAATCTCAAAAGGAAAAGCAGATCCAAAAGCATCTAATCAACTAATGAGAAATCAATTAGATAAACTTTAATTCAAGAACGTATGAAATCACTATTTATTTATAGCTTATTGTTTCTTTCATTATTCTCGTGCGGAGAAGATAAAACTACGGTAGAAGACGATCCAAAAACAACTATAGTTGAAAACTTCAGACTAAGTGGGACAATTGAAGGTGCTTCAAATCTAACGCTTCACCTTGAAGCAATGAGTCAACAAGGAACTATAAATGTAGCTGAATGTCAAGTAGATAGTAATGGAGATTTTGATATGATTGGAAACATTCCAGCAATGGGCGTGTATCAATTAAGATTGGGTGCAGACCAAGAGAAAATTATAACACTTCCTCTTTCACCAAAAGATGTTTCTTCATTGACTACATCTTTAAAGGATTTTCAAATCAATCCTGTTTTTAAAGGAGCTGAATGGTCTGAAGGTTTAACTGAATACATGAAGTTATTTTCTGAGTTTGCTTCTCAACAACAATCATTAGCCGCTTTACAAGGTAAAGTTTCTGAAGATGAATTAATGGCTAAATATATTTCATTAAGAAAACCAATTGATAGCTTTTGTAAAGATGAAATCAATAAAGATGCAGACAATCCTTTGAATTTTTTATTGACTTCTTTTTTAACACCTAATATGGGCTTCAAAGATTGGGACAAGGACAACTTAACTACTTTGAAGAAAATGGGAGCAGCTTATACAAAAAGATTCAAAGACTCTCCAATTGCTTCAAATATGGCGCAACAAATCGTTCAAATTGAAGAAAGTTACAATCAATTTTTGACCGTTAATTCAAAGAACAGGATTGCACCAGAAATTGCGTTAAAGAATCCAGAAGGAAAAGAAATAAAACTTTCATCTTTAAGAGGGCAATATGTATTAATTGATTTTTGGGCTTCTTGGTGCGGACCGTGTAGAAAAGAATTGCCTAATGTTGTTAGATTATTCAATAAATACAAATCAAAAGGATTCACCGTCTATTCCGTTTCTTTAGATAAAGATATATCAGCTTGGGAAAAAGCAATACAAGACGATCAATTATCGTGGCCAAATCATGTAAGTGATTTATTAGGATGGGATTCTGAAATGCCCACTTTATATGGTTTTCAAGGAATTCCTCACACAGTTTTAATAGATAAAGAAGGGAGAATAATTGATTCTGGACTTCGAGGAGAAAGTTTGGAACAAAAATTGAATGAACTTTTCAAAAATAAATAAATATGCGACAACTATTCTTTTTTAGTACTTTTTTGGTTTCTTTTTTTGGTTTTAATCAAAAGGAGATTAATGTTACGGTTTCAGGAAACATCTTCAATACGAAAGAAGATACCGTTAAAATTTCACAATTCTATGGCACTCATTATGTTGATTTAGTCAAAGCTCCTTTGTCTAAAAATGGTGATTTCACGTTAAAAGGAAGTTTAAAAAATCCTGATTACTATGTTTTAAGACTTGGTAATACTCATATAAACATCATCTTAAGAGATAATAGTTCAATTAAAATATTTGGTGACGGAAAGAATATTTTTGCTTTTAGTAACATCATTGGTTCAGACGAAAGTTCAAACATGAATGAATTTATTAAGGTTCTTTCTAATTGGAATATGAAACAAGATTCAGCAAGAACCTTTTTGAAACTTCATCCAGAACAACAACAAGAAATTAATAATTCAATGCAAATAGAGTACACCAACTTTAATGTTAACAGACAAAACTTCATAGCGAACAATCCAAATTCAGCGGCTTTAATGCCAATTCTTTCAGCAATCGATCCTGAAAAAGAATTTGAAATATATGAATCAATCATCAATCAACTTGTTGCAGCATTTGGAGACTCACCTTCAGTGAAAGAATTAAGTAATCATTTCAATCAGGCGAAAGCGAAAAAAGAAGAAGGTAATTTTTTAGCGCCAGGAAAAATGGCTCCCGACTTTACAGAAAAAAGAATCGATGGAAAATCAATCAGTTTATCTGACTTAAAAGGTAAGGTTGTTTTATTAGATTTCTGGGCTTCTTGGTGTGGACCATGTAGAAAAGAAAATCCTAACGTTGTTGCACTATACAATAAATACAACAAAGATGGATTTACCGTAATGAGTGTTTCTATGGATCAAGACAAAGCTAAATGGGAAGCAGCCATCAATAATGATCATTTAATTTGGGAGAATCATGTAAGTGATTTAAAAGGATGGGCTTGTGCTGCTGGTAAAATATACCAGGTAACAGGAATACCATTTACTGTTTTAATTGACAAAGAAGGAAAAATTATTCAAACAAACCTTCGAGGTGAAGCTTTGGAAATTGAGTTACAACGAATTTTTAGTCATTAATAATGTCAGAATCAATTAAAAAACATATTTATTTTGCTTCTGATTTTCATTTAGGTGCTCCAACATATGAAAAAAGTTTAGAGCGTGAAAAACAAATCGTAGCATGGTTAAATTACATCCAACCTAAAGCAAAAGAAATTTTTTTAGTTGGGGATATTTTTGATTTCTGGTTTGAATACAAATATGCAATTCCAAAAGGTTTCGCTCGAATACAAGGCAAGCTTGCTGAATTAACGGATAACGGAATCCTGGTACATCTTTTTACAGGAAATCATGACATGTGGATTTTCGATTACCTTCCAAAAGAATTAGGTGTTCAAATTCACAGAAATCCAATTGAAAGAGTTTTCGGTACTAAAAAGTTCTATATTGCACATGGTGACGGTTTAGGACCTGGAGATCTCGGGTATAAATTCTTGAAAAAGATTTTCACGAACAAAATTTGTCAATGGGCATTTGCGCGACTTCATCCAAATTTCGGAATATGGCTTGCTGATACTTCTTCTAAAAAAAGCAGAGCAAAATCTGGAGGTAATGATGAGAAGTTTTTAGGAGAAGAAAATGAATGGTTAGCAATTTACAGCAAAGAAATATTAGAGAAAACTCATTACGACTACTTCGTATACGGACATAGACATTTACCTTTGAAAATTCAACTTTCCGAAAATTCTGAATACTTAAATTTGGGTGATTGGCTTCATTATTTCACATTCTTAGAGTTTGACGGTGAAGAAGCTGTATTAAAAAAATGGAAGAACAATGAAGTTACTAATTTTTTCAACACAACTAACTGAAAATAAGTTAGTTAAATCAGTATAGTGAGTTTAATTAAAATAAATTGAAAATAAATTATAAAAAAAGTGTTATTTGTTAATATTATACATATATTTGTAGAAACAAAATTATTATTATGAATAAAGGAATTGTAAAATTTTTCAATGACTCAAAAGGATTTGGATTTATTAAAGATGCAGAATCAAACCAAGAGTACTTCGTACACATTTCAGGTTTAGTTGATGAGATTAGAGAGAACGATGAAGTTACTTACGAACTTCAAGAAGGTAAAAAAGGATTAAATGCAGTAAACGTTAAACAAGCATAAGCTTTTCACGATACATTTAGGAATTTAAAGTCTTGCAAATTTTGCAAGACTTTTTTTTGTGCCATCGCTAAAAAACTAAGTAAAAAAAAGACTAATTCCCAACTAAAATCATCATAAAGTCAAGCAACACGAATACACATTTATAAAGTTGAACTAATATATGATTTAGAAACAACTTTTTAGTATTTCAAAAAAACCGGAACACAAAGCCGCTAAGTTTTTTTTGTAGATACTTACAATTTTAGAGCCTCTCTTTTTTTATCAGTATCTGTGTTAATTTTATCATTGTTTTAAACGAAATATCAGGATACGCAACCTGATTTACAGTCCCAACAATAAATAAGTTTTCTTTTGGACTGTAATAAGCCAAAGCACCTGAAAGTCCTGAGTGTCCAATGAAATATGGCACGGCATCTGTCGGATTAAAAACCCATGGGAGTTTAAACAAATGAATACCTATTCCTGACTTCATAGGAAAAAAAATATTGTTCCATTCTTGCAAGTCTTTAATATATTCAAGAGGAAATAGTTTCCCCGTAAAAAATGATTCAATAAATAGGAGCATATCTGCTGATGTTGAAACGATACCGCCATCAGAGCCAAATGAAGTCATTGCTTTGGGTATATGCAGTTCGTTTGCCTTGTAATAAAGTGTTTTCGGAGTATTGTCGGTTGAGTCTTGAAACGTGTAGGTTTTTGACAAACCAAGAGGTTTAATGATTAACTGATTGCAGTTTTCAGAATATGATTTATTCGTAATAGCTTCTATAATTTTACCTAACAACTGAAAATTAGCATCAGAATAATGTGCTTTGTTCTTTGTGCCAGGAATAAAAAGCGGTTTCATTGCTTTAGTCTTCTCAATAGCTTGATCAAAAGTCCAAGATTGGTCATTACCAGTTTTAATCTCTTCTTCCAAACTTTTTCCGTTTGCTCCCTTACCTTGAAAGTAATCAGGAAGTCCGGAAGTATGGGCAAGTAGATGTTTTACAGTGAGTTCGTCTGAATAGTTTACCCCTTTATATATGTGCAAGTCCTTTAAAATAGTTCTGTCTAAATATTTACTGATTTTATCGTCAAGATTAAGTTTTCCTTCTGATTTTAAACGTAGAATAATTGCAGTCGTAAATAATTTTGTCGTGCTGGCTATGAAGTAGGATTGATCAGTTGAAATATTACCCGAAGCACCAAGCCAAGTATTTCCGTCTTTTTTTAAAGCGAAAGAAATTCCGAATATTTTCTTTCCATCAACTGTTTTGTCCAAGACAGTTTGCAATGACTTTTCTTTTTCAGTCATATTCTTGTTGACATCTACTTGTCCGAATGATGTCTGAATGACTATCAGACAAATTAAAAAGGTCTGTATTATCATCTTAGTTCTATTTTTAGCTATGGTGCTAAGGGATGAAACTTGGTGCCGTTTTTCTATGATGCGCCTGCTTTATAAAAAAGGAGCTAAGTTTATGTTTGTACATTTCATTGAAAAAAGTCGTGGTGTGAGAGGCGCACTCCGTTCAGAAATGGACGGAGGCGTCTACTCGATTAGCTGTAGTTTTTTAATTCTTCTCGACTTCGACTTCGTCGATATTATTTTCGTTGATATTTTCGTTTGTGTTCATTTGCTCTTTATTTTCTGGCCCTTTAAGATATGTCGGTAAATTTAGTCCAGCCATATTAAATAGGTCGTTTAATGGAGGGACAGCTTTCATCATACCCGAAACAAAGTTTGCTGTTGATCCACTACCGTTTTCAGCGTTCCCAGAATCCCAAACAACAATTTTATCTATTTTAATATTCTTAACTGCTTCCACCTGTGTTTTCACAAGTTCAGGCAGTTTTTCTATAAGTAACAATTGAAATGCTTTAGTTGGATCACCACCTGAAGCCGCAACAACTTGTTTATATCCTTCTGCTTGTTTAGTTAATATTTCAAATAAACCTTTCGCTTCCGCTTCCATTTTCGCAAAAATCGCATCCGACTCTCCCCTAGCATTTTCTCTAATTCTCTCAGCATCTGCTTGAGCTTCTATAATAGCTTTTTGTTTTGAAATTTCGGCAGGCACAACAATATTGGCTATTTGAGTTGAACGTTCTCTATCTGCACGAGCAGCTTCTGCTTTTTGTTCAGCAACATAAGATTCTTCTAAGGCTTTGGCTTCTTGAACTTTTTCTGAAGCTAAAGCAATACGTAAAGACTCTGCTTCTTTTTCTCTACGTAAAGCATCTGATTGAGCTATTGAAACTTTTGCTTCATTCTCACCTTTAATTGCTATAGCGTTTGCTTCTGCTGTTTTAACCCTTGTATCTCTTGCTGCTTCAGCTTTACCAATGGCTTCATCTTTTGCTGCCGCAGCAATACTAATTTCTCTATCTTTTATAGTAATGGCAATTTTTACATCCCTATCTCTATGTGTTTCTGCAATTTGAGTATCCTTTTCTCTGTCTGCTAACGCTTTCCCTGTTTCTCCTATTTTTTCCTGTACTGCCACACTGATTTTTGCTTCGTTTATTGCTTTTGCAGCCGCCTCTTTACCTAATGCTTCAATATAACCAGATTCATCTTTAATATCGGTAACGTTTACGTTTATCAACTTCAAACCAATTTTCTTTAACTCACTATCGACATTTTTTGAAATGTTATCTAAGAATTTATCTCTGTCAGAATTTATTTCTTCAATAGTCATTGTAGCAATAACTAAACGCAATTGTCCAAACAAAATGTCTTTTGCTAATTCTTGAATTTGTTCAGAATTCAACCCTAACAATCTTTCGGCAGCAGTATTCATACTATCTGTTTCGGTTGAAATTGCAATGGTAAATCGACATGGAACATCAACACGAATATTCTGACGACTTAGTGCATTGGTTAAGTTTGCATCAATAGATAATGGTTTCAAATCAAGAAATGCATAGTCTTGAATTACTGGCCAAATAAATGCTCCACCTCCGTGAACACATTTGGCAGAAGTTCCACCTGTTCGTCCATAAATAACTAATATTTTGTCAGATGGACAACGTTTATACCTTGAAACTAACGCACTTATTGTTACAAAAATTACTACTGATGCTACTACAATGATAATTATTGGTGTCATATTTATTTATTTATTAGATTGTTTCTACTATTAAAATGTTGTTGTTTTCAATTCTCACTACTTTAACTATTGTATTTGATGCAATTTTATCATTTTCTGTCATTGCATCTAATTCGTGAAATGCTCCGTTTACACTAATCATGATTTTACCTTTTCCTGATTTTTTTTCTGGAATAGTAAGATAAACTTCAGCTGTTTTATTAAGCGTACTTGATATTTTAAATGAATTGTCTTCCTCTAATTTCTGAACTTGCTTGATGATGATGAAAAACAAATAGACAAACAGAACGCCGATTAAAAGTGATACTAAAATTAAAAAAAAGTGGTTTTGAATAGTTGTATAAAATGAAATACCTGTCCAACTAAAGCCGAGCAAGAAATTAATAAGATTACGAAGAGAAAAAACTTGAAATGGAGTATCTGCACTATCAAAGTTTCCTTCAAAGTCAGCTTCCATACTATCGAATGAGTCGGCACCTACAAACGTCATTATTGTTTGAATGATGAAGACTAAACTTGTCGGTATAGCAACAAACCAAAAGGTCTTTAATAAGGGCTCTAAATTTTCTAAAAATTCCATAAGTGTCAAAGTTACAAGTTTTTTTTAAAAAATCACAGCTAACGAATCTCTATTCGCAAAGTGCAATAAAATAAAAACAGTTGTTACATCTGTTTTTTCAATTAAATTGAATTTGCAGTTGAAAATTAATTTATAATAACCTCATAAAAATCACTATAACCTAAAACAATCATGTAACTCGTTAATTTTATTAAATTCAGTTTCAAATAGTTCATTTCGATAATTAAAATATGTTAAAGCTTGCAGTAGTAAATAAAATTGGAATTTAGCGCCCCCTTCTAATCCTACCGCAATCAATACTTGATTTAATAAGATGTTCGCTTTTTTACACTTTAGAACAAGTGTTTGGTATTACAAAAAGTTGTTACTTTTACATTTTCATAAATGAAATACATGAAACATTCAAATTTATTTCAATCAACTTTTTACACGTTAGGTTTACTAATACTGTTTATTGCTGGTGGTTTATTTTTTGATAGTTCTTATTTTATTGAGCAAGACCCTAATGGTCAACACTATGCTAATGCAGCTATGTTGTTGGTGTTTTTTGGATTGTTCTATAGAGCAACCAAGCGCTCGAAGGAACTGATGCTGTATGCAGTTGCAATTGGAATTGGTGGAGAATGCCTTTTTTCACTTGGATTTGACATGTATGAATATCGATTAAAGAATGTTCCAGTTTATGTGCCTCCTGGACATGCGATTATTTATATTGTGACGGTGTATTTTTGTCGTGAAAAATTTGTAAAAAAATACAAATCAAAAATTGAACGTTACTTTGGGGTGTTTATCTTTTTCTATTCACTTTGTTTTTTAATTTTTAGATCTGATGTATTTGGTTTTGGGTTAACATTATTAATATTTTGGTTCTTACGCAACAAACCGCGTGAACGCTTGTTTTATTTTTCAATGTATTTGGTTGTCGTTTTTTTAGAAATCAACGGCACAACTTATGAATGTTGGGTATGGCCCAATACAGCTTTCGGTGTTTTCGACTTTATAAAAAGTGCTAATCCACCAAGTGGTGTCAGCTTCTTTTATTTTGGATTAGATTTAGGTAGTTTGTGGCTGTATAAAAAACGGCATACAATTGCTTGGTCAAGAATGAAAAATGTAAGACATTACCAAACACTTAATTAACTAAAAAACCAGTTTTAAAATACGTGATAAAGAGTTGTTACGATAACACCTTGGTACTCCTTCAATGAAACTCTCGCTATTTGTTTCGAATCTTTTACTTTAAAATTAAAAGGGGGGGACAATAAATCAATTCCACTTTGTTTTTTCAATCGAATACCTTGTCCTGAAATTATATCTTGATTTGGAATGAATTCTGTCGTTGGTAAATGTTCTGTCAAAATAACAAACTTATAATCAGATAGTTTACTAACAACACTTTGAACTTCAGAATTTGACAAATGTTGAAGTACTTGACGAATTAGCACGCAATCACCTGAAGGCAATTTATCAACTGCAATATCCAAACATTTGAATTCTAAATTTTCATCTTGAAATGTTGATCTATTATAATTGATTAAATCAGAAACTATATCTATTGCGGTGTACTTCTTTGAATATTTTACTATTTTTTCACCCACATTAAAGTCTCCACAACCTAAATCAATGACAGCTAACGGATTATCAAATGAGGTTAAAAATGACACTACAGCTGTTATATATGGATTTACAATTTCAGGAAGATGAGAACCTACACCAGAATAAAAATCAGCTGAACTTGCACCCCATAGGCTCATTTTATACACTTGCTCCATAGCATCCTTAGTTGGCCATGGCTTCTTATTTCTAGTATTACTCATTCTATTATCTTTCACTTTGCAGTTAAACTTTAAATTTTATAAAAAAACTATGTAAAGCTAAACTTTGTACTTATATTTACCAAGGAATTGAGTTTCACACTATACATTTCAATCATTACAAGATTTCATCTAAATAACGGTTTTCTTAATAAAACCAATAGAACACTTAATCTAATTAATACAATTTAAAAAAAGAGTCGAAATTTATGATGGATAAAAACATTAACAATGTCAGTTTTGAAATTGAGCTTTTAGAAAAGCACAAAGAGTATATAACTCAATATCAATCAAATGATTTTTATTGGGGCGTAGGAATTGAAAATGAATGTTATTTAGAATTCAGTAAAAAACGAACAGTAAACAAAGAATTTTTATTAAAAAATGCTGTACACGAAAGATACAGTGTTAACCATTTTAGTAATTACAAAGAAAATATATTTCAAAATTCTTTAGAAAAAATTCTAAATGAAGAAGAATATGAAATCCCTGTTTTAGTAAATGCACATTCATTTACTAAAACAGATATAAACAATCAACACATCACTTTAAAACCATTAAATATAGAAGATGAGAAAGTGCTTAATTCTGAATATAGTGGCGAAAGTGTTATGGAAAGAATACAAAAACACAACAGCTATTTTATTGATGAACATCAAAAGAAATTCATTTTTGATGGAGATACAATCGAATTTGTTACTCAAAACTTCTACAAAACTGATGTAGATACTGTTATTGAAGAATTAGCAACTATTAAAAACGACTTCACATCAAACTTGCAAGAGGTATTCGTGAATGAAAAAATATTTGCAGAATTTGGAACTATTAAAATCAGTTCTGAAAATCATCCATTTGCAATATTTGTTTCAAACAATGAAAACTACTCAGTTTTCAATAACATGACTTATCACTTTAATTTAACGATTCCTACAGAATTAAATAAAGAGGGAGAAATTAAAGATAAAATAGAATTTATAAAAAGTCATCAACGTACGATTCGATTATTTCAATGGTTGAGTCCTTTATTTATAATCAAGTACGGATCCTCTGACTACTTATCTCATCATGACAATTCAGTTAATCTAACAAAAGCATCACAAAGATGTGCTATGTCAAGATATATAGGTGTTGGCACTTATGATACGGACGTTATGAAAACTGGGAAAATTGTTCAAATGGATTTCAAAGAACATCCAATGCACGAAAATCCAAAGTGGTGGGTAAACAGGTATTCAGAAATATCTGATTATCAGACAATTGACAAAATTGGATTGGATGTAAATTTTCACAAACATAAAAATCATGGAATTGAATTTAGATTGTTTGATTATTTTGATGAAAAACATTTACATGAGGTTTTAAGATTTCTTGTTTATATCATGGATCACGCAATTGTAAGTGAAGTTGAAAACCCAATTTGTGACTTAGATTGGAATAATTTCGTTTATGAATCAATTTTGAATGGGAAAGAAACAATTATTTCTCCAGAATTCATTTCAATTTTAGAAAAAATATTTATGGTTAAATTGGATTCAACTAATCCGATTAAAATATTTGATCAGCTTTACTCTTTCTTAAACGATACCTATTTCGAAAAAGGATTTTGCAGTTCGTTAATGCTTAAGAAACAATAAAGTTGTTGTTTCTTAAGCGTGGTAGTAAAAAACATAGGTAGAATATCCTTTTTCGGGGTCTTGATTATTCCACCAATCTTTTCTATTTTCTGAAAAATAATTGTAATTAATCAGACCAGCTTGCGATTGTAAGGGGTAAATAACTTTACCATTTTCACGATACGCTTTTTCAGTATCATTTTCAGGTACAACAACAACTATATGACCCGATTTATCTAAAATAAATCTTCTTGCAATAATCACCCCTACTCCACCGTTTGTATTTACTTTCTCTTGAAGTTCGTCAGTACATTCAATTTTTTGCCAGCCATACACTTCACCAGACTCTAAAAACCATTCGTATATATAATTGGAATACAGCGGTCTAACCGTGTCTTCAAAAACAATTTCAACTTCATTTCCTTTTTCTAATTCTTCTATTGCTTTATCTGTCCATCTCAGTCTTGGAATATACACTTTTGCAAAAAAACAGAAATCAAAAGAATACACATTACAATAGGTATCTGCTTCATCTTTTTCATACTTAAAACTCTTGCTCACATTCAACTTTTCTATAATTTGATGAATCGAAGCTAATTTAGATTCAACACTCGTTAAATCTCTAAAAGGAATTGAAGGATCACCAAGGGGTTTGTAAGATTCTATTTTCGTATCTAACCCTCCTTGTATAGCAAATTCAAAATTAGGAATTAGAATATCAGCTACTTTTTCAGTTGATTGATCTATCAGTTCTAATTCATTTGCTAAAACAAATCCTTCTTTATCCGTGTTTAAAAGCCGAACTCTCCACCATTTCGAAGATGTTTTCTCTATTAACGTAACAGTATGTCTAAAAGGGATTCTAAATAAAACTTTTGAATCATCATTCTCTGCAGGAACACTTTTCATGTCCATCATTGAAGTAATTACTCTATATCTCATACTGTTTTTTTTGTTGAAAAAATTAATAGGAGGCTAAAATAGTTATAAAAATAAATGAAAAATAAGAGGAACCTATCAATGTTTTACAATCATCTTGTTTAAAACATTTTGTTGTAGAATTCTAATACTGAATTAAATTGCACCAAATTCACTTATAAAAAGACACAAATAAACAGACAGATTTTTAATTTAGACGATGATTAAAACTTATTGCATAGCTATAGCTACGGAAGAAGTTTTTGAAGTTGTATAAATGAAATAGATGAAATTTATTGGACAAATTTGTAATAGTGTCTGGTATTAAAGCATTGTTTACTTTAAAAAGTGTAGATTTACCTTTTAAAATTAAATTTTAGTACTGAAAAAAACATGAAAAAAATTACTCTTATATTTACTTTATTCCTGTCTACTTCATTAAGTTTATTTGGACAGCAAAAAGCAACTGAAAATCCAAAATCAGTAGTAATCACGCTTATTGATGGTCAACAACACATTGGAAAAGTTGTAAGCGATGATGGGCGTGAAATTTTATTCAATTCCGAAACCATTGGTAAAATATACATTGTAAAATCTGAAATGAAAAGTATGAAAGATTTTGAGGAAAGTGAATCTATTAAAATTGATGGTGAATCTATTGTAGAAAGCCCTTTTACTACTCGATATTCATTTACTGCTAATGCTTTTCCACTTAAAAAAAACATAAATTATTCAATGGTAAATTTGTATGGACCTGAGATTCATTTTGCACTATCGAAACGCTTTTCAATGGGCGTTATGTCTACATGGATTGGAAGCCCCCTTGCTCTTAACGCTAAATATTCTATCACCACTAAGGAAAAAGGATTGAATTTTTCAATCGGCACAATCGTTGGAACTTCAGGTTATCTTTTTAATGGAAGTGGGTATGGTGGTCTGGCTTGGGGAACAGCAACTCTTGGGTCGCGAATGAACAATATCAGTGCTTCTGCAGGTTATGGAGCTATTGGCAACTTCAATGATGCAACTAAATACAGAGGTGGTGCATTATTCTCAATTGCAGGAATCTATAAAATAGGAAAAAATACCAGTTTTATTTTTGACTCTATGCTTTCATATACGGAACATGATGAAGTTGATCTTAATGTTGATGAAAATTACAAACAATTGAATCCTTCTGTATATAACGTCGCGAAAACTCAACAAATCAGTAACACAAACTTAATACTTATGCCAGGTATTCGCTTTCAAAAAAAGGATGATAGAGCATTTCAAATCTCACTTGCAGGAGTTATTCACACTAGAAATAAAGAAACAAACTCATTCCCTGTACCTAAGTGTAGCTGGTTATTCAAATTATAAAAATAAAAAACGAACATGAAAAATTCAGAAAACAGTTTATTAACACCCTTCGATTTAGCACCATTTTCAAAAGTTAAAAACGAAGACTTTTTACCAGCTTTTAAATTTCTAATTGAGGAGACAAAAAAAGAAATTGAAGCAATTACAGCTAATTCTGAACTGCCAACTTTTGAAAATACGATTGAAGCATTAGAATATTCTGGAGAACAGTTAGATAGAGTTTCAAGTTTGTTTTTCAATTTAAATTCAGCTGAAACAAACGAAGAAATTCAAAAAATAGCACAAGAGGCATCGCCTTTATTGTCTGAATTTGGAAATGATATCACACTAAACATTGCTCTTTTTAATAGAATAAAAGCAGTTTACGATCAAAAAGACACGCTTGAATTAACTGCTGAACAAGCTACATTACTGGATAAAAACTACAAGAACTTTTCAAGAAACGGTGCAAATTTAGCAGACGATCAAAAAGAACTATTAAGAGGTATTGATAAAGAATTAGCTTCTCTTAAATTAAAATTTGGAGAAAATGTTTTAGCTGAAACAAATGCTTTCGAACTTCATCTAACCAACGAAGAAGACTTAAAAGGACTTCCTGACGGAGAAAAAGAAGCTGCTGCACAATTAGCAAAACAAAAAAACAAAGAAGGATGGTTGATTACCTTGGCATACCCAAGCTACATTCCTTTTATGAAATATGCTGACAATAGAGAATTGCGTAAACAAATTGCGATTGCAGCAGGAGCTCAATGTTTTAAAGCAGACAAATTCAACAACGAATCAGCTGTATTAAACATTGCTAAATTAAGATTTGAAAGAGCTCAACTTTTAGGATATGCTACACATGCTCATTTCGTTTTAGAAGAACGAATGGCTGGAACTCCTGAAAAAGTTATAACTTTCTTAAACGACTTACTGGAAAAAGCGCGACCTTTTGCTGATAAAGAATTTAAACAATTAGAAGATTTCGCAAAAGAATTAGACGGAATAGATCATTTAGAAAAATGGGATTCAGCGTATTACTCAGAAAAATTGAAGAACAAATTATTCAATTTAGATGATGAAAAATTAAAACCGTATTTCAAATTAGAAAATGTAATTAAGGGCGCTTTCACTGTTGCTGAAAAACTTTACGGTTTAAAATTCAATGAGGTAAAAAATATCGACACGTATCATGCTGATGTTTTGACTTATGAAGTTACTGATAAAGAAAACAAATTAGTTTCTATTTTTTATGCTGATTTTCACCCAAGAGCTGGAAAAAGAAACGGCGCTTGGATGACCTCTTTTAAAGATCAAAAAATTAAAAATGGTGTAAACGAAAGACCACATATTTCAAATGTATGTAATTTCACAAAGCCAACAGATACAAAACCATCATTATTGACTTTCAACGAAGTAACAACCTTGTTTCACGAATTCGGTCACGGTCTACATGGAATGCTAGCAAACACAACTTACCCAAGTTTATCAGGAACGAATGTATATTGGGATTTTGTTGAATTACCTAGTCAGATACTTGAAAACTGGTGCTACGAAAAAGAATGTCTCGATATTTTCGCGAAACATTATGAAACTGGAGAATCAATTCCAATGGAATTTGTTCAAAAAATAAAAGAATCGGCTAGTTTCTTAGAAGGAATGGCAACCGTTCGACAAATTAGTTTAGGATTATTAGACATGTCGTGGCATGGTACAAATCCATCTGATATTATAAGTGTCAAAGAAAATGAAACGAAAGCGCTGGTTAAAACAAAACTATTTCCTGATGTAGCGGAAAACTGTACAAGTGTAGCTTTTTCACATGTTTTCCCTGGTGGCTATTCATCTGGTTATTACAGTTATAAATGGGCTGAAGTTTTAGACGCGGATGCATTTGATTACTTTAAAGAAAATGGAATTTTCAACACTAAAATAGGAAAATCATTTGCTGAAAACGTATTGAGTAAAGGCGGAACAGAGCATCCAATGATTCTATACAAACGTTTTAGAGGTCAGGAACCTCGACCTGAAGCACTCTTAAAAAGAGCTGGATTAATTAACTAAAATTAAAAACAAGAAAATCAACTCACATTCGAGTTGATTTTCTTATTTTTGAGTAAAATTAATATTTATATACATTGAACATGAACATAAAAAATAGTTTTGTAATCCTATTCATATCATTTATTTCTATTAATAGCTTTTCACAAGAAATTCAAAAAGCTCCAATAAACACTGAAAATGATTCAATTTTAGGATATTTCTTATTAATCAATTCAGAAAAACCATCTAAGAAAATAATTATTAAAGACATTGGAGCATATACTTTAACCTATAAAGAAGAAGTATTTGATACAATTACAGTTCAAAAAACACATTTCGCAACAGGTAATTTCAGAGACATGAATGAAAACTCAGTTCTATTTGATGTTAGAAATGAATCGATTGAACAAACATTTAAAGACGGTTCATTAATGGGGTCTTCTAATGATTATTCAAGTTTTTATTATTCTCAAAATGAAACGGCAAGAAGTATTGCTCTAAAAGATGTTTTGCATTTAGATTACTCTTCCCCTGCTAGATCTTTAGTTCACACGACAGGAGTTGGAACAATGGTATTATCTGCAGCAATTGCATTAGTTGTTGGACCATTATTGTCTATTGAATACACAAAAGAAAAGAATTACACAATTGATGGAAAACAATTCTATGAGGCTAGAAAATTAAATTTTAATGAATCGACATATCTAAATGGCTTAAAAATTGGAGTTATTGGATTTGCAGTTGGCTTCCCAATGGCGAAACTATCCAAAATGATAAGATATAATTTAACAGATGATAAAATGAAAGCAGATCGTGATTTCTGGATTATCCAAAAACAAACAGAAGAATAACGTTTTTTTAACTACACGCATTTATAACATACAAAATGGAATTCATTTTAAATACGATTGAAGAAGCAATCGAAGAAATAAAAAACGGAAAAGTTATCATTGTTGTTGATGATGAAGACAGAGAAAATGAAGGTGACTTTTTAACTGCTGCGAGAAATGTAACTCCTGAAATAATCAATTTCATGGCAACTCATGGTAGAGGTTTAATTTGCGCTCCATTATTAGAAGATAAATGTGACGAGCTTGGTTTAGAATTAATGGTTAAATCCAATTCTGCTGCTTACGAAACTCCATTCACCGTATCAGTTGACTTAAATGGACATGGTTGCACAACTGGGATTTCAGCGAGTGACAGATCTAAAACAATTCAAGCATTAATTGACCCTTCAATTCATCCTTCAGAATTAGGCAAGCCCGGACATATATTCCCGCTTAGAGCAAAAAAAGAAGGTGTACTAAGAAGAGCTGGGCATACAGAAGCTGCAGTTGATTTATCAAGATTAGCAGGATTTGAACCAGCAGGAGTTATTGTTGAAATTTTGAACGAAGACGGATCAATGGCTCGTCTTCCTCAATTATTTGAAATTGCACAAAAATTTGATTTAAAGATCGTTTCTATTGAAGATTTAATAGAGTATAGAATTAAAACTGAATCATTAATAGATAGGGTTGTTGATGTTAAAATGCCTACTAATTGGGGTAATTTTCAACTACATGCTTATAAAGAAAAAAATTCTGGTAAAGAACATTTGGCTTTAGTGAAAGGTGAATTTCAAAAAGATGAACCTATTCTTGTTAGAGTACATTCATCTTGTATAACAGGAGATATTTTTGGTTCTTGTCGTTGTGACTGCGGATCTCAATTACATGCTGCAATGCATGCAATTGAAAAAGAAGGTAAAGGAGTTATTGTTTACATGAATCAAGAAGGTCGAGGAATCGGACTTATCAATAAATTAAAAGCGTATAAACTTCAAGAAGAAGGTTACGATACTGTTGAGGCTAATTTAATGTTAGGCTTTAAAATGGATGAAAGAGATTATGGAATCGGTGCTCAAATTATTCGTGATTTAGGAATTTCTAAAATGAGACTAATGACAAACAACCCTACAAAACGTACAGGATTAGTTGGTTATGGTTTAGAAATCGTTGAAAACATCTCATTAGAAATTGAAAGTAATCAACACAATGAAGAGTACATGATTACGAAACGTGATAAAATGGGACACACCATTAAATTGAAAAAATAATGCTAAAAGCTTCTGGTTTAATTAAGTCTTATGAATCATTACAAATTTTAAAAGGTATTGATTTTCAAGTAGAACAAGGTGAAATAGCTTCAATTGTAGGTGCTTCAGGAGCAGGAAAAACAACGCTTCTTCAACTTTTAGGAACACTTGAAAAACCTGATGCAGGCACTATAACAATTGCAGGAATTAATCCTTTCTCATTGTCCTCTCGTAAACTTTCAGAATTTAGAAATACACATATTGGATTTATCTTTCAATTTCATCAATTGTTACCCGAATTCACGGCGATAGAAAATGTTTGTTTACCTGCCTTAATTAAAGGAACGTCAATGAATGACGCTAAAAAAGAAGCTTCAAAATTGCTTGATTTACTCGGACTTACTTCAAGAATTGAACACAAACCTAGTGAGTTATCTGGTGGAGAACAACAGAGAGTTGCGGTTGCTAGATCATTAATTAATCGTCCAAAAGTTATTTTTGCAGATGAGCCATCAGGTAATTTAGACTCTAAAAACTCTCAAGAATTACATCAATTATTTTTTGATTTACGCAGCGAATTCAATCAAACTTTCGTTATAATTACCCATAATAATTCGTTAGCTAAAATGGCCGATACTCAATATTTAATGAGAGATGGTAAAATACTTCTTGCTTAAATGACGAATTCAGAATTAAAAGAATTTTTAGATTTAAAAGCAGAGGAATATAATTCCCCTAAATTTATCGAAAGTGATCCCATACAAATTCCTTATCGATTTTCTAAAAAGGAAGATGTTGAAATTATTTCTTTTCTAGTTTCTACCATCGCTTGGGGAAACCGGACAAGCATCATCAATAATGGCGGAAAACTCGTTGAAATAATGGAGAACTCTCCGTACGAATTCATTCAAAATTATACTGAAGATTTTGCTAAAGATTTAAAATTTGTTCATCGAACTTTTAACGCTTACGATTTAGATTTTTTCTTTCGAAGTTTACAAAACATCTACTCCAAAGGTGGACTTGAAAATGCATTTGCACCTCACCCAACTATTTTTGGTTCACAGGGTAGAATTATACAATTTAGAAACCTGTTTTTAGAAACGGAGCACGAAAAAAGATCTGAAAAACACATTTCTAATCCAGAAGGAAATTCTGCTGCAAAAAGGCTTAATATGTATCTAAGATGGATGTGCAGGAAAGACAACAAAGGTGTAGATTTTGGGATTTGGGATTCAATTCCGATGAGCGAATTAGCCGTGCCATTGGATGTTCACACAGCAAATATCGCAAGAAAACTAGGACTTATAACACGAAAACAAAACGACGGAAAAGCATTAGCTGAATTAATGGGTCATCTCCAAGGATTTGACGAAAATGACCCATCTAAATATGATTTTGCTCTTTTTGGATTGGGAGCATTTGAAAAGTTTTAGAGTCTAGTCATAAATATATTTGGTAGTACTACTCAATAGTAATTAATCCTGCCACTAATTTTGCTCTTTCAACTAAATCTTTAACATCCTCATTTCCAAAAGCTAAAGCTATTGCCATTCTTCTGTAAGGACGTGTAGATGGTTTACCAAAAATCTTAAAATCTGTATTTGGTATAACAGCTGCTTTATCCAACCCTGAAAACAGAGGTAGAGAATTATTTTCATTTACTGCTAAAATAACCGCACTCGCACCGTTCTTTTCTAAAACAATCTCTCTGATAGGAATTCCTAAAATTGCTCTTGCATGTAATTCAAATTCAGACAGATTTTGAGTGTTACCTAATGTAACCATACCAGTATCATGAGGTCTTGGTGATAATTCTGAGAAATAAACACCATCTTTCGCAATAAAAAATTCAACACCCCAAAGTCCTGAACCACCCAATGCGTTAGTTACTTCTGCTGCTATTTTTTGAGCCTCCGCTAAATGTTCGGGATTCATTGGCATTGGTTGCCAACTTTCTTGGTAGTCACCTCTTTCTTGTCTGTGTCCAATCGGCGGACAAAACAAGGTGTTTCCATCATTTTGAGTAACAGTTAATAGTGTGATTTCATACTCAAAATCTATAAAACCTTCCACAATTACTTCTAATAAATCTCCTCTTGAGCCTTCCAAAGCATAGTTCCAAGCTTTTTCAATGTCCTCTTCTGTCTTGATAACAGATTGACCTTTTCCAGAACTTGACATTAATGGTTTTACCACACAAGGCATGCCTGTAACTAAAACCCCTGCTTTCAATTCTTCAAAAGAAGTTGCATATCTATATGTAGCGGTCCTCACTCCTACCTCTTTGGCTGCAAGGTCTCTAATAGCTTTACGATTCATTGTAAAATTAGCTGCTTTTGCACTTGGCACAACTTGAATACCATTCTTTTCATACTCGAAAAAACGTTCAGTTCTGATTGCCTCAATTTCAGGCACAATAATATCAGGAGAATGTTTAGCTACAATAGCATCTAAAGCGTTTCCGTCTAACATATCAATCACTTCTGATTCATGTGCAACTTGCATTGCTGGAGCATTTGAATAACTATCCACAGCAATCACATATTGACCTAAACGCTGACAAGCAATAACAAACTCTCTACCTAGTTCTCCCGAACCTAAAAGCATTATTTTTTTTCTCATTTCAATAAGTTGAATTCGTTAAAATAAAAGTTTCAAAAAATCAATTTAATCCACTCGCAAACTTCTGCCTATTTGTAAAGGAGTTGTTTGTCTTATGCCGTTAAGTTGACAAACTTTAGCTATAGTAGTACTGTTTTTTGTAGCAATTTCTGATAAAGTATCACCCGCTCTCACTTTGTAGTATTTATGCACAGGCCTTAAAACTACAGCCTTAGTTGGAAGCGGAATAGTCGCTAATTCGCCATGTTCAAAAAAATCTGATGGCTTTGCTCCTGGCCTGAATAAATTTTTATGAACCAATAAATTTTGATCTTTCAATCTCAAATTATCAAAATCAATTACTTCTTCAGGATTTATTGGTGCATCATAGAATCGTAATTCAAAATGTAAATGAGCACCAAAAGAATGCCCTGTATTACCACCTAATCCGATTGGCTCACCCGCTTTAACATCTTGATTTGGAACACACAAATGCTCGTGTAAATGAGCGTAAAACGACTCTAAACCATTATAATGCCTGATAATCACCAGGTTACCAAATCCTCCATCGTTGAATTTAGCATATCGAATTTTTCCTGACCAAGCCGCTCTAACCGTGTCTCCTACCTTTAAAGCGATATCAATTCCATTGTGATAACGTCCTTTTCTTAAGCCATAACGAGAAGTAACGGTACCATGAAATGGAACATGAAATCCATCATCATGGTCTTCATTCACACACAGCCATAAAGTATCTTTTAATTTCCCTAAATCATTTGTTCTGTCAGAAGTATAACATACATTGTTATCCCAGCTTTGAATATAATTTAATGTCGGATCTGAATTTATTAAAGAATAAACATGATTATTTAAAATCCCGTCAAATTCATTGTCTTTTACATAAGCCCAGGTACGGTTCGAATACATGATAACTTTCCCTCCTTTTGTGTCTATAGTATCAATAACTGTTTGTGAGTATAAAGACAAAATTGATCCTAAAAGGAAAAGAACTGTAATAATTTTACTCATAATATGGTTTTACTATTTTGAAAGATTCATTCAGAATTTTGTACAATTAACAAAATGTTAATCAACTATCTACTGATCATTTATTTTTTTAAAATTCAAATATACTGAATTTAAGCTATTTTCCAATAACATCCATTACTAGAATATTATACAATAAGTCTTCATTGGGTTTGACAGAACCTTCTAATCCCCTGTCTCCATAAGCTTCTGAAGACGGAATAACAACAAACATTCTATCTCCTTTTTTAGCATTTATTAACGCTTTTTTCAAACCTGAAACAAATCCTTTATCGGACATTTTTAGTGTTGATGGACTATTTGTTCGGTATGAATTATAGAAGTTTGGATTAGTCTCACTACTAATCATGCAATGAAAAACAACAGAATTTGAATTGTTAAATTTCACTTTTTGAGCTTTATTCTCTTCAAACAACCAAACTCTTGTTCCATCTACACTTCGAGTAGGTTTTTGTTTTTTAACGATATGAATAGTTAAATAATTATCAGAATTTGGCGGAACGAACCATCCTTTATCTCCTTCTTTTTTGATTCCCTTTTCTCCACGAGCTAATTTTGAAGGAATTAAAACTCTAGCAAAATCTCCAACTCTTAAATTCTTCAACGCAAAATCCCAACCAACTGTTTGCATTTGATAATCTACAACAAATGGAAATGTTTCTTTCTTCCATAAATGATTTCCATCTACAATAGAACCATCTTTCAATGTCACTTTATAATCTATTAGTAATACATCCCCTTTCGAAACTACTTCTCCTTTTCCGTATTTCAACCAAGAAATAATAATACCATTATCATACGATTTTGTTGAATTAATTTCTAAATTATCTGAATTAAGAGCTGTTCCTTTTTTTGTTTCAGTTTTATTAATTTCTTTCTTATTAATTACTTTTTCTTGTTTATTATTTTTAGATACTCCCTCGGTTGTACAAGAAATTACAGCACAATAAACACCTACTAATAGACTTAATTTTTTCATTCGATAAAACGTTATTTTAACAACTCAACTACTTGAATATCAACAACAATTGGAGTCAATGATGGAATCTTATTTAAATCACCTGTCAAACCATGCGCTAAGTGACTTGGGATGATAAATTTTGCTTTATCTCCTACTTTCATTTTCTTTAAACCTTCTTGAATCCCCGTTTCAACTGTGCTATGGTCCACAACTATTTCCAAAACTTCATCTTTTCCAGTTTGATAGCAAATTGTTCCGTCTAATTTTGAAACACTATATTCAACATCAATAACAGAACCGACTATAATTTCTTCTCCTTTGCCTGATTCGTAAATATAATACTGTAAACCAGTTCCAGTTTCTATCATTTTCCAAGAATGGTGTTGTGCTAAAAATAGTTTAATCGCAATTTTTTCTTCCATCGCAATTGTTTTATTTAACTCCATTGATTTCTCTTTAGACCATTCTATTTCTTTTGGTTTCTCAACTTTAGTCGTACAACTAAAGATTGTTAGCAAGATAAAAACAAGTAAATATTTCATTATGTAAAGGTAATAAGATTATAACATTCTCCACTCTACGCAACTCTCCAGTTTCAAGTATTCGTTTAATTCTTCTTACCTACCACTTCCGTTATTGCTTTTTTTCTTTTTCTTTACAACAACTGGATTGGAAGCAATTTCTGGCTTCGATTGCAACAATTGATTCGACAGCAACTTGTCAATCAACTCATCTTTAGATAGATGCTGAAAAACAGATTTTACTTTCTCTTTAAATTCAGAAGATAATTCTTGATTGATTTTAGTTTTAAAAATTCGTTTCGCCCATAAATACGTGTTATTTTCTTCAACACTTTCTTGACTTGGCTTCGCTAATTCTTCAAAATTCAAACCTAATTCTAACTGAAATTCCGCCAATTCTTTAAATTCTTCTGGTTGAATTACAGTAAGCGCAAGCCCCTTCTCTCCTGCCCTGGCAGTTCGTCCACTTCTATGTACATACGTTTCATAGGTATCTGGCAAATGATAATTAACTACATAGCCAATATCTTTTACATCAATTCCTCTTGCAGCTAAATCCGTTGCTACCAAAATTGAAATATGTCCATCTCTAAATTGATCCATGATTCTATCTCTAATAGGTTGAGATAAACTACCATGCAAAGCTCCAGAAGAAAAACGGCTGATTGCCAAGTTTTTAGCTAATTTATTTACAGCAGCTTTCGTTCTGCAAAATATTATTCCTTGTTGTCCTTCTTTTGAATTCAGAAAATGGGTTAATACATCTAATTTTTGAATTGGGTCAACAACTACATATCTATGATCGATTTGAACATTTCCTATCGTTTCCATATCAACAGAAACTTCGGTACTATTTTTCGACATATAGTTATGAACTATATTTTTGACTTCACTAGACATAGTTGCTGTAAACAACCATGTTCTTTTATTCTTAGGAAGTAATTTATCTATTTCTAAAAAATCATCTTTTAGAGATGTCAACATTTCATCTGCTTCATCCAACACTAAAAGTTGAACCGTCGATAAATCAACTTCTTCTTTTTCTTGTAAATCTAAAAGTCGACCAGGAGTTGATATGAGTATTTGTACTCCTGATTTTAATTGAGAAATTTGAGGTTTAATTGGCACACCACCATAGGTAATCGCAACAGAAATTTTGGCAGATGAATAGGATTCAATTACGGCACCAACTTGTTGACCAAGCTCTCTCGTAGGAACAAGAATTAAGACTTGGAGGGAATTGTTTTCTGTATCAATCAATTCCAATACTGGCAAACCGAATGCTAAGGTTTTCCCTGTACCAGTTTTAGCAATTCCTACAAAATCATCTTCTGATTTCAATAAAAAAGGAATTGATTTTTCTTGAATTTCTGTTGGAATTGTTATTCCATTTTCTTTCAATAATTCTGATATTTGAGAAGATATTCCTAAAACTTTAAATTGACCCACGATTCTATTTTTTCTAATTCAAGACAAAGATACACAGGAAAAGTTATAGGATTCTGTTTTACACCAAAGAATTACTTTTTTGCTGGTTCTCATAATACAGCTAAAAATATAGCGATGCATTATTCATTCATAGCGACGTGCAAGAAAAATAATATCAATCTTCTTTCCCTTTCTATTCCTCCCTGCTCTAACGTTTGTTCTTCAAAAGTATACTTTTACTACTTCAAGCATTTTATATCTGAAAAAATGCGCTCGGAAAATCATATCCAAAAACAGATTAACAGGAGTGGATTTTCTAACCTATTTTTCTTCGGAGCGACTTTGGAAATGTGCTTAAAAGATAATATGATCATAATCAGGTATTTATGTTTTTTTGATGTAACTAATTGGTTTTTACAGGATTTCTCAATTTAAAATCTGCAGATAAAGTTTTAATCTCCTTTTTATCTGTTGTAACCCTCACAGAGGCGAACCGAAGAGTTAACAACAAGCATAACGCCGCAAAAAAGGTACAGCTGTATTTTTCACAGATGTTTTTGGGTATTTTTAGAGCAAAAAAATATCCCGCTTTTGGGCGGGATATTTGAAAATAATTTGCTCTAAAAATAGAATAATAAGATCGTTTTAGTACTCCCAAACCTTTAGGGTGATAAGATAAATATAGATAAAATATTTAGTTTGTAATTTACAAAATTTTAAGTAGGAATATAGATATCATAAGACTATTACAGACGTTTATGATTGAAAAACACCACTTTAAACTCTTCCCATAAAGTGATGCACACCTTCTTTGGTTATCAATACTGGAACGGTTTCGTTACGGAATCACATAGGATTTACACGTGAAAAATCCAGATGAATGGGGTTTAATAAATTATAATTAAACTTCTGTGATATTCGCTTTTAATTCATCAATTAAATCAATAAGATTCATCGTAGGCAATGTTACTGGAGCAATTCCAGACAAACAAGTTAAAGAAGAGATATACGCTCTGATATACGGAAACAATATTGAGGGAGCATTTCTATAAAGAAAGTTCTCAAAGTTAGTGTCATCTTTATCTTCAAATAAATAATTACCAATAAAGACAACATTTACATTAACATTTTTTTCCTTATCATTTATTAACAACTCTAATTCTAATTCAAAAGTTTTATTAGAATAATCTATTTTATCAGATGGTATAACCTTTAACTTAAGCTCACCATTTATAATGCCATTAATTTCAATTAATGATTTTTAAACTAAAAATTTTTTAAACTGAAAGCTTGATTTTGTTTCCATATTTTTTTAAGCTGCTAATGCGTAACTTGTATTATCTACTGTCTCTAATATTGTAGAAGAATTCAAACTCAAGCCATTCCAGTTCGATTCAAAACCGTATGCTGTATAAGGCAATTCTATAGGTTCATGTTCTAAACTTAGATTCGGATTGATTATTTCATTTAATCCTCCTTTTGTAATAAACAAAATTTCTTCATTTAAATAAATATTATTAAATTCCTCTAATAATTCTATTTCCAAAATCATATAATCTTCATTATGACAAAGTTCTATTGGTAAAACTTCGATTATATGAGTTTTAATATTAGGTCTAAATTCATACCTAATTTTGATATCTTCTATATTCTGATACCATTGTTTTAGTTTTCTTTGAATAAAATCTTTAGCGTTTAACATGGCTATATTTTGTTTAATTCCTTAATGATTTTTTGACTTAAAGCTAAAGCTTGATTTCTATCATTGACCATATGAATCGATAACTCACAATTCCCGAAATTTTTCACACTCAAAGCTCCTTTAAAGAATCTCTCCTCAAAGCCCTAACCAATAAAAGAACCCCTACCAACACAAACGGAATACTCAACATTTGTCCTGTGTTGATAAACAAAACATCGTCCCTTTGAGTTTGACCCAACTTCACAAACTCTACCAAGAAACGAGCGATAAAAAGTAGAATCAAAAAGGTTCCGAATAATAAACCTGGTTTCTTCCAAGCGTCTTTTTTCCAATACATGAACAGTAGTAAAAGGAAGATGAAAAAGTAAGAAATTGCTTCGTATAATTGTGCTGGATGACGAATCGGAATCTGACTCCAAGCGCAATCAAAAGGAGGGTAACAATCATTCATCATGAACCGGAATCCCCACGGAACTGTTGTAACATCTCCTACTATTTCTGAATTCACTAAATTACCTAAACGAATGCAACATGCTGCAATAGCTGTTGGAGCTGAGATTCTATCTAAAATCCACAAATAAGGTTTGTGAACTACTTTTTTAGAAAAAAACCAAAGTGAAATGGCAATCACAATTGCACCGCCATGACTCGCTAAACCACCTTCCCATACTTTCAAAATATCTATTGGATGAGAAAAATAACCCCTTTCTAAAATAATTCCTTCTGGACTCAATTGATCAAAGTAAGGTCCGTAGAAAAATACGTGTCCTAAACGTGCACCAATAATGGTTGATAAAACCATATACATCACCAACTTATCCAATATATCGTCTGATATATTTTCTTTCTTAAATACTCTTTTCACAAGGAAATACCCTATGATTAAGCCTGAAACAAATAAAAGACCGTATAAATTTGGTGTTTTTAAGCCTTCGAATAATTCTGGTTTAACATCCCAATTAATAGCTAAGTTCATCGTGTGATTTTTAATTAAAATTATATGTCTTTGTTAACTTTAAATAGGATGTTTTCTGATCTGCCTTTTTTGAAAATCATATTGCTCTTATCCAAACCTTTACGCAATTCTTTTTGTTCTTCAAATGGCAATCTGTTCACTTCCATACACTCATTAGAACAACAATTTTCTAATTTATCTTTACAGCTATCACATTGAATAAAAAGCAAATGGCATGCTTCATTTAAACAATTAGTATGCGTATCTGCTGGTGATCCACATTGGTGACAAACTGCTACAACGTCATCAGAAATTCGTTCCCCTCTTCTCTCGTCGAAAACAAAGTTTTTTCCAATGAATTTATTTTCAATGCCTTTTTCTTTACAGTCGTTCGCATATTTAATAATCCCACCTTCTAATTGATGAACATTTTTAAATCCTCTATGTTTGAACCAAGCAGAAGCTTTCTCACAACGAATCCCTCCAGTGCAATACATCACTACATTTTTATCTTCATTGCCTTTTAAATACCTATCTTCTATAAATGGAAGAGACTCTCTAAATGTATCAACATCGGGAAGAATTGAACCTTTGAAATAACCAACTTCTGATTCATAATGATTTCTAAAATCGATTAATATAGTATCCTCTTTATCAGTCAATTGATTAAACTCTTCTGCATCCAAATGAATCCCTTTATTTGTCACATCAAACGTTTGATCATCTAAACCATCAGCTAAAATCTTATCTCTAACTTTGATTTTTAATTTTAGAAATGAAAATTTATTTTCCGCTTCGTCAACCGCGATATTCAACCGAATTCCATTTAAGAATTCAATCTCATATAATTCATCTCTAAATTGTTGGAAATGTGTGATAGGAATAGCCGTTTGTGAATTGATTCCTTCTTTGGCAACGTAAGCTCTGCCTACGACATTCAATTTTGACCACATTGTAAATAAGTGATCTCTGAACAAACGAGGATTTTCAATAAGTGCGTATTGATAAAAAGAAACAGTCACAAATTGATGTCCACTTTCTTTTAATTGCACTTCCAATTCCTCTTTACTCAATGTATTCCACAGTTGCATGCTATGTTGTTTTAAATAAATAGTCGTCAAAAATAGCAATTTTTTGTAAGTAAATTACTAAATAACTACACCTGTATTAACAAAGGTACAGTTATTGACATATACTCTGTGTATAAATGTATTTTCAGATGTTAATTCACAGATGAGATAAGTTTAACTTTGACTTTATTATAAATTAATAAGATTCTTAAAATGATGAAAATCTCACTGATTGGTTTAATTGCGTTGTTTCTGTTTCAAGCGTGTGCACAAGAAAACAAACAAGAAAAAAAGAAAATTGTAATCCCTAAAAGCGAAATTAAATTCGCGCTGACCGATTACTTAAAAAACAATGCTCAATTAGACAAAGAAGTTGATGCTATTTTCGCTGCCTTAGACGATACTGCAATTGTTGCGCAATTAATAATGCCAGCTGTTGGTAGGTTTGGGCAAACCGAAGCGTTAATCAAACAACATATTAAAGAAAGAATTATTGGTGGAGTTCTGATGTTGAACGGAACAAAAGATGGTTTCACAAGCTTAATCAAACAATTCGAAGCTATGAATGATAGCATTGGAAACATTCCCTTCTTGTATTCTGCTGATGCTGAGCCCTCATTGATGAATATGAAAATAAAAGGAGCTACAATCGTTAAAAAAGCAAACGAAATAAAATCGATTGAAGAAGTAACTTATTGTGCTAAAACGATTTCTAAAGATCTGAATGCGATTGGAATCAATTATAACTTTTCTCCTGTTGTTGACATGTCTTCCAATTCAACTGTTGGATACAGAGGTTTTGGTTCAAATCCTGCAAACATTGTTCCTTGGTCTAATGCTTTCATCCAAGAAACTCAAAATCACAACATTATCGCTACAGCTAAACATTTCCCTGGTCACGGTTTGGTTACTGGAGATACACACAAAGCTTTACAAATGATTGATGGTGAATTGCAAGAAATCCACAATTATCCGGGATTAATTGAATCTGGTGTTTTATCTATTATGGTAGCACACATTGCTGTTAAAAATAATCCGAAATTTGACACAAAAGGTTTACCCTCTACTCTATCTCCAGTAATTGTTCAACAATTATTAAGAGACAGTTTAGGATTCAAAGGATTGATCGTTACAGATGCTATGAATATGGGAGGCGTTGTTAGTGTTCCTGAGTCGGCATATAAAGCTGTAAATGCAGGTTGCGACATTTTATTAATGCCAGTTGATGCTAAAAAATCTCATGCTGAAATTTTAAAGAAATACAAATCAGATCCAGATTTCAAAACGAAAGTTGATACTTCTGCAAAACGTATTATCCGAATGAAAGTTTGTACAGGATTAATGAAAAAATAAGACATTATTATCTTATACCAAACACATTTATATTAGTGTTTGGTATAAATTTAAAATGATACCGATGAAAATTAACGACATTTTATTAGCTGAGTTAAAACACGAAGCCAATAGCACGAGAAAATTATTAGAATTAATCCCATTTGAAAAAGCAGATTTCAAACCGCATGTAAAATCAATGACACTTCAACGCTTAGCTGTTCACGTAGCTGAAATTTCGGGGTGGTGGAAAGAATGTTTGGTTCATGATGAATTGGATTTTTCGAAAGGAGATTTTACTCCTAAAGTGTATACTTCTACTGCTGAAATCTTAGCTCTTCATGATGATTTGGTAACAAAAGCAGAGAAAATACTTGCGGAAACTTCTGAAGAAGAATTTCAGAAACCATGGACAATGAGAAATGGTGAACAAATTTATTTCACAATGCCTAAAGCTTCTGTTGTAAGAACATGGTGCATGAATCATTTATACCACCACAGAGGACAACTTTCAGTTTATTTAAGATTATTAGATGTTGCACTTCCAGAAACGTATGGTCCAACAGCTGATTCGGGTGGAATGTAATAAAAGATTAAAATTAGTTACTCCAAGCATCAAACGCTTTAATCTGCGGCGTATTCATCTTAGCTAATTTCTTAACTGAATATTCCATATAGAAATTTCTATCTACTTCAGGTAACGTTTTTTGAAGCACTTGACCAGCTCTTAGTATGGTTAAGTGCTTTGAATCATTGTCGAAATACTTCAACCATTTATCAAGTTCACCGTTACAGGAATAACCGTTAACAGCAATGATTTCATCTTCCAACTGTAAACCTCCCAAATTAGCAGGACTTCCAGGGTAAATCATCTTAACTATAAAGTTTAAACCTTGAGGAATTGATTTAAATCCTAATCTTCCATGAGAATAAAAAGAAGAAGTTTGGTGATTTAATTCTAAACCAATGTATTCAAAAGCTTCGGTTAGAATAGATTCATACGGTCTGTTTCCATGAATAAAATCTTCAAAAAATGTATCAAAAGAAATTCCTCCAACTTTTTCAAGTACCGTTTTATAATCAAACTCAGAAACACCTTTGCCTTTTATGTAGAAATCAAAGTACAAAAGCTTCATTACTACATCCAGTCCAAATTGATTATCAGTCGCTTGTAACAACATCACATCTGTTACAAATGCCAATAAACAACCTTCAGTATAAATAGAAACCTTTCTTGCAGGTGCACCAGGAACATATCCATCCAACCATGTATCATAAGAGGATTCAGAAACCGAATAATTAAATCGTCCATGATTATCGAAATGCTTTTGCAATTGCTTGTTCATTTCAAATAAATACTGGTCTAAATTGAAAACATCACTTTTATATAAATGTAAATCTCCCATATAAGTAGTAACTCCTTCACAAATATATCCTAATTCAGAATAATTTTCTTTTGTAAAATCATACGGAAACATGTCTATCGGACGAATCGCTTTTACATTCCAAGTGTGGTACAATTCATGAGAAGAAACACCAAGTAATTCTTTATACAGTGAATCAAAAACATCATAACTTGGCCCAAGTGTAATCACCGTTGAACGTTGATGCTCAACACCATGATACGCTTTATAAGGTAAAATATGAATCAAAAAGTGATATTCAGAAACAGGAAACTCAATGAATTTCTCCAACTGCTTAGTAGTAAACGCTTTAAAATCTTTCATTAATCGTTTCCAATCCGGTTTCACTTCGCCGTTCAACCAAATATGAAAAATAATTCCATTCACTTCGTATTGATTGTACTGAAGAGAATCTGAACATATAAAAGGTGAATCAGCCAGCTCATCAAAATCAGCAGCGAACAATACATTTTCATTTTGATTCATTGAACCAGCCACCTTCCATTCAGATGGAATAGACAAATAAAGTTCAGTAGCTTGATTTTTAGTCTCTTGTGTAAAAACACAACAGTTTACAGGATTGACATACAATTGTTTATCGTTCAAAAAAGTTGACCCTGCATTTAGATCAACTGCATAATAAAGGTACTCTACTTTTATTGATGTCGCTCCTTTTGAATCTATTTCCCATGCATCTTTTGATTGTTTTTTAAAACCAATCAATTTATTATTCTGGTTAAATACTTTGAATCCTTTCACATTTTTAGCAAAATCCCCCAACTCATATCTACCTGGTCTCCAACTGGGTAAATGAACAATTGTTTTTTCATTCTCTACTTCAAAAGTAGCTGTTATCGAAATATATTGTTGTGAAGGATTCTCACATGAGAAAGTATATTTAACCATCTTGTTTTATTTATGCGTACATTTCAGCCTGAATTTGAGCAATTTTCTCATCTACAAGATAAGCATCATACGGCATCATTTTATCAATAATTCCATTTGGCGTTATTTCAATTACTCTATTGACAACAGTTTGAACTAACTCATGATCGTGAGAAGTGAACATCATTGAACCTTCGAAAGCAGTCATCCCATTATTTAATGCAGTAATAGATTCCAAATCTAAGTGATTTGTAGGCTCGTCCATCATTATTAAATTCGCTTTATTGAACATCACTTTAGACAACATACAACGTACTTTTTCCCCTCCAGAAAGCACTTTCGCACTTTTTAAAGCTTCTTCTCCTGAAAACAACATTCTCCCTAAGAAACCACGAAGATTTACTTCTTCTTTTTCCTCATCCGTTACAGCGTATTGTCTCAACCATTGAATCAACGGTAAGTCATCTTCAAAAAATGTATGATTATCATTTGGTAAATAAGCTGTTGTGATAGTTGTACCATAAGTAAACTCACCTGTATCAGCAGATGTGTTTCCATTTAAAATCTCAAACAAAGCTGTAATCGCAACTGAATTTCTCGATAAAATAACAGCTTTATCACCTTTATTTAGAGTGAATGTTATGTTTTTGAACAGTGTTTCACCTTCAACAACTTTACTTAAATTATCAACTGATAATATTTGATTTCCAGCGTCACGTTCTTGATGAAAAGTAATTCCTGGATATTTACGACTTGATGGTTGAATTTCTGCTAAATCCAATTTATCAATCATTTTTCTTCTACTGGTTGCTTGTTTCGATTTCGAAGCATTTGCAGAAAAACGAGAAATAAAGTCTTGTAACTCTTTCTTTTTCTCTTCTGCTTTTTTGTTTTTATCAGCTCTTTGACGAAGTGCTAATTGAGATGATTGATACCAGAAAGTATAATTACCCGTAAATATTTGAATCTTAGAAAAATCAATATCACAAACGTGCGTACAAACGGTATCTAAGAAATGTCTATCGTGAGATACAACGATTACGGTATTTTTGAAATCCAATAAGAAATCTTCTAACCAAGTAATTGTTTTAGCATCTAAATCATTTGTTGGCTCATCTAAAATCAAGACATCTGGATTACCAAATAAAGCTTGCGCAATTAAAACACGAACTTTTAAATTATTCGGAATATCCTCCATTAACGTGTAATGAAGTGACTCTTCAATCCCTAAATTACTTAACAGTGAAGCAGCATCAGTTTCAGCATTCCAACCTTCTAAATCAGCAAACTCTCCTTCTAATTCAGAAGCACGCATCCCATCAGCATCAGAAAAATCTTCTTTTGCATACAATGCATCTTTTTCGGTCATAATCTCAAAAAGACGTTGATGCCCCATTATAACAGTTTGCAAAACTGGGTATTGATCAAAAGCAAAGTGATTTTGACTCAAAACAGCCATACGTTTACCTGGCTCCAATTCTGTTCGACCTTTTGTAGGCTCTTGATCTCCAGTTAAAATCTTTAAAAATGTTGATTTTCCCGCGCCATTCGCTCCAATAACCCCGTAGCAGTTACCTTCTACAAATTTTAAATTAACATCGTCGAAAAGAATTCTCTTTCCAAATTGAAGTGATAAATTGTTTACCGTAATCATACTGTTTGTCTGTAATTTGGGGGCAAAGATACAGTTTTATTCTTTAGACAAAAGACTTTAAGATTATTCTTTTAACTTTGAATCAAACAATAATCCAATGAGTAACATCCTATTAGAATATTTCCCATATCGTTTAAATTTTAAATATCCTTTTCGTCTTTCCCATACAGAAAGAACAGGTACTGATAATTTATACCTCAAACTCTCAACTGAAAAGCATTCAGCTTGGGGCGAATGTGTTTTTATTCCTTATTACCCAGAAACACTTGCTACGTTTAAAGAAATCAATAAAACCCTTCAACTTCCTGAAAACACTGAAAATATTAATGAATATATACAGCAATTAAAACAACAATTTCCAAATAGTAATTTTTGTATTGCCGCAATTGACATCGCTCTTCATAACTTGAAATATAAAACAACAGGTCAATCAATTGCTGAACAATATCAATTAAAAGGACAACCAAATAAATCATCTTTTACAATTGGGATTTCTTCGGATAGTGAAATGGAACAAAAATTATTTGAAAATGCCGAGATGAGCTACTTCAAATTAAAAGTGAACCAAGAAGAAGTAAATAGAATTATTTCAACATTTCAATTGTTTTCAAAAAAACCATTCACCATAGATGCAAATCAAGGTTTTACAGATAAAAGTGATGCTCTAAAATTAAGTTACAAATTAGCAGATTTAGGTGTGCAATATATGGAACAACCGTTTCACAAAGACGACCTCGAAAGTCATTTATGGTTAAAAGCAAGAAGTCCGATACCTATTTTAGCCGACGAATCATTTCAAACCTACGCAGACTTTGAGAAAATTGTTAAACATTTTGACGGAGTGAACATTAAAGTAATGAAATCTGGAGGAATTTCTGAAACTTACAAGTGCTTAAAAAGAGCGCAAGAAATGGAATTAAAAAGCATCATTGGCTGTATGAGCGAATCAAGTGTGGCAATCGACGCTTCTATGCAAATTGCTTCAATTGCAGATTTTGTAGACTTAGATGGTAACCTGCTGATTACCAATGATTTATTTAAAGGTGATTTAAGTGATGAAGAAATAATTGATGAATTAAGAAAAGCTAAATGTTAAGTTCAATTAGCTCTCTCTTAATTTTAATCTGTTTTCTGTATATTTGTTATTATGAAAACAGTACATTTCAACAGAGAAAACAAAGGCTTATTTACTAAAATTAGTAATCGCATATCATACAATCAAGTAAGTCTTCAAAAATACATTCAACAACCTTTCTCAAAAGTTGCGTTTGAAAGTCAGGCGGAACTAAAATCTTTAAATTACAAATCAGAAAATCGTTCAATTTTAGTAAAAGCTTTAACTGAAGATTATAAAAAAGTAGAACTAAACGACCTTGTGAAAACGAACATTCAATCGCTTTTAGAAAAAAATACATTCACGATAACAACTGGACATCAGCTATCTATTTTCACAGGCCCTATCTATTTCATTTACAAAATACTACACACCATAAGATTAACTGAAGAATTAAATAAAATGTATCCAGAGAAAAACTTTATCTCTGTTTTCTGGATGGCTTCTGAAGATCATGATTTTGAAGAAATTCAATCTGTCACATTATTCAATAAAACTATAAAATGGGAAACTGAGCAAAATGGACCTGTTGGCCGATTTAAACTTGATTCCTTCGATGAAATACGAACAGAATTCAAAGAATTATTCACCAATCATCCCGAAAGTGAAGTTATCGATCTACTCAACAAGTACGACGGTAAAAACTTAGGTGAAGCAACATTTAATTTAGTGCATCATTTGTTTAAAAAATATGGATTAGTTATCGTAGACGGCGATAATGAATTATTGAAAAATGCGTTTTCACATACCTTAAAGCAAGAAATAACAACAAAATTTTCATTTAAAGAAGTAATCAAAAAAAATACGGAATTAGTGAAGGAAGAGGTGAAATTACAGATTACTCCTCGAGAAATTAATCTATTTTTTATCGAAGACAATTTACGTTCTCGAATTGAAATTCACGAAGAAGGTTATTTCATAAAAGAGAAAGGGTTTTATAGCCAAGAAGAACTTTTAAAACTGTTAGAAAATAACCCCTCTTCATTTTCACCAAATGTAGTTTTACGACCGCTCTACCAAGAAACAATCCTTCCCAACCTTTGCTATTTAGGAGGTGGCGGAGAAATGGCTTACTGGCTTCAATTAAAAGGTATCTTTGATAAAACAACTACTTTATTTCCACTGATACAAGTTAGGAATTCTCTTCTTAATATTGATTCAAACTCTTCTAAAAAAATGGATAAAATCGGACTATCGATTCAAGATTTTTTTATTCCTACAGAGGAATTGAAGAAAAAATATGTACTTGATAATTCTTCAGATGAACTAAATTTTTCAGAAATAAACAGCTCATTTAAAGTATTTTGTGATTCAATAATTAAACAAACACTTCAATTAGACTCTAACCTCAAAAGTTTTAGTAACGCAGAAATTTCGCGATTAGAAAAGCAATTAACATCCATCAAACAAAAACTAATTAAAACAGAGAAATCAAAACACGAGCAGGCACTTCAACAAATTGATCAATTAAAAACAAAATTATTTCCAAATGGCACTTTACAAGAACGTTCAATAAATTTCTTTTCACTCTGCGCTGATGGAGAAGTTTACAAACACCTTGATGAAATATACAACGCTATTGATGCTTTTGGAAACGATTTGATTGTTATAGAAAGATAAGCATAAAAAAAGCCCAGTCGTAAAACTGAGCTTTCTTTTGTAGCGAGACGGAGAGTTGAACATCTGAACAAAACCTCTTGCATGATGAGATCAACTATCAAATTACTTTGTATTGTTCTGTTATAAAATTTAAATAAATACGTATTTAAAACAACAGAAGAATTAACAACTTATTCAAGGAAAGATGAAAACAACAAAAACATTTTAAATAGTATTCAACAAATATTTGGAAAGAAAAATTAACCCATTTACCAGATAATGAATATGCTACATTAGCTCAAAATTTTGAAATTTCGTGTGGACAAATTGAGAACATAGTTAGAAAATGTGAAATCAATTATATTTTAAAAAATGAATCGGCTTCCATTCATTCAATTATCGAATATTGTGAGGAAGAAAATGCAATCAATGGAAATAAAAACAGTATTGGTTTTTAAATACGCTTAATCAAACAGTCATAACTAAAAAAACAAATTCATGAAAAAAACAATTGAAAAAGAGCTAATTAGCAGGATGTTGGAGTTAAATTCACTAGTAGGTTCAGTTGAAAATATGACTAATGAAAAACTGCAAGATAATCCACCGCGTCATTATAGATTAAAAATCATACATTCATTAATGAAATCTCTTGGATTAACCTGCTCATTGAATGATCTATTTTCAGGAAAATTCATTGATCAGTCATTTGAAAAAAATTGGAGTAAAATTGAAGAAGGGATTTCAAAATTTGATAATTCAGTAGTTGATTCAAATAATCGATATCAAACCTACACTGCTATCCATAATTACAACTCATTGTTTAAATATCGAATCAATTTAGAAAAGTTGATTACTCACAACTCAGGTGTATATGTTGCTTCCAACAACTTAAAATATCCTATTTTAATTACCAAAAAAATGAATAAATCTATTATTAAAACAAGTGATATTCTTGATGAAATTTTAGGTTGTTTTTTAAATCCAAATAAAATTAATTACACCAAAAAAGAGCTAATTGAAAAGTTTAACTTTCCTGATATTGATCTTTCAGAAATTGATATTGATTGGATTTGATTGTAAGTACTTATATCAAACACATTTATAAAAAAAAGACCAAATAAACGAACAGCTTTTTTATCTAAACACTAAATAAAATTTGAAGCATAGCCAATCTATGTTACAAATTTCTGAAGAAGTATAAATGAAATTTATAACTCTATATTTAAATCAAAACACATCAATTGACACATCATTAAGAAAGCTTTAATTTCTTTTTTTTAAGATTAGGCGTGTAATGTTCCATCGTTCTTAGTTCTTGCAACACATTAGAACTGTTTTTCTTGAAGAATTCTCTCATAATAATTTTATAAAAGGTTTCTTTATTAAGAAATAAATCTCTTAAAATAAAAGTGGGATCATCTTTGTTTAAAATCATTAAATTAACTAAATCTTCAGATATCGCTAATTTCATCGACACCAATAGAATATCATTATATTTTTCAATTAATTCTTTTATTTTAACTTCCTGCTCACTGTTCATTTGATCAATCTATTTTTACAAAATTACAACAAAGTAGAGACAAAATAGTGTCGCGAACTTTTTAAAAAAACAATTGTTGACAACTATATTCAAACATAATTATCATCACTTAATCTAAATAATTTTCAGCTTCCCTAATTGAATCAAAAGTATATTTTAGGGTGATCAAAACACGTCTATTTAAAAGAAATTACAGGTTAGATCTAAAAATAATTTTCTTCTCTTAGATATTCGAAATCAAGTTTAAAATTCAGATAGATTGGATCCTTTTTACCTTTAATTTGACCGATAAAGTTAATGTAGCCTAACAAACGTTGAAGGAATAAAGTTTCCATTTCAAAAGAAGAAACCATTTTCGAATTAAAATGTTTAACAGTTGCTATTTCTATTCCATTTTTAATAGAATCATGCAACATTGCCCTAACTTTTCGAATTAATTTCCGATCTACATTTACTTTTGTATTGACAGTTAATCCAGTCACGGTTTGTTTTCTGTTAGAAGTTTTTAATCTGAATTTTTTCTCATTTAATTCGAACTTATTTGAACGAATTATTGTGTAAATTTCTTGGATTTCAATCTCTGAAATTGCATTATTGGATGAAAATGTAAGGTCATCTGCATACCTGGAATAATTTAAATTCTTAGAAATACATAGGTTTTTAAGTTCCTTGTCCATTTCTAAGCAGATGAAATTTGAAATAACAGGCGATGTAGAAGCCCCGGTTGGCAACTTACCTTTTTCTGTTGTTAACAAAGTCATCGCTAATGCTAAGTTTTCATTCATCGAAAAAAGGGAGGATGAAAATAATTCATTTACCCTTTTGGCTTTAATGGAAGGAAAAAAATTAAGTAAATCTATGTTTAAAACATACTTTTGATTGACATGTACTTTTGCATTTTCAAAAATATTACACCCATTACCCCTTGTAAAACCATGGACATCAATTGGTTTCAAAGCGACATAGTAGTCTTGCAATAGATTCAATAAACTTTTATGAACTAATTTAAGTTCTTTACATGGATTATTTATCTCTCGACTCCCTCCTCTCTTTTTGGGTATAGAATAAGTCGTATAATAAGAATCGTTAATTATATCTTGTAAATCAGTAAAATTGATTTGTAAAAAACTACATAATTGAAAAGGCTTTTCAATTGATGCTATTGTGAAATCAAGTTTAATGGGAGTATTCATTTTAAATGTTAAAAAAGAAGATGAGTCGCTGTTTAATTATCTATAAATTTCTATTCATTTGAGCGGAATGCAGTGAGCATCAAATGATTTTCACTTCCGCTATTTATTGGATTGCAGGAACACAATCGCAAGTCTTTAATTTGACTCATAATGTTATCCAACGACTCATCTTTCTAAAATTCTAATTCATCTAATTTGGTTTGTGAAAAATTAAATCCTTTACTTTGATTTATTATAGTTGAATCATTTTCATCCAAATCAATTATCGAAGTCAATTTATTATTGAATTTCAAGAAAGTGCTATCAATTATTCCGACTTTATTTTTCGCTATTATAATTTCAAGTTTATTCCAGGTATCACATCCGTCTACATCTTGACTAAAACCATAATAATCAGGTCGATATAAAAAAAACACTTTATCAGCATCCATTTCTATTGCTCCACTTTCTCTTAAGTCAGAAAGGATTGGTCGCTTATCACCGCCCCTTTGCTCAAGAGCTCTATTTAACTGGCTACTTGCGATAACGACAACATTCAATTGTTTTGCTATTTTTTTAAGTCCTTTTGTAATTGAACTGATCTCAGCATCTCTATTGTATTTATATTTGTTAGATGTCATTAATTGCAAATAATCGACAATTATCATTTTCACACCATCTTCTTTTACTGCTTTTTCACATTGTAATGAAAATGAAAACAAAGAATTTGAAAATGAATCATTAATAAATAGCTGGTGCTGTTTCATTTCTGATTCAAACGATTTTAATTGCTCAAGCTCAGAATCACTAAAAGCATGACGCATAATCGCATCTATCTTAATCCCCGTTTTAGTTGAGATAATTTTATTCATTATTAGTTGCTTAGACTCGTCAAATGTGAAATATAAAACAGAATATGATTTCGATACATGTAGAGCTATATTTAATAAAAATTGAGTTTTACCCATTGAAGGTCGAGCTCCCACAACTATAAACTCACCCAAGTTGAATCCTCCAATTATGTTATCTAATCCCTTAAATCCAGATTGAAAAAATTCTCTTTCTAATTTCTTATTTGTAAAGTTTCACAACATTGTTGATGACATTAATAACCCCTTCGGGTTTCTTGATTGGCGCCAATCAAGAAACCCGAAGGGGTTATAGATAAAAAAGTTGATTATTTTTGTTTTACCACAAATAAAAATAATTATGCAACAAGTTTACCATTCCAATGCCAGAACGAATTTAAACATTCGTTCTCAAATTCAAAGCAATTCAGCAATAAATTCTGAATTAGCTTATCGATTTAATGTTTCTGAACAAACAGTTTCAAAATGGAAAAATAGAGATTTTCTTGAAGATGCCTCTTGTAAACCTTTGAATATCGAGTATGCTTTATCTGATTTAGAACAAGCATTAGCAATAAGTTTAAGAAGATCTTCTTGGATGGCCTTAGATGAAGTTTGGGAAACGCTTTTGGCTGAAAACCCTAAAATATCTAGAAGTTCGATTTATAGAATATTGGTTAAAGAAAAAATCAATGTTATTCCTGTCGAAAAGAAAGAAATAGCAAAAAAATTCAAAGAATATGAGCCTGGATACTTACATTTTGACGTAACTTATTTACTTAAATTTAACGGTCAATCCTACTATCTGTTTGTAGCTATCGATAGATGTACCAGAGCGATAATCTACAAAGTTTATAAAAATAAAACAGCCGATAATACAACCGATTTTATGGATAGATGTATTGAGTTTTTTCCATTTAGCATCTCTCATATTTTGACCGATAATGGATTAGAATTTACAAATAGACTA
>Ga0105054_10000654_pt1 | contig 55161 bp, 45 predicted proteins | sample BON02_FD_78091 | JGI IMG/M metagenome (GOLD analysis project Ga0105054, IMG submission 78091) | Freshwater microbial communities from Lake Bonney liftoff mats and glacier meltwater in Antarctica - BON-02 (megahit assembly) | ecosystem: Environmental > Aquatic > Freshwater > Ice > Glacier...
ACAGCAACTATTCTAGCTTTCAACGAGAAAGTCAATGCTGATCAACGCGTAGAGAATGTAATTTTACCGATAAGAGATGGCATCATGCTTGCCAGGAAGCTTTAACCGGAATTAAGGATGAAACAAACAGTAATTGCTAGTATTTTATTTTTCCTAAACATTTACCTCCCTGTTTTTGGACAGGTGCCACAGGTACCTCATGTCATAGACTTTGCTGGGGTAACATTAAAACTAAATGATGCAGCCCGAAAAGACATTCAGGCAGATGTAGATGCTCAGTATAGAAGTGCCTCTCATTTTCAGGTAAAACTGGGCCGAGTAAACCTTTACCTGCCGATTATAGAAAGAGTGCTTAGGGAAGAAGGAGTACCCGACGATTTTAAATTTCTTGCCATTCAAGAGAGTAGCCTGATCTCAGATGCCGTATCTACATCCAATGCGGTTGGCTTTTGGCAATTTAAGAAAGGTACGGCAGAAGAAGTCTTCTTAAGGGTAGACAATGAGGTAGATGAACGAAAAAGTATTGTTTCTTCCACAAGAGGAGCTGCGAAGTATTTAAAGAAACACCAAAGATACATGGACAACTGGGCGACAACGCTGGTATCCTATCAAATGGGTCTGGGTGGAGCAAGAGGTTATTATAAAGACAAATACAAGGGTCACCGAAGTATGGACATCGACAGGAATACCTATTGGTACCTCAAGAAGTTTCTGGCACACAAAATCGCTTATCAGGGTCAATTAGGGAAAATGGTAAGCAATGGAAATTATTTACATGAATACCCAATTCAGGGCCCAGCCAATCTTAAATCTGTAGCCAAAACACTTGGGGTAAGCGAAAATCATTTAAAGGAATACAACAAATGGTGTTTGAAGGGTAGCATTCCAGATGATCGGACCTACACTATCACCTATATTTTAAAGGGGATTGTCCCTGAGCGGCCTTTACTTGCCAATAACGCACCTTCTACCAACGATACTGGACTGCTTCCTGTCAGGTCAAATGTCATGGGTTTTCCTAAAATTTCAGGAGATACCGGGAATTCAAACCAGCCCAATCAAATCAAAATAAACGGGGTTAAAGGAATTGTTGCTATTTCCAACAACCAAAGTCAACTTGCCATTCAGGCGGGAATAAGCGAAGGTAAATTAAGAAGGGTAAATGATTTAAAACCGTCAGATCCAATCCAGCGAGGAGGCTATTATTACACCAAAAACAAAAAAAGCAAGGCGAAAACACCTGAGCATATCGTTCAACCCGGAGAAACCCTTTGGGGAATCTCTCAAATGTATGGCATCCGTAAACACTCCCTGATGGCCAAAAACAGGGTATACAAAGACGAACAACTTCTTCCTGGCATGGTGTTACGTTTAAGAAAATATTACAAGAAGGATGAAGCAATTGCAAGTGTTAAGTTAACACCAGCACCAGCACAGGCGGCATCTGACCAAAAGCGACCTCAAAGGACGCCTCCAGCGGAACGTCATGCAACTGTGGCTGTCCCTATTCCTGATAAAAAGCCAGAAAGTGCTCCTAAAACCCGAGTGCCTACAGAGATAAAAACTGAATTTAGAGAACACCAGGTAAAACCGGGTGACACACTCTATTCCATCTCCAGAAATTATGGTGTCACAGTAGCGGAAATAAGAAATTGGAACAACATAAGTGAAGATAATATCCTCTCTGTGGGACAAAAACTGGAAATTCGAAACTAAATAAAATAATTGACTGTATATTTGTAATCCACCGTTTATTCGACATGCACACAAGGATTGTTTTAATTTTATTTCTACTATTTGCAACAAAAATCAGCTTTGTACAAGGTCAGGACGCATTGTCTAAGGCAGATACTGTAATCATCGGTGGTGATACGCTGGTAATGCTGGGGGACTCTTTGATTTTCACCACAGAGGTAGAGCCTATTTATTGGAAAAACGGTGGCAATTTCAACCTTAGCTTACAACAAGTAAGCCTTAGTAACTGGGCCGCTGGTGGAGCTAGTTCTTTTGCCTTAAATACAGGGTTACAGCTTTTCGCCAATTATGCAAAGGAAAACATCATCTGGGACACCAATCTCAATATCAATTATGGGATTAACCGCCAGGCAGGAAGGTCTTATCCTACAAGAAAATCCAATGACAATTTTATTTTCAATAGTAAATATGGTCGGCAACTAAGTAAAAAAATATACCTCTCCACGCAGATTGATGCGCGAACCCAACTGCTTGAAGGTTACCGTTATTTTCGGCCTTCAGGTGCTGAAAGAGAGAGCAGAAGTCGGCTTTCTGATTTTCTGAGTCCTGGTTACGTCCAATCTTCTACTGGTTTAAATTACCAGACAACCTTTAAAAACAATGGCAAGTTTTCTTCAATCTTGTCCCCATTCACTGGAAGATTTACAGTGGTATTGGAGGATTCTCTGAGTATGGCTGGAGCATTTGGAGTGGTCTCCGGAGAAAAAGTAAGGCCTGAAGCAGGTGTTTCTTTGGGTGCTTCTGCTGATTTTCAGTTGTTGGAGAATATAAGGTGGAAAATGGACCTGAATCTCTTTACCAATTATGAAAAATTAGGTAACATGGTAGTCAACTATAATTCTGTAATCAGCCTAAAGGTTAATAAATACATCACCACCAGAATTGAAACAATAATGATCTACGATGAAAGTGTCTATGTCTCACAAGATGACGGAACAACTACACGTGCCATACAGCTCCAAAACCTGCTTAACTTTGGAATTGGCTTAGATTTTTAAAACCGGTTAGCAAGAAAAAAAAGTGAGTTAAGAATTTGTATTAAATGGATGGACGAAATTAATCTCAACCCTATTTCAGTTTAAAAATCAGCTTGTAAGCCGAAACGGTTTTTCAATTCTTTCAATGCGGGAGACTTCTCCATCAGATACGTTAATTTCTCCCTGGATGTATAGAGGTTTTTTAAAGGGTCTTTTACTTCCTTAGTAATTTCAAACGTAACCTCCACATCAGGGTGCCTTAGCTTCCTTCTTAATATCCCCGTAAGCTCTGGCTTTAATTTAGGGAATAGGTCTTCATGTAGCCCTGAACTAAGCATAAAAACGACCTCTTGCCCCCTCAGCTCAAAAGGTTGGCTGAGTAAAGCCATTTCCATGTTTTTGTGGTCCTGCTTAAATTCAACCAATACTTCTTCAAAAATAGTTTTAACCGTATCCGAATTGAAAGGTTGCCTCGGGAGACTCTCATCCAACTCAGAAACCACCTCTTTTGTAGTTTCTTCTTTACTCAATACTTCTAGTGGCTGTTCTTTAATTTGTTTTTCAACAGCTTTAAGATTGGATGGGATGGCTAAAGTTTTTTTTATCCCCGGGACAGGGCTTGGCTGGTTGGAGGGCCTTGAATATCCTGCATTCTCTTCCTTTATTTCAGTTTCATTAGTTAGGCTTTTTTTTTTGCTTCTTCACCAGCCAAAGCGGCAAGTGAAATCGCATGAGGCAACTTCGCCAATTTCATTAAAACCAACTCTACGTGTAACCTTTGGTTTTTACTGGTTTTATAGGACAAGTCTGCCTGATTGCAAATATTTAAAGCGGACAATAAAAAGGAAAAAGGACTCTCTGTAGCTTGCTTTATGTACCTGGCTTTGGCAGCGTCAGAAACCTGAAGTAATATAACCGTATCAGGGTCCTTACATACCATCAAATCTCTGAGATGTTCACTAAGTCCTACGAGAAAATTATGTCCATCAAAACCCTTTTTAAGGATCTCGTCAAAAATCAATAATGCTTTAGATATACTCTCCTCAAGTAGTGCATCGGTTACTTTAAAATAGTAATCATAATCCAAAACATGAAGGTTATTGATCGTTTCCTGGTAAGTGACCTTTTTACCCGCTGAGAAGGTAACAATTAAATCATATATGGAAAGTGCATCTCTAAGGGCGCCATCAGCTTTAGTAGCAATCAACCTTAAGGCCTCAGTTTCATAATCTACACCCTCTTCTTTAGAAATATACTCCAAATGCTGGCTGATATCCTGTATCTGAATCCTGTTAAAATCAAAAATCTGACAACGAGAAAGGATCGTAGGAATGATTTTATGCTTCTCTGTGGTAGCAAGGATAAAAATAGCGTATTTGGGAGGCTCTTCCAATGTTTTCAAAAAGGCATTGAAAGCTTGGGTGGTAAGCATGTGAACCTCATCAATAATATAGACCTTGTATTTGCCTTTCTGTGGCACATACCTTACCTGATCTACGAGGCTTCTCATATCATCGACGGTATTATTAGACGCCGCATCCAGTTCATGAACATTAAAAGAGCTGTTGGAGTTGAAAGCTATACATGAACTGCATTCATTACATGCCTCTCCATTGTTTTGGCGGTTCTCACAATTTATAGTCTTGGCCAGAATTCTGGCGCAGGTAGTCTTACCGACTCCTCTGGGCCCACAAAACAAAAATGCTTGAGCTAGGTGCTCATTTTTAATCGCATTCTTTAGCGTAGTGGTAATATGGCTTTGCCCCACCACACTCTTAAAGTCCGAGGGTCTATATTTTCTGGCAGAAACAACAAAATTTTCCATCACTGCAATTTATAAAATTAATCGAACTTAAAACTCTCTGTCTTTCCTTTTTAGCCCTCCTATTTCGCTAACACACTGAAAACATGCCTATTTAAATATTTTTTGTTGGCCAAATGAATAAAAGTCCGAATAGAAAATAAACTGAAGTTTGATCCTGGTTCTAAAACTTAAGAAAAGCAAGGTAGTTTACCCACTAATAAGAAGGCATATATTCATCTCCTCTTCCATTCTTGGAAACCATCGAAGTAAATAGACTAGAGGTTGACCTGAAAATAGGCAATAGCCCTTCTATTATACGATGAAATCACTTTCCCTGAGAAAGGTCAGGAAATCCTGTTGAATAATCCGGATTGAAGCAAGTGTATAATAGAATAGCCAAAACCTTTTTTGGACTTAGCCTAATTCAGGCCCGGTTATCAAGTAATAGCTTTCAATATCGCCTTTAGTAGATTGGGGAGGAATAAACATTCTGATCAGCTCTCGTTGCTTGGTGAAGCCACACTTTTCAAGCCATGCATGTAGCTTCGAATGATGCTCTCCCAAATCTAAGACAAGATCACTGTCATAAAAGTCCACTAAAACCCTGCTGATAAGAATTTGGGCTATGCCGTCATTTGATGCGATCATAGGACCAAGTTGCAAAAATTTACTTCCTGGTCTGCAAAAAACAAATCCCACTAATATATTCTCTCGCTTAACCAGAAAAGCTCCCTGAGGAAAACTATTGAACAAATGTAGCAACACCTCTCCCCTGTCTGCTCCAAAGACCTTTTTGTCATAGGACAGCATCTCAGTAAAATCTTCTTGAGCAACTTTTAGCACTTCATGGGTAGGAAATCCCCACAATTGCGATGGTCCCTTAGGACGAATCCATCTAAAAAGAGAATATTCTTTGACAAAGCCTAGTTGTTCATATACCATTTGCCCGGCGGGAGTTGCATCTAGTTTTATGCTTTGATTTTCACCAATTCGCTGAATAACTTAATGCATAAGTTTTTTACTTATGCCTTTTCTTCTGTACATCCTGTCTACCAGCATCATTCCAATCCATGCTAATTTGCCTTTATAGGAAAAGGAACAAACGGTTCCTATCACATTATCTTCAGCCACCACTACAAGGCATAAACCAGGGTTATTTACTAAAAACAACTCCCAATCAGCTCTTGTTTGGTTCCACCCCTCCACTGATTTCAGCCTCATAGCTGCATTCAGGTCTTCTGCCCGCATTTCTCTTATAAATAATTCCGAATCCATATTTTTAAAGACACCTTAAATTGAAATATAAACCAGTAAACTGGAATATTTAACTGCATTTGGGGAATTTTTTCATATTTTAGAAATTCGAACCCGCAAAACCCAACAATAACCCGGCTATCTATATGGTGAAAACCCTGATAAAATTAGAATTACTAAAAAGGATAAGAAGCACTTCTTTTGCTAGAAGCTTGACAATTGGCGTATTTATGCTATTAATAGGTATTTTATTATTGGGCTACCTGCTCCTTTTTGGTCTGTTTCTTAATAAGCTGATAACGGAAGTTCTAGAAAAGCCTGATGCCATTTATTTCATCAACAGTAACCTGCTGTATTTCTTTTTGCTAGAGCTGATTTATCGTTATTTCATCCAACAGCTTCCTGTAATCAATTTGGGAAATTACCTGCATTTACCTATTGCCAAATCAGCTATCATTCACTTCCTATTGGTCTGTAGCTTCCTTTCCCCACTGAACATCGTCGCATTGTTAATATTCGGTCCTTTTGCTTTTATAGAACTAAAGGCAACTTTTGGCGCCGCCCCGGCTTTTGCATGGCTGGGTGCAGTTCTACTCACCAGCTGGTCCATGCATTGGTTTGTCCTTTGGTTTAAACAGCGATTTGAGGACAGTCTTATTGGCACCCTGGTAGTTTTTAGTGCCCTATTGGTAAGCATAGGTTCGAGCTATTTTGGGCTCTATGATTTGGGTGCCTTTTTTGAACCTGTTTTTACTTTTGCACTTGAAAACCCTGTTCCTGTTTTCCTTTTGGCTGCGGTTTTGATTTTAAGCTATTTTCTGTGTTTTGCCTTCTATAGACAAAATGCCTATTTGGAGGAACTTTCTGAAGGTGATCATCTCCAATTTGCCAACCAAGATTTAGGATTTTTATCCAAATTCGGGCTCGCAGGTGAGATGGCAAATTTGGAATGGAAATTAATAATCAGACATAAAAAGAGCCGTACATACCTTACCTTATGTCTATTATTTCTCCTCTACGGACTGATATTTTATAACAATCCTGCTTATGTCAAAGAAAGTGGATTCAGCTATTTATTTATATTTGTAGGTACTTTTATAACAGGAATATTCATGCTTCAATACGGGCAATTATTCCTAAGCTGGAACTCGCCTACCTTTGACTTCTATGTGCACCAAAAAAATGGTTTAAGGGCATTGGTAAAAGGAAAATACCTTTTGTTTACAGGGATTTCATTTTTATGCTTCATTCTCTCAGTACCCTATGTATACTTTGGGTGGAATGTATTGCTTATCCACCTGGCTACGTTTTTATTTAACATGGGAGTAACCATACACCTTGTAATTTACATGGCACTATGGAAACCTAAGCCGATGAGCCTCAACAAGGGATCCGTGTTTAATTATGAAGGCATGGGTCTCTCCCAATTCCTAATGATCATTCCGTTGGTAGCTGTTCCGTATGCGGTATTTCTTCCTGTGGCTTATTGGTTTGGGGACTATTCTGGATTGCTTGCATTAAGCGTTATAGGTGGGTTTGGGTTACTTATTTTCCCAATGATCTCTAATAAAATGGCGGATGCTGTAGTAGATAAAAAGTATGAAATTTCAGCAGCATTCCGTCAAGAGTTATGATTAAAATAGACGCATTAAAAAAAATATACGGTACCACAACCGTTTTGGATATTCCTTCCCTTATCATCCCCAAGAGTCAATGTCTCGGCTTGGTAGGGAACAATGGAGCAGGCAAGACCACCCTTTTTCGTGTCATGCTGGATCTTGTTAGGGCTACAGAGGGTGCTGTGTCCATAGATGAGGAGGAAGTAAGCAAAGGTGAGCAATGGAAAACTAAAGTAGGTGCTTACCTGGATGAAAACATGTTACTCTCCTACCTTAGCCCCGAAGAGTATTTCACTGCCCTGAGAAAGATTTATCGCCTATCTGAGGAAGACCTTCAATTACATCTGGAGAAATTCCACGATTTTTTTAATGGTGAAATATTAGAAACCAAAAAATACATCAGAGACCTCTCTAAAGGAAACATTAAAAAAGTAGGGATCGCAGCAGCACTACTGGGGAAACCTGAGGCTGTATTGCTTGATGAACCCTTTGAAAACCTTGACCCAAGTTCGCAAATCAGGTTAAAGAAATTAATCTTAAAGGAGAAAGAAGAAAACCTTGTGACCTTCTTAATCTCAAGCCATGACCTTAACCATGTGGCAGAAATTTGCGAAAGAATAGTTCTGCTTGAGAAAGGTTTAATTATTAAGGATTTGGAGGACAAAAGCCACATGACCGAAGAATTAAACAATTACTTTAATGTCAGCTAAGCCTGGGTGATCAAATAGTCGAATTCAAAAAAAAATGAAAAATGGAAGATAATCTGGCGAACATGAAGTGTCGTGATGCCAGATTTTGACCAATAGCCCCTTAAGGTTTTCCCTCCTTCAAACCAGAGAAGATTCTTTGTTTATTAATTATTGGGGAAACTACATAAAAGCAAGGAGAGATAAAGTCTGAATCATGTCCTAGCCATGGGGATACCGTATTGGTAAAAACTTTATGGTTTGGCAGATTCTCCATCAACTGAGAGAAAAGATTTTGCCTATTTATCCGAGATAATATAGGTTTTCCTTTGCCTATTTCTGGTTAAAATGGCTTAATTTACAATTTCATTTGAAACCAGAATACCTATGGCATTAGCAGAAAATCCAAATAGGAGAAACTTCATAAAAAAGACTGCATTAAGCTCAATGGCTGTGTTATTAGGCATTGAAATAGTCTTTGCGCTTCCTGAAAATTACATTCCTGTAGCACTAGAGCAGGACAGTGACCCCGGTACACTTTTCGGCAAGAATAAGGAAATGATTGTGCTAAATGACAAGCCTTGGAATGTGGAATCCAAAGCCCATTTACTGGATGATGCAGTCACACCCGCAGATAAAATGTTCATCAGGAACAATGGACTGATTCCTGAAAAAATAGATTTGGAAAATTGGACATTGACCATCAAAGGAGAGGCCATTGATGAAGAAAAAACCTACACACTGAAAGACTTAAAAACAAAATTCCCTGTTCATACTTACCAACTTGTTTTGGAATGTGGAGGGAATGGCAGAAAAGAATACTATCCCCCTGCAAAAGGGAACCAATGGTCTTTAGGTGCTGTATCTTGTGCCAAATGGACTGGTATCAGGTTAAAGGATTTATTGAAAGACGCTGGCATAAAAGACAATGCGGTTTACATAGGCTACCATGGCGCCGACAAACACATCAGCCGAGACCCTAACAAAGAACCCATTTCAAGAGGCATCCCTATTGCAAAAGCCATGGATGAGTACACTATTTTGGCTTTTGCCATGAATGGAGAGGACATACCTATAGCGCATGGACATCCTTTGCGTTTGATCGCATCTGGCTTTCCTGCATCAGTCTCTGGGAAATGGCTGGAGGCTTTATCCATTCGGGACAAGGTTCACGATGGTGAGAAAATGGCAGCCCCTTCCTATTCAGTACCCAAATTACCAGTGGAACCAGGTGCTGAAGTAAAAAATGAGGACATGAAAATTATAGAAAGCATGCCTGTAAAATCTCTGGTTTCCTACCCTAAATCAGGCGCAATGATAAAATCAAATCAAGCGCTTGAAATAAGAGGACATGCCTGGACAGATTCAGAGAGCATAAGTAAAGTAGAGTATTCCATTGACTTTGGGGTGACATGGCATTCATGCAACCTTCAAAAAGCTGCCAATCGCTACTCCTGGCAACATTTTAAAGCCATCGTAAGCTTTCCTCAAAATGGATATTACGAAGTGTGGGCCAAAGCCACGGACAATACTGGACTCAGCCAGCCTATGGTTACTCCAGGATGGAATCCAAAAGGATATCTCAACAACGCTTGTCATAGAATCGCCATAAAAGTAGCTTAATATGGGAAAATTAAAAGTCATCATAACCACAGCACTAATCGTCCTAGTAGCAATCGGCGGTTACCTTTGGTCAGTTAAAGAAACGCCCTTAGCTGATGGGGAATTTATAAAAGCTGATGCACCAGTAGAAGCAAACCCATTGGCATCGGAAATAGAAAATGGCATTCATATGCCAACTGGTTTCATTGCGGATGAAGGCCTTAACCTTGTAATCGCAAATTGCACCGCTTGTCACTCTTCTAAACTGGTAACCCAGAATCACGCCGATAGGGCTGGATGGGAAAAAATGATAAGGTGGATGCAAAGCTCCCAAAACCTTTGGGACTTGGGCACGCAGGAAGACCTAATTCTAGATTATTTATCGAAAAACTATGCCCCAGAAAATGCCACCCAGAGTAATACTGGCCGTAGGGCACCATTGATGGACATCGAATGGTATGAATTGAAAAACTAACTTAAGGTCTTTCAGCTACAAAAATTTGCACATGGCTTTCAACATCTTTGTTGAAAGCTATTTTTTTACCATCGTTGGAATAATTTACAGCAAATGGTGGCTGTTCAAATACCGGGCTTATTGGATTGGCTTTCCCAGGATTCATTTTCGTATCTATTGTATTGATAAATACTTGATTATTGCAAACATAAGCAAACTCTCTTGTTTTAGGATGCCACCTAACTGTACTCTGCGCAGATGTTGAATGAAATGAAACCTGCTTAGGTGAACCACCATTTACGGGTATTATAAATACCTGATCGATCCCGTTGTTGTCTTTGGCTAAATAACTTAAAAAGGCTCCATCCATAGAAGAAGTTACCCAATGTCTAAATTCCGTAGTGACTCCAGGGAATTTATCTCCTTCAGTAAAAGTAAGCCTTCTGATTATGGCCCCTGCAGGAGGCATGGGCATGGTCGTCGAAGTCCCCGCTAAAGGTCCTTCAGTACCTTCAATATTTATATCCTTTGGCACATCTACCACAAAAACTTCCGTAAGTTTCTCTCCTTGGCTGGTCACAAGGTCTCCCAAAAATGCCCTTGCCCTTTGCCAACTACCATCTGATTTTTGATAGCCGTTTTTGCCAACCCACCAATCACTATAAGCCTTACTGATTTCCTCACTTCCAGGTCTAGGAGCAGCCACCACCTTTACCACCAGTACCGAATACCATTCGCCTTGAAAATTTTCACCGGTTTTGGATGAGATTTTAGGGCTCTTTATATTTCTTGTGGACACACCTACTGTCCTTAGATTATAGGTATCTCCAGTCTTGACCTCCAAATCAACCATAAGGGCATCATTATAAGTATACCCTAGCCAATCTCCATCCCCGCTCCATTGATGTCTATGTGTTCCTCCACGCAAAGCTCCAGGAGTAAACGGAGCTACGACATCTCTGCTGTCCATCCAATACGAAGTATGGGTAGATTCATTAACTATCCTTCCTAGTCGCCTGTGCATCGCATATGGTTTTTCTTTACGGGTCGGCGGCAAGCCATGAATAAAAACGACTTCATTTTCCGTAGGATGATAACTTACTGCCCCTACTCCAGGGCCAAATTCATCGGCATTCTTGGCCTTGTAGACAACCATAGTTTTACCAGTTGCAACATTTACTTTTTCTATAGTGGCATTTTCTCCGATCCCCCCTTCATTAGGTCTTGTATCATAAACTATCCATGCGTCATCAGGAGAAAAATTCTGGTTATTGTCCATCGCATGGTTCTGGGCTTGATTGGTCAATTGCCTAATCTGCCATAATTCCTGGGAAAAGAGCGTTGAGGTACTCATGATTAATAGTGCAGGTAAAAGCCAATTATTTAGTTTATTAAGGGTCATTTGCATCAAGTCTTCGAATTAATATTTCTAATATACGCTGGAATGATTAAATAGTACCATTACCTTACACGAGGTATCGCTTAAGGTACTTCTTAATCTTACTTATTTTATTAATATTTCTATTTGAAGGATAATAATTTTAAAGCCATGAAATACTTGTTACTATTTTGTTTTCTTGCGAGCGCTTTTCACCAAGTTGATGCCCAGCAAATTGTTTGGGAAAGTATAGCGTTAGGAGTTTGGAGAGGAACCGTAGGAGAAGCCGAGGCATACAACCTCTTAACTGCTGCGGGTACTAAACCTAATTCTTCTGCCCTTTCACGCATGGGACAAGCGTCCTTTCCTATTGATAAAGAGGAGATTAAAGCCAAATTATTGGATGGCAAAACTTATTTGCAATTACCTCTTGATAAAGACGAAGAGGTTTTTGGATTTGGATTAAATTTCAAAACCATTCATCAAAGAGGCAGAATTATGCGTCTTCATGTGGACCATTATGGGGGGCTGGACAATGGAAGGACCCATGCACCCGTCCCCTTCTATGTAACCAGTAAAGGATACGGTGTTTTCATCAATTCATCAAGGTATTTGGACGTTTATGCAGGAACCGGATCCAGGTTAACCAGTAAAAACCCTGCAGAAGCCCTTGACAGGAACACCAATCCAGAATGGACTGCTTCTCCTTATTCTGACGCAGTTGAGATTCTCGTGCCTGCAAAGGGAGTTGAGTTTTATGTATTTGCAGGTCCATCCATGCTGGAAGCTGTTCAGCGTTATAATTTATTCAATGGAGGAGGGCCTATTCCCCCCAGATGGGGACTAGGTTTTACTCAAAGAGTGCATCGGCTTTTTGACCAGGATCAGGTATTGGCAGAAGTTAATGATTTTGAAGAAAGGGGGTTTCCATTGGATTTCATAGGACTAGAGCCTGGTTGGCAGAGCAAATCTTACCCCAACACCTTTGAATGGGATGAAAGTCGTTTTCCAGATCCAGAACAGCTGATTCAAAAACTGAAGGAAAAACACATCAGTTTAAATCTTTGGATCAACCCATATGTTTCTCCAGAAGCCAGCTTTTATGACAAACTCAAACCCTATTATGGAAGTCATACTGTTTGGGCAGGTGCGGTTCCAGACCTCAGTATTCCTGAAGCACAAAAAATTTACTGGAAGGCCTTCAAAGAAGATCATATCGTTCCGGGTATTGGTGGATATAAGATTGATGAAGTCGACGGATACGACCGCTGGCTGTGGCCCGATGTGGCTCAGTTTCCTTCGGGACTCGCCGCTGAGCAACTTCGCCAAACTTACGGCTTGCTGGTACAAAAGCAATCCAGTGACCTTTTTAGGGAACAAAATCGGAGGACTTATGGACTGGTAAGGGCTTCTAACGGCGGAGGTGTTTCTTTTCCTTATGTCATTTACAATGATTATTATGACCATAAAGACTTTATTACTGCATTAATTAACAGTGGATTTTCAGGTCTTTTGTGGACACCTGAAGCAAGGGCTTCAAAAAGTCCTGAGGAATGGCTGAGAAGATTCCAAACCGTAGTTTTTTCTCCCATGGCGATGATCAATGCCTGGGCCAGCGGCACAAAGCCTTGGTCCTACCCTGAGGTAGCGCAGGAAGTGAAAGAAATGGCGCTATTAAGAATGAAAATGATGCCTTATTGGTACAGCAGTTTTGCACTTTATCATTTTGAGGGAATACCGCCTTTCAGGGCTATGCAACTTGAAGAAGGATTTACTATAAATAATGTGGACCAAAAAAATGGCCGTTCAAACTTGGAAGAGAACCCTTACAATGAGGCCATAAAAAAAGAGTTAAAGGATCAATACATGGCTGGTCCTTCCTTATTGGTTGCCCCAATCTTTGCAGGAGAAAATACCCGAAAAGTAGTATTACCAAAAGGAAAGTGGTATGATTTTTACTCCGGAAAATATGTAGGAAATGGTGAAATCATTACAATCACCGCTCGCTTAGACCAAATCCCGGTCTTTGTCAAAGATGGTGGAATTGTCCCATTAATGGAAGCCATGCTCCATGCACCTGGTAAAAACCAAAGGTATGATTTGGAAATACTTCATTATGGAGAATCACCAGGTCACTTCACTTTATATGACGATGACGGAATATCTTTTGATTATGAAAATGGGCACTATTCTTGGAGAGATATAAATGTATCCAAAGAATCCAATGGAAAATGGAAAGGCACCATTTCCACGGTTGATTCTCAAAAACCGGACAATATTGGAAAGGTTAGTTGGACATTCATGTCTGGGGAAGAAGGACAAAACCCAGTAAAATAAACGAATGAATTTTAGGAAATTGAAGCATTACTTTAAAACAGATATAGCAACGAAGTAACTGATTTTGCAATGATCTCTTTTGGGAATAAAACACTTTAACCTATCACAGGATTAACATTTTATGTTGCCAAAAGTTAAAAATTAGATACTATTTAAAATAAAATGCAAACCAAAAACAACAAAAAAATGAGAAAATACCTACTTACTAAAAAAAGTTATTTCACTTATTTAACGGTATTTGCAGTGCTGCTAGCCTTTTCGGCCTGCTCTACTAAGGTCACTTTCCCTGTTTCCAATATTGTGCCGGCAGCAGAACCTACCGCCACTATCAGCAAAAACAAAGAAGGTGCCTATGAAATAAAATTAAACATCAACAACTTGGCACTCCCAGAGCGATTGTCTCCACCAAAAAAGCACTATATGGTTTGGATAGAAGCTTCTGGTCAGGGAATAACTAAGCTAGGAGAGATCTCAAACAACAGAGGTGTTTTCAGTAATAAAGGAAAAGCATCCTTTGAAGCGGAGACCATGTACCAGCCGACAATGATTTTGGTCACGGCTGAAAATAGTATGGACATAACGTATCCCGGATCTAACGTTGCACTAAAAAGCAAACCTTTTAAAGTAAAATAACATTTGGAACAAAGGCTATCTTTTTTGATAAAATATATTATTTTATAATTATCAATAACAGATTTAAATACTTTTTCAAAATTTAATTCTTACTTTTGCATCTTAATAATATTACACATGCAGAGTATTCGAAATATTGCAATAATTGCACACGTTGACCACGGAAAAACAACCTTGGTAGATAAGATCATACACGCCTCAAAAATTTTCAGAGAAAATCAGCAATTTGATGACCTAATATTGGACAACAATGACCTGGAAAGGGAAAGAGGCATTACCATTATTTCAAAAAATGTTTCTGTAAGGTATCAAGATACCAAAATTAACATAATAGACACCCCTGGTCACGCTGATTTTGGCGGGGAAGTTGAAAGGGTTTTGAAGATGGCAGATGGTGTTATTCTTTTGGTTGACGCTTTTGAAGGACCTATGCCCCAGACACGTTTTGTTTTGGGCAAAGCACTGGAGCTTGGTCTCACACCTATAGTAGTGATCAACAAGGTTGACAAGGAGAACTGTCGTCCCGATGAAGTTCATGAGGCAGTTTTTGATCTGATGTTCAACCTGGATGCAACCGAGGAGCAGTTGGAGTTTCATACCTTGTATGGTTCAGCAAAAAACAACTGGATGGGTGACGATTGGAAAAACCCTAATGACAGCATTTTCCCACTTTTAGATGCGGTAATCAAATACATACCGGGACCAAAAATTGAAGAAGGCACAACTCAGATGCAAATTACTTCTCTGGACTATTCAAGTTTTGTTGGCCGTATAGCCATTGGAAGAATAAAGAGAGGAAGTATAAAAGACGGGCAACAATATGCACTCTGCAAAGACGGCGGGATTGTGAAGCGAGTTAAAATCAAAGAACTCCATGTTTTCGAAGGATTAGGAAAAAATAAAGTTACAGAAGTACAAGCTGGTGACATTTGTGCCATCACAGGTATAGAAAGTTTTGAAATTGGGGACACAATAGCAGATCTTGAAAAACCTGAAGCTTTAGAGAGAATCTCTATTGACGAGCCTACCATGAACATGCTTTTCACCATCAATAACTCCCCTTTCTTTGGAAGAGAAGGCAAGTTTGTTACTTCTCGCCATTTGAGAGAAAGGTTGATGAAGGAAACAGAGAAAAACCTTGCACTAAGAGTAGAACCCACTGATAGTGAAGATAAATTCTTAGTATATGGTAGAGGTATCCTTCATTTGTCAGTACTTATCGAAACCATGCGAAGGGAAGGTTATGAATTACAAGTAGGGCAACCTCAGGTTATATTCAAAACGATAGATGGAGTTAAGAATGAACCCATTGAAACTTTAGTAGTAGACGTACCTGAAACATCTGCAGGAAAAGTAATAGAACTAGCTACCCAGAGAAAAGGAGAGCTTTTGGTAATGGAACCTAAAGGAGATTTACAACACCTTGAGTTTAGCATTCCATCCAGAGGATTGATCGGATTGAGGAACAATGTATTGACGGCCACCCAGGGTGAAGCGATTATGAATCACCGTTTTTCTGCATACGAGCCATTTAAAGGCCCTATCCCAGGAAGAATTAACGGTTCATTGATCTCTATGGACTCAGGTCAGTGCACGGCTTATGCCATTGATAAATTACAAGATCGAGGAAACTTTTTTGTGGATCCAGGAGCAGATCTTTATACTGGTCAGGTTATTGGAGAGCACTCCAGAGACAACGATATCGTGGTAAACGTACAGAAAGGTAAACAACTTACGAATATGCGTGCCTCAGGATCGGATAACAACGCAAAAATTTCTCCTGCCAGAAAATTCTCACTAGAAGAATCTATGGAATATATCCAAAAAGATGAATATCTCGAAATTACTCCAAAAAGTATACGGATGAGAAAAATCTATTTGGAAGAAAACGAAAGAAACAGAGCTGCCAAAGCGCAGAATGCTTAAGTTACTTAAAGGATGGAAATTTAATTCTATCCTTTTTTTTTACCCAAATATTAAGCGGTTACTGTTAATTGGCTAATTTTACATTCTAGATCAACTCGGGATTTGGCAGGTAGCCAATTTTTACCGAAATACCGAGAATTGTTCATTTATGAAATACACTTATGAAAAAAATTGCAGTATATACCTCTGGTGGGGATTCGCCCGGAATGAATGCTTGTATAAGGGCAGTAGTAAGAACAGGTATCTATCATAATCTGGAAGTTTATAGCATCAAATACGGATATGATGGCATTATTAATGGCAACATTAAAAAAATGCAATCCCATTCTGTAAGTAATATTCTTCAACGAGGTGGCACGATCTTAAAATCTGCTAGAAGCAATGAGTTTCGTACCAAAGAAGGCCGTCAAAAAGCCTATGAGCAACTAACCAAGCACGGAATAGAAGGGTTAGTTGCCATTGGAGGAGATGGTACTTTTACTGGTGCCAAAATTTTCTATGAGGAATTCGGTATTCCTGTGGTGGGTTGTCCAGGCACCATTGACAATGATATTTACGGAACAGATTACACCATTGGCTTTGATACAGCGGTTAACACTGCTCTAGAGGCTATAGACAAGATAAGGGATACTGCAGCAGCTCATGATCGGGTGTTTTTTGTGGAAGTAATGGGAAGAGATAGTGGCTACATCGCTATAGAATGCGCCATAGGTGGCGGTGCGGAGATGGTGATGATACCTGAAACAACCACAACTATTAGTGAGGTATCTGATTACCTAAAGAATTTGAGAAAAACAAAAACTTCCAGTATTGTGGTAGTAGCTGAAGGAGATGAGGAAGGTGGTGGTGCTACTATTATGGAGAAAGTAAAAGCTGAATTCATTGGTGATGAGAAAAAATTCAAAGTAACTACCTTAGGTCACATTCAGCGAGGGGGGAGCCCTACAGCCAAAGACAGGCTTTTGGGTAGTAGAAGTGGTTTGGCTGCTGTAGAAGGCTTGTTAAATGGTGAATACAACTGTATGGCCGGTATAATAAATGACCAGGTAGTTTACACACCATTTGATGATTGTATCAACAAAAAAAAGCCTCTGAATAAAGATTATTTTAAGCTTCAGAAGATATTAAGTATTTAAACATGGGCTTTATTCCAATTTTCTTAACCCTTGGAGGTTTTGTTTTTCTATTTGTGATGGTAGTTCATCAAAATTTTAAACAAAAAAAACAGCTATTTGAGAGTGAATTAAAAAACATCTCCTCCACAATTAGACGCACCCCTAAAACAGGCAATGCCGATTACCCTCTTCCGGATGTGATAAACATTGAGGAGGTAGAAAGATTATTGCAATCCTTAATTAAGGAAGAAAAAACAGGTGAAGTTCAAAACCAAACAAATGCCATCCGACAAAAATTGGGGGAAATTAAAAGGCTTCGATATAATTACAACAAACTAATCGAAACAAAACCTTACAGTTTTGTGGCTACGCTCATGAGGCATCATTCCCTTTGAGCATTTATAAGGTCTACCATACCATTGATTTCATCTGGATGAAACCAATGGTATGCTTTGTCTTTTTTTAACCAAGTCATCTGTCTTTTGGCATATCTACGAGAATTTCTTTTCAGCAGTCTTATGGCTTCTTCTTTGTTGTACGCTCCATCCAAATAGGCAAAAATCTCCTTATAACCAACCGTATTTAGCGCATTTAAGTGTTTATAGGGATACATTTCGGTGGCTTCATTAAAAAGCCCATTTCGAATCATGATATCCATTCGCTCATCTATCCTTTCATACAATTCCTCTCTATCCCTGCTTAAGGCTATTTTAAGGGTTTTGAATGGCCGGAAAACCTTCTTTTTAACCCTATAACTACTAAAAGGCACACCTGTACCCAAGCAAACCTCTAAAGCCCGAATCAAGCGTTGAGGATTTTGCCTATCAACACTTCCGTAATAATCAGGGTCTAATTTTTTTAATAATTCCTGGAGGTGAATAATCCCTTCCTTTGCATAAAGGGCATTTAATTCTTCCCGTATTCCCGAGTCTATTTCCGGAATATGATCCAGTCCTTCCACTACAGCATCCGTATATAAGCCAGACCCACCAGTTAAAATCAGCAAGTCTTTCTCTTTAAACAAGGAGTCTATACAGGCGAGGGCTTCAGATTCATACCTCTTTACATCATATGGATCGTGAATAGATTTATTTCCAATGAAATAGTGGGGCACCGTAGCCAATTCTTCCTCAGAAGGTTTGGCGGTTCCTATATTAATTTCTTGGAAAAATTGTCTACTATCGGAAGAAATTATGACAGTATTAAATTTTTTGGCTAAATTTATGCACAAATCAGTTTTCCCAACAGCGGTTGGACCTGCAATAACCAGTATTATTTTATTTAATGGAGTCAAGATTCAATTAGCTATTTTAAAGCTCCGAATTTAAGAAAATTCGACCATGAAAAACAAAAAAGTCTTGATAGTAGACGACAATGCCCTAAATCGGAAGGTATTTGAAAATGTAATCGGACACAATTATTTTTTTGAATCGGCATCAGATGGACTAGAAGCGATAGATTTATTAAAAAGCAACCAATATGACATTATATTGATGGACATACAGATGCCCAAACTAGATGGGATAAGTTGTCTTAAAATAATCAAGGAGGAAGAAATAACAGAAATTCCCATAATAGCTATTTCGGCTTACTCAAATCAGGGAGATCGGGAATATTTTTTATCGACAGGCTTTGATGATTTTATTGCCAAGCCGGTAAAACCTAAAGATCTGTTAGAGGCGATCCATTTCCACTTAAATAAGATTAAAACTAGAATAAACATTCCTGAAAAGGAGAAAGACATAGATGTCGATATAAATGAATCTGTAATCCAACAATTATTAAAATACCACAGTTTGGATAATATTAAATCTGTTTATAAAGATTTCTTAGAAGAGGCTGAAAACCTCACGGAAGAAATAAAAATATTGGCAGAATTCGATAAATTTGAAGAAATTGGAGAAAAACTTCACATATTGAAAGGTAATTCAGGTACACTTGGTGTAAATATAATGTATAAGGTGACTGCTTTGTTTGAGAAAAAAATCAAAAATTCGATTACTGAAGGAATAAATGATGATATTGATCAATTGAAGTCCAGCCTAAGTAAATTTAAACAGTTGGTTGAAAACGATAAAATTTTTATAAAATATGAGTGATGCAAAAAAAGTATTGGTGGCAGAAGACAGTTCGGTAATTATCAATCTAACAAGGAATGTACTATCCTTCGAAAATTTTTCAATGACTGCCGTTAAAAATGGTCAGCAGGTTTTAGACAGACTCGACAAGGAGGATTTTGATTTAATTCTTATGGATATTAATATGCCGGTAATGGATGGAATAGTTTGCACCAAAGCCATCAGAAATCTTTCAGACCCAGTGAAGTCTAAGATTCCCATTATCGCCATTACAGGTAATTATAAAAATCATACCATGGATGATTTCAAAAAGGCAGGTTTAGATGATTATATACAGAAACCGCTAGATTATGACTTGTTGTTGGCCACTGTAAAAAAACATATTTACAAGTAAAATGTCTATAAAATACACCAAAAACTTTTTGGATAAATTGGAGAATATCTTTGCTTCATCAGCGTATCACTTGCGGTATGAAAAGGGCAATTTTAAATCCGGTTATTGTATTTTAAAGGACACTAAAATTGTTATTGTCAATAAATATTTTACGCTTGAAGGCAAAATCAATGCTTTGTTGGACCTCCTTAAAACACTTGATTTCAACCCTCAGTCCTTCGATAATCAAAAGCAACAGGATTTCCTTAATGAACTTAAACAAACAGAACTGAAGCTTTGAATATCACATTTTTAGGAACTGGCACATCCCAGGGTGTCCCGGTAATTGGTTGTAATTGTAAGGTCTGCTCTTCTTTGGATTTTCGAGACAAACGCCTCAGGTCTTCTGTGCACCTAGAAATAGACGGACTTAGCATTGTCATAGACACTGGCCCAGACTTCCGGGCACAGATGCTTACAGAGGCTGTGAGACACCTTGACGCCGTTCTTTATACCCACGAGCACAAAGACCATACTGCAGGGCTTGACGATATTCGCCCGTTTAATTTTAAACAGCAAATGGATATCCCATTGTTTGGAACTAGTCAAGTCCTAGAACAAATAAAAGGTGAGTTCTCCTATATTTTTGCCAAAAACAATTACCCTGGGGTACCAAGGGTAATTCTCAATGAAATTTCTAATTCACCATTTGAAATACAAGGTATTCAAATCACCCCGATACAAGTAATGCATCACAAACTGCCTGTATTCGGCTTTAGGATTGGAGATTTCACCTATATCACCGATGCAAATTATATTTCACCAGAAGAGATTGAAAAAATAAAAGGAAGCAAAATACTGGTAGTAAATGCATTACAAATCAGACCGCATATTTCCCATTTTACCCTTTCAGAAGCTTTGGAGTTCATCGCTTTAATAGCTCCTGAAAAGGCATACCTAACGCATATTAGCCATCAGATGGGCACACATCAGGAAGTAACGACTACCTTACCCCCGAACGTAGCCATATCCTATGATGGCCTGAAATTGCACCTTTAAAATGCACCTTAATTATCACTTCTTTAAATTTTTATGTCCAGCTTTAAAAGATGAAATTTTAGGGGGTACAATTGCTTCCTGTTTTTCTCAAAACAAAGAAGAACTTATAATTGAAGTAAGCAAACTTGATGGCGACCCCTTTTTTATCAGGGCATTGTTACTCCCTTCAAATACCAGTTTAAGTTTTCCCAAGGATTTTAAAAGAAGCAGAAAAAACAATGTTGATCTATTCCCTGAAATAATTGGCAAAAAAGTAACTGATATCAAATTATTGAATTTTGAAAGGGCATTTTACCTCACTTTGGGTGACACCCAGGCCTTGTTATTTAAAATGCATGGAAGCAGGTCTAACCTATTGTACTTCAAAGACCTAGAAACTACTCCTTTTACTATTTTTAGAAAAGAGCTTAAAGAAGACATGGCATTGAAGATTCAGGGACTTGAGAAATCCCTAAAATTAACGTGGGATAGGTTCTTGGAATTGGAGGGGAATGCTTCACAGTTTTTACCCACCTTAGGTAAACTACCAAGGGCTTGGCTCAAAGAAGCAGGTTATCTGGAAGCAGATATGGAAACAAGGTATAAACTGATGGGTGATGTGATGGACATTCTCGAAAGTCCGTTTTTTTCAATTTTCAATGAAAACGACCACTACTTTCTTACCATCTTACCTTGTAAGTCTCCTATTGCTAGCACTACAGACCCGCTAGAAGCATGCAATGTCTATTTTCAAAAAGCGGTGGTAAGAAAAAACTTTGAAAATATTAAAAACCAATTGCTTCGAACCCTTACTGAGAAACGTAAAAAAACAGTAAATTATATAAATAAAACTAGCCAAAAACTGGAAGGAATGGAAAACGAACCTCCTCCCAGCCAAACGGCAGATATAATCATGGCAAATCTTCACCAGATTCCCGTTGGAACAGAAAAGGTGAGTCTTTTCGATTTTTACGCCAATGAAACAAGGGAAATAGTCTTAAAGAGGGGATTGAGTCCGCAAAGATTTGCGGAGCAGCTATACAAAAAAAGTAAAAACAAGAAAATTGAATTTGAGCAATTACGAAAAAACCTGGCCCAAAAGGAAAAAGACCTTGAGGAAATAGCTACAGAAGAAGATGTTTTACATGAATCTGAAGACTTCAAATCAATTAAGTCTCTCATTAAAACCGGAAATAGATTCTCAAAAGTGCAACCCCAGCTACAGTTACCCTATAAACGATTTGAAACAGAAGGATTTGAAATTTGGGTAGGAAAATCAGCGAAAGCCAATGATGAATTACTAAGAAGGTATACTTGGAAAGAAGACATCTGGCTTCATGCTAAAGATGTGGCAGGGTCCCACGTAATCATCAAAACTCAATCAGGAATGTTACCCACCAAGTTGGTTTTGGAACGAGCAGCAGCACTAGCGGCGCACTATTCAAAAAACAAAACTGCTTCTCTTGCAGCCGTCATTTACACACCCTGCAAATATGTACGAAAAGTCAAGGGTTCTCTTCCAGGAGCAGTAAAGGTAGACCGTGAGAAAGTGATTTTAGTAAAGCCAGAAGGCCCGGAGGAAATTTGATCGGCAATAACGGGCAGAAGTACGCAAGAATTTTATGGATTTCTGCAAAGGATACAGCAACATTTGTAAATTCACTATCACTGCTTGAGAATACCAATATAAAAAATGGCCACCCAATATATCAGGTGGCCATTTTTTTCAATCGAAATTTCAGCACATTTATAATTTTTTCAAGGAATATATCAATCTACCACGTGAATCTTCAACATATTGGTTCTGCCTTTGGCTTTGAGAGGCATACTGGCAGTATTAATGACAATATCACCCGCAGAAACATGTTTTTCGGATTTTAATCTCTCTTGAATATCCTGAAAGGTACCATCTGTTGAAACCAGGCTATCGTAATAAAAAGCCCTAACACCCCAAACCAGGCTAAGTTGGGTAAGGAGCTTTTTATTTCGTGTGAAAATAAAAATATCTGCAGAAGGACGGTGTGAAGAAATCCTAAGTGCAGTAAATCCAGAAGCGGTAATACCTACAATTGCCTTGGCTTTTACATTTCTAGATAGCCTACTTGCCATAAGCAACAAATTATTACTCAAATAGCTATCTGTATCTTCAGGTATTTTATAAAGATTATGGTAGATATCCGCATTGACTTCAATGTGGTCAATGATACTAGTCATTGCTTTAACGGCGGCAATAGGGAATTTACCTGAGGCAGTTTCAGCGGAAAGCATTACAGCATCTGCACCATCCAATACAGCTGTTGCCACATCATTGGTTTCTGCTCTAGTCGGCCTGGGGTTTACAATCATGCTTTCCATCATTTGGGTAGCGATGATTACAGGTTTACAAGCGATTTTACACTTTTCCACCATTCTCTTTTGCCATAAAGGAACGATTTCCATAGGGACTTCTACACCCAGGTCACCTCTGGCCACCATTATTGCATCTGTTGCCCTTATGATTTCATCAATATTTTCAAGCGCTTCAGGTTTTTCTATTTTAGCTACAATTTTACAGGATTTACCAGCTTTTGTAATTCTTTCCCTAAGATCAAGAATGTCTCCTGCACTACGTACGAAAGATAAGGCTATCCAATCGACTTCATTTGCCAAGCCAAATTCAAGGTCAATCAGGTCCTTCTCTGTAAGTGATGGCGCACTAATTTTGGTATTGGGTAGGTTGATGCCTTTTCTAGATTTCAGGATACCACCATGTATAACAGTACAATCTACATTTTTTCCATCCGTCTTTAGGACGACCAACTCTAAATTCCCATCATCTATAAGGATTCGATCCCCTTTTTGAACATCGTTGGGCAAATTCTGATAGACAGTACTTACCAAGCTAGATGTCCCCAACACAGGATCGTTAGTTATGGTTATAGGATCTCCTGATTTAATTAATACCTCATTATTTTCAACCTCACCCACTCTGATTTTCGGACCTTGAAGATCTTGCAAAATACCTGAACTAATATTCATGCTTGCGTTCAATTCACGAATGGTTTTGATGACCTCTGCGTGAATACTATGATCGCCATGGGAAAAATTCAACCTGAAAATATCAGCCCCTTCCATCACAAGCTCTGTAATGGTTTCCTTATTATTACTGGCAGGTCCAATAGTGGCTAAAATTTTGGTTTTATTAAAAATAGGTACTCTCATTTTCTATTTATTTAATATGTTAACAGGTTTTCTTTTGATTTTAACTTTATAGTATCAATTTTCACAATACTATGAATACCTTTTACTACAGAAAGGCCGTTAATATACTTATTTAAATCCACTTCATCTGTAAAGTCCTGGCAGAGTAAAAAGTAATCCATACTTTGGAGTTCAGGAATCAAGTATCTTGAGTGACCACCTACCGGATAGGACTTGTTTTTCAACAACTGGATGAATCCGTGCTCTTTTTTTATTATAAATTGAGAAATAATTAAATCGGGTTGATTTAAGAATTCCATATAATAATCTTCTGCTTTTTTTAGTTTTATTCCCAATGCACAGTTGATCAACCAAGCCAATTTATAGTCCTTTAAAGGGGCTACAAGGCCTAAAAGATCAAAATCAAAGGTGGTTTCAAAAAGAAGTTTGCTTTTCTTCATTCAGGAAGAATTTAAAAGCTTAAAGGTAAAAATTTTATATCAACTTCTACCTTTGAGTGAAAGTTCTTAATTTAGTTTGTCATTTTTTTTGACATTAAGGTATTAAATAATTTTCTTTGCGGTGTGTTTAAACTAAACTGATCACAAAATGTCTGAAATTGCACAAAAAGTAAAAGCCATTATCGTTGATAAGTTAGGCGTCGAAGAATCTGAAGTTACTCCTGAAGCGAGCTTTACCAATGACCTTGGGGCTGATTCTTTAGATACTGTAGAACTTATCATGGAATTCGAAAAAGAATTCAACATTTCTATTCCGGATGACCAGGCTGAGCAGATCGGTACGGTTGGTCAGGCTGTTAGCTATTTGGAAGCTAACGTAAAATAACCCATACTTAAAATCATTTATGAATTTAAGAAGAGTTGTAGTAACAGGTTTAGGTGCTCTTACACCAATCGGCAATACCGTTCCGGAATTCTGGAACGGTTTGTCGAATGGTGTAAGCGGTGCTGCGCCTATTACCCGTTTTGATGCCTCAAAATTCAAAACCCAATTTGCCTGCGAAGTAAAAAACTTGGATATTCTTCAATTTATGGATAAGAAAGAGTCCAGAAAGATGGATCCTTATTCACAATATGCAATGGTAGCCGTAACGGAAGCCATGCAAGATTCCGGGCTTGATCTTGAAAAGATTGACCTTACCAGAGCCGGTGTAATCTGGGGATCTGGTATAGGTGGATTGAGAACCTTTCAGGATGAAGTAACTGAATTTGCAGGGGGAGACGGAACACCAAGATTTAACCCCTTTTTCATCCCTAAAATGATAGCTGATATCGCTGCAGGGTTTATTTCCATTAAATATGGATTTCAGGGGCCTAATTTTGCTACCGTTTCAGCTTGTGCCTCAGCTACCAACGCCCTTCTGGATGCATTCAATTATATCCGATTGGGAAAAGCCAACATCTTTATTTCTGGAGGTTCGGAAGCCGCAGTAACTGAAGCAGGTGTAGGAGGGTTTAATGCTTTGAAGGCATTGTCTCAACGAAATGATGACCCAAAAACTGCGTCCAGGCCTTTTGATAAGGACAGGGATGGTTTTGTTCTTGGGGAGGGAGCCGGTGCATTAATTTTGGAAGAGTACGAACATGCGAAAGCACGTGGTGCCAAAATTTATGCTGAATTGATCGGTGGTGGAATGACAGGCGATGCCTACCACATTACTGCACCTCACCCGGAAGGACGAGGTGCTGCCAATGTGATGAAGTTCGCACTTGAAGATGCCGGTTTACAAGCTGAAGCTATAGATTATATCAATGTGCATGGTACTTCTACTCCTCTTGGAGATCTAAGTGAAGTGAAAGCCATTAAAAAAATCTTTGGCGATCATGCGTATAAAATTAATATCAGTAGTACAAAATCCATGACAGGTCACCTTCTGGGAGCTGCCGGTGCTATAGAAGCCATAGCATCGATTTTGGCTATGAGAAACAGTCTTATTCCACCTACCATCAATCATTTTACTGATGATGAGGAAGTGGATGAAAAATTGAACCTCACCTTTAATAAAGCCCAGAAAAAAGACGTCAACGTAGTATTGAGTAACACTTTTGGATTTGGAGGGCATAACTGCTCCATCATCTTCAGAAAAATAGAAGAATAAATTTGAAATTACTTCGGTTGCTCAGAATTCAGGAGCTGACTTACAATAAGAAAGATAAAAGGCTTGCTTTCGCTATCAAAAACATAGTGGGTAGCAAGCCTTTAAATTTATCTCTCTATAGACTTGCATTCAGACATGTTTCTGCATCGAAAGAAATAAAAGCCGGTGTAAAAATTAGTAACGAACGCCTGGAATACCTGGGTGATGCGGTATTGGGCACAATTGTGGCCGAGTACCTCTTCCAAAAATTCCCCTATCGTGATGAAGGTTTTTTGACCGAAACACGGTCTAGAATTGTAAATAGAGAGGCTTTGAACCAGGTGGGACAAAAAATAGGATTGCCTAAAATCGTTGAATCCGAGATGGGCAGCAAAGTCCCTTATAGTTTCAAGTCCCTTTATGGCGACACTCTCGAAGCCCTTATAGGAGCCATATACTTGGATAGAGGGTATTATTTTTGTAGAAAATTTATAAATAGTAGGTTGATCAATCCATTTTTTGATTTGGACAATATCATTGCTACCACTATTAATTTTAAAAGCAAAATCATTGAATGGTCACAGAAAGACAACAAAGAAATAGACTTTAATCTGAAATCTGTGGAAGGAAGCCAGCGGTTTAAAGAGTTTAAAGTTGAATTAAACATCAATGGTACCCCTTACTCTGAAGGGAAAGGAGCAACCAAGAAAAAAGCTGAACAAGAAGCCGCTAGAATAGCCTGCGAACAACTCCAAATAATCCCCTAAATCCAAGCATTCCCATTTCGGTCTCTAAATAAAATATCATGTCTCCATTACTTCTGGCTGGCGCCACACTCAATCAAACTCCACTGGATTGGGAAGGAAACCTCGAAAACATCATCCAAGCAATTTCCCTGGCAAAAGAAAAAAAAGTTGACCTTTTGTGTTTCCCGGAACTATGTATTACCAGTTACGGAAGTGAGGATTTGTTTTTAAGTTATTGGTACCCAAAAAAAGCACTCGAAAGTTTAAAAAAAATCCTTCCGCATACCGAGGGAATTACAGCATTTGTGGGCCTACCAATTAGAATAAATAGCCTGGTATACAATTGCATTGCTATCTTAGAAAACCAAGAGATCCTAGGTTTTGTACCCAAGCAATATTTAGCGATAGACGGTGTTCATTATGAAGCAAGGTGGTTTACACCCTGGAAAGCAGGAGCCGAAATTTCCTTTGAATGTTTTGATTCCAAATACCCTTTTGGGGATATCATTTTTGAAAAAAACGGCCATAAATATGGGTTTGAAATCTGTGAAGATGCATGGAGGAGCAGCAGCAGACCTGGATACCGCTTAAAAGAACGCGGTGTAGACATTATATTTAATCCTAGTGCCAGCCACTTTGCCATGGGTAAAAGCGAGCAAAGAGAAATATTAGTTAAAGAAAGCTCGAATGACCTAGGAGTTGCCTACCTCTATGTCAATTTGCTCGGAAATGAAAGTGGGAGAATGATATTTGATGGGGAAATACTTTATTCCGAGCAAGGCAAGTGTCTGGTGAAAAACAAGTTGCTTTCCTATCAATCTTATCAGTTGGTAACTGTAGCATACCCTGCTCAAGATCCGCAGCCCTTAATACTGGAACACAGTTTACAAACCAAAAATGAGGAATTCATGGCAGCCTCCACTTTGGCGCTCTTTGACTACCTTAGAAAAAGCAGAAGCAGGGGTTTTGTCCTCTCACTTAGTGGCGGAGCAGATTCATCCACCATAGCCATCCTTGTGGCAGACATGGTAAAAAGGGGAGTGAACAATCTTGGAACATCCTTATTCTTGGAAAAAATCCATAGGGCGTCAGATATTGACCCAGAAAGCAGTGTCCAGGAAATTATCGAAAATCTTTTCACTACTGCTTATCAGGGAACAAAAAACTCGTCTGATGCAACCCTGAACAGTGCCCGTAATCTAGCAAAAAGTTTAGGAGCAACCTTTCACCATTGGACAATCGATGAAGAAGTGGCCTCTTACACCAAAAAAATTGAAAATGCTTTGGGTAGGAAACTTAGTTGGGAGCAGGATGACATAGCCCTTCAAAACATCCAGGCTAGGGCACGATCTCCCATCATCTGGATGCTGGCAAATATAAAAAACTACCTACTTCTAAGCACTTCCAACCGAAGTGAAGGTGCTTTGGGCTATACCACAATGGATGGTGATACTAGCGGCGGTATCTCACCAATTGCAGCGGTGGGTAAAGACTTTATCCTGCAGTGGTTACGATGGGCTGAAAAGGAAAAAGGCTATCATGGGTTAAAGGCAGTCAATGCCCTGCAACCAACCGCAGAATTAAGGCCTCAGGAGCAGAATCAGACAGATGAAGAGGAACTTATGCCTTATCCTATCATTTCTGCCATTGAGAAACTGGCCATTAGAGACAAGAGGTCTCCAATGGATGTATACCTAATTTTGAAAGAAGAAATTTCTCTTGAACCATCTCTTTTAAAAGGTTACATTACCAAATTCTTTAGGTTATGGTCAATCAATCAGTGGAAAAGAGAACGACTAGCAGTCTCCTTTCATTTGGATGAATTTAATGTAGACCCAAAGACCTGGTACCGTTTTCCTGCGCTATCCGGAGGCTATCGGGAGGAATTGGCTTTAATGGAAACCCTTGAAGAATAAATCAACGACAATCATCAAAAATATAATAAACCATGATCAATAGTATTTTGTATTACGTCGTATGGAGTCCAAACCCTTCGATTTTTTCAGGATTTGACAGGTTACGCTGGTACAGCCTCCTTTTTGCAATGGGCTTTATTATCTCCCAGCAGTTTATGATCCATTTTTTTAAGAAAGAGGGTCATGACGAAAATTTGGTAGACAAATTGACTATTTATATGGTATTTGCCACCATCATTGGCGCCCGACTTGGCCATGTATTGTTCTATGAGCCAGAGCGATACCTAAGCAACCCAATAGACATTTTAAAGGTATGGGAAGGAGGCCTAGCGAGTCACGGTGCAGCCATCGTTATCCCTATTGCTTTATGGCTATATGCCAGAAAAACCCCCGGTCAATCTTATTTATGGGTCGTAGATAGAATTGTTATCGTAGTGGCTTTGACCGGAGCTTTGATTCGTTTTGGAAACTTGATGAATTCAGAAATAGGTGGTAAGGCCACAGGTACAGACAGTGGATTTGTCTTTGCTCGAGATACAGAAGAAATTCTGAATACAATGAAACTTCCAATAACTTCTATCAAAGCCTATAAACCAGCAGACCGACAAGGTGAGCTTGCTGGTACAGGACGAGTCCCCGTCAATTTTAATATTGAAATCGATAAAGGTGGCTTTGATGAAGAAAATCTAAGGTCTGTTCTTGAAAGAGATGTCAAGTATGCATTGACCCGATTCAATAGCTCCAAAAAATACATGGCTGAGGATCCTGAAACACCTTTGGATTTGGAGATCCGAGATCAAGGAGATCATTACCTGGCGGTGGTAAAAACATTTGGTAAAGCCAAATACCCCACCCAAATTTATGAATCCCTCACTTATTTACTGATTTTCATCTTGCTATTTCTTGGATGGAGAAAATACAAATCTAAACTACCCGAAGGCTTGTACCTGGGATTATTTCTCATTTCCGTTTTCGGAATGCGGTTTTTTTGGGAGTTTTTCAAGGAAAACCAGGTGGACTTTGAGGACAACCTTACCTTCAATATGGGGCAAGCACTAAGTATCCCATTGGTCGTTATAGGCCTAGGGTTTATCGTTTATTCTTTAACGAATAAAAAGAAAAAATCCATCGGAAACTAAATCAAGGGACAGGGTCATGACCCTGTCCTCCCCACGGGTGACACCTACCTATTCGCTTGATTCCCAGATATCCTCCTTTTAAAACGCCATGTTTCATAATGGCTTCTTTGGTATATTGACTACAAGTAGGGTAATACCTGCAGGACCTCGGAAACAAGGGAGAAATAGCATATTGATAAATCAAAATGGGAAATACAGCAATATTTTTCACTATTTTCTTCACTTTTTCGTATTTACATTAAACAAGCCTATTTTTAAAAATAAAGTTCTGTTTCTAAAATCAAAATTAAGATTCATTTGAACCTAAAACCGCTATTTTACCGGCTCTTACTCCTTATTTGCTTTCTGGAAACAGGAGGTGGTAAAATGCTGTTTGCCCAAAACAGTGACTCTTTAAACATCAGTTCGGAAAAAGTAGATACTCCTAAGCAGGTTACAGTAAATAATATTTTTATCGTTGGAAATGAGAAAACCCGTAAAAATATCATCTTACGGGAAATGAATATTGCTGAAAACATGACCTATAATTGGGAGGAATTTGTGGAGCTAGTCGTAGCTGACCAAAAAAAAATATACAACCTCCAACTTTTTACGACCGCAACAGTGACTCCCCTTTTTGTAGGAGAAGAACAGGTTGAAATTTTGGTTTCTCTGAAAGAAAGATGGTACATTTTACCCAGCATAATCTTTAATTTGGCAGACAGAAATTTCTCTGAATGGTATTCCAATCAAAATAGAGATTTTTCCAGGGTAAACTACGGTGTAAAATTAGACCACAATAATATTGGCGGAAGAAATGAAAAACTCAGAGTAATCGGACAGCTGGGTTTTACCCAAGCCATTCTCCTAAATTATACTATTCCTTATTTTGATAAAAACCAGCTTCATGGACTGGCCGCAAAATTTAATTTTTACACAAATAAAAACATACCCGTAAGGTCAATAGGTAACAAGCAATATTTTTTCATGAATCCAGATGAAGAAATATTGCGAAAATCACTCAATGCTTCACTAACCTATAGTTTTAGAGGAAGTTTTTATAATTTTCATTATTTCACAGCCGGCTACCACAATACGGGAATTCATAAGGATGTAATACTTGAAAACCCAAATTACTTCACACACAATGGCCAAAGATTACAGTATTTCTTGGCTTCTTATCGTTACCGTCATGACAATCGGGATAACGTAGCCTATGCTACACAGGGTACTTTATTGGATGCTAGCCTAACCAAATACGGACTGTTCGGAAATGATGACATAAATGAGCTAGAATTTAGCATCATGGCCAATAAATACAAAAGGCTTGGGGATAAATTTCACTTTGCCACTGGAATTTCCGGTTCTGCATTCTTTAGTAATCATCAACCTTACACCCTAGTCCGTGGTATTGGCTATAAACCGGACTTTATCAGAGGCTATGAGCTCAATGTTATTGAAGGCCAACAATTGATAGTCCATAAAAATAGTTTGCGCTATGAGTTGTTAAATGTTGCTTTTGATATTTCTGATTTTATGCCCATAGATGAGTTTTCTGTTTTTCCCCTTAGGCTATATCTCAGTGGCAACTTTGACCATGGTTACGTAAGAGATGCTAACCGATTACCCTTGAATGCGCAACTTACCAACAAATACCTGACAGGCTATGGCGTGGGCCTGGACCTTATAGGGATGTATGATGCCGTTTTCAGGTTTGAATATTCAGTAAATAATATGGGTGCAGGAAGCTTCTTTATCAATGTGAAAGCTCCTATATAATTCGTTTTTTGTTTCTTTATTACATTTTTTTATAGTATATTCAAGTAATACTTTCTTTTTTTTCTTTTTTTTTCACTATGGAGAAATGGGTGCTACTTGGTATATTGTTGCTTTTTTCCAGGCTAGGCTGGTCCCAAAACAGCATGGATCATTTCCCAAAAGGTGCTCAAAGTATAGGGCTAGGAAATGCAAGTGTAACTTTAAGCGATCCTTGGGCAATATTTAATAATATAGGGGCGCTGGGTAAGGCTCCATCTGAAAACTTGGCCATAGCGGGATACGATCACAGACTCGGACTAAATGAACTTACCACTCTTGCTGCTGGAATAATGCTCCCCACCGAAAAAACAGGAACAATAGGAATTGGTATTTCCAATTACGGCGGAAAACTCTTTAACCAACAGCAAATAGGCTTGGGCCTGGCAAAACAGCTAGGATTAGCGAGTTTAGGTATAAAAATCAATTATTTTCAGACAAATATTGAAGGCTATGGAAGAAGCGCTAGACCAGTGCTTGAACTTGGGGGAACAGCCGAACTAATTCCAGGTTTATTTTTTGGTGCGCATGTATACAATATTACCCGTGCGGCAATAAGCAAAGCCAGTTTCGATTATCTACCAACGATCATCAAGGCAGGTATATCCTACCGGCCATCCAATAACCTAATGGTCAATATCGAAACGGAGAAAGAATTGTACTCTCCTCCCCAATTTAAAGCGGGTATCGCCTATAGCTTTGAAGAAAAATTCTGGGCACGAACAGGTATCAACAGCCAGCCCAACAATCTGTATTTTGGAATAGGCTTTAGGCCCAGAAGATTCCAGGTAGATTATGCCATAAGTCGCAATTATCTATTGGGATTTACCCATCATTTTTCTTTAAATTATAACCTCAAAGCACCTTGAAATGCCAATTTGTCAGCAGCCTTTCTTTGTACCTGGTGTCCTTTGCTCTTTTTGCACAACAGACACCACAAAAAGAGCTCGATATAGAGGCATTCGTAGAAGAGCGGTTTGCCATGCAGGAAGAAGACATACCTTATGAAGACCTGTATGAAAGCCTTCTCCAACTTTATTTCCAGCCTTTAGACTTACAAGTAGCCACTAGTACCGAACTTCAATCCTTGTACATTCTTAGCCCACTACAAATCCAATCTTTTATTGACTACAGGAATCAATTTGGAAAGTTTTCTTCCATCTACGAGCTGCAGGCAATTCCTGAATGGACTTTAGAAACCATTGAAAAAATCTTGCCCTTTGTGGTAATCAATTCTACCCATCTCAATCAAAGCAACCCAGGACTAAAGCGTATCACAAAAGCAGAGAATGCCTATTTGCTCTTTCGCCAAAGAAGGGTGTGGCAAACAAGGAAAGGCTTCACTTCCCCAGATACTTTAAGCAATGGAGATCTGAGTAATCGTTATTTGGGAGACCCCAATGACTTTTACATGAGATTCCGACTACAGCAGCCAGCGGATTTCAGTCTTGGATTGACTTTAGATAAGGATTCAGGAGAAAAATTTACTTGGGATCCCAAAAGCAAACGGTACGGGTTCAATTTCCTCTCTTTCCATTACACCCTTTATAATAAGGGCAAACTAAAGGCACTTTCTCTGGGGGATTACCAACTACAATTCGGTCAAGGTTTGGTTTTCGGTTCGGGATTTTCTGTAGGAAAAGGGGCGGAGACCATCACTACCGTAAAAAGAAGTTCGACTGGATTAAGACCTTACACTTCCGTAATGGAAGCGGGTTTTTTCAGAGGACTGGCAGGCACCTATGCCTCAGGGAATCTTGAATGGACCGTCATGCTTTCCCGATCTTCCAGGGATGCCAATTTGCAATTCATACAAGACAGTCTTGCCAATGCATCCTCCTATTTATCGTCATTGGTCTTATCAGGCTTGCACCGGACGGTAAGCGAAATACAAAAAAAAGCACAGGCAACTGAACAAAATATAGGGATAAATATGAGTTATCGCCATCCCAATAAACGTTTTCAGTTGGGGGCAAATACCCTTTACACCCAATACAGCCAGCCACTTATCCCATTGGAAAGAATCTACAATCAATTCGAATTCCGAGGGAAAAGCAATGTTACCAACAGCCTATATTTCACCTATAATTATCGAAACCACTATTTGTTTGGAGAAACTGCATTATCAAAAAGCGGCGGAATGGGTCATGTAGTTGGGATTATGAGTAGCCTGAATAGCAAGGTAGATTTCTCCATGATTTGGAGAAAATATGATCGCAACTTTCATTCGCGGTATGGCAATGCCTTTTCAGAAGGTACTCGACCAATAAATGAAGAAGGCTTGTATTTAGGGATTCATTTCAAACCCAGCAGAAAAATCAGCTGGTCGGCCTATTATGACTACTTCAGATTTCCCTGGATGCGTTTTAGAATGTATGCGCCCTCAATTGGCCACGAATGGCTCAGCAGGATAAAATATCAGCCAAACAAACAATTAATGCTGTTTTTCCAGTTTCGGGAGGAGGTGAAAAGTAGAAACGTACTTTCAGAAAACCAAATCACCAGCCAGTACCTGCTAGCACTGGGGAAAAGACAAAACTTGGTATGGAACCTAACTTATCAGCCCAGCCGCTGGTGGCAGGCTAAAACACGTGTACAGCAAAGTTTTTACCACATTGATGGACACAAATCTAAAGGATTTGCTATCTCTCAGGATTTATCAGGGGAGACAGGTGCTTGGAAACTATCAGGTAGGGTTTCACTATTTGACACGGACGATTATGAAAACAGACAATACTTGTATGAAAAAAATGTGCTTTGGGCCTTTTCTATACCGAATTTCTATGATCAGGGAATACGTGTATATTTTTTAGCACAGTATAAGCTCAATCGACGGCTTACATTTTGGGGCAGGTGGGCGAAAACAACCTATACAAACAGGGAAGGTATTGGCTCCGGCTTGCAGGAAATCGAAGGCAACGAATTGATCGAAACAACTTTTCAGTTAAGGTATCAATTTAACCGGTAAGGGTTCTAATTTGCTCCTCACCGGCCAATTTTCCTCGATCAGAAATTACTTGGTTTTAAGTAAGTCCCTGATCTCCTCCAATAATACTTCTGTTTTATTAACAGTAGGTGGTGGTGTCGTAGGAGCAGCTTCTTCCTTCTTTTTCAAGTTATTGATCACTTTAACGATCACAAAGATGGCAAAAGCAACAATGGCAAAATCTACAGTGAATTGAATAAAAGTACCATAATTAATCGTTACTGCAGCCATTTCTTCTCCTGCGGGGTCGACATAGGCCTCCTTGAGAACAACTACCAAATCAGTAAAATCAACGCCTCCGAGTAATAAGCCAATGGGTGGCATGATAATATCCTTTACAAGGGAAGATACTACCTTCATAAATACAGTGCCAATGATGACAGCCACAGATAAATCAACTACATTACCTCTTACGGCAAAATCTTTGAATTCTTTAATCAATCCCATACTTTTGTTGGTTAATGCATTTAAATGGTTAAATATATAAAATGATAAGCCTTTCAATATAAGGGAAATTCTATAACTTTTAATAATTAACCGATACACAAAATATAAGTCCATAAATCAGGGTATGACCAAACAAAAAACTATAGATCAGCCAAAAGCGAAAATTATAACAAAAACACTCCAAAATCAAGATTCAACCAGGACCGATGATTATTTCTGGATGAATGATAGAGAAAACCCGGAAGTTCTAGATTACCTTAAAAATGAAAATGAGTTTAAGGATTTTTGTCTAAAGAAAACTGACTCCCTCCAGAAAACCCTCTTCAAAGAAATGAAGAGCAGAATCAAGGAGGATGACGCAAGCGTCCCTTATTTCAAAAATGGCTTCTATTACTACAATCGATTTGAAAAAGGCAAAGAATACCCCATTTATTGTAGAAAAGAAGGGAATCTGGAAGCTGATGAAAAAACGCTTTTGAATATAAATACATTGGCCGAGGGACAGGAATACGTGAATGTTAATGCGCTAGCAGTAGCCGAAAACAATCAGTTGCTTGCTTATTCCCTGGACAATATTGGCAGACGTATTTACACGATTCATTTTAAGGATTTAATCAGTGGAGAGGTATTGGAGGATCGATTAAAATCCGTCACTGGAAACTTGGCATGGGCAGCAGACAATGCGACCGTTTTTTATAGCCAACAGGATTCCATGACCCTTAGGCCAAATAAAATTTTCCGCCACGTCCTGGGCAAGCCTCAGGAATCAGATGAATTGGTTTATGAAGAAACAGATGAAACCTTTACCGTTGGATTAAAAAAATCGAAGTCTAGAAAATTTTTATTTATTGCCAGCCAGAGTACGATTTCCTCAGAATACCGTTGTCTACCATTGGATCAGCCTGATGAAAACTGGAAAATAATACAAGAAAGACAGGCAGACCTGGAATACGAGGTGGACCATTATGGGAAGCATTTTATAATTCTCACCAATGCAGACAATGCCAAGAATTTCAAGTTGGTAAAAACCCCTATTGACCAACCTGGAAAAGAGAATTGGGAAGATATTATCCCTGCCAGAGAGAATGTTTTTTTAGAGGAATTTGAGGTTTTCAAGCATCATCTGGTCATCGCCAATCGCTTCAATGGACTCCAGAGACTTGAAATCAGGTCCTGGGATGGAGATAAAAAACACACCATTAGAATGGAAGATCCGGCCTACACCGTTTGGATTGGCAATAACCCAGAGTTCTATACCGATGTGCTAAGGTTTGGCTATAATTCATTAACAACCCCTGCCACTGTTTATGATTACAATATGGAAACCCGGGATAAAATGCTAATGAAGCGACAAGAAGTTATTGGTGGTCATACCCCTGAGGACTACAAATCTGAACGGGTATGGGCAACGTCCAAAGACGGAACGGAAATACCTATGTCACTGGTGTATAAAAAGGACCTGTTCCATCACGATGGTCAAAACCCGGTGCTGCTTTACGGTTATGGGTCTTATGGACTAAGTTCAGATCCTTATTTTAGTTCCAGTAGGTTAAGCTTGCTGGACCGAGGATTTGTATTTGCCATTGCGCATATTAGAGGAGGTCAAGAAATGGGCCGGAATTGGTATGAAGATGGCAAAATGTTAAAGAAAAAAAATACGTTTGAAGACTTTATAGCCTGTGGGGAATATTTAATTCAGGAAAAATATGCCCATCCAAAAAAGCTTTTTGCGATGGGAGGAAGTGCTGGTGGACTCTTAGTAGGTGCTGTAGTCAACCAGCGACCAGACCTTTTTCACGGAGTAATCGCAGCCGTACCTTTTGTGGATGTGGTTACAACAATGTTGGACGAAAGTATTCCTTTAACTACTGGTGAGTTTAACGAATGGGGCAACCCCAAGGAAAAGCCATATTATGACTATATGCTATCCTACTCTCCATATGACAATGTAAAAAAGCAGGATTACCCTCACCTCCTCGTTACTTCCGGCTTACATGACAGTCAGGTGCAGTATTGGGAACCTACCAAATGGGTAGCAAAATTAAGGGCAATGCGCACCAACCAAAACCTTTTACTATTGCATACCAATATGGAAGCGGGACATGGCGGCGCTTCCGGTCGGTTTAGTGCTTTGAAAGAGTTGGCCATAGAATATGCCTTTATTTTATTCCTGGCAGAGAATTAAACTCAAAAAGTATTGTGCCTTTTAACCCGGATTCGAAGACATGGAAAAATGTAACGTAATGAAGCTAACTTGAGAGATTTTGTCAGCATTGTTGCAGAAAAAATGCAACAATACCGCCAAAATCATTTAATGTGCATTCACTGAACCACGGGCTACACCCGTGGCTGTGATATTACGCCCTTTCTGGGCTGGTGAAATAGGAACAAAGTCCCGATTTTATTATGATTACTCTTACGACTTTAAGGAGTTAGATGGAATTATGCAATAGGATTCGTGATGAGTGTTGCAATCGCAAGAAAATCAGGCTGTTTGGAGATTTTAGCATAGCCCCGCTATGGTGAAATATCCAAACAGCAACGAAGTGGCTGATTTTGAAGCGATTTCAGCACGCAATAGATTGTCTATTGCATATTTTGGGTTTAAATAGCCTGTTGTAGAAGTCAACAGGCTACTTTTTTTAACCTTTGATTTCCTGAATTGTGAGTAATAATGAGGGTTAATCAATGTCCGTTAGCTCGAATAAGGCAAAGGACAGGTAGTCTTCTGTAAGTTCTGGGTTATCAGGATGGTTTTTTGATAGGTAAACTCCCTCTTCGGTTATAAAAACATTGTCTGACAAAAATTTATCTTTATCAAATAAGGTTTCACCGATAACATTCAAATCACTATCTAAAATTAAAATGGAGAAAACTTTAGGAAGAAATCTATATTTCATTATTTCCTCTTCACTAGTCACCTCTATTTCTTGATAACAAAACCTATAATAGACGTTTTTGAATTTATCGTAAATGATACTTTTATAATTAGGAGCGCTTGCATAATATTTGTAATGTTCTTCCCTGAAGCCAAACACATCGAAATTCTGGAAGCCATTAATGTACTTACTTTTTGCAGTAACTGGTATTAATGCAGCGTTCATTGAATCTGAATAATACAAATTATGATCAGAATGAAAGGAATAAACCCATTTGTCTATTCCCTTGGCAAAACTGAAATCGAAAAGCTTATAGCCATCTTTCAAATAGTTAATGGGATATTTATGGGGCAATAGTTCCGTCTCCCCATTGTTGAGGTTAATTTTATAAGTCAAATGTCTTTTAGAAAGCACATCATTTGTGATTTGTTTATAGTCATCAGCGGGACGCGTTTTTACCACTAGCGCTTCATCTAACACCACTGCAGGAGAAGAAAAATAAGTAGAATGGACAAATGGAGGCGTATGCATTTCAGGTATCTGGACTGTTATTTCCCTCCTAATTACTTGGCTTGTATCCGTTAAAATTATAGTCGGGCTAAATTGCTGAAAGAGAAATATACTGTCCAAATTGTGTATATGAAACGAGAAAATCCGACCAACACCTTTATTCCCTTCAACGGGAAACCTTAACGTTTTATAAAGGGTTTTATCTTCCAAATCGTACATCTGGATCTCATTGGTACTCAAATTAAGGTTAAACAACCAATCCTTCGATTCGTGGTAATAGGCCAGTTGGGTACTTCTATTTACCGTTAGTGAATCAATCTCTATAGCCATAGATTTTGGAGACATGACAAGTTCCTTGGCATAACCAGGATTATCCGTATTCCCTTGGTTGTCAACTTTATTACAAGCAGAGACAATTACTAAAAACAGAATAAATCTAAGTATTTGATTGTTCATAAAATTTTTGTTAAGTGTTTATTGCTTATTCCATTATCTTGAGCTTTTCTCGAATTGCCTGGTAACGCTTTGAAGTTTTGCTCTTTTTGGTGTAACCAATTTTCAATTTTGCCTAGATTTTTTTTTAATAGGACGCCATCCTTTTAAAAGCAATGAAAAGAGATCAAAAGACACATTCATCAATACAGCTATTATTCAATTTTAGACAACTGATAATTTAGTACATATCTTTTGCATTCGCAAAAAGCTTAAATCTTTAATTATCATACTTCAAAATAAAAAGAGGATAGAAGCGCTTACTTCTTCTTTTTTGATTTTACTCCACACTTTTTCGACACTTGCATTGAGTTTGAAATGACCAAAAAGGTTATAAAATTTACCTCCTTAGAATTGTCGAAAAAAATAGACCTGATAACAGTATTGAGACGCTCCATAAAGTTGATCCATTGATCGATAATAACGCAAAATTATCTTTCCTCTGGGACATCATGTCCTTTAACATAAAGTTGTTGAGCTATATCATCTGCATTTATATAAATTCCGAAGTCTAATTTTTTACTCCTATGTACATCATGTTTCTTTAATGATGGAGCTTTTTCCTGAACTATTGGGTCCAGCAAAAATCCGCATAAGTTTCGTCATCAATCCAGGATCAATTCTTGGTTTTCACTTCCGTGTTCAATCTCTTTCACCCTTTCAATATACCCATCTTTAAATTTTTTGACTACCCAACCATTCTCGGCAATCGCTACATAACCATTAATCTCCATGGCCTTTTTAGCCCCTTCCTTGAAAGCTTTGGATGATTTTCTCTTAACCAATCGGGTGCTTATGTATTTTAAATTGTCTTTACTCATAGTGCTTACAATATAAATAATATTGAAAATTATCTAAAACAAATCCCCCGTAATCAAAATAGCGAATTTAATTGAAACACAGTTCAAGCATATCTTGACAGCGGATTTAATAACCTATGCAATAGGTCACTAACGTCTTTCAATCCACTTAATTCTCAACTGTTTTCCCATACATTACACTTCATTATTTAAGAAAAAAACCCTTAACCAAGCACGTATTGATTAAAACTGGGCCATCCCCAATATACCTTAACAACAAACCGTACGTACACCAAAGCATATTTCTTTAAAACCAATGAGCACTTCCAAATATTTGCATAATAAAAATATTATACAAATATTTATAACTTCTATAATTAATAAGTCATCGATCCAACTGTTTTAATTAGGCAAAATGAAGGTAAACCACGAACACCAACATTCCTTTTATGATGAAATGTATGATGAAAATCAGGCATTACGTGACCACTATTCTAGTTTCGGAGCGTTTATTGAAAACACTTCGGCCAAAAAGCTTACCCAATTGCAATACTCGGCAGACAAGGCCCAGATGGCCATGGGGATGACCTTTAATGTCTACCATGACAAGGAGGGGTCGGAAAAAATTCTGCATTTGGACATAATTCCCCGAATTATTCCTGGGAACGACTGGCATAAAATAAACGAAGGGCTCAAGCAAAGGATTACTGCATTAAATCTTTTTTTACAAGACATCTACAATGACCAAAAGATCCTCAAAGACAAAGTAGTTCCTTCGGACTTGATCTTGGGCAGTAAGGATTTCCTGAAACCGTGTATGGGATTAACTCCCCCAAAGGGTATCTGGTGTCACATTACAGGTACAGATCTGGTTAGGGACAATAACGGGGAGTTTTATATTTTGGAAGACAATTTGCGCTGCCCTTCAGGTGTCTCCTATATGCTGGAGAGTCGTGAAATTATTAAACGTGCCTACCCAGATTTATTTAACAAACTGGGTGTAAGACCTGTGTCAGATTATCCTGCAAAACTGCTGGAGATGTTGCAGTTTTTGTCTGACAAACCTAAGCCAAAAATAGGCGTCCTTACTCCGGGAGTTTATAATTCTGCCTATTTTGAACATTCTTACCTGGCCCAGCAAATGGGTGTGGAACTGGTTTCAGGTTTAGATTTAATGGTAAAGGACAAGAAAGTGTACATGCAAACCACTAAAGGTTTGGAACAAATAGACGTGCTATACAGAAGGATAGACGATACTTTTCTAGATCCACAGGCTTTCAATCCCAACTCAATGCTGGGAGTCCCTGGTCTTTTTGAAGCTTATAAAGCTGGCAACATAGCACTTGCCAATGCTCCAGGAACAGGAGTAGCCGATGATAAGGCTGTATATGCCTATGTGCCCAAAATAATAAAATATTACCTCGATCAGGACCCAATACTCCATAATGTTCCAACATTTCTTTGTAGGGAAGAAAAAGATAGAAACCATGTTTTAGAAAACATTTCTGATTTAGTGATAAAGGAAACCAATGCGGCCGGAGGTTATGGCATGATGATAGGACCTAAAGCTGATGCTGAAGAACATGAAAAATTCAGACAATTGGTCAAGTCAAATCCTAACAATTACATCGCCCAACCTACACTTTCACTTTCCACGGTACCGTCCATTGTCGACAATAAAACCATAGAAGGACGGCATGTAGATTTAAGGCCTTATGTTTTGTATGGGAATGAGGTGGAAGTAATTCCCGGAGCCCTTACCCGGGTAGCATTAAAAAAAGGTTCTCTTGTAGTCAATAGTTCTCAAGGTGGTGGAAGCAAAGACACGTGGGTGCTGTATTAAAATAAAAAAACGATATGTTAAGTAGAGTTGCAAATTCAATTTACTGGCTGGGAAGGTACATGGAGCGGGCTGAAAATTATGCCCGATTTATCAATGTAAATTTCAACTTAATGTTGGATTTACCCCCTGACCTAAAGGAACAGTGGGAGCCTTTAATTATGGCCACAGGAGATCACAAGCTTTATGAGTTGAGAAATCAGCGCTATAATATGCAGGAAGTCATTTATTTCCTGGCCTTTGATCATAGCAACCCAAATTCTATTATTTCTTCTATTTCCAAAGCCAGAGAAAATGCAAGGATGATTAGGGAAAATCTCACCAAGGAAACTTGGGAAAAATTAAATGAGACGTACCATTTTGTAAATAAAGCCTCTGATGAGAGAATCTGGAAAAAGGATGATCCTAGAGATTTTTTTGAGGACGTAAAATCCCGGATTTTGCTTCTATATGGATTGGCAGACAATACTGTCGCACGCACGGAGGGCTGGTATTTCAGGCAGTTGGGGCAGTACTTAGAAAGAGCAGACAAAACATCCCGTATACTGGATGTCAAATACCACATCTTACTCCCATCCGCTAATGAAGTGGGCTCCCCTTTAGATTTTCTACACTGGATGGCTTTGCTAAAATCTGTCACCGCCTTCAACACTTACAGAAGGCTCTATGGGAACATCTCACCTTCAGGTGTAGTGGAATTTTTGTTACTGAATAAATACTTTCCCAGATCGGTTTTCTTTTGTTTGAAAGAAGCCGAACAATGCCTTTATAAGATTTCAGGAGCTAATGGTGATGGGTATTCTAACAGTGCTGAGAAAGCAATGGGTGAGTTGCGGTCGAAGCTGGAATTCGACGATGTCAATAACATTATTTCCAGCGGGTTACATGAATACATCGAACACCTGCAAACCAAAATTAATAATATATCAAATAAAATAAACGACAATTATTTCCAAATAAAAGATAACTTTGCTAGCCAAACTATGGGACAAGAATGACATTCTGCATTGGAATAAAAACGAAAGACGGAATTGTAGGTTTATCAGATACCAGGATCACTTCAGGTAATGACACCACCACTTCAAAAAAAGTATATACAGTAAATAGAAGAAACCATTCTTTCTTTATTATGACCTCTGGTCTTCGCTCCGTAAGAGACAAGGCCATTACCTACTTTGGAGAATTAATTGAAAAAAATGATTCTACTTATGACAAGCTCTATAAGGCAGTCAATGGTTTTGCAGATCAGGTAAAACGTGTTGCAGGAGAGGATATGGCTTCACTTGAAAGTTCTGGATTTTCCTTCAATTTGTTTTCCATCATCGGTGGGCAACTTGAAGAGGACAAGGAACCAAAACTCTATTTACTTTATCCCCAGGGAAATTGGATAGAAATCAGACAAGGAACACCATTCGTCATTATTGGCAACACTGGATTTGGTAACCCTGTATTAAGGAGGTCTCTCAAGTATGATGAACCTCTTTTGCTCGCACTGAAAAGTGCATTTCTGGCTTTCGATGCCACTAGAATCAGCTCAAATGATGTTGATTACCCGATAGATACCGTAGTTTTAGAAAACGATAGTTACAATATAGTAGAAAACAGATTTGAACAGCATGAGTTAAATCATCTATCTGAGTTTTGGAACGATTCACTAAAAGAGGCCATCCATAATCTTCCAGCAGAAATCCTGGAAAAGGCTTTCTCTCCCAAAGAGTTTATGAAAAGTGATTGAGTGAGTTTAAATAATGTTGTCTTTTCTAAATAAAACAAACAGCAATTATGCGTCTGAAAATACAACACACCACAACTTATGAATACCAAAAATCTGTAAGGTTAAACCCCCATCACTTTTACCTCAAACCGCTTCAGAGAAATTACCTGGAAATCAATGCCTACACACTGGAAATAGATCCCAAACCAGAGGGTATTAATGAAAGGTACAGCATTGAAGGGAATCCTTATTTTCAGGCTTGGTTTACAGGAGAGACGGAAAGCATGGTGATTCAAGTGGATTTTGAGGTGCATACCAGTCATTTTAACCCCTTCCTTTTTCTAATGGACCAGTGGTTTTTACAGAATTTTAACCCTAAAAGTGATACCCCTTTTTCTTACCAGCAAAAAAATTTACCGATCCTAAATCCTTACCTGCTCCATAGCAATAACAATTTGTTAAAGAGCTATGCGCTTGAAAAGCTGAAGAGTAACGACCCAATCCAGTTCTTAACTCAATTAAATGCTGCCATTCATGCAGATTGGCAGCATATCATTCGGGAAGAAGAAAATCTTTGGTCAGCAGCCAGAACCTTTGCCGCAGGGAAAGGTTCCTGTAGAGACCTATCTTTCATGTTAATAGAAATGTTAAGACATGTAGGCCTGGCTGCAAGATTTGTCAGTGGTTATGCATTCAATCCAGAATTGGAGGAAGGCCATGAACTTCATGCTTGGGTGGAAACCTACCTACCTGGTGCCGGATGGGTGGGATTGGATCCAAGCCTTGGGCTAATGGTGGACGAACATTATATCCCCCTTGCTGCCAGCTTTCTTCCGGAAAACACACTACCCGTCCATGGCTCTTTTGGCGGAGAAAACCTCAAACCTTCTACCTTGCATACCTCTCTCAGCATTCAGCAATTTTAAAGGAATGCCCTGTTTCGTTGAAACGAAGCAATGGAAACAAAATTTTATTAACCTTTTCACGTGATTTTCGGTTTAATAGGGTAACATAAACTATTCATGAGAAAAGTGGGAGGCACCTTATTTATTATTACTTTACTATCAATTGTGATTTTTTTAGATTGGTATGTTTTTCAAGGAATTAAAGCGATTTTGCCTGCAGACTATTTGACACAGGGTAAAATAATATATTGGACATTAACTGGAGCGGTGGCTATGTGGTTAGGCTTTACCTTTTATACCATTATGCAAGAGGGCAAAATATCGCCTTCTTCTCAACAATCCATCAACTTATTTTTAGTCATCCTTGTCACGCAGCTAACCGTCATTCTCTTTCTATTTGGAGAAGATTTGGTTAGAGCTGTTGGTTCTGTGTACAGTTATGCAACAGGAGCTACAAATGAGAATGGATCGCTAATGGCTTCCAGAAGAAAATTTGTAAGCCAGATTGCTTTTGCAGTAGCTGCTATTCCTATGACAGGATTTATCTATGGAATCATCAAGGGTAAATATGATTTCAGAACCATCAAAAAAACGCTCTATTTTAAAGACCTCCCAGAGGCCTTTGATGGATTTACCATCACCCAGATTTCAGACATTCATGCGGGTAGTTTTACCGATTATAAAGCTGTGAAAAAAGGAGCTGACATGGCAGCAGCACAGCAGTCTGATCTTTTTGTATTTACTGGAGATTTGGTCAATCACAAAGCGGATGAAATTGATCCTATGATTGATATTTTCTCAGAAATCAAAGCGCCTTTTGGTCAATTCTCTATCTTGGGAAACCATGACTATGGAGATTATACTTCCTGGCCAAGTCCTGAAGCAAAGGCACAAAATCTTCAGTCGCTAAAAGACAAACACAAAAAATTGGGCTTCGATCTTTTGCTGGATGAGAGCAGAGTAATTGAAAAAGATGGGGAAAGAATAAGTTTATTGGGTGTAGAGAACTGGGGTTTGGGCTTTCAATCAAAGGGTGATCTTGAAAAATCACTTCAAAATGTCCCTGACAATGCCTTCAAGGTTTTACTTTCTCATGATCCTACACATTGGGACGAACAAGTGAAAAATCATCCTAAAGACATCCACCTAACACTTAGTGGACATACCCATGGTATGCAGATCGGTATAGAAACGCCTTTTGTCCGTTGGAGTCCTGCACAATACCGCTATACCAACTGGGCAGGAATTGCTGAGAAGGCGGGGAAATACCTTTATGTAAACCGGGGTTTTGGCTTCCATGCCTTTGCCGGTAGAGTGGGTATATGGCCTGAGATTACTGTTATAGAATTGAAAAAAGGATAATCCTTACAACTGTACTTTGAACACAGATTCCGTGACGTTGAAAAAGTAACGTGGTGTATCAAAACTTAGCACGGGATTTTGTCACTCTTGTTGCGAAAAAAGAGTGACAATACCGCCAAAATCATATCCTACTTATCTTCCTACCACGGGCTTTCACCCGTGGCTATGATATTTCACCCTTTACGAGGGCTCAAATTAGGAAACAATTAAATTTAGGTTGTCAATATAGATTAAACCTTTGACTAGATAGAATATATATCGTCAAAGAATAGAAAATACCCCTGTCGGAAATCTTACGTTTTATTGGCAGCATTACATTACAGGTTTATATCGGCATTCAACCCGAAGTTGATAATAGATTTCGTAATGCCTGTCCAGTTCTCTCGGAAAGTGTTGAAACTACAAAATAAATCAGGCTATTTGGAGACTGAAGCGATTAGATCCGATAATATATTGTCTATTACCTATTTCGGGTTTAAATATTAAAATTTTATCGCCCCCCGGTGACCTGATAAAAACCAATAGGCAAGTGGTATAAAATACAAAGCAGTAAAGGTCCCAATGGTCAGTCCACCTATGACAGAAAAGACCAGTGGCCTTTGCAAATCTGCCCCCAAACCAGCACCAAACACTACAGGAATCAGCGCAAGAATAGTGGTGACTGATGTCATCACAATAGGCTTCAGTCTTATTTCACCCGCATGGTACAATGCCTTGACAAGTGCTTCTCTTGCCAACAGTCCATCTTTCGTCTGGTAGGTAACTCTAAGTCGATTAATGGTATCGATCTTTAGGATAGCATCATTGACCATGATCCCCAACATCACCACCAAGCCTATAGCAGACATTACATTTAATGAAGTGCCTGTAAGCCATAGCACCAAAAAGGCTCCTCCCACTCCCAAAGGAAGCGTGAATACGACAATAAGCGGTTGTAAAAAACTCTCAAACTGAGCTGCCAGTATGAAATAAAGCAACAGAATGGATACCATTAATATCCCCATCAGTTCCTTGATGGTTTCCTGGTCCTGGAAGTACTGACCAGCAAATTCAACGGCAAGGTTTCTTTCTACCCCCCAAGATCGAATGTCCGCCTCATGTTTTGTAGGATCCGAAATATTGAGATTTAGGGATTGATAAATCCCAGCCCTGTCAGCCGTCACAAATTTATAATGGGAATCGTATGAAAATTCAATGAATTCACTCAATGCATACGGCACCCCCTCTTCTCCATAGATGAAATTACGCTTCAAAAGTGTCTGAAAATCCAATTGATTGTTTCTCAATTGAATAGGGATAATTTCACCAAATTGTCGGATATCTGTAATCAAGTAATTTCCAAATAGTTGTTCTATTGTAGTGATCAACTGATCTACTCCCAGACCGTACAAAGCTAACTTCTCAAGATCTGTCTTAAATATCACAGAGGACCCTTCTTGCAAACCTGGGCCTTTGGACCATGTTTTTATTGGGAATTGCTCCATCCATAAATTCATTTGCCTTGCACTTATAGGTCTTTTGGATTCTAAATTCTTTAAGCGCACCTCAAAATAAGGCCGGTTTGAATTGAACAGTTGATCGAAGGCATTGGGAGCGTCATTTATTTCTAAACTGGCCTGGGGAAAATTTTGGCGGAAAAAATCCTGAAGTTGTTTGCTGACGTTTTCTTTTGCCTCATTATCGGCAAACATCAGGTAAAGATCGGCCTGCTGAATGGCATTTTCACCTTCATATAATAGAAATTGCCTCAGCCCCAAATCGCTTTCTGCAACAGTAAACTTACCCTCCAATTGGCCAAGTAGATTTTGAATTCGGTCTTTATTTTGGCTTGCATTGATAGGTTCGTTCCAATCCAGAGAGATCAATACGTCAAATTTCTCAATAGGCGGCAAGCCTTCTACTTTTAAGAAATTGACGGTAGCCAACAGCAGTGGAATCATCAAAAACAAAACCAACAAAGACCAGCCAGGATGAGCAAACAATCGCCGGTAAATTATTTTATACCCTTTTAGCATTCCATTGAAAAGGCGACTGTCTTCTTTTAGCGTACTTTTCGTTTTGTTTTTGAAAAACAAGAAATACAATAAGGGAAGTAAAATAAAAGCTACCAATAAAGAAACGCAAAGTATAGCAGCAACAGAGACCGCCTGGTCATAAAATAAGGCGCCGGCCACCCCACTTAAAAACACCAATGGGACAAACACTGCCAATGTCGTTAGAACAGAACTTATCAGGGCAGACTGGACTTCATTTACACCACTTACGCAGGCCTCAAACAGCGGTAAACCTTCCTCACGCTTTCGATTGATATTGTCCAAAACGATGATGGCATTGTCAATAAGCATTCCAAGCCCCAAAGCCAAGCCGCTCAAAGAGATCACATTTATGGAAATGTTGAAAAAATAAAACACCATAAAACTGATCACAAGCGAGGTAGGTAGGCTTATTCCAATGATGATTGGCGTCCGGTAATTGCCCATAAAAACAAATAAAATAGCAAATGCAAACAAACCTCCGAAAAGCAAACTGGTTTGTAGGTTATTTATTCCTGCATTTAACAAGGAGGACTGGTCCTGAGTCAATTCAAAATCTACCTGTGGGTAATCGGCATTAAATAATTCGACAGCCTCATAAATCAGAGGCATGGTTTCATTCATTTTGGCTGAAGTTTGTTTGTGCACAGTCACCACAAGTCCTACTTTGTCTTGAAACAAATGGAAACCTGTTGGTTTAGCAAGTGCATAGTTAACTTCTGCTACTTTTGATAGGGATACGGTATTTCCTGATGGTCCTCTGACGGGTAGATTGCCAACATCTTCAGCAGTTTCAAGTTTCGAAGCCAAACGTAAATAATACCTGAATTGTCCATCCTCCACACTGATACCGGGCAGTTCACTATTCCCATCCTTGATAGCCCTGATTAAATCCGCTGCTTTAAGACCTAAACCAGTCATTACTGGCTTATTTGGCGTGACGGTAATCACCTTTTCCTGTCGCCCATTTATGTCTACTAGCGCCACTCCTTCCAATTGTTCCAGTCGCTTTTTAATCACATTCTCTGTGAGCATCGAAACTTCAGCGAAATCAACACCTTCTTTTGGAATTACCTGTAATCGAACGATCGGAATATCGTTGGAGTTGATCCGAACCACTTGTGGCCTGGGCATATCTTTGGGAAGACTGTTGGTAAGCCGGTCAATTTTTTCATTGACCTCAATATAAGCCAGCTCCATCCTTGTCTGGAAATCAAAAGTCAAACGAACATCCCCTACTTCGGAACCTGCCTTGCTTTCTAAATCATTGAGGCCATTTAATGTAACCATGCCTTCCCTGATAGGTCTGAGCACATTCTGTTCAATGGACTCGGGAGAGGAATTGGGATAGTTTACTTTAATGACAATTTGCGGCACATCTATTGGAGGCAGCAATGAAATTGGCAATGTTCGAAACAAAATCACACTAAAAATAAGCAATGCCAGAAAGGTCATCCCAACTGCTATTGGCCGTGAGAGTAAAAATCTTACCATAGCTTATTCTGTTGTAATCTGAACCGCTGCCTGATGTCCTAGCTGCACGTTATTGCTCACAATAACTGTTTGATCAGCTTCAAGTCCATCCAATACCTCAATTTCTCTTCCATTGTCCTTCCCTACCTCTATATAATTCCAAATGGCTTCATTGTTATCTATAGTAAAGACTACAGGACGGCCAGACCGATAAACTACTGCTTCTTTTGGAACAACGAGATTATTGTTCTGTGGTGCCCTGATGACTGCCCTTGCATTCATACCTGGCAATAGGCTTCCTCCTTTGCTTAGTTTTAAAGTAACCTGTACCAGTCCGTTTTCATCTACCTTAGGATTGATACTTATTACAGTACCTGTTATCGTTTCACTTGCTCCTGAAACGGGATAAACTTCCGCCTTTTGCCCTTTTTTCACATAGGATATGTCCGACTCCAAAACTTTTACTTTCATCTCTAGTAAACGGGTGCTTAACACCAAACAAATTTCATCTCCGGCATTGACAAGGCTTCCTTTTTTAAGTTTCAAGTCTGCTATTGCCCCCGTGATGGGTGCTTTGACTTCTGTTTTATCAAGATTAATTTCAGCTTCTCTTACAGCAATTTCTGCAGCTAACAAACCACTAGAAGCTTTCCAAAATTCATCTCTAGCTTTTTTGTCCAGATTTTCCGAAAAGGTAGTTTCTACCGTGGAAGTAATTTTTCTACTTTCATACTCTGCACGGGCAGTCCGCAGGCTCACTTGAGCTTTCTCCCATTCCATCTCGCTGTCTGTTTTATCCAGCAACGCAATAATCTGCCCTTCCTTCACTTGCTGCCCTTCTTCAACTTTGACGTCAATTAGATAACCGCTGCGTTCGACTATGGACATTACTTGGTTTTCTGCTTCTATTTTCCCCGAAGCATTGATCAGGTAATCAAAGGACTTTTTTTGAGAAACACCGACCCTCACAGGGGTAGCTTTAACTTCATCGCGAAAAGTCTCCATGGGAATTTCCTCTATCTCTTGAATTTCTTCACCACAGGCGAAAAAGAAAACCAAGGAACAAAATAAGAGCGTTTTGTTCATGTCTATATTTGGCTTAAGGGTTAATATTATTTTGGAGAAACTATGAAAAGAATATAATTAACTAAAATTTTAAATCTCATCCAAATATTTCCTTCTATTTTTCCTAAAAAAGTAGCGTTAAAGCCAAAATTGAACAGAGGAAATAGGGGGAAACGGTATATATGTCCCTAAAATGCTGATATAAAGTTTACTATTTATCAAAGAAAACCAGTAAATCTTAAATGAGTAAACGGAATAATACAATAGGCTTTCCTGACCTTTCTCAGGGGAAGTGATTTAATCGCAAGAAAATCAGATTATTCGGAGACTGAGGCCAAGTGTCAGGCCAAGATTTTATCTACGAATAATCCGGGGTAGCTAATTTAAAGCGATTCTTTCAGGTAATAGGATTCCTATTGCATATTCCATGATAATTCGGTAAAAAATGGCAAGAGACCTTCTCACTTTACAAAAGTTACTCACTGCTACAAAAAAAAATCCGAATTGAATAAATCAACCCGGATCAATTTCTCTTGGTAACGCAAATATTATTTTAGTATCTTTTCATCTGCATGTACAAACTCAGGATCATCTTCTGTATAATTAACGTGAATTATAGGACTGGCTTTATGTAGCAATGCCCTGCTGGATGAATCGAGGTGTCTGATATAAACAATTTTACCCAGTTTATTGTACCGTTCAGTTACCTTATGCACGGCTTCTAATCCTGAATGATCCACAATTCTGCTTTCCTCAAAATCAATGATGATTTCATCGGGATCATTTAATGGGTCAAATTTCTCACCAAAAGTAGTCACTGAAGCAAAAAACAGGGGACCAAAAATATCATAATGTTTGACACCTTGTTCGTCAATACGTTTTCTAGCGCGAATCATTTTAGAATTTTTCCAGGCAAAAACCAATGCTGCTATGATCACTCCGATCAATACCGCCAAGGCAAGATTATGTAAAAACACTGTTACCAATGTCACCAGAATCATTACCATAACATCGGATTTGGGTACTTTTCGAAAAACCCTGAAGGATGCCCATTCAAATGTTCCTATCGCTACCATAAACATCAAGCCCACCAAGGCTGCCATTGGCACCATTTCTATATAAGAGGAGAAGAACAAAATAAAGGTAAGTAGACCCAAGGCAGCTACTATTCCCGAAAGTCGTTTTCTACCACCAGCATTTACATTTATAAGCGACTGGCCGATCATGGCACATCCACCCATTCCACCAAAAAATCCAGTGGTGACATTTGCCACTCCCTGGGCAATACATTCTTTGTTTCCACTTCCCCTTGTTTCGGTAATCTCATCCACAAGGGTTAGGGTAAGCAAGCTTTCGATCAACCCTACTCCTGCCATAATCGCAGAATAAGGCAAAATGATCCAGAAGGTCTCCAGAGATAAAGGAACCAGCGGCAAATGGAATTCAGGCAGACCACCGGAGATAGAAGCCAGGTCGCCTACTGTTCGGGTATCCAAATTTCCAAAAATCGCAATTAAAGTAACGGCAAGTATAGCGACCAAAGCCGAAGGTACCACTTTGGTCAACTTGGGAAGGTATTTGATAATTATCATAGTGACTAGCACCAAACCTATCATCAGGTAAAGCGGCGTGCCAGTCATCCATTCAGTTGCTCCCTGTGAATTAACTGTTTTGAACTGAGCAAACTGAGAGGTAAAAATGATTATGGCCAAACCATTTACAAATCCAAACATGACCGGATGAGGAACAAGTCGAATAAGCTTTCCAAGTTTTAGGACGCCTACTATAATTTGGAGTAATCCCATTAATACTACTGCAGCAAAAAGGTACTCAACGCCGTGATCTATTACTAAGGCAACTATTACTACGGCTATAGCACCGGTGGCACCAGAAATCATTCCGGGTCTACCTCCTAAGATGGAGGTGATCAGGCCGATGATAAAGGCAGTGTAAAGACCAACTAAGGGGCTTACCCCAGCAATTAAAGAAAAGGCTACCGCCTCTGGAACCAAAGCAAGGGCAACAGTTAAACCTGAAAGAACCTCATCTTTTAGATTGGCTTCTTTTGGTTTGAATAGGTTGTAAAAGGCCTGTGTCATGGGTAAGAATTATAGGTGAAATTTTAAATTAAAGCATTGATAAATTTAAAAAATTGGCATTTATCCCATTTCTGGCAAATAAATAAGGCGCAAAGATATCAAAAATATATTTAATTAAAATATTATTTGGTTTTTTAGGAAGGGAATAAACTGAATGCAAGCCTTATAGCACTCTATGCTATTGATCTGCTACATAGGTATAGATCAATAGACTGATTTTCGCAATACAGTCTTTACCTGCGTCTTCATCCACCAGATTTTTACTCAAAATAACCAAAACATAACGTGATCCATCGGCCAACTCCACAATGGCTGCATCATGCTGCACCCCCGTAATGGAACCGGTTTTATGGGCTATTTTTACTGTCTTAGGTAATAATTTAGGTATCAAATCATTGTAATGCTGGTCATATAGGATACCAAGCATTTCTTGACTTGCTTCTTTATCCACTGCTTCATCTGTAGCTATTGCCTCCATTATTCGAAGCATATCCAGCGCATTGGTGGTATTGCTGAGCCCGGCATCAAATGCTTTTAGGTCTTCGACTCCACGGAGCACTTCTATATCCTCTGCACCCAAATCCCGCATGGTTTGGGTTACGTTTTTGGAACCTACCCTGTCTATAAGGATATTTGTCGCCAGATTGCTGCTTTTGATAATCATCTGGTACATTAGTTCATAGATAGTAGCTTTCTGACCTATGCGTTGGTACAAACCTTCCTGACTGTCTACACTCAAATCCATACTAAAGGAACTTCCATCCACTATACTCCTGAAGGTATTGTGAATGAGCACCGAGTCATCCAAAGAAAACGCTCCCTCCCGCTCCTGTTTATAAATTTCTATCATTATGGGGGTTTTCATGGTACTAGCCGCATGAAATACTTCCTTTTCGTTAATGAGTAATTCCTTTCCCGAGTCATCCAATAACCTAAAGGCAAGGCCGAAGTCTCCTTCCGTTGTATCCATCAGAGCGCAAATTTCCTGCTCCAGATTGTCCAAATCGTATTTTTGCATCGAACCGGAACAGGAAAGAAAAGCAAGTAGGGGTAGCATCAAAATTGATTTCATAGTATTTTGTGGTTAAAGTTTTGGTTATATAAATACCAGGACCCAAGCCATGACGGCCAAAAACGCCACTATTGGGCCAAGTATAATAAAGAACAACCCACCGGTCCGGAAATCTTTTTGTTCCATCATTCCTGTGGCATAGGCGATGGCATTTGCGGGAGTAGAAACGGGAAGCAACAAAGAACAGGAACAACTAAAGGCGACCATCACCGGTCCTGCAATGCCATAAATCCCTGGTAGAGCAAGACTCAGTGGAACCAGTATTGAAGCTGCTGCCGTATTGCTCATTACATTGGAAAGCAACACGGCAACCAGACAGAAGATTATGGCGATTAACACTTTGGGTAAGGGCATTGCATTAATTTTTTGCATGACAATCTCTGCCAACCCAACCTCCACAAGGGCGATGCCAAGGGCCAGTCCACCTGCCACTAACATGAGTGTGTCCCAAGGAAGACTCCGCACATGCTCGGAGTGAATCACTTGGGTCATGGTAAGCAATACTATGGGGATTGCGGAAGTAGCTGCGACAGGAATTCCATGCAAGGGTTCGGTCAACCACATCAGCACCGTAACAATCAAAGTGAAAATTACCGCGTTTTTTTCAAACCGGCCCACATTCCCTTTTCCTTTGGGCAAAAGGGAGAGATCCAGTTCAACGTCAGAAAAATCCTGGGTTTTGCAGAGAAATTTCCAAAACAGCCATACCAGCAACAATCCGGTAGGAAAACCTACCACCATCCAATCCACAAAGGTAATGCTAATGCCCTTTTCCTGTAATGCCCCCACGGCAATGGCATTGGGTGTGCTCCCGATAATGGTACCTATCCCTCCTACCGATGCGGAAGCAGGAATAGCCGTTAACAAGGCCTTGCCATAAGGAGAGTTTTTACCTATTAATGCTACCAAAGGAATTATCGAGGAGATCATCATGGCAGTAGTGGCTGTATTCGACATGATCATACTTGCAATGGCTGTCGTCATCATCAGCCCCAGCAACAAGCTCTCTGGCTTTTGCCCAAACTTTTTGACGGTAAATTGGAAAAGCTGCTGATCCAATTCAACCAAACTCATGGCTTTGGCCAAGAAAAAGCCACCCAACAGTAGCCATATCACATTGCTGGTCCAGGTACTCACATAGAGCTCCGCCGGCATTGTTTGGTCAAAGAAGAAATCGGTACTAAATCCCAGCAACAGGGTTGCAATGATAAAAATCCCCACAGCAAAAGGAGGCAAGGCTTCCGATATCCACAGTCCTATGGCCAATATGCTGACAAAAAAAACAAAGTTGACCTGGGACTCATAGCCAATTTTACTGAAAAAATAGGTCACTAATAAAGCGATCAGGAAATTACCAATAAAGGTAGAGGTACTGAAAACCCAGTTTAATTTGAGTTTCCTGTAGAGAATCCTGGCTCCGCTTCTGGAATCGGCGTCGAACATGCACTGTTGGCTTTAAGGGTAAAAAATAAGGTTAGCAATACATAATAAATGACAAGCGCTGGAGCAAGCTTTCACCCTTTCCAACCTTGAGGCAATTTAACCCTTTTTTGAAAAGTATACTGCTTCATTCATTCAAAAT
>Ga0105054_10000658_pt1 | contig 55021 bp, 52 predicted proteins | sample BON02_FD_78091 | JGI IMG/M metagenome (GOLD analysis project Ga0105054, IMG submission 78091) | Freshwater microbial communities from Lake Bonney liftoff mats and glacier meltwater in Antarctica - BON-02 (megahit assembly) | ecosystem: Environmental > Aquatic > Freshwater > Ice > Glacier...
CACTTCAACGATGCTGGATTCTGGATGTACAAGGAGTTTTTCAACGTAAGCATCAAAGACACAATCAAATCTTGGTCGCTTATGGAAACCATTGTAGCTGTAGCGGGCTTGGCAGGAGTTCTGATTTTGGACATTTTTGTATAGGAGAAAATTCCCGCAGATTGGCGCAAAAAAATGCAGGTAATCGCAGATTTATTTTTCCGCCAGAATCTTTAAATCTCAGCATTGGCGGAAATGTGAGAAATTGACGTGAGATAGTCTGCAGATAATTTACTTTACAGAATTAAGTATCCATCCCAGAAACTGATGTGCCGCTAACTATATTTTATAATTTCATCGAAAAAACACACGAAATACTATGGAAACCCCTGAAAGTAATTTCTCGAAACTCGGTCTTTCACTTCCTCCTGCACCAAAACCTCTTGGTGTATATAAGCCTTGTTTGATTGATGGCAACTATCTTTATCTCTCTGGGCATGGCACCGTGCAGGATGATGGCAGCCTTATAATTGGAAGAATTGGCGATGATATGGATATTGAAGCAGGCAAACTAGCCGCACGACAAGTTGGACTGGCAATGCTCGCTACCATCAAAGCAAATCTAGGCTCCCTCGATCGGGTAAAGCGCGTGATCAAAGTACTGGGAATGGTGAATTGTGTCTCTACTTTTGAGCTTCACCCCTACGTAATCAATGGATGCAGTGAATTATTCGCTGAAGTCTGGGGTGAGGAAAATGGTATCGGAGTCAGATCCGCTGTGGGAATGGGAACACTTCCAGGAAATATTCCAGTGGAAATAGAAGCAATGTTTGAGCTTCATCAAGGAGCTTAACGCAAAATTTTTCAGGTAGAATTTTGCCACTTTGGTCTGTATCACAAAGATCATGGTGGCAGAATTAACTTTGAGTCACCTGCACGACACAGAACTAGAGTAATAAAGTTTAGGGCTGTACGAGTGCCTTATAAGATTCAAAAACGCTCATCACATCTTTGACGTAATTCACTGCCAAATGCCCTTTGGCGAAGCCACTTTTCACAATAGGATCCCGGTAATAATCAGGATCACTTTTTAGCTCTAAGAATTTGGAAACGTCAGCCCATGTTTGGGTATTTTCCCCATATTTCAAGGTCAATCTCCAGGCATCTTCTACATGTCCGTGTCCAATATTGTAAGAAGCCAAGACAAATTTCAATCGCTCACTGGTATCAGGTACTCTTTCCATCCAGAACTTATCCAAGTATCTCAAATATCGAACGCCTCCCATGAGGGACTCACTTGGGTCATTTGGATTCTCAACCCCAAAGCGTTCTACTGTCACAGGCATTAGTTGGAGCAATCCTTTTGCGCCAGCGTAAGAAGTAGCGACCGTATCAAATCTTGACTCTTTATAAACCAGGGAAGCTAACAATCGCCAATCCCATCCTAATTGCTCAGCACCATTTTTGATAATATCATCGTAGACAGAAATTTGATTTCCTGCCAGAGAGGAAAAAGGGCTATTACTTCTGAAATAACTATTTTTCGAATTCAGGAAATATTTCGCATAAACATCAGGAATGAATCGCTTTTTCTTATCCTTAAGCCAATCGTCCAAAGACGCCAGGAGCTTAGGCGAATTTTCCCGGACTACCCAAGACACGTCGCCTTCTTTCTGGACTTTCCAAGAAATGTCCAATCCACCGTAGTAGGTGGCATTTACCCGCGCAATGTTTTGATCGGCTATAGTCCATTTGATAGTTCCTTCTGCAACTTGATCAATTAGCGTTTCTTCGTGATCCGGAGTAGGAATTATTGTATAATTCAACTGCAAGGAATCTTTCAGATGGCAAAGTTGGGTTTTGTAAACTGCACCTTCCCTTACATATATCGTATCTGTGGCGAGCTGATCCCAGGAAGTGATTTTTCCTGAGGACTCATTACCCACGAGGACTGTACTCATTTTGCCCAAAGGAAGAGAAAAAGATGACTTCTCAGTCCGCTCCATGTTCTTCTCAAGGTTCATGGCAATCAAATCTACTTTACCCTCGTTGAGGTAATCAAAAGCTCTATCTATATCAGCGACCATGACTAAATGCAATTGCACATTCAATCGTTTGGCAAGGTCACGAAGCAGCTCATATTCATAGCCCATCCTTCGGCCGCGATAGATGTAATAACCGGTCGAATTATTATCCACCGCCGCACGGATAAATCCACGGTTCTGGATTCCTTGAAGATCAAGTAAATAGGTCTCCTCGTTGGAATTGGATCCAAAATTCTTGTCAATGAAGGTGCATTGCACACCGAAGAGGAGAAGAATTACAATGGAGGAAAATAGGACTAATATTTTTTTCATTCACTAGAGCCGTAAGACTCTGGATGTTACACGAAAACCAATTTGGCAAATGCTGTGCCAAAAGAAAAATAAAGCATTCGTTAAAAAAAGTAACTAAATAAACGAAGGTTCTTAATCAGACCTTCGCTTGGTTGCTAATCTTCTGAAGACAACATAAAATCCTCAAAGCTATTCTGAAAGAAAATTTTCCCTGAAAGCCTTCTCAATTCTATTTCCTGCTCCTTTATATTAAAAATTGAAGTGATCAATCTATTCTCTGCAGTGAGTAAATTCACCTGTGCATCTCTGAATTCCAGATAGGAAGAGATCCCCAATCTGAATCTCAAGAGTGCTATTTCAGCGCTCTCTTTCGCTACCGCATAATTCTTTTGCTCCACCTCAAGTAGGTTGCGATTGGTGGTATATGTATTAAAAGCTCGGTGAATATCAGAGCGAAGTTGGATCTCATATTGATCTACCGCATACGACTGGATTTTCTGCTGAACTTTGGCATTTTGGATTCTTCTATTCAATGTAAACCCATTGAAAACATTCAACTGAATATTGCCTCCATAATTAAATCCAGACCGCTGATTCTGGATCAAAATCCCCGCATCTGAATTAAAAGTATTATTGGCATAACTGGCATTCAAGTTAATAACAGGTAATCTGGAAGCACGAAGTTCCTTCATCTGCAGGAAGGCCACATTCTCTTGGCGCTGAGTGATTAGATAGGTTTTATTCTCCAGAAAAGCATTTTCTTCCAAATTCTGAATCAGCAACGGCTCGCCAATGAGTATTGTATCCTTCACTACAAATTGTTCATCCGGATTCAACCCCATCAGCTCATTAAGATTTATTCTCGCATTCTGAATCACCTGTTCCTGACCTAGCAGCAAACTCAAATCGGAATTGTAATCCACTTCTGCAGTTAAGAAATCCCGTTTCCCTGCACCGCCAAGAGAATATTGCGCCTCTGCGATATCTAATCTTGACTGACTAAGTTCAAGGGTACGCTGAAGAACCTCTTGCCTCTGAAGCTCCAAAACCACTCTATAGTAAGCTGAAGAAATATTTGCGACAGTATTCTCAACCGCAATCTTTGCGTCTAACTCAGAGATTTCCGTCAATACGCCAAGTCGCTCCAGCACTACAAAGCTCTCTGGACGAAAACCGTATATAGCGGCTACACTAAAGTTTTTCGCACTGGATTTTGCGTTATTGATGGTTCTTGGGTTAGGATCTGTCGCAAACAATTGTTCCACATCCTCATTGCTATAGCTTCTAGTATAGGCTGCATTTAGGCTGGGAAGCAGATAGTCACCAGCACCTACACGCTTATTTCCTTCTTGGATAGCGACTGTTTCTACAGCAATTTTCACATCCAGATTTTTCTCCAAGCCAATGGTGATAGCTTTCTCCAGATCCAGAGATTCATTACTTTGGCCATATAGAGTAGTTCCAATAATACTCAGTAAGAGCAATAGGCTTAGTTTCTTCATTAAATTCTGGCTAATCTTCCTTCTTTGGAAGTGAGATAAGTATAAATAGCTGGGATGACGAATAGCGTCAAAATAGTTGCGAAGGTCAATCCGCCAATTACGGCAGCCCCCATCGGTACCCGGCTTTCCGCTCCCGCACCTAATCCAAGCGCAATAGGTAAAATACCCAAGATGGTAGATAAACTAGTCATCAAAATCGGTCTGAATCTAGCAACCGCAGCACCATAAATTGCTTCGTGAACCGTCATTCCCGAGGCTTTTCGTTGATTAGCAAATTCCACGATTAAAATTCCGTTTTTGGTCACAAGACCTATCAGCATGATAATACCAATCTGAGAGAAAATGTTCAGCGTAAAACCAAACGCCCAAAGGGTAAATAAAGCGCCAAACAGTGCCAATGGAACAGTAAACATGATAGTCAGCGGATCCAAGAAGCTTTCAAATTGTGCGGAAAGGACAAGATAAATCAAGACCAAAGCGAATAAGAAGGCGAAAAGTAAACTGTTTGAACTTTCTCTAAACTCTTTCGAAGGACCTGAAACATCCGTAGAAAAAGATTCATCTAAAACTTCAGCAGCGATCCGATCCATCTCTTCCAATCCATCTCCGATAGTAAAGCCTTCTGCTAGGTTAGCCGAAACTGTACCTGCTACGAATCGGTTGAATCGATACAATTGTGGCGGAGTACTTGTCTCGGTGACAGTTACTAAGTTGTCAAGTTGCACCAGAGAACCATTCTCAGCACGCACATAAAGCATTCTTAAATTTACAGGCTCGTTTCTATCCTCTAGCCTCATTTCTCCTACCACCTGGTACTGCTTCCCGTTTTTAATGAAGTAAGCGAATCTCTGACCTGAATAAGATAGCTGAAGTGTTCTGGCGATTTCCTGTATTGAAACGCCAATATTTCTTGCCTTTGCACGATCTATCTCAATCTCCAGCTCAGGTTTGGTGAATTTCAGGTTGATGTCTGAGAAAATGAAGATGGGGCTTTTACCCACTTCTTCCATAAATGTAGGAATCACTTCCCTCAGTTTATCTAGTGTCGGTGCTTGCAACACGTACTGAACCGGAAGGCCTCCACGGCTATTTCCTATAGATTGAGCTTGGGAAGCAAACGCTTTTACTCCCGTGTAGCCTTTCAGCTTCTGATTGATTTCATTGAAATACTCCTCTTGGGTACGTTCTCTTTGATCAGAATCACTTAGTATTACTCGGATAAATCCAGAGTTTGTGCTAGACGTTCCGAAGCCGGGGGAAGTCACAGAGATCAATCCTACCAAATCTTCTGCTGGCAAATCCGTGCGAAAATCAGCTATCATCTGGTCAATAACCTGATCCATATAGCCAAATGTTGCTCCCTCTGGGCCATTCATTCGAATTACTATTTCTCCGCGGTCCTCAGTAGGAGCAAGTTCAGTAGGTATTGCGTTGAATAACCAATAAATGCCAAAACTCATAAATCCTACTAGCAGGAAGGATACCCAGCGAAATTGCATGAACCAGGAAAGTGCCCCGTCGTACTTATCGTTGATCCAAACAAACATGGGCTCAGTAGCATTGTAAAAACGATTATGTTTTTCTCGTTTTTTCAACAGCTTTGCGCTCAGCATTGGAGTCATGGTCAAAGCCACAAAAGAGGAAATTATCACCGCTCCTGCTACTACGATTCCGAATTCACGAAACAGTCGCCCAGTAGTTCCAGTCAAAAATATCACAGGTAGGAATACAGCTGCAAGTGCCACAGTAGTTGCAATTACTGCAAAGAAAATCTCTTCAGAACCCTGTTCTGCTGCTTTCTGCGGTTCTTCACCCTTTTCTATTCGGGAATAGATATTCTCCAAAACCACAATTGCATCATCGACAACAAGTCCTATAGAGAGCACGATTCCTAGCAGCGTGAGCACGTTGATGGAGAAATTCATCAGATACATGATAAAGAACACGCCAATAAGAGAAATAGGAATGGTCAAAACCGGAATAAAAGTAGTTCTCCAATCCCTTAAGAATAAAAAGATGATCGCTACAACCAGAACAAAGGCAATGACAATGGTCTCTTGAACCTCTGAGATAGAGCTACGGATGTACTTGGTGGAATCAAATCCAATTTCCAATCCCACATCTGCTGGTAGATCCTTCTTGATAAATTCTAGCCGTCTGTAGAATTCGTCAGCGATTTCAATGCTGTTTGAACCCGGAAGTGGCACGAGAACTACTCCAACCATCGGAACGCCATCTCTTTTGAGAACGGTACGTTCATTAAGTGCAGCCAGCTCAGCTCTTCCAATATCCTGAAAGCGAACAATATTATTCTGATCCTCTTTGATAATCAGATCATTAAACTCTTGAGCGGTACTTAGTCTGCTTTTAGTTCGAACAGAAAGTTCTATTGTCTCTCCCTCTATTCTTCCCGATGGAAGTTCAACGTTTTCGCTTTGAACTTTGGAAAGAACATCGAGCGGGGTGACTCCATAAGAGGCCATTTTGAGAGGATCCATTCGCAGGCGAATTGCATATTCCTTTTCTCCCCAAATCTGTACTCTACTTACGCCTGGAATAGTTTGAAGCCTTTCTTTGAAAATATTCTCTGCAATATCTGAGAGATTTAACAAGCTTCTCTCATTACTTTTTACATTCAAGAAGACAATAGGCTGAGAATCAGCATCTGCCTTGGAGACCACGGGAGGCTCAGCATCTGGCGGGAGACTTCGCTGCGCACCCGAAACCTTATCACGAACATCATTTGCGGCAGCTTCCAAATCTGCTCCCACGTCAAATTCTACGGTGATACTACTTCCACCGTCATTACTGGTGGATGTAAGGGACTTGATCCCTTGAATTCCATTAATGGCCTCTTCCAGAGGCTCTGTTATTTGTGCTTCAATTACATCAGCATTTGCGCCTACGTAGCTTGTACGAACGTTAATTACTGGTGGATCAACGCTTGGAAATTCTCTAATCCCTAAAAGGGAAATACCTATAGCCCCAAATAGAAGGATGACCAGAGACATAACGATGGCCAAAACTGGTCTTTTAATACTTATACTAGATAAACTCGCCATCTTAATTGATTTGAGTGAATTCAACAGGTGTTCCCGTTCTTGCTTGCAATACACCAGTAGTGAGTACCAAATCTCCCACATTTAAGCCACTGGATATCTGAACGTGGGTATCTGTACGCGTACCGATCTCTACTCTGCGTTCCTCAACCTTGTTCCCTGCACCCACAACAAAAACTTTATATCCTTGTAGATCGGGCATCAATGATTCAGATGGTATCATCAAGGCATCTTCAGTCACCTCCAATACAAATCGGATTCTGACAAACATTCCCGGCAAGTATTTTCTCTCCTTATTTGGGCTTTCTGCACGAAGCTTCATTGTACGTGTAGCCGCATCTATCTGAGGCTCAAACGCATAAACTGTACCCAGAACTTCTTCTTGAGTAGATTCATTGGTAAAGTAGATAGGAGATCCTACAGTCACCTGATTGGCATAGCGCTCTGGGATAGAAAACTCAATTTTGATCGGATCGATATTCACGAAGTTCGCAATGATATCATTTGTGCCGATTACAGATCCTTCACTGACTTGTCTCAAACCCAAGGTCCCATTGAATGGAGCTCTGATTACTGTTTTAGAAAGCTGAGCTTCTACCAATTTCAAATCAGAAAGTGTAGTATTAAACTGATTTAGCACGATATCATATTCTTCCTGACTGATTGCCTCACGAGCCAAAAGCTGCTTTTGTCTATTTTCCTGACTTTCAAAAAGTTTTTGAGTGTACTGAAGCCGCTGGAATTGAGCTTGCAGTTCATCGTCATTAAGATAAAGCAAAGGGGTTCCTTTACTTACATACTCACCTTCTTTAAATGAGATTTTGGTAATCAAACCAGAGATTTCCGTCCGTAGATCTACAGACTCATTTGGCAAGAGAGTACCTGTCACGGAAAGCTGATTTCGTAGTGTCTCTCGCTGAAGCTTCACCACTTTTACAGGTAAATCGGAAGGTTCATCAGAGCTGGCACCTACAGATGCGACACCAGTATCATTGCTCTTGCGACTGTCTAATCTAGGGTAAATGTAAGCCATGGCAGCAATCAGGATAACCGCAATAATCAATATGGTTTTAGTTTGCTTTTTCATGTAGAAAAGTAATAGGCTTAAAGGTTTTGGTTTTGGAGAAACGCGAGCGAGATCTGGTTAAATTCCTGAGGTTTTTCCACGTTCACCACATGGCCACATTTCTTCAAAATATTTAATACTGAATTTTTATGCGTCATAATTATTTTTTTAACTGGCTCCAAAAACATAACATCCTGATCTCCCATTACATACAATGTAGGAATACCCAGATCAGACTCCTTAAAGTATCGAAGTAGCGGATTAATGTCCTTTGTCAATTCAAACCAGCGAATAAATTCCTTCTGACAGAGTTTTTGAGCTTCATGGACGAATAAATTTCTTGATTCCGCATGCTGCTTTCTCGGCATGATCACAAATGCGAACAATCTGTAAAGCCACATGTAGGGGATTACACGCTTAAACATACTCCCCAAGAAAACCAATATCCTAGACTGGGTTGTTAATCGGGTGATAGCTCCTGCCATCACTAGAGATTTCACGCGCCATCGCTCAAGCTCTGCTAGCTGACGAACGATGATCGTCCCCAATGAGACGCCCATGAAATGTGCAGGCGGAATCTTCAAGTGATCCAAAACTTCAATAATATCCTCTGTCACACCCTTAAAGGTATAATCCTCATTATAGATCGCCTGAGGAAGATCGGCGGACTTGCCATGTCCACGAAGATCAATCAGCAGAAGATTATACTTTTCTCTAAAATCCTTAAGTTGCTTAAACCATACCGCAGAAGACCCTCCAGCCCCATGTATAAATACGACCCACTCCTTACTCACCGAATGAGAAAATATTTTGTAATACAACATGTTAGGTTAACCTTGGGATGTTTCTTAAGGTTGTCGGAAAACAAAAATAACCTACAACTAAGCAGGAAAAAATAATAAAACTTACTGGAGGCAAATCTTCACTACCAATGGAATAAATAAAGGATGCTAAAAGCGAAAAGTTCAGATATCTTCCCGGATACCGAGCCTCTTTTACTGTGGACACGTGTTACAACTCCCAGCCCAAAATAGTTTGGATCATGTAATTGAGTTTCTCCGCAATTTCAATTGAATGCTTCTCAAAGCCCAAAGTAAAAATACAGTTTTTGGCTAATCCTTCTGAAAAATCATTACCTCTATTAAATCAGAGGCATAGAAAATGCAATAGCAACTTTTTCAAATCGTCCACAATCCTTAGGCAAAGTATTTTCACGACATCCTCTTCACACACTTCTACACCAGCTATAGGTTAGAAATTAGTTATCTAAAATACAGCACAAAACAATAAAGGCATCCCAGGATCTGGGATGCCTTTATTGATGAATAACTCTGAATACTAGAAAATGTATCTCAAACCCAACTGCATACTCCAAGTAGTAGAGAAGCTAGAAACATTTCTATAAGGACTAGTAGGAAGTTGACCAGCCACCTGGTTAAGGTTATAGTTTGGATTAGCACTTACAGAACCTGCACGTGTCAGCAGATTTTGTGCCCCTGTCAAGTTTTGCTGGATTCCCCAATCTTTGTTCAAAAGGTTAGCGAAATTCACAATATCCAAACTTATCTGAATCGTATTTCTTTTTTCTCCGATATTAGTAAAGATATCCTGGAGAATCCTTACATCGAATCTGCTTAAGTAAGGCAGCACGAAGGCATTTCTTGGTACATAGTCACCTCGGTATTCATTCAGATCATTATCTGAAATGTATTTATCAAAGGCAGTAGTTTGTTCTGCTGCAGTATAAACAACCTGACCAGATTTATCTTTAATATCAACGAATTTGAAATCCGCAGTATTCTTAGGAAGATATAGCAAATCAGAATTAATACCGTCACCGTTTAAGTCGTTACTATAGGTGTATGAATACCTTCCTTGATTTGAACCAGAATAATATACACCTATTGTAGTAGCGAAGTAATTAGCATATTCAATTCTATAGGCCAGATTAGCCACCACTCTATTAGGAGTAGCAAAATCAGAAATATTTAGCCGCTGATCGTTAGGACTGTTAATGTTTGGGCTAGCACCCCATGCAGAACCTGCGTTAGATCCAGAGTTTGAACTCACCTCTTTTGCTTCTGAATACGTGTAAAACAAGCTTCCAGAAAGTCCGTTATATTCTGGAACTGTAAGTCCAATTGTAGCACTGAACGCATAACCTTTCACATCTGTATTAGTGAGGATAGTAGCACTATTTGCTCCCAGCTCAGAATTATAAGTAATATCTGATTTATTCAAGGTTAATTCCCGTACATCACCACCGCTTGACATCTTATTCGGAGAAACCGCTCTGTTTGGGCCAAACTGGAATACGCCATTGACATCCTTGGTATAAAGTAGATCAGTGGTCAATACGAATGGAGAATTACCTAACTGATAATCTGCTCCTAAGCTTGATCTCCAAACCATCGGCATCCTGAAATCATTGTCCACTAAAGCAAAAGAACTTGGTGCTCCTTCTTTTGGACTTTTAATAAAAACATCTTCAGCTCCGATAGGAGGATTTTTGGCATGAAAATAAATATCCTGTGGTTGGAAAGTTACATTTCCAATCCATCCGGCAACTTGATCATAACTCCCTGGCTCAACGGTATTCTGAATCACGCCAGCACCAGTTGGCATATTAGTCAACCAAACGAAAGGTACTCGTCCTGAGAAAATGCCAGTTCCACCTCTTACGATTAGGCTTCTGTCACCCATCACATCATAATTAAATCCAAATCTTGGAGATAACATAATTCGAGATTTTGGCCAGCTCCCAGAATCGTACTTTCTTGGTGTATAATCGGTATCTAACAAAGTAAGATCATTGATTGCTTTATTCGGAGTCAACTCATTTAGATAGATAGGCAATTCAGCTCTTAACCCAAGGGTCAATGTCAGTTTGTCATCCACTGCAAATTTATCCTGAGCATAAACTGAGGCTAATCCAAAATTTACGCGTGCATAAGTATCTTGACCTTCATATGGATAAGTCAATCCAAACATAGTTGGAGCCACTTCATTTGCAGTACCAGTAGTAAGGAAGTCTTCTACAGAAGCATATCTGTAATAAGATGTGCCTTCACGAACGTAACTATTACCAAATTTTTGAAGTTCAAAAGCTGCTCCTGCAGTGATCGTGTGACGACCCTCGATGTAAGTCAAATTGTTGATGAACGAAAAGTTATCATTCAACACCTCATTGTTATAAGAGAAAAGCTCAGTACCGAAACTCATGTAGTTCATGTTTCCGGGATTTTTAACCATATTCCCCTTTCCATCATCTATCAAATTTCCACCATCCCATATGTCAACAAATGGGAATAAAGCATTACTTGGTGTTGTTCTAGTATCTTGTATTCTAGAGAAAGTTGCCAAAAACTGGTTGGAGATCTTCGAACTGAGATAACTATTCAATTCAGCAGTCAATGACTTTACCGTATTTTCGAATCCATAGTTGGAGTTTTCAAATGCTATTGAATTTGGACCTACTCTAGCTCCCGCTGGGAAAGGCGTTCTTGGTCTAGGACCAGAAGTAGCATTAGCCACTTGAGGAGAAGTACCTACTACTTGATTGTATCTTACTGCCAGTTTATGTTTTTGGCTAATATTCCAATCTATACGAGCTAAGAATTTAGTGCTGGCTTGCTCCGCTTCGTTCGCATATCCTTCATATCTGCCTGGATCGTATCCAAACTGATTGATCAAGTGATTTTTTACTAAATCCAAATCAGCAGCGGAAGTTCTTGAAACGTTATTCTCAGGATCTACAGGAAGATCAGGTCTTGATGCTCTCCAGAGGTTAGCGCCGGAAGCATTTGCTCCAGTATTGGTTTCTCTTTCTGCATTTACAAAAAAGAAGAGTTTGTTTTTAATGATTGGTCCACCTAATCTAAAACCGAAATTATTGGTTGCTGCTTCTAAAGCTTCCAGTTTATTCTCTCCTACTTTCTTTCCTTGTAGATTCTGATTTTTGTTGAAATAGTACGCAGATCCAGTAAACGTGTTTGTTCCACTACGAGTTACTGCATTGATACCTGCTCCAGTGAATCCACTTTGAGTGACATCAAATGGTGCAATATTTACTGAAATCTGCTCAATTGCGTCCAGTGAAATCGGCTGAGAATTTCCACCTGGAAGAGGACTTCCACTCAACCCAAAACCATTGTTGAAATTGGCTCCATCTACTTGCAAGTTGTTATACCTAGAATCTCTACCTGCAAATGAAGTCCCGTTTGCCTGTGGTGTCAATCGGGTAAATTCTGTTATACTTCTATTAATCTGAGGAAGTTCAGAAAGTTGCTTGGTTGAGATACTAGTCGAAGTACCTGTTTTATTGGAATCAAATTCAGATGATTTTGCCGCAGAGACAATCACCTCACCAAGTTCAGTGCTATCATCGTTAAGCGTAATCGAAAGAGAATATGGCTCGCCTAATCTAAGAACCACATTGCCATAAGTGGACGCTTGGTATCCAATAAAGCTAACTTGAATCGTGTATGGCCCACCTATTCTCATGTTTGGAATAGTAAATCTGCCATCCAAATTCGAAACAGCGCCGTAACGAGTACCAGAAGGCTCGTGAGTAGCTACAATATTAGCCCCAGGAAGTGTCTCTCCCGTACCGTCTACCACTAGCCCTACCACAGAACTAGTAGTGACTTGTGCTTGCGACACACCAATAGTAGCAATGACTACCAATACGAGTGACATCAAACTTTTAAGTAAATTTTGCCTCATAATTTATACGATTTGATATATGTTGGTTTTAATTTATTCCCTGCAAAGGTAAAATCGCCCTGACTGATGTACGAGTACATTCGGTTAAGTTTTACGTTACAAATTTCACAAATTTTAACTATTTCTTAACATAGATAGATGAATAAAATTCTGTCACCATACCGAAAAAAAATGTTTCTCCACCCTGTTCACTAGAAAACTGGTCGTATTTTAGAATAATATTTCAGGAATAAATAAAATCCAGACATTTGACATTGTCTCATTTTACAAGATTTAATTCTGAATTAATTTATAATTCAAATGAATAGTACAGGCCTACAAATTTTCTCAAAATTATCATCCACTTGAAAAATAAAAATATCCTCTGGCTTTACCTGTTTTTGTTTGCGTCACTTACAGATATCGCCTTCATCCTTGAGCAAAAAAATGAGCTAAGAATTTTTTCCAAACCTCTGATTATTTTGGGTTTAGCAAGTTATTTCTATCAAATCACCAAACCAATATCCTCCACGTTACTGGTAAAATCTATTTTGGGAGCATTGATCTTTTCCCTACTTGGAGATATTTTATTGCTATGGGAAGAGCTCTTCATCTATGGAATTGGAGCTTTCCTTTTGGCGCAAGTATGCTATATAATAGGTTTCAAAGTAGCACAGAAAGCTCCTGAGTCTCTCCTGAATGTGAACTTTGTCAAAACATTCTTTATCAACTTGCCAATCTATTTTCTTGCTGCTTTCATATTCTATATGATCAATCCGCACCTTGGCGCCATGAAAATCCCAGTGATTGTGTACATCATCTTGATATTAAGCATGGTCACTACTGCTCGAGAACGTTTTGGGAAATGCAATTCAGCATCCTATTGGCAAGTCTTCATTGGAGCATGTTTGCTTTTTATATCCGATGGCGCTATCGCTTTGGATAAATTCTACCAGCCCATTCCCGATGCAGGCATCATCATTATGGGCACTTATGTTATTGCCCAGTTGATGATCGTAATGGGAATCAGATCACATATCCTACAGCCGATATTGAAGTAATCCTGTGGGTTATAATTTAGGTTAGTAATTGTTAAAAAAGTTTTAGGCTGGACTGGGTCTGGGCTACCAAATCGGTGGGCCAGAAAAGAGGATGGGAAGAATCAAATGACTTATCAAGAATCTGAAGAAGAATCACAAACTGCACAGATTTAATTCTAAACGTGATAGGTCTATGGAAATTGGATTCCATAGGAGGAGTTTGGTTTGATGAATAGCAGTGAGGAGATGATAGAGCCATCTCCAAACGTATGTATATAAGTTCGATGGTACTTTTACAAAGACTCAAAAAAGCAGAAAATACTGTATTGGAAAGCATGGGAAATTTCGTGTAATAACAGAAAAGTCACCTCTTGAGCAGATAGTATATTAACTGTTATTTTGACTTTTATAGGAAGAGATGAACTAGCGCAGAGCTGTTCTGGTAAGAATGGGGTGTCACTTATTTCAAGGAAAAACAATCACCTCAAAAATATTTGAATTAGAGATATGCTTGATAAGCCGAGGTTAACCTACGATAAGAAGTAGGTTAACCTCGGCTTCAAAAAATCTGAAGCTGCGCCACATCTTTCAGATCAAATTTAGGCTCTTCCTAACTGCCTTAGCATTTTGACATGATCCGAAAGTGCCTCTACAAAAGTTTTCTTCACCATATAGGGAACATTGAATTCTCTGGCAGTTTCAGACACGATCTCTGACAGTTTGCTGTAATGTATATGACAGATATTCGGAAACAAATGGTGCTCTACCTGAAAGTTTAAACCTCCAATCAACCAAGAAAAAACTTTGCTTCGAGGAGCATAATTACTTGTTGTGGCGAGTTGATGCACTGTCCAGTCATTGGAAATAAGTCCCTCATGATCAGCCTTTGGAAAAGCCGCGTCTGAGACAATATGAGCTGTCTGAAACACAAGACTGATGCAAATACCGGTGACAAAATGCATACTCAAAAAAGCCAGTACTATAATCCAAGCCGGTAGCGGAATCATAATTAAGGGCAGAACTAGTGCATAAGAGTAATAGAAGAGTTTCCAGCCTGTGATTTTCAACACTTCTTTGCCATATTCACCCTCCTTATTAAAGAACCCCATTTCCCGATACCTTTTTACTCTGACAAAATCCTTCGTGGTAATCCATGATATCGTGGACAGTCCATAGAAAAACCATATATATAAGTGTTGAAACCGATGTATCCAATAATGCTTTGCATTTGGAGAAAAGCGTAGAAAAAAAGGTGAATTTATATCATCATCTCCTTCGTCTACATTGGTATACGTGTGATGGAGTACATTGTGCTGTACCCTCCATACATTGGCATTTGCACCGATCAAATTCATGGTATAGCCTACATATTTGTTCACTAGCTTGTGCTTAGAATAAGACCCGTGAATGGCATCATGCATCACACCCATCCCCACCCCAGCCATTCCCAGTCCACTGGTGATGTATAAGGCAAAAATAAGTGCAGGACTAGACACCAATCCTGTGCTCATGACAATAAGTGGCACAAAGAATACCGTAAGCATGATAATAGTCTTGATGACCATGCTACTATCTCCATAGATGTTGGTATTTGAACTTTTAAAATATGCATTGACTCTAGTCCTCAAAGTTTTCGAGAATTCTGCACTTCCATTCTTTTCGAATTTCAAATTTTTCATGGATGCTTTTAATATGATTTCACGGCTTACCCTAATTACGCACTAGCAAAGCCAAAAGATTAATAAGTCTGCAATTCTGCAAAGAGCAAGTTTAATTCCTCTTTCGTCTTTTTGAGTTTCTGAGAAAGCTTATCGAGCATTCCTTCTCTTTGGCCTTCTATAAACTCGAAATCAGCGTCGCTTAGGACTGAAAACCGCTGTTTCAGCATTACTTTTTGTTCACGCCAGCTTCTTGTAATGTTCATCTTAGTTGCTAATTAAATAGTGGATTTTCTTTTTGTTAATAGGAATCAAGCAATGAATAACAGGATAATAATAGCCTTGATTTACCGATTGACCTGCTTAGGAAAGTGATGTACCAGAATAGGTTATACTATTTGTGCCCTTCTTTATGAAGCTTCAAAATATAAACCCTGTGAATTTATTATCCTAAATTATTGAGTCATTTTAAGGTTTATTATTCATTACCTCATTTACTTACTTTGTTGCTTTTCACTTATAAGCTCTCTTTCGAAAAGCACTAATTCTTCCTTCACAGGCAGATCAGCAAACGTGCACTAGTAGATTTTTGCGTAATATTTCCTTACTATCATCTTGACGTCAGAATTTTTCTTTGTATAAACCAAATCGCCTACTTTGAATTTGTTGTCTTGATCATTGATTGTCATTTCATGTATTTTAGGTCAAAGATTGATATCCTCGAATCCGCTTTTTATTATGGTGGACAACATTTTAAACCTACTATTTGCCTTTATCCTGTTCTTTGCATGAGCAGGAATTACAATTACCTGACCAGTTTGGACCGTATTAGATTCCTCTTCAATAATAATCTCCGCTACACCATCTAATATTTGTATAAGGTTATCAAATGGAAACGTTTTGGTCAGCATCCCCACACCAGTATCGAATGATGATACCGTTACCGTACCTGTTTGCTTTGTCAGAATGGATTTGATCACCACAGACCCTGCCACGTATTCCACAGTATCTACTAATCGATACGCAATAGATTTTTCAAACTCTGGGTTTACCATAGAAAATTTTTAAAAGAGTGCACTTGCTCAGAACGTGATTTGTCTTTCCTTTATCCATTTTCTAGACATGATTTATGTTTTTAACTTTGGAAAATGGCTCTTAATCATCTTAACAAGAATCGTTTAAATCAAGGTGAAATGTGTTACACTAGGCCAGGCAAAGCTTACATGTATCTCACATGGTAAACACGATAGGACTGCTAACTGTTCAACTTAATATGTCCATAAAAGAAAGACGCACATAAAAATGGATCTGACGAGTTATATACTAAAAATCAGCCTCTAACGATATTGGTTGGCTATATACCTTCCAGATTTTGTTTACGCTTATCTTTTAACTGCTTATAAAATGTAGGCGTAAGACCAGTGATTTTTTTGAATTGATTGGATAAATGTGCCACACTGCTGTAGTGTAATTTTTAAGCAATCTCAGTCAAATTCAGTTCATCATAGATTAGCAGTTCTTTTGCCCGCTCTATTTTGTGAATGATGATAAACTGCTGAATAGTAATACCCTTCACTTCAGAGAACATATTCGCCAGGTACGTATAGCCATACCCTAATTTTTCACTGATGTAATCCGAATAATTCACTTTGGGTAATTCCTCAGAATAGTGAATCATCTCAATAATGAGATTTTTGATACGCTCGATAATGATACTTCTCTTATCATCTAACAGTTCCAAGCCTGACTTGGAAAGGTTTCTCTTTAACAGACTTCGTTGCTCAGCGGTGATGTTTTCCTGGATTTCTACCACCTCCAAATCCACTATCACAAAGTGAAGATCCAGTTTTTTCAGCTCTTCTATAACCATCATTTTGCAACGCAAACTGACCATATATTTGACGTAGAATTTCATGAGTTAGAATAGGATTGCGATTTGGGAGAAGGCATATGCAAGAAAGACACGGTGCCTTGAAAGAGTATTGATTTGGTTATTTAAAGCTTCGAATACAAGTTACCGAATAAAAAAATATAATGGCGGTTCATCAAAAACATGGGGCTTTCGAAACCTTATAAAAATGAATGTGAGCAAAAACAGCGCAAACGGTACGAAGAGTAGGCTATACCGAAGTGGTCTGTATGAGACTCACCACGAGTGAGGTGTCGGAAACTATGTAGTATAAAAAATATTTTACTCCAAATAAAATCACTTGTGGGCGAATGTTTGGCCAACCCTATCAGAGGATAAACAAAAATGGCTGTCTCATATCTGAAACAGCCATTAGCCTCGGTCTATGTCTCCACAAATCGAAAAGTATATATTAAGTGGTCTGTGAGGACAACGACCAAAAAATCTTAGTCATCTTTGGGCGAAGGACTTTTCGCCCCTACCGCTAATTGAATAGACAATTCTTTTAATTGCTCGTCTGCAATGCTGCTAGGAGAATCGATCATCACGTCTCTTCCAGAATTGTTTTTCGGGAAGGCAATGTAATCTCTGATCGAATCTGTACCACCGAAAATCGCACACAATCTATCAAATCCGAAAGCAATTCCTCCGTGTGGCGGCGCTCCGTATTCGAAGGCTTCCAACAGGAATCCAAATTGCTTCTGTGCATTCTCCTCTGTAAAACCAAGATGCTTAAACATCAATTGCTGTGTAGCTCTGTCGTGAATACGAATAGATCCTCCACCGATCTCTACACCATTAATTACCAAATCATAAGCATTTGCACGAACAGCTCCTGGATCGGAATCAAGTAATGCAATATCCTCCTTCTTAGGGGAAGTAAACGGATGGTGCATCGCATGGAATCGGGCACTCTCCTCATCCCACTCTAGCAATGGAAAATCCACCACCCAAAGAGGTTTGAATACCGTGCGATCACGAAGTCCAAGATCTTCACCCATTTTCAGACGAAGTTCGGAAAGTTGCTTTCTTACCTTATCAGCATCCCCGCTTAGGATAAGCATCAAGTCTCCCTGTGCTGCTCCAAATGCATCTGCCCAATCCTGAAGATCATCTGCAGAATAGAATTTATCCACAGAAGATTTGATCGTTCCGTCAGCATTGTATTTTGCATATATCATGCCTTTTGCCCCGATCTGAGGGCGCTTCACCCAGTCAGTCAGTGCATCCAGTTGCTTGCGAGTATATTCGGCAGCACCTTTGGCACAGATCCCGACGACCAATTCAGCTTGGTCAAAAATGCTAAACCCTTTGCCTTGGGCCAATTCATTCAGCTCGACGAATTTCATATCAAATCGAACGTCAGGCTTATCGTTTCCATAATATTTCATGGCATCGGCATAGGTCATTCGCTTCACTTCTTCTAGCTCCACGCCCTTTACTTTGCTAAACAAATGCTTGGTCAAGCCTTCAAATGTATTAAGGATGTCTTCCTGATCTACGAAAGCCATTTCGCAGTCAATCTGCGTAAACTCAGGCTGACGATCTGCTCTTAAGTCCTCATCACGGAAGCATTTTACGATCTGGAAATATCTGTCAAAACCAGAAACCATCAGCAATTGCTTGAAAGTCTGTGGCGACTGTGGCAAAGCGTAAAATTCACCTGGATTGGTGCGGCTAGGCACGACAAAGTCACGCGCACCTTCTGGGGTTGACTTGATCAAAACCGGAGTTTCTACTTCAATGAAATCCTGCGCATCCATGTATTTACGCGTCTCTTGCATCATTTTATGACGCAATTGAAGCTTTTCACGAACTATATTTCTGCGAAGATCTAGGTATCTGTACTTCATACGGAGCTCCTCGCCGCCGTCTGTTTCATCTTCGATGATAAATGGAGGAACTTTCGCCGCGTTCAACACCTCAAGTGCCGTCACTTTGATTTCGATAGAACCCGTTGGTATCTTATCGTTTTTGGACGTTCGCTCGATTACTTTTCCAGTAGTCTGTACTACAAACTCACGGCCGAGTTCCGCCGCTTTTTCCAACAATGCCTTCTCACTGGAATCCTCTTCAAAAATCAATTGAGTCAAACCATATCGATCTCGAAGATCGACCCAGATTAAACCTCCTTTATTTCTTACTCGCTGTACCCAGCCGGCAAGAGTTACTTCTTGATTTACATGATCCAGGCGTAGTTCGCCACAAGTATGCGTTCTCAGCATGTTTATATCGTTTTTTTTGGGAGGTCAAAGATAAAGAAATGACCGTGAGTACACAGGAATCATTGAAGGATTAGCATTTAATTCAGTGAATTACTTCCATTATTCACAGAAAAGCAGTCATTTCTTCAAAAAGAATTAAATATGGAGGAAAACACTGTATAAAAATGAGATAAGAATTTTTTAATAAAATAATCGACTACTTTTCAACGTTGGTATGATACTTGGAAAGTAGCGCTCAAAAGGTTTACACCCCAAAACTTGGATTAAAAACCCTTATTGACTCCATTAAATTGAATTTTCAACTTCCCCTAATAGAATATATTGATGAAAAAGACTTGGATAGGAATTGCTGCACTTATTATTACCATTGGCGCAGCATCTTCACTCCAATTTTTCAGTCTACCTTTTCAAGCAGAAAAGGAAGAACAGATTGTTGAACCACCCTTGCTTGATTCCCTTGCTAATCAGGTTTTCCTTTACGGAATCAACGTCACCGGACTGAATATTGTAGAAGGTACCGTGAGTGAAAATCAAACCCTCGGGTCTATTCTCGCTCCTTTCAATGTACCCTACCAGATTATCGATCAAATCGCAAAGAAGTCAAAAGAGATTTTCGATGTGAGAGGCATCGCTACAAATAAAAAGTTTACTGTAGTGACTCCTTCTGATTCTTCCCAAGCTCAGTTCTTTATCTATGAGCCAAATCCAGCAGAATATGTAGTATTCAATTTGGACTCAATCGACATTTATAAGGCTGAAAAGCCTGCTGAATTTAGAACAAAAGAAGCTGGCGGAATAATTAATTCCAATCTTTCGGCTGACATGACTAGCCAAGGTGTGACTTACGACATCATTGACCAGTTTGCCGATTTGTATGGTTGGTCTATTGATTTTGGAGCTTTGCAAAAAGGAGATAAATACAAAGTAACCTATCAAGAGAAAGTAATCGACGGCATAGTTGTAGGAGTTTCAGATATAAAGACAGCATTTTTTGAACATAAAGGCGAACCTTATTATGCGATTCCTTTTGAGCAAAATGGAGAAGTTACTTTCTTCGATCAAAATGGAGATAGCTTCAAAAAAGCATTCTTGAGAGATCCATTAAAATACTCTAGGATTAGTTCTAGATATAATTTGAGGAGATATCATCCTGTACAAAAACGCTACAAAGCTCACTTAGGTACGGATTACGCAGCTCCGACTGGTACAGAAATCAGATCCATAGGTGAAGGAACGGTAACGGATGCACGCTACACGTCTGCGAATGGCAACTATGTAAAAATCAAACATAATGGCACATACACTACGCAGTACTTACATATGTCTAAAATCGCTAAAGGCTTGAAGCCCGGCGCACGCATCAAACAAGGCCAGGTGATTGGTTATGTAGGAAGCACTGGCTTAGCAACTGGCCCACATCTTTGTTTTAGATTCTGGAAAAATGGAAAGCAGGAAGATTGGTTGAGTGAAAAGATTCCACCGTCTGAGCCAATTTCTTCTAAAAATAAATTAGCCTTCGAATCTACCAAAACTGAGTACCTAGAAAGACTGGCATTGATAAGACTTCCAGGTGAACCAGAAATTCTGGTAGCAGTGACTCCAAAGCCAAGCGCTTTACCGAAAGGTGAGTAAGCGGAAAAGCTTAGAAAAATTATACGAACGCAAGTCTTCAGGCTTGCGTTCTTTTGTTTTAAAACCACAAATCGCACAGAGGTTGACGCGGAGGGCACAGCATTCCAATGACGTCATCTCGAATGACCGAATATTTCAAGCCTGCCTTGCAGGTAGCCAAGTCTCGTGACTTATACCAGCCCCATTGTAGTCTGCAGACTGTTTTTATCAGAAAGAGAAAATTCTCTTGCCTATATCATAAAACCTTTAAAGAATAGTAAAGCCACGTATTCTAGCTTTAATTTAAATTTTGGGCATACTTTAGATAATATAATTATTTCTTCCCCTTCTTTTGTCTTGACACAAAAGAAGCAAAAAGTCAAGACGAAATAATGCTTCTACCCGCCCAAAGCCGAATCATCGCTATTTCTTCCTCCCCACGCGCCCTTTAAATAGGTTATGTGCTAATTGAAAGCTAGCTAGCATCTGAAAGTCCAACTATACAAATAAATCGGCTCTGAACTCTGTGGAAAACTCCGCACCCGCTGTGGTTAATCAAAACGAAGACTTCAATCAGTTTACGTAACTTGCGACCCTAATCCATTTTCAATTTCCAGTGGAAGCAGATCAACAAATACGAATCAACAAATACCTAAGCGAAGTAGGCTTTTGCTCAAGACGAGCAGCTGACAAGCTGTTGGAAGAAGGCCGAATCACCATCAACGGCAAAGTACCTGAACTTGGCACCAAAGTAGGTGCTACGGATGTAGTGGTAGTGGATGGGGAAGCTGTTGGCAAACCAATTCAAGCGCATACGTACATTGCTTTCAACAAGCCAGTTGGAATAGTAAGCACAACTGACGTCAAAGGTGAAAAGGATAATATCATCGATTACATTGGACATTCACAGCGAATTTTCCCAATTGGCAGATTAGACAAAGACAGTGAGGGATTGATTTTCTTAACTAGCGAAGGCGACATTGTTAACAAGATTCTTCGCTCCAAAAACAACCACGAGAAGGAATACATAGTCACCGTTGATAAGCCTGCAAATGATGAATTTCTCAAACTGATGGGTGCTGGAGTGCCGATCTTAGACACTGTGACTAATCCCTGCAAAGTAGAACGAATCAGTAGATTCAAATTCCGTCTTATTCTAACCCAAGGTCTCAATCGACAGATTCGTAGAATGTGCGATCACTTTGGTTTCAAAGTAGTACAATTGAAACGCATCCGGATCATGAATGTGCATTTAGATATACCTGTAGGGAAATGGCGCAATCTGACGGAAAATGAACTCGCAGAAATTAACGGGATGATATCGGATAGTTCGAAGACTTTTGATTGAGGGGTTATTGACCAACTAGTCCACAGAGGGTTACAAAGAGATCGCAGTTAGTGACTTCCCTCGTTTTTATTCAACTATTCGTTTTCTAGCGTCCTCTTAAGAGCCTTTAGGCACAAACTATGGATGGAAAAAATTGAACACAAGAACAGTCTTTCCGTTAGTTACGGCCCTATATAGTTGAATTATACCGCTGTACCTTAAAGAACAGCTTTGATGCGTACATTTTCTATTTCTACTTATAGCAAACCCGGCCGGGGCGAGGAAATCCCTTGGTTATGCTACTTCTCCCGAAGCTGCAATGTAATAGTTAGACTTTCCTACTTCCGGAGAAGTAGCAATAGGCTTATTATTTTTTCTGATAAACACGGGCATAGTCCACCACATCTTCTTTTGGAAATAAGGCACCGCTTGGATCTCTGCCATTGCTGCCTATCGCAAGATTGAGAAAGATATAATGTGGTTGCTGGAAAGGATTTGAACCCTCAGGGTTAACTGTTCTGACCAGATCTATCTCATTGAGTAACTCATCGTCTAAGAATAGCTTGATACTTTCATCTGTCCATTCCATTCTCCAGAGATGGGATTTACTTGGCCATTCGGGATCTTTTTTGAGAAACTCAGGAAATGGAAATTTAGCCTCATCCCATTTAGCATTGTAAAGACCTTCATCAGCCCAAGCAGCATTGGCAAGAATTGTTGCTACGCCTTTCACACGGTAATATTCCATGATGTCAATTTCACCATTGGAAGGCCAAGGCATAGAAATTCCCAATGTCCAGATCGCAGGCCACATCCCTAATGCGGTATCGGTTTTCATTAATTTAAGGCAAGTGAAAAAATAATTTTGGCTCCCAATGCAGGAATTTATCATGAAGCTTCAGAGAAGGATATGTCGAATAATGTGGAACAAAATCTTACCGAAGACAAGGTGACTTTTGCTCAAATCCGCTTTGATTTCACTGACACTCAGACAACCTTGAATCTAATCTATCAGCATCCTATTTCTCAAAATTTAAATGGAAATCAGATTTTAAATAGAAGCAGATTAAGTGTGGGAATTATCAGGAGCTTCAAGTTATAGTATCAATTAAGAATACGGTTAATCGTGAGGAAATAAGCTATAAACTCTTTATTGCCTGTACCCTTTCCAATCGGCCTTTGCATCGGAGTATGCAACCGTCCAAATTCCCTCAGCTGCATTTCCAGATATTTCCCCTGTGAAACTAGCACCGCTAGTCACTGTTCCTGTGATGGTAATAATATTACCGTTTTTTTCCAAAATCCCGTAAACCTCATATGTTTCTTCTAATACTTCCGAGGTTGTTGATCCAAAAATATATCCGTTTTCATGTATGGACATATTCCAATAGCCTTTATCGTCTTCCCCAGCATATCTACCGCTCCATTCTCCTTTAAACTGGGAGATCACAGTTTCATCATTGTGGTCTATTGAACATGAGACAGTCATAAACATGATTACTGCCAGCAACAACATTGTAAAATTTTTCATGATATTTCGCCCTTATATTGTCCCAATAAGGTTAGGATTGATAAAACTAAAGACCCTCAGGCCTACATTAACTATTACGCTATAAAAATACACTTTTTTGTTTTTTATATTGTTAACTTTGAAAATAATATTCCACGTAATGCATTTTTCTTATTTCAAAATGATTTTAAATTTCCTGAAAATATTTTTTTGTCCTAATAATCTTTATAAGATGTATTGATTTAGGGAGTACTATTATCAACATAGTTTTATCCAAAGCAAAAAACATTCGTACATTATTAATGTATCCAAAAGTTTCAAAGCCTCGCAATGAATAATCACTTACCGACAGAATTCAGCACCCAAAATCTTAAACGTCTCTTTGAAGATCAATCACAAACTTCCAAATCGTGGAGATCATCTAATTCAGCAAGTCGGATAGAACGATTGATCAAAATCAGAACATGGATAAAAGACAATCAACAGGATATTCGGGATGCTATAAAAAAAGATTTCGGCAAACCAGAACCTGAGACAGATCTCAGCGAAATCTTTCCTGTCACGGCTGAAATCAATCATTCCATCAAACATCTTAAAAAATGGATGAGTCCAATATCGGTTTCAACTCCTCTTCCCATGCTAGGGACATCAAGCATGATATATGTTGAGCCGAAAGGAACATCCTTGATTATTTCTCCTTGGAATTACCCCTTTAATCTTACAATTGGCCCGTTGATTTCGGCTTTATCAGCAGGCTGCACAGCGATCATCAAGCCTTCTGAATTGACTCCGAACACCTCACAATTAATTTCAGGAATGATTTCTGAGCTTTTTAAGCAGAGTGAGGTAGCCGTTATTTTAGGCAAAGTAGATGTGTCCCAAGCACTACTTCAGCTTCCTTTCGATCATATTTTTTTTACAGGAAGTCCAGCCGTAGGTAAGATTGTCATGAAAGCAGCTGCCGAACATTTGACCTCTGTTACGCTGGAGCTAGGAGGGAAATCTCCTACCATCGTGAATCAAGATGCAAATTGCAAGGATGCTGCTGAGAAGCTGATTTGGGGAAAATTTGTCAATTGCGGACAAACCTGCATCGCTCCAGATTATCTTCTGGTACATGAATCTCAGCGAGAAACACTTCTCCTAGAAATGAAAGTTGCACTACAAAAGATGTACGATCCTGATTTCAAAGGAATCGATAAATCGCCCGACATGGCACGTATAGTAAATGATAAGCATTTCGATCGACTTTCAAGTTATCTTGAAGACGCCATCGCTAAAGGAGCTAAGATTGCGTTTGGTGGAAATGTTGACCCGCAAACACGCTATATAGAACCAACCATTTTAATCAATGTGACTGATAAAATGCTGGTGATGCAGGAGGAAATTTTTGGGCCTATTTTTCCTATTGTAACCTATAATAGCTTGGAAGAAGCCCTAGCGTATGTCAATTCCAAGCCAAAACCGTTAGCACTATATTATTTTGGAAAAAATTCTGAAGACATTTCAAAAGTACTTCAAGAAACAAGTTCTGGAAATGCGGTGATCAATGATTGTGTGCTCCATTACCTCCACATGGAATTGCCATTTGGAGGAGTGAATAATAGCGGAATCGGCAAAGCACATGGGCATCACGGCTTTTTGGCTTTCAGCAATGAAAAAGGGGTGCTTAAGCAACGAGTCGGACTTACCAATGTAACGCTACTCAGGCCGCCATATGGTGTCAGATCAAATCAAATTATAGCCTCACTTATCAAATGGTTTTAAGGATAATTAGAATTAATTATCAATGCAGCAAATGCAAGTGAACATTTGGCCCTTTTACATGCCTATAAACATCAATCTATTTATAATGATAAAGCAGTAATTGCCATTTCCCTACCAACTGACCAAGTAGAAATATTTGACTTCAGCTTTATTACACAGATTAGTCTTGGCGGCATGTTGAAAGGAAATCCTTCAGCTCAAAATGAAGAACATGCAGCATGCAGCCCTATTTCTTACATTGACAACAAGCTGTGCCTTCTATATTTTTCCATGGCACAACAGACATCGTTGCTCCCATTTCACAAAGTGAGATGTTGGACCACGCACATACTGAAGCTGGGGTTTGAGCATGAATTTAATGTAGTACCTAATCAGGGGATGGATTCACGTTAGATACTTATCCTTTACTATTTCAGCAGGCAAATGATTTTGTTGAAATTGTTTTAAAAAAAATCCCGCGAGAAGCGGGATTACCGTACTTTCAGACTCGCTCGAGTCCCGTAGATTGAGCTCTCGACTTGATCGCTTGTACTACTTTTTCCGAAGGTTGAAGCTGGATTTGATCCATTTGCTCTATTGTGCTCAGCATTTCTACATATTCTTGCATTAGCGAATCATCACTATGCAAGGCTTGCATTAAGAGTTCTTGCTCTACCTCAGACATTTCCTGATAAATATACCTTAACAGGTCATTTGGGGTAAATGGTTTTATCATATGCAAAATTTAGTTGTTTCATCTTCTTCCGTAGGTGAATTAGCGCGTAGCGCATTCGTCCAAGTGCGGTATTTATACTTACGCCTGTCTGATCTGCTATTTCTTGGAAACTCATATCTAAATAATGTCGCATAATCAAGACCTGCTTTTGAGCCTCTGGAAGTTCCTCTATCAGGCGCTTCACCAGCTCAATATTCTCTTCTCTTACCTGTCTGTCTTCCACATTTTCCTCCGCAAATCTCAACGAATTGAAAATATTAGAACCATCCTCCATCAGGATGGTAGGATATCTTTTGGCCTTTCTGAAATAGTCAATGGCCAGATTATGAGATATTCTCATCACCCATGGCTGAAATTTCCCCTCTTCGTTGTATTTATCTGAATTAAGTGTTTTGACCACTTTCACAAATACATCTTGAAGCAAATCTTCAGCAACCTTCTGATCCTTAACGATCAGAAAAATTGTGGTGTACATCTTACTTTGGTATCGATCTACTAATAGATCAAAGGCTGCATCACTACCATTTCGATACTGTGCAATCAATTCGCTGTCCTTTGGACCAATTCGTTTACTCATTTTAAGTTGGTTTATTATAAACGTAAAGGTCTAGGCCATAGTATCTGGTAAGGGTGAAAGAAAAAGAATATGTTTAAAAGTATGATTTCAAAAACAACTCTGCAAAGAAAATTAGAGGATTTTGTCTTACTGAGCCAATCAAGACTCTAATCAAAATTATATTTCTCAATAGCAGCCAAAAGCAAAATTTAATTTGAAATATATAAAATCCAGATTCTACATAATTCAATGTTTATGCCAAAAAATATTAAAATCAGTCTTTGAAACAAAGTAATTTGCAATGATCCAAACAGAAGATTTCATCCGCAATGTGTACCTTCGCAGAGATAGAAATTTAAAAATACGACAATGGAATTGAGTGGAAAAGTAATCCAAAAACTACCCGAAGTAGGTGGAAATTCAAAAAGTGGAAATGCCTGGAGAAAGCAGGAATTCATCCTAGAAACAGGAGGACAATACCCTAAAAAAGTTTGTGTATCACTTTGGGGAGACAAAATCGACCAGTTTTCTATTAATGAAGGTGAAAATGTAAGCTTGAGTATAGACGTAGAAAGTAGAGAATACAACGGCCGCTGGTACACTGAAGTGAAAGCCTTCAAAGTAGAGAAAGCTGGCGGATCTTCTGCTGCGCCAGCAGCTATGCCTGACATGGATACCTTCCACTCCGAAGGAGAAGAAGATAAATTACCTTTCTAATAACACTACTGCCATATGTGGGACGATTTCGAAGACGATGAGGCAGATTGGGATGAGGACGATGAGTTCGATGCACGCGAGGAGCATGAAAACATTTATAAGCACCCATTGATGAAAAAGGCCAAGGATATCTTTCGCCTGACCCGTGCCCTAGTTGGAAGTTTGGATGAAGCGAGGAAAGAGCTTTATGGCAATATAATGATGGAAGACGCCACGGTGATGAGCACCAAATTCGGCGGAGCTGAAAGCATATCGGACTACGTGCTGAAAATGGAGATAGCTGTCATTATGAAAGTCCATGCTAAAAGTCTAAACACCATGACATATCAATTGGGAATGGAAGGAACCCACGCAGAAGAGCATCTGGAGCTACTTCGAGAAGCTATAGAGGAATATCGTTTACTCTTTATTGAGTGGCAAAAGGGATTTGATCCTAACGAAAAAAATGATGACGGGTGGGGAATCTTTACTGATTAACCACTGCCAAATTGGAAACCAAAATAGGCTCCAACTCCCATCAAAACTAAAGTAATCCCTACCAATAGGGCTAACACATCCAAAGGAACTTCCCAGGGCACATCCCCGATCTTAAATCGAACAATCTTTTTCCAATTCATGGCAATGAATGTAAATGCGACTTTTCAGTCGCATTTTTTTTATTTCTTAAGTAACTCTTTCCAGCCTTTAGCCTCTATTTGAGCCGCAGATTCCTCCACTTTTTCTTTGAGTGTCTTTTTATAAGCATCTAAACTTTCGCCCACTTTAGAATCGAACGAACCAACAATCGAGGCGGCAAGGATTCCAGCATTTTTCCCTCCGTTCAAAGCTACAGTTGCTACAGGAATACCGCCAGGCATCTGCAAAATGGACAAAATACTATCCCAGCCATCGATGGAATTAGAACTTTTGATAGGAACACCAATCACTGGTAGACTAGTCATGGAGGCAACCATTCCTGGCAAATGCGCCGCACCGCCAGCCCCAGCGACAATTACTTTGATGCCTCGTTCACGAGCTGAAAGTGCATAATCAATCATCCGTTGCGGTGTGCGATGTGCGGAAACTACCGTCAATTCATACGCTACTCCTAATTCTTCAAGCATTTGCGCAGCCTCAGCCATGATCGGAAGATCCGATTGGCTTCCCATGATAATACCTACTAGTGGATTCATTGTATCGCTTTTATTTTGATTAACTCTTTGATTCGTTGTGCTTTCTCTTTCAAGCCAGATACAGTATCCGCCAATATTGTAACATGCCCCATTTTTCTAAAAGGCTTGGTGATTTTCTTTCCATACAGATGAATGTAAACCCCCTTCTCAGCCAGAGCTTCATCTTGCCCTTCTACCAGTACTGGCCCAGTGAAATCATCTTCCCCTAGCAAATTAATCATTGCCGCTGGGCATCTCAAGTCTGTATTTCCTAGCGGCCAATTCATTACAGAGCGCAAGTGCTGTTCAAATTGAGAAGTGAAATTTGCCTCTATTGTATGGTGTCCACTATTATGTGGTCGTGGAGCGACCTCATTGACCAAAACTTCCCCATCTTTGGTCACAAACATTTCCACAGCCAAGATTCCAACCATTCCCAATTTAAGAATCACATCTTTGGCTATTTCCTCCGCTTTTTCAGCGACTTCTTTACTGATCTCTGCTGGCGCAAAAAGGAACTCAACCAAATTGGCTGTAGGGTGAAAAGCGCATTCCACCGCGGGATATGCGATCAAGTCACCCGATTCATTTCTAGCCACGGTCACAGCAATCTCCTTGTCGAAGTCGATCAGCTTTTCCAAAAGCCCAGGTGCATCAAAAGCTTTTTCCAAATCTGCTTCAGTTCTTAATACCTGAACGCCTCGCCCATCATAGCCTTCTTTTCCCAACTTGTTTACTGCGGGCAAAAAATCAGAATTTTGGATAACTTCAGCTTTGTCAGCTACTAAAATAAAATCAGCAGTGGGGATACCATGTTGTTTATAAAATTGCTTTTGCTTTCTTTTATCCTTAATCAGACTTAAGATGTGGGGCTGTGGATAAACTTTCTTGCCTTCTCGTTGCAATTGCTCAAGCGCTTCTGTATTTACACTTTCTATCTCTACGGTAATTACATCACAGCCATGCCCAAAGGCGTAAACTGTATCAAAATCTTTGAGTGACCCCACTGTAAATCTCTTAGAGAGATCCTTGCACGGTGCACTTGGATCCGGATCCAAAATGTGAATATCTTGATTGTAATTGATTGCCGACTGAATAAGCATTCGGCCCAATTGACCTCCTCCGAGGACTCCCAAAATGGGTGATTGCGATGGTATAGCCATAGTATATTTGAAATGTTAACTAATCTCAGGTCTGGAAATCTACTTTTCTTGCTGAAAGCGAATCCCCATCAATTCCATGAGTTTATGTGCATTGAAACTCGGGCATGCTCCCCGCTTAATTTTATAATCAAAGTCAATATTTTGATCGTGGATCTCCGAATGAAAACTGAAATTCTTCACTGAACCAATTCTGGTCTCCAGTTCCGCTAGTTCAATATCATGCGTGCTGATTATCCCCAATGCTCTGGTATTATCCACTTGTCTAATTAACGCTTCTGATCCAGCAATTCGATCTTCTGTATTTGTTCCTTTCAGGATCTCATCCAGTAAAAAGAAAATTTGTTCTCCTTTTTCTATTCTATCTATCAATTGCTTGATGCGACTAAGTTCGGCATAAAATGAACTCACACTTTCACCCAAATTATCCGAATTTCGCATACTGGTGTAAAGCTGAAATCCATTAAAACCAAACTCCTCGGCAAAAGGACTCAAACCTAGATTGACCAACACACAATTGATTCCCAGCGTTCGCATGAAGGTGGTTTTTCCGCTCATATTCGCTCCCGTAAGCAAAGTAATCCGCTGCTCCTCGTCCATTATGAAATCATTTGGCACAGCCACTCCAGGTGGAAGCAAAGGATGAGAAACCACTTTTGCTATCAGTCCTTTCTCTACAGGAACGACTTTCCCTTTTCCCCCAACTTCATTTTCAAATGCTCCAAGGGAAATCAATACCTCCCACTCTACCAACTGAGCGGGGAAATTGGCTACTAGATTTCCATGCTTTTTCTTCCAGGAAACTAATCTCAGATATAAAAACAGATCCGTCCAAAAGAATAGATTCAAAGGAATATAAAGCACATTTATTCTATTCTGAATCCATAAACCTAAACTATCAAGTTGATCAAAAAGCGTAGAAGCTTTGACATCTTTTGTGAGAAAAGGCGCTTGCATCTCTTTCAATAGAGGCGAATCCAATTGTTCCTCTTCTAATATTGCCAGCCAATAACGATATGTTTTCAGTTGATTTCTACTTGGAATCGATTCAGCAGCCCTTTTCAAAGGCTTAAAAACCAATCCCAAAAATACCATTCCAAGTAATATCCAGACGCCAATCAAAGCTGCCGGAATAATTCCTATAAAAACCAAAACTGAGAGTGTAAGACCACCAATTGGGCCAACAAATGCAAAAATGGAAATCAAAAGCGTACTTCTATCTTCCTCATTCAGCCACTTAATCCATCCAGAATTTGATTTTTCCTCGTTATAGAAAGCTTTTCCTATGCTTTCCATCGCTTGAAGGAAGTTTGATTTTGAGGATAACTCAGCAGTAGCTGCATGAAAAGTCTTCGCTTTGTCCAAATCAAACCCAGACTTAATTTTTGCTGCAAGTGCCTCCTTCCCTTTCTTAGAAACAGTGTGATTCACTAGTTGAAAAAGAGAATGATCTCCAAACAAATCTAGATCATTGGAAAAGGGGTGCGCTTTCTCCTGAAATTCTATTCCAGCATCAAGCTCCTTTAGTTTTCTGGAAACTCGCATTCCTCTATTGAGATTCATTTTCTCCAGTGCGATAAAAATAGCTTCCTGATCCTTTTGATCATTATATTTTCCCACCAGAGAAACAAAAGCAACTACTGAAACTGCGAAACCCAGCAAAAAAATGGGACTCTCAGAGACAGACAATACAAACAGGCCGATCATTGCAACAAAGACAATCAATCGTAAAAAAGACAGGCTACCCACCTTACTTTTTATCGTTTTCAGCTTCTCTTCGAGACCAGAATTTTCAAAATCAAATCCTTTCATGCCCAAAGATATGAATTGAACCACGCTAACTAATCAAATTGGCGCAATCCTTGCCACTTATTCAAATTTTTAGCAAGTCATTGGCGTTTGTCATTAACCACATTGATTAGGAGTAGGCATGAAAATTAGTAAAAACAAAAAAATGCCTGAAAAGGAAATAGAGGCAGAGGAATGGGATCTGTCTGAAGGTATGGGAATACTTCCCAATGATATCCCATTTACTCAAAACATCGGATGTGCAGGTGGAAAGACCAAAAAGCCTGACAATACAACTAATAAATCAACTAAATAAAAACTAAACTTTACCAACTCTTACCCTATGAAAAAAATAATTAATCTCTCAATCCTACCCTTTTTGGTATTAGGCGCAATGCTCTTCTCAAGCTGTAACTCGGATGATACCCCTGCTGTACCTGATCTATCCATAGTAGAGGAAGACACGGAGGTCAATATGACTTTTGAAGACTTAGACAATCTTACACTCACAGTACTTGGCAACGCCAGACTTAGCGCTAGAACACTCGTCAGCATACCAGCAGGAACGCTTTGTGACGGAGCTTTAGTAGATATTGATGAAGCTACAAAGAAGATTACTGTTGACTTTGGCGATGGCTGCACCAGCATAAATGGCACCATTAGAAAAGGTATTATCAACCTATCTTACACAGGAAACCTTCTTTTCACTGGGGCAAAAATCACCACCACTTTTGACGGTTACGAAGTAAATGGCTTAAAAGTGGAAGGAACTAGAACTATGACAAATAAGGGCGTCGACTTAGAAACGAATACGGTCAAGTTGGAAGTGAAAATCCAAGACGGGAAAGTCACTTGGCCTGATGCTACCTACGTGACTTTGACAAGCAATCAGATGCGTGACATCAACTTTGGCGCTCAAGGCGGCTATGAAGCGGCTGTAAAAGGAACAGCGGCTGGGATTAGTCGTGGAGGCTTTGCATACACAAGCTCGATTACGGATGCCGTACGATACACTAAAAGCTGCATAGAATCTGGCGTGACCGTTCCACTTTCCGGAATTGTCGTATTTCAGTTCAGAGGAATTGAAGCATCCGTGGATTACGGAGATGGTGCGTGCGATAAAATGGCTACCTTCTTTTATCCGAATGGATCCAAACCAGTGACATTGGATTAATTCCCTTTCAAAAACAATATCAAAACGGCTATCTTTCGAGGTAGCCGTTTTTGTTTATGGAAAAGAAATTAATTGAGGGTTTTGAGCATGTTCGATACGAACGTCCCCAGCTAAGCCCTGACGAAATGATTCAATGCGCCGAGCAATTTTATCAGGAAATGGATCAAAGACGCACGGTAAGAGAGTTCGACACGCGTTCAATACCGCTGCAGGTGATGGAAAAAATCATCCTTACTGCCAGCACTGCACCTTCGGGAGCACACAAGCAACCTTGGACATTTTGCCTGATTTCAGATTCTGGTATTAAAAAGAAAATTAGAGATGCTGCCGAGGAAGAAGAAAAAATCAGTTATTCATCTCGAATGCCTGAAAATTGGAAGTCGGATTTAAAACCATTGGGGACCACTTGGGAAAAGCCTTTTTTAGAAGAGGCTCCTTATTTGATTGTAGTTTTCAAACAATCCTATGGCATGGAGAATGGTCAAAAAGTACAGCATTACTATGTCAATGAGTCTGTAGGAATTGCCTGTGGCTTTTTGATTGCGGCTATACATCATGCAGGCTTAGTAGCCGTAACGCATACACCAAGTCCAATGAATTTTCTAAGTGAAATCTTGGAAAGACCATTCAATGAAAAACCCTATCTATTGATTCCTGTAGGTTATCCGAAAGCAGAAACTTATGTACCCGACATCCAAAGAAAGTCGCTCGAAGAAATTATAAGAAAGTTCTAACTGCAAAAAGGCGATCAAATTTGATCGCCTTTTTGCTGCTTGTGAAATTATTAAGATTTCGATTCTTCTTCAGCTGCTTTTTCTTTGATCTGATGAACGACACGCTGAGGGAAAGGAATTTCAATCCCTGCTTTCTCAAATTCAGTATTAATGGACTCCATTCCATCAAAGTGCATTGGCCATAATTCACTCTACTAGGCCCAAACTCTGACAATCAAGTCCAAAGAGCTATCCCCAAAATTTGTAAGAGCTACGAAAGGAGCTGGTTCTTTTAGAGCACGTGGGTCATTCTCAAAGATATTCAGCAAAATTTCCTTTGCCTGTTTGATATTTGTACCATATGCCACTCCTACTTTGAATTCAGTTCTTCTGTTCGCTTGAGTACTCATATTAACGATATCCGAATTAGCCAAACTACCATTTGGGATAACGACCTCTAAATTATCAAACGTCATCAGATGGGTATACAAAATCTGAATTTTATAAACTGTCCCGGTATGTCCCTGTGCAACAATGACATTACCTACTTCAAAGGGTTTAAAACCTAAAATCAAAATACCTCCGGCAAAATTTGAGAGCGAACCTTGCAAAGCCAAACCAATAGCCAAGCCTGCTGCACCAAATATGGCAACTGTGGATCCTAATGGTGCACCCAGAATACTTGCCACGCCCATAAATAGGGTGATGTATAATACGATTTTAACAACCCCAAAAAGAAATTCATTTAGAGAAGGATTAGTCTCTCTTTTTTCTAAAAGATTCCTCAATCCCTTCAGGAGGGCATTTACAATAAATTTAGCAACGAAATAAAAAATTAAGGCAAACAATATTCTTGGTACAATTACATAAGCTAAGTCAATAGCGTTCTCATAAAATGCATTGATGGTTTCCTGAGAAATTTCCATTTTAAGATACTTTTTTGGTTGATGATTCTTTGAATATAATAGTGACTTGCCAGCGAAAAGCCCAATGCCAGCTAATTTCATAACGTTCAATCTGAGCAGAGCGTAATACCCTATCCCAATCTGATTTTGAAAAGCTCCGTAGTACGGAAAGAGATGCATCGTGCTGCACCATCTTTGATTTGCTAAATATCCGAGTCAACCACTTAATACTATAATAAGCAATCGGATGTCGGTGTAAATCATTGATAACAATACCCAATCGGGATTTTCTCCTAAGGGAATTAAGCAGTTTAACTAATTCACTATCTGTGAAATGATGTGTAAAAAGCGTGCAAGTAGAGATATCTACTTTCTCTTCGGAAAATTTAGCGTCAAATACATTCTGGATTCTCCAGGCAATTTCGGGTAAGTCAACTAGTTTAACCGCAGCCAGGTCTATAATGTTCCTGTTGGCATCGATTCCTATAAAATTAACTTCTTTTTTTTGCCCTTTTGCCCACTCATCCATCACCCGGATCATGTCTCCACCTCCACATCCTATGTCTGCCACGGCATAAGAATCTTGTGGATAACCGCTAAAAATCTTCGCAAGTCCAGCAGTGGTCACATAGTTACCACCAAGCCAGCGATTGATTGTTTTTAGCTCTCGCAAAGTTTGATTTAGCTCTTCACCTGAACAATTGAAATCATCCATCAACTCTTTTTCTTTACTTCTTTGCGCAAATTTGCTCATCCCTTTTGCAGAAGTAAGGTTTCCAAAGTAAGACCGGGACCAAATCCCATGGAAAGTATTTCTCCCTGAATTTTATCATCATGCATCATTCGCTCCAATACAAAAAGTATGGTAGCCGAAGACATATTCCCGAACTGTTTCAGCACGTCCATCGCATGTGCATTCACTGACTCGGGAAGTCCAAATGCTTCTTGAACTTTCTGAAGAATCTGCTTCCCCCCAGGGTGGATAGCAAAATTTTCCACAGTAGATAACTTGAACTTTTCTTCAAACTTCTCCTTCAACTGACTGATCCCCTGATCCAAAAGTGTAGGAATATACTTGCTCAGACGCATTTCAAAACCAAAATCTCCAATTCCCCAAGCCATGTCTTCTTCTCCTTCCCGGATGACCTGACTTAGATAAGATTTGATTTTCAATCCAGAATCTGACCTCATCACTAAGGCTGCTGCTGCTCCATCTCCGAAAAGTGAATTTGCGAGAATGTTATCTTCTACATATTCCTTCTGGAAATGAAGTGTACAAAGCTCCACAGTCACAAGTATCACTTTAGCTTCTGGTTCAGCCTTGACGATTTTATCCGCCAGCTTTAACCCTGTAAAGGCAGCATAGCACCCCATAAAATGTATGCAATACCGCTCCACAGAATCATCCATGTCTAGCCTTTTCATTAATTCCAATTCTACACCCGGAGCAACCATTCCTGTACAGGAAACCAATATCAAATGGGTTATTTCGGAAGGTTTTACTTCAGTTTTGGATAGGCAATTCGTAACGGCATCTTCACAAAGTTGGGGTGCAGTTTGTCTAAAAACCTCCATTCTGGCTTTGGTGCCTGGGAAAGGTTCAAAATCTTTAGCGTTTGGAAAAAAGGTAAAATCCTTGGAATCAGGTTTCTCAAAATCACTCAGCACACTATATCGAGTGGAGATCCCAGACTTGCGATACAAAAAACTCAACTTTCTAGCCTCCAAATCATCCAACTGATGCGCTCTTTGCATAAAGTTGGCAATAGTAGACTGCTCAATTGGCTTTCCAGGATTTGCCAAGCCAATGCTTACTATTCCAATATTCATACAGTGAAATTTGGGTTCTGGGTATTTGTTGTCATGCTTAGTCTTTAGTTAGTAATGCTATCTCATTTTCCAAAACAATGCCGATTTGTTTCACCCAATGTATATTTCTTTAGATCAAGTTAATCGAATATATCTAAATTGGCGCAATGAATTGTAACCCTCTCAACTCAGAAAAGTTATAATCTCAACTTGATTTACGATATGATTTCCCTTTCCAGCCTTAAGCATCTTCGAATTCCTTTTTCCCTCTTTTTGATGCCCGTGTTCTTCTTTGCTCTGGCACTTACCCCCAACCACAATGAATCAAGAATCCTGTGGGTTTTCATTGCATTGCATCTATTCTTATACCCATCGAGCAACGGCTACAACAGTTACTTTGACAAGGATGAAGAAAGCATAGGCGGACTAAAACATCCACCGAAAGTCACCAAAGATCTGTATTGGCTTTCTCTGATCTTTTTCCTGATTGCTATTTGCATTGGAGCCACCATCAACTTCAGCTTTGCACTCATGCTTTTGATTTATGGATTGGTGAGTATGGCGTATTCGCATCCCTCGATCCGTATCAAGAAATACCCTTGGCTGAGTTGGTTTATTGCAGGTTTATTTCAGGGCTATTTCACATTTGCTCTTGCTTACGCTGGCCTTAGCAATTTGAGTTTGGAGGTGCTTTATAAGCCGCATGTGTTGATCCCTGGCCTTTTAACGAGCTTGATGCTTTGGGGAAATTATCCGCTGACGCAAGTTTATCAGCACGGGGAAGATAGCCGAAGAGGTGACCGAACGCTAAGTCTACAGTTAGGAATCAAAGGTACTTTCCTCTTTTCAGCCTTGGCTTTTATGATCACTGGAGCTGCTTTCGCTTGGTTTTTCCTTGATCGAAATCAAACCCAAATCCTATGGGTTTACCTCGCAGCAATGACTCCGATTATGCTATACTTTCTGACTTGGTTTAGCTTTATCCGACTTAATCCTATGAAATACACGAATTACAATTGGGCTATGGGAATGAATTATATCTCTGCACTAGCACTCAATGCTTTTTTCATTTATTACTTCCTGGAAAATACGCAGATCTTGCAGGCTCTGGGATATTAGAAGGGCTTCCCATGTGTGTTTCTTATGAGTTGGCCTGCGGCAAAAGGTACGTACTGAATAAGTCTTCTTGCTAAAACAGAAGCTCTTTTTGACCCAAAAAGCTGTTGAATATTTCTACCTAGCCAAAGTCTTCGTTCAAACAGCGATTTCCAGTTTTTTAAATATATAAACTCCACTTCATTTCTAGTCGTCCCGTTAATAATCGCCTCCGCAGCGAGCTTTCCAGACTGGATTGCCATGGCCATCCCGTTGCCACAAAGCGGGGTAATTAATCCTGCTGAATCCCCCGCCATGAGGATATGATTCTCCACAGAATCTTTCCGTTCAAAATTTATCTCGTTGATCACCTCTGGCTTTTCGAAGAGAAACTTACTTTCCTCAAACAAGCGCTTAAGGTTCGGGTTTTTCCACAAAATCTCCTGCTCCATCGTTTCAATAGATCCGTACTTTCTCAACTGATCTCTATTGCCCAAGTAACAGAGATTTGCCTTGCCCTCTTCGATGGCATTCAACCCACAATAGCCTCCCTCAAAATTATGGAGTGCTACGGTATTTCGATCAGCATCGGTTATGATGTGATATTTTACACCGATGTATGGACTTCTTTTCTCGATGAAGCTACGATTCAAAGATTTGTCTAACCTAGATCTTTTGCCGAAGGCACCAATCACAAAATCCGCTGTTAGAAGTTCCCCTCCCGTCAATTCCAGCCGAAACTGATTTTCCTTTTCATCAAAAAACACAGACTCTACCTGCACACCAGTTCTTACTTCACCACCCTTTTCTATTACCCTCTGAAAAAGATAATCATCCAGCACATAGCGACTGATGCCAAAACCTCCCAACTCCAATGGAGTAGAAACGCTTTTTCCCGAGGTATCTGAAAACAAAAAATTAGTAACCTGAGGAAGGTCATAAGTTAGCGGCAACAAATTTTCCCTTTTCAAAAAATCAAGAACTTCATTAGACAAATACTCACCACAAACACGATGAAAAGGATACTTTTTCTTTTCTATCAATAAGACTTTATGTCCGTTTTTGGCCAATAAATACGCAGATACCAAGCCTGCTAAGCCGCCACCAATGACGATTGTACTGTGCTTATCTTTCACCAAACTACCTTTAACGTTATATATGTACCGCTCATCAAAAATGAATGCTCCGTAAAGATGCTTTCAAGAAATTCACGGTTTAGAATTTAAATAACCAAATATTAACTATGAGAAATACCATACCCAAATTACTCAGGAGATTAACTCTAATAGTAGGTGTAATGGGTGTCATGTTGTATTCTACGGACTCTTTTGCTCAGAAAAAGAAGAAAAAAGACGCTAAGAAAGAAACAACGACGCCAGCTACTCCAGCCAAACCAAAAGCTAATGATTCTGAACCAAAACCTTACAAAGAGGTAATCACAGCAAAGGCAAAATCAAAAGATGGCCTTTTTAAGGTTCACCAAGTTGAAGATAAGTATTACTATGAGATTCCTGACTCCCTGCTAGGCAGAGACATGCTGATGGTCACTACTATCGCCAAAACTGCCGATGGTCTTGGCTATGGCGGTGAGCGCACCAACACGCTGATGCTTCGTTGGGAAAAGAATAACAACGATATCCACCTTAAAGTTATCTCCGTAAATAACTACGCGGCAGATTCTCTTCCTATAGCCTTGGCGGTGAAGAACTCTAATTTGGAGCCATTGCTACAAAAATTTGACATCAAATCTCTAGCCACAGATTCTACTGGAATCGTGATTGAAGCGACAGATCTATGGGCGAAGGATGTACAGGCGCTAGGTCTTCCTAAGGGACAGCGTACACAATACAAAGTAACACGTCTCGATTCGGATAGATCTTATATCGAGCACATCCATACGTACCCGATCAATATCGAGGCAAGATACGTGATGACCTACATTGCAAGCGAACCGCCTTCGAATAGCTCTACTGGATCTATCACGTTAGAGATGAACTCCTCTATGCTTTTGCTTCCAAAAGAGCCAATGAAACAGCGTTTGGGCGATCAGCGAGTAGGCTGGTTCAGCCGTTCTATCGTGGACTACGGGGCTGATGCTCAGAAAGCGCAGAGTCGTACTTTCCTTGACAGATGGAGACTGGAAGTGAAGGATGAGGACATGGCGAAATTCAAGGCAGGCGAATTGGTTGAGCCTAAGAAACAAATCGTTTATTACATCGATCCTGCTACTCCTAAGCAGTGGATTCCTTTCTTGATCGCTGGCGTGAATGATTGGCAGGTTGCATTTGAAGCTGCTGGTTTCAAAAATGCTATTGTTGCCAAACTAGCTCCTACCAAAGAAGAAGATCCAGATTGGAGTCCTGAAGATGCTAGATATTCTGTAATCAGATATTTCGCTTCTGACATCCAAAATGCTTACGGGCCTCACGTATCTGATCCACGATCAGGTGAAATCTTGGAATCGGATATCGGATGGTATCACAATGTGATGAACCTATTGAGAAACTGGTTCTTCATCCAAACAGCAGCAATCAACCCCGAAGCGCAAAGCGTACAGTTCAAGGATGAAGTAATGGGTAGATTGGTTCAATTTGTCTCTTCTCACGAAGTAGGACACACACTTGGACTTCCTCACAACTTTGCCTCTTCTCACGCCTATCCGGTAGAGAAATTGAGAGATGCTGCTTTCACAAAGGAAATGGGTACTGCTCCTTCCATTATGGATTATGCACGTTTCAATTACATTGCGCAGCCAGGTGACGAAGGTGTAAGCTTAATGCCAAACGTAGGCCCATATGACAAATATGCTGTCTCTTGGGGGTACAGACCAATACCAGAGGCAACTACTCCTGAAGATGAATTAATGACTTTGGATAAATGGATCTTGGAAAAACAAGGAGATCCAGTTTACAGATATGGCCGTCAGGGAAACAGCTATGATCCTACTGCACAAAGCGAAGATTTGGGTGACAACTCAATGAAAGCTTCTGAGTATGGCATCGCAAACTTGAAGCGTATCCTGCCAAATCTAATGGAATGGACTGCTGAGCCAAACAAGCCTTACAAAGATTTCGACGACTTGGGAGAAATGTACGGTCAGGTGATCACGCAATTCAACAGATACATGGGTCATGTCAAAACCAATGTAGGCGGGGTCGCTGAAGTATATAGAGCAACTGGCCAGGATCTACCTATCTATACCCATACTTCTAAAGAAATTCAGAAGTCTGCGATAACTTTCTTGAACAAAGAGCTTTTCACTACGCCAGAATGGATGATGCAAGATGATATCTTCGCCAGAACAGAAGATTTCGGAGCATTAGAACAAATCCGTGGTGTACAGGCAAACACGTTGAATTCGGTACTTGACTTAGGCAGACTTGGTCGAGTGATAGAAAACGAAGCGCTTAATGGAAACGAAGCTTACAAGATGACTGAGCTATTCGATGACTTACGAAAAGGCATTTGGTCTGAACTTTCTGCTGGAAAAACCATTGACGTTCACAGAAGAGCGCTGCAAAGAGCTTACATCGAGCGCATGGAATATCTAATGACGTCAGATGGGCCAAACATCCCAGCCGCTGCGAAAAAGTACTATGGCACTCAAATCAACGCTTCTCAGTCGGATATCAGGCCGATGGCTAGAGGTGAATTGAAAATACTTCAGAGAGACATCAAATCTGCAATTTCTAGAACTTCAGACAGAATGTCTAAGCTTCACCTAGAAGATGCATTAGAAAGAGTAAACACTATCCTTGATCCAAAGTAAGTATTATCGTTTAAAAGGGTATTTTTAATGGGCACCAGACCGGTGCCCATTTTTTTTAATCATTGGTAAAATTTTCTCATGACGACGCAACTGCGCAACACTTTTTTCAATGGAGATATGTCGGTTAGATTCACGATTATAACTTGGTCTTAAGATTTTGGAAAAATATCATAAGATCTCTATTTCAAACAGTGGGATACCTGATATAAGATGCAATTCGGCTTCAAACCGGTGCCGCGCAGTGGCAGGAAACAAATCAATTTTTGATTAGTTTTGTTTGAAACTCATGAATATGTCATCACCGCTTTCCATACTACAACGCCATAAGCTTCGGATCACAGATTGTCGTAAAGAAATAATCCGGGAGTTTCTGGACAAGCAAGTAGCCTTAGCTCATTCAGACCTAGAAGAATCTCTGGACAGCCAGTTTGATCGGGTGACGATCTATCGAACGCTGAAAACTTTTGTGGATAAAGATGTGGTACACAAAGTCTTGGATGATAGTGGGGCTACCAAGTATGCGCTTTGTTCCCATGAAGAGGAAGTGCATAACCATGAGCACGTGCATTTCAAATGTGAAATGTGCGGTGAAACTACCTGTTTGGAATCTATTAACCTTCCCAGCATAAAACTACCCCAGGGTTTCAAAAAGAAAGAAATGAATTTACTGGTGCAGGGAATCTGCAATAAGTGCAACTAAAACTCTACAGACTCAGGTATTCTTGATTTTGGCGAATCGCTTGGCCACTGTACCCCTGGAGGCAGATCAATTTTTGGTGGGGTAAAATCCTCCACCCCCCCATCTCCGTCATCTTCACTACTATTTCCTTTTCTCAGGGAATTTCTGGTCATGGTTGCTATGACATAAATCAAGATGACATAGGCCAACCCACAAAGAATCAAATCGATTATAAGACTACTCATCGCTAAAATTTTGAGATAAAATAATTGAATACCAATTGTAAATCAATCTCTAATGTGATTTGTTTCAAAGTAAATGCCAGCTTTATGATTTATTTCGACTTGCTAATTCCCTTGGATAGGTGGATATTTGCGATCTGAAAAAGACAAGTGATGATCGTAAAAACAAAAAAATATCAACTCCCTACTGGCACCTATATTAAAATGGCTCTTATCAATGTTCTGAAAGAGCAGTGGTGGGTAATCCCCATTGCGCTGTTGATCATGTGTGGTTATTTTTGGATTGCTTCGATTTGGTGGATAATAGGTGGATTGATAGCATACGCCCTTTACGTCCTGTTCTGGGCTATTCAGTTTGCTGGAGTGACACAGATGGAGCAAAATAAAGTGATTTTTGACAAGATGGCTTATGAGATCGACAGTCGTCAGATATTGATGAAAATCAACACCAAGCAAGGCATGCCCGTGCAATGGAATATGATCAAAAATGTAGAGAAAAGAAAAGATGCCTATGTACTTTACATGTCCAAAGCGCAGTTTATTCACCTTCCTTTCCGTATTTTCAACACTGAAAATGAGCGAAAATTTATGGAAACAATCTTAAAGCGTAAGGAGCTACTCAAATAAGCACTTCCCCAATACATAGCAAAAGCCTCCCGATTTGGGAGGCTTTTTACGTTAAATGTATTTTTGGTACTCTCGAAAGTAGTATAAGATTCGCGAAGGTCGTAGATGTCCTGCTTCTCCAGAAGCTGGAGTTGAGTTCAATAACAACATTCACTTCTTCCTTGCGAGTAACCTAATTAAAGGTTTTTCGAACTCGCTCGTTTTGCTGAAATATTTCTCAAACACTTGGCTTAATGCGGTCGGTTTTTGAGCGTTTCTGCTTAAAATATCTAACGATTTCCACATTAGTCATTTTGGACAGTTTTGAATCCAATTTGTCTTTGATTTCGAGAGCCCTTTTTACAGCATCAAACTCTTTCAAAAAGCAGTTTTGTGAACTCTTGAAATTCATCATCAAAGTATCCTCCCAAAACTGATGTATCCAAATAAATCCGCTGTTTCTTCATGGTCATAATTTAAGAAATTAAGGAAAATCAAGGATTTTAGAATTATTAATTCCTCTATTGATAAAATATTTCGCTTGCCGTCATTCTATTTTTTTCTAACGTCATAATTGATAAAGTCACTGAATTCATTAGCTTTTTCTGAATTGACTAAGTAGCCAGCCAACTTTCCAAATTCGTTTTTATCAACAGCTTCAATAAGTGAATTAATATTCTTTGCTATTTCGTTCTTATCCTCAGTTCTAAATTTCACCAACAGATTACTGTTCAACCAACTATCACCATTGAACAAGTGAATACAATAACCTGTCAAATCATTATCTAAGTCCTCTAATCCGTACTAACCTAAATCAAGATGATATCTCCCTTTTTCAATTAACAATAAATCTTCTTGGCAATAAATGTTGGAGAAGTTATGTTCTTCAGGGGCGATTCCTTTTGGATCAATGTCGTAAAATTCATTCCTTCTCACAATCCAGTCACTTGGAATAAAAAGGGATTGATATTTATATTTTACTTTTTTCATTCCAATTCTAAATTAAACCTACTTCAATTTCCCCAAAATAACCTCTATCGCCTTATCCAGTTGTTTTTGACTTCCTTCCAGTCGATCTACAAACCCTTCCTCAACTCGGATATCAGGAGCTACTCCGTCTTTCTCCAAGTTGCGGCCATCGAGCGTGTAACAGCCCCAAGCAGGAAGTCGGTAGAATGAGCCATCCACCAAGCCCTGACCGGAGGTGAAGATAATCCAGCGATAAGTCTCCGTCCCTATGATGGTTCCTAAGCCCAATTCCTTGAAACCTGCCGCAGTCATCTCCGCATCAGAAAGCGATTGCTCGTTAATTAGGAGTACGATAGGTTTATCGGCTGGAGAGAAGTTCGGTTGATTCGTCAGTGCACCATCACGGTATTTCCATTGTAGATAGCTCTTCTGAATAAGGAATTGTAAGACTTGATCGTGGACATTCCCACCAGTATTATTGCGTAGATCGAGAATCAACCCTTCCCGATTTCCCTTGGCAGATACCATCTCTTCCATGAAATATTGCAGTTCTCCGCCACTCATATTCTTCATGTGAACGTAGGATATTTTGTCGCCAGACTTTTCATCAACGTACGCCTCGTTTTGATCCATCCACTCATCGTAGAGCCATGTTTTCATTGCGCCTGAAGAAGCTGGATGAACTTTCAGCGTTACTTGTTCGCCTTTCCTTTCAAAAGTCAGAATCAATTCCTCAGCCATCGCTGGCCCAGCAAAATAGAACTCACGGTTTTTGGTTGGATCGATTTTCACCCCGTTCACCGCAACAAGTTTATCGCCTGGCATTACTGGCACAGGTTCCAGGTCTGCAGGACTGTGTTTCAAAATACGATTGATAATGAAAGGATTTTCCTCATTGAAAATAATCCCTGCATTCATCGAGCGTGTACCGAAGTAGCCTTTTTCCTCTTCTCCATTTGACCTAAAACCAAAATGCGAGGTATTTAATTCTCCCAGCATATCATTGAAAATGGTGCGGAGATTCTCACGGCTTGTAACATATGGTAAAAACTCAGCATAGCGATCTCTCAATTCCTGCCAGTTTTCGCCGTGAAAATCCCCATCATAGAAGTTCTGCTCCATCCCAGCCCACGCCTCATAATACATCTGCTCAAACTCATCAACGAGTTTCTTATCAAGAGCCTGTGAGATCTTAATCTCCTCAGTTTTGTTGCTTGCTGGATCAAGCGTATGCACTTTCCCTCCCGCAAGTAGATACACTTTATCTTTCGCTTGGACCAACTCGAAACCTCCCATTCTGTCGTCACTGACTTTCTCGGTTTTAGTCTTTTCGAACTCTTCCAGCGTAGTTTTCCATAATTTGGGAACGCCTTCATCATGATTGGACATATAAAAGACCCAGGTTTTCTCGTCTTTCTGCAAAACTATAGGATTAGCCTGCTCTCCAAAAGAAGGTCCAACCAACTCCAATCGCTCCATAAAATCTCCTGTAGTGATCTTTACTTTTGGTAAGGGCTTCTCTTCCTTAGCCTCCTTTTTATCCTTGTCTGTCTTGTCTTCTTTTGGTTCTTCCTTGAAAAGTTCTGCAACTTTATCGGACTCAAAAAGATCAACAAACTTGTCCAGTTTCATCCGATAAATATGTGCATCAATGGTACCATATGGAAAGCTCGCATGCGTTCGGTCGGTGGAAAAGTATATGTATTTACCATCAGGGGACCAATATGGTGAGGTCTCTGTTACGAGTGTCTCAGTGAGGTTGATCGTTTTCTTAGTAGCTCTGTGATACACGATCACTTCCCGTTCGAAATTCCGAATCGGACTAAAAACAACATATTCATTATCCGGAGACAGGTAGGCATTCGGTGTATAAAAACCCCAAAGCTCATCCTCGACGAGTGTTTTACTAAGCAGTGTCTTGAGATCTATCTCACGAACTTCATTTCTTCCACCGATATATACTCCGAGCGTACGTTCTGCATTCAGCATCAACTGTCGGTTCTTAAACTTATCATCAGTGAGCTGCTTCTCTTCACCAGGATTTTGGGCCGAGATCGTAAACCAATTGTGATAGCCTTTGACCGTTCGTGAATAAATCAAGGTTTTGTTGTCAGCCATCCATTGTACTTCCTCCACTGCCTCCTTAGGATCGGTGGTTATTTGCTTCGTAAATTTCCCTTTCACGTCTGAAATAAAAAGTACGCCACGAGATACGAAGGCCATTTTATTCCCGTCTGGCGAAACGTCGAAATTTGTAATCTCCCCTGCCACTTGACGAGTAAGATCCTTTTGAAGCGTTTGATTCTGGTAAATAGAAATATTCGGCTGCGTAGTGTTCCCAGAAGCTACATCATAAATGAAAACCTGGTAATCCTTACGGAAAACAATCTTCTCACCATTGGCACTGACCTTTGGCCACATGATTGAGGTGGGGAAATCTGTCAGCTGTGTTTTAGTATCCCTCTTGAATGTGTATAAGTTGTATTCTCCGTTAGCTTCATCGGACTGGAAAAACACATTTCCTTCCGCATCTATTGTCGCTCCGAAGTCCTTTCCTTCGTAATCTGTGTATTGGGAGAATTTCTTCGTTTCAGGATTGTAAGACTTGACATCTGGGTTGTACTCGCCTTTGTAGCGCTTTCGATGGGCAAAATTCTTACTTTCCCAAGTTTCGTTAAAGTAGATTTCACCTGTTTTAGGATGAACGACCGCTCCATGAACGGTATTGAAGTAATGTGGATAAAGTCGCTTTGGGGTAGAACCATTTAGATCAATTTCGTAAGCGGAAAAATTATTGTAACGATTGGAAGTAAAGTAAATCTTATCACTATTCCAGCTCCAGGATTCTACCTCGTCGACTGCCTCATGAAAAGTAAGTTGTCGTATTTCTCCTCCGTCCATAGGCATTAGAAAAACATCCATATTACCATATTGCTCAGCGGTAAAGGCCAGCCATTTCCCGTCAGGAGATACCGCAGGTTTGCTCTCTATTCCTTCCATAGCTGTTAGACGCATGGACGAACCGCCGGCTACATTCACTTTCCACAGATCTCCTTCGAAACTGAAAACAATCTCCTTTGCATCTGGTGTCAGCGTGGGATCAAGAACAAAATAAGGTGAGTCAATAGATTGAGCGTTAGCTACGTAAATGCTACTGAGTAAAAAAAGGAGAAGATATATCTTTCTCATAAAACATGGATTTAAAGAATAGTCCACTAAAGCTAAAAAACCAAGCCCAATAAAAAAGCCTGTCCAGCAAGACAGGCTTTTTTTCAAAAGAATTTACTCCTTTATTACATTGGAGGCATGATGACAGTATCAATTACGTGCACCACACCATTATCAGCTACAATATCAGCTGCAGTTACGTTTGCATTGTTAATCATCACTTTACCATTCATCAAAGTCACTTTGATAGAACTGCCTTCTACAGTTTTTGCCATTTGACCATTCTTTAGGTCTTTGGACATCACCTTACCGGGCACTACGTGATAGGTAAGAATCTTAACTAATTGGGCTTTATTTTCAGGCTTAAGTAAATTTTCAACGGTTCCAGCTGGAAGTTTTGCAAAAGCCTCATTTGTTGGGGCAAATACAGTAAAAGGACCATCTCCTTTAAGTGTTCCTACTAAATCACCAGCCTTAACAGCTGCAACTAAAGTGCTCAAGAAATCCTGAGAGATAGCCAAATCTACAATGTCAGCTTTGATTGTGGCCTCATGGACCGAGCTTGATTTGGGTGAAAAAGACGATGAAACTACGAGCATCACCAGCATCATTACTATTCCTAATTTTTTCATGGTTGTTGTTGTTTTGAGTTGTAATTGGTTTAATAGACTCATAACACCCAGCGTAAGTAATTGTTTTTCAATTTTTTAAAGACCGTATTTTTATTTAGAATTCTTTTGGCATAAAGGATAAAAAAATTCAGATGAGAGGATAAAAAGTATGTTGATTTAATCTATAGATAGAAATTCCACATATTTGGGAATGCAAATTAAACTGGTCGCCATTGGCAAAACGGATAATAAAGCCATTCTTTCCCTAATCGAGGAATACAGCAAGCGTCTGAATTTTTACATTAAGTTTGAATTTGAAGTCATCCAAGATCTGAAAAACACCAAGTCACTCTCCGAAGTCCTTCAAAAAGAGAAAGAAGGTGAGTTGATCCTCAAAAATATCCTCTCTTCTGACGAGGTAGTTCTGCTGGACGAGCGTGGGAAAAGCTACAGCTCCATGGATTTCTCTGAGTTTCTTCAGAAGAAGATGAATACTGGCTTAAAGCAACTCATTTTCGTCATTGGCGGACCTTATGGTTTTTCGGATGAAGTTTATGCTAGAGCAAATGGCAAGCTTTCTATTTCCAAAATGACCCTTTCACATCAAATGATCCGCCCATTTTTCATCGAGCAGCTGTATCGTGGATTCACTATTCTGAGAAACGAACCCTATCATCATGAATGATTAGTTTGCAGTAATCAGTCCCAGTAACTAGAGCTTTAAAAAAACCTATCACTTCGACAGCAAACTGTGACTGCCTCAAAGTGACTGATCACTATTCTTCAATCATTTCACTCATAATCTTCGCTGAGAGTAAACAAAGGGGAATTCCTCCGCCAGGATGCACGGAACCTCCACAGAAATACAAGTTTTTGATCGATGAGGAATAATTTGCATGCCGTAGAAAGGCCGCAAACTTATTATTTGAGCTATTTCCGTAGAGCGAGCCTTGCGAACTGGAAGTTTTGGATTCTATCGTACGCGGATCGAGAATCTCCTCCACTTCGATCAAGGATTCGATGTCAGTTTTAAGGATTCTATTCAGCTTGTGAATGATGCTTCTTTTTGCTTCCGCTATCATAATATCCCAATCTTGTCCCTGATTATTTGGCACATTGATCATCGTAAACCAATTCATACAGCCAGCAGGCGCATCGTCAGCTTTTTGAGTTGAGGTTATATTAAGATAGACCGTAGGATCTTCATAGATAGTTCCTCGCTTGAAAATATGCTCAAACTCCAGCTGATAATTATCTGAGAAGAAAATATTGTGCAGATCCAACTCAGGAAAATCCCGCTTGATTCCCCAATAAAAAATCAGCGCAGAACTTGATTTGGGCTGATTGAGCAAAAGTTTCGGTTGCTTCTGATCCTTAAGAATGGTCTTATAGGCATTGACCATATCCATGTTATTCACCACCAGATCAGCAAAGACTTCCCTATCATTTATTTTTATGCCTTTTGCTTCTCCGCTTTCAACCAAGATCCTATCTACCTTTTGTCCAAAATGGTATTTCACCCCTAGTTCTTCTGAAAGTTTGAAGAGGCTTTGCGTGATATCATGCATTCCTTTTTTCGGAAAAAATGCGCCGATGTTAAATTCAAGATGAGGAATAATATTCAGCGTGGCTGGAGTTTCATAAGGATTGGAGCCGTTGTAAGTCGCATAGCGGTTAAAGAGCTGAACCAACTTAGGATGGGAAAACTGCTTTCGGTTTGCCTCATTCATGGTAGAGAAGATGCCTAGTTTACTTATCCTCAGATAAGACTTCATCGCGTGTGGATTTGTCCAGGTATTGAACTTATGAAGGGAGCGATTCATAAAAAGTGGAGCGAGACTATCGTAAATGAAAGCTGATTTCCGAAGCGCTTCTCGGATGTTTACCGCAGGTTCGCCCAGCTTTGTCTCTACTTCCTCAGCAAATTCATTGAGATCAGCAAAGGCCTTTAGCTTGGTTCCATCTTCCCAAAAATAATTGCAAGCAACGTCTAACGTTTTGTATTCGAAGTAAGCTTCAGGTTTTTTCCCCGCTAATCGAAAAAGCGCATCTACTTGCTCAGGAAGTGTAAAAAGGGAAGGCCCCGCATCAAACCGATAGTTGCCAAGTATGATCTCACTGAGCTTTCCGCCAGGATAATTATTCGCTTCAAAGACGTCCACTGCGTATCCTTTCACCGCTAAGCGAATCGCTGATGCAATACCTGCAATACCTGAACCGATGATGAGCACTTTCTTTGTCATGAACTTCTATTAAAACCCTAAACTAACCATTTTTAAAAATGTTAGAGTCTTTGTAGCAAACAAGAACTTAACTTCGTCTGATCAATACACTTAACTCCTTTTTTATGAAAAACTTAGTCCTGCTTTCGCTGGTCGCACTTGTTTTTATTTCTTGCAACAAACTCGATGAACCAGAAATTCTGGGGACTTATACTAGCATAACTGAAGGATGTGTTCCAGATAATGATCCGATGTTTGGCTGCGAAAGATTCATCACACTCTCTGCCGGAGGAGTAGCCGATGTCTTATATGGTGGAGATATTATTTCCAGAACTTCCTATAAAATAAAAGGAGATAAAATCAAGATTGAAAAAAATGATCAATTTGGATTAGAATTGACCTTTAAGAAACTAGATGACGGCTCACTTAGAGAGGAAGGTGACAAATCTATCTGGCTTAAGACAATACGTGAATAAGCTTGCGATTAATTCTTTGCGATCTCCTCTGAAGCAGTTAGAGGCGACTTTCGTATCCATACTGAACTTTTAAAAAATGAAAAAATATTGCCCCTTTCGCTAATTGTTTTTGTTCTGTTTTCTTGCGATAAACTCGATGAACCAGACCTTTTGAGAACCTATACTTACAACCCCCAAAGATGCATCCCAGATGATAATCAAGAAATCGCTTGTTCCAGATCTATTAGGCTTTCTGCTGATGGGGTAGCAGACATCTTAACGAGCGGAGATATTATGTATAGAATAGCTTTTAAAATCCAAGGCGAGAAAATCATCGTCGCAAAAGCTGATGGAGTAATTGATCAATTGGTATTTCGACATATTAATAATTCTACGCTAAAGAATGAACGGGATGGTGCCTGTGGGTTAGGTGATTTTTGAATTTGACATGACCAAAAAAAAGGATTTTGTAATCTTTGATCCCTCTGGGATCATATTTAGAACTTACCTGAGAACCCTTTAGTAGTCTATGATCCCGCGGGGATCAACGAACGAAGACACCAGAGGTGTCACATACTACTAATAACGATGTTATAATTATCGCCCGACCCCAGAGTGGGTCGAATAAGGAAGATGATAACTGCATCTGGGTCTCAAGAAGAAGCAATTCTCTAAAACCAAAAAACGTCCCAAGATCGCTCTTGGGAGGTTTTTTATGATTCTTCAACTCTTACAGCTTCTCAAAAATTCTTCTAAAACTTGTCGCTTCAGCGATTCTGCCATGAAGCTCAGAGATCGGCACTCGCTCCTGCTCCGTAGTGTCACGATGACGGATGGTAACTGTGTTATCTTCCAAAGTTTGATGATCTACAGCGATACAGAATGGCGTCCCGATCAGATCCTGACGCGCGTAGCGCTTACCGATTGACGATGCATCTTCATAGATGATATTGAAATCATATTTCAACAGTTCTTGAATTTCCTTCCCTTTTTCCGGTAAGCCGTCCTTTTTCGTAATCGGAAGAATAGCTGCTTTCACAGGAGCAATCGCTGGATGAAGTTTCAAGAATGTTCTGCTTTTCTCTTCCGTTGTCTCTTCGGTATAGGCGTTGCAAAGTGTCAACAAGAATAATCTGTCTGCTCCTATTGAAGTCTCAACCACATAAGGAATGTAGTTCTGATTCACTTCTGGATCAAAATACTGCTGCTTCTTTCTAGAGAATTCCTGATGAGACTTCAGATCAAAATCAGTTCTAGAGTGAATTCCTTCCACCTCTTTGAATCCAAATGGGAAATCATACTCGATATCCATTGCCGCATTGGCATAGTGAGCTAGCTTCTCATGGTTATGCTTTCTAAGCTTTTCTTGAGGAATGCCCAAAGCCAAATGCCATCTCATTCTAGTCTCTGCCCATTTCTGATACCATTCCAGCTCAGTGCCAGGGCGTACAAAGAATTGCATCTCCATCTGCTCAAACTCACGCATTCTAAAAATAAACTGACGGGCTACGATTTCATTTCTGAACGCTTTACCGATCTGCGCAATACCGAAAGGAACCTTCATTCTAGCAGTTTTCTGCACATTCAGGAAGTTCACAAAAATACCCTGTGCCGTCTCTGGTCTCAGGTAAATCGTAGTGGAATCTTCGGCCACAGAACCCACTTGGGTAGAAAACATCAAGTTGAACTGACGAACGTCCGTCCAGTTGGAAGTACCGCTGATCGGGCATTTGATGCCTTCGTTGGTGATTAGATCTCTTACTGCGTCCAAATCTTCCGCTTCAAGCATTCTCGCCAATGCTCCTGTCAGGGCATTTGCTCTTTCTATATCTCCAGCTCTTTCGAATACCGCTGCATACTCTTCTACCAATACATCTGCACGATATCGCTTCTTAGAGTCTTTGTTATCGATCATCGGGTCGTTGAAGCTGTCTATGTGACCAGAAGCTTTCCAAGTGGTAGGATGCATAAAAATAGACGCATCGATTCCTACAATATTTCCTTCTACACGAGTCATGGTCTCCCACCACAGACGCTTCAGGTTGTTTTTCAACTCTACTCCATAAGCACCATAATCGTACACAGCCTGCAAGCCGTCGTAGATCTCAGAACTAGGGTAAACAAATCCATACTCTTTGGCATGGGAAATAATATCTTTCAATTGCGTGTTTTCCGCAGGAGTTTCTGTTTTTGCCATAGGCGCAAAAATAAGGAAAATGAATGAATCCCCGTAGAAAAATGAAAGTCTTCAAGTTTCTATAAAATTTATAGCTACTAAATAGTTCACAGAATCGTGTGAGCTAAAAATTGAACTAAACCCTTTATCTATGAAAAAAATCTTACTTGGATTACTCGTATTTCAACTAGTCACTTTTGCAGCTAATGCTCAGCTTCAAAAGGGGAGTTTTATGCTTGGAGGAACATTTAATTTCCAAAATAATCTAACAAACTTTGACACTAATTTTCAACCACAATCTTTCACCAGCAATTCAACTGTGAGCACGAACAGTTTTAGTTTAAATCCGAAGATTGGACTTTCGTTGGACAATAATTGGATGATAGGTACGATACTTATACTAAATTCATCCAAAAGTACTTCTGAGGTAACAACGGCTAATGATGGAGATATAACTAATGGCACTGAAATCAGAAAAGGATTTACCTATGGTCTTGGTTTCTTTACTCGTAAATACTTCCCATTTAATGATCATCTAGCTGCATTTGGAGCGATCAATGCCAATGTGTTTAATCAAAAAAACAATATTGAATCAGAAAGTAATTCCAGTGATGATCTTGAAAGTGAAAACAAGTATAATGGCTTTGGCTCTTCAGTACAGGCGGGATTGTCCTATTTCCCTAAAAATTGGCTTGCAATTGAGCTATATACTGATCTTATTCAGTTATCGCACTCATGCCAAAAACAAGAAAATAATTCCCAAAATTCAAAGGTTCTTTATAACACCTTTTCTACAGGATTGAACACAGCTTCTTTTTACTTCGGCATCTCATTTTTCCTCAACAACAAATAATCAATGCCTAAAAACTGAAAAAGGTCAACTCAGAAATGAGTTGACCTTTTTGATTGTAGGTGGTTTTATTGTTTTATCTAAAGGTGTATTTGACTCCAATACCCCCTCTAAGGTAACTATCAGAATGATTGGCAATCACCGGTGCGGCTTCAATTAAAAACCCCAAGTTCTTTGTGTCAAATGGCTTGATCAAGACGCCTACAGGAATAGCCACATATATGTCATTATGGTCATCATGATGCTTGTGATTATGGTCTCCCAACAATCCCAAGCCAGCACCCACATAAGCATTTACTTCACTTTTTCTCACGAAATTATATCCACCCATCAATTCTAGGCCAATGTCGTGGCCGATACCTAGCCTCGCTTCTCCAAAAAATTGTTTATCAGTGTCCGTACCTACAGCGATAAAAGTATCAGAAGTCTGGAAATTGATACCTACTGATACTTGGGCTTGAGAAATCGATATAAATGCAAAAAGGGCTAAAGCTAATAAGAATAACTTTTTCATGGTGGGTTGAATTATTTCTAAATCCTTACTCCAAAAATGAGCCAGACTCAAAATATCACCAACCTCCTTCTGCCTCAGTGACTCTTTTCCCCAACTCAGCGCTTACGAACGATGCTTCTATAATCTTCAAAACACTGATGGTCTGAGGAATGGTGATATCGAGGTTTGTGCCTTTTAAAATTGCATCTGCGACGTTCTGATACAGAATTCTATAATTTCCCGGGATAGTTTCGTAGGCCTTTGTTTCCTCACTGAGGAATAGTTTCCCCCACCTTTCCTCAGGTTCTACACCCCATGTTGCTCCTTCTGGTTTTTCTGCACGCTTGAATGCCGCTTCCTGCACGTCTAAACCAAACTTTTGATATGAACCATTTTTGCCCAAAAGTAAAAATTTAGGAGTAGGCACATTCACCAAAGCACCCGCTGTCACCTTAGCTTTCAGCGAGCCATAATCCAAAATAATATCGAAGTGGTCATCTGCCACTGCGCCTGTTCGCTGCTTGCGAATGTCCGCCTGAATCCATTTCGGCAAACCAAAAAGTAAGACAACCTGATCTATCAGATGCGAACCTAGATCGAATGTGATTCCGTTTCCAGGAACTTCCTTTTCTCTCCAATTATCTGAAACATCCGGTCGGAAGCGATCAAAATGTGATTCCAAATAGACCAAATCTCCAAGATCTCCTTTTCTCACCAATTTCTGCAACGTCATAAAATCCCCATCATAGCGACGGTTGTGAAAGACGGAGCAAATCAAACCTTTCTCTTCAGCCAGCTTATTCAGCTGCTCGGCTTCGTGAGAGAAAATCGTCACGGGCTTATCGACTACCACATGCTTCCCGGCTTCCAGACATTGCATTGCCATGGGAAAGTGAAACTCATTTGGTGTGGTGATCACAATTAGATCTACAGCATCTGCGTCGAGTAATTCCTGCAAACTTCTGTAAGTGGTCACACCGGGATATAATTCTTCACAACGATTGGTGCGACGCTCCACCGAAGCTACTAGCTCCAAGTCAAGGCATACATCAATAAGTGGGGCGTGCATTTTTTCAGCTACTGAGCCGAAGCCAACAATGGCTGTTTTTATAGGATTGCTCATTATTAGAGGTTCATTTCGTGTGCTTTATTCACCAGTTCAATTCGTGAACTGACCTGAAGCTTTAACCCAACTTGAAAATCGAATTGGACAACATTATGTAATACAACTAGTTACGCTAATTATTTTTACAATTGGGTCACAACTTTTGACTTCCTCACATAGGGTCTGTCCTTAAATTTGAG